>Ga0268262_10000761_pt1 | contig 41865 bp, 28 predicted proteins | sample TergutNc150P3_FD_190354 | JGI IMG/M metagenome (GOLD analysis project Ga0268262, IMG submission 190354) | Nasutitermes corniger P3 segment gut microbial community from laboratory colony in Florida, USA - Nc150 P3 (SPAdes) (version 2) | ecosystem: Host-associated > Arthropoda: Insects >...
GGGGGGGGGGGGGGTACAATTAACTTTACTCGTTTTGCCGCTATTTTGACTCTCTTTGAAAGGGTTATACATTTTCATAGAAATACAGTAACACATTTTAAAATAAATGTCAAAATCTACAAAAAAATTGGTAAAATCTTTAAAGAAAATGGTTCTGGAATTTCATCACGCAGAGGCGCGGAGGCGCAGAGGACGCAAAGTTCTTGTCCGATAGATTTTCGTTATACAAGATATATAAGAACTCTGGATGCTAACGATAATATTACAGACAACAACTCTGCGCCTCTGCGCCTCCGCGCCTTTGCGTGAGGTCTTTTTCGAATAAATTATTCCGTTTTCTCCTGTTGTGTCTTGGGAATTACCAGATTAAGAATAATTCCGACGACTGTGGCAAGGGCTACGCCTGAAAGTACAAAATGCAACTCACCGGTAATATTAAAGGCAAGACGTCCGCCGCCGATGCCGATTACCAAAATTACAGAATTAATCGTTAAATTTCGTTTATCCTTGAAATCTACGCCGCTTTCCACAATTGTGCGCAGGCCGCTGGATGCGATTATTCCAAAGAGCAGCATGCAAATTCCTCCAAGAACGGGAGTTGGAATTGTTTGAATTAAAGCTCCAATTTTTGTAAAGAACGAAAGAAGTATCGCAATTACCGCCGCTCCTCCGATAACCCATACTGAGTAAACGCGGGTAATTGCCATAACGCCGATATTTTCACCGTAAGTTGTATTTGGGGGGCCGCCGAATAAAGAAGCCCATGCCGTCGCAAGACCGTCGCCCAATAAGGTGCGGTGAAGTCCGGGGTTTTTGTAAAAATCCTGCCCGACAATTTTGCTTGTAACAAGCACGTCGCCTAAATGTTCGCAGATTGTGGCAAGTGAAATAATTATGAATGTTAAAACAGGCACTAAACTGAATTTTGGGGTGTAGAAAGTCGGAAACCCAAACCAGGGAGCTTCTTTTATTACTTGGAAATTAATAATAGCGTAAGCCGGAAAAAATAATCCCATAATATAAGTAAATAAATATCCCAAAACAAGGCCTATTAAAATCGGAATTGTGCTGAAAAAACCTTTCAGTAAAACATTCGCTACTATTATGGAAACCAGTGTAAAAGCGGCTATTGACAGATATACAAGACTGTAATTTCCGTTTCCGTCATTCATCGCCATGCCTATCGCCGTAGGGGCAAGGCAGAGTCCTATTACTATGATTACGGAGCCGATAACAACCGGCGGAAGCGCCTTATCAAGCCATTTTGTTCCGACAAACCGGATAACAAGCGAGACTAATGAATAAAATAAACCTGCGGCTATCGCGCCGCCAAGGGCGTAATGAATACCGTATTGCGCGCTTTGGCCAATTGCAATTAATGCGGGAATGAAAGCAAAGGAAGAGCCGAGAAATGCCGGTACTTTTGCTCCTGTACAAAGAATGAAAATTAAAGTGCCTGTGCCCGCCGTAAATAATGCGGCTGACGGCTGCAACCCGGTTAAAATTGGTACTAAAATAGTCGCTCCGAACATGGCAAAAACATGCTGGAGTGATAAGGGAATCCATCTTGCCAGGTTAGGTTTATCCTGCGGACGCAGTATATCTTGATTTGTCATATATTCCTCCGGACACTATTATATATTAAAAACTGGGGATTGTATATAAGAAAAGCAAACTAATCAAACAGGGAGGGAGATATGTCTTCTTTCCTGTTTATTTGACGAGGTTTTGACTGTTTTTCATTAAAATATGAAATTCCGCAATTGTTGAGTTTTTTCCATTGACATAATGTATTTAACGCCTCAAGAGGAGTCATTTTATCAGGCTCTATCTCCTGCAACATCTTTTCAAACATGTTTTGCTCATTTTGTTTTTTTTCGTTAACCTTATTTTTATTTTGGTTAACAATATTTTCACCAAAAGTATCGCTTAAATCGGCGTCGCGCTGTTTTAGAAGCTTCATTATTTGTCCCGCCCTTTCAAGAACGTTCCTTGAAAGACCTGCGAGCATTGCTACAAACAAGCCGTAAGATTCGGCGGCAGGACCGTTTTTCAGTTTCCTTAAAAAGACAATTTTTTCCCCCTGTTCCAGAACTTCCATTGAATAGTTTGCAAGCCGTGGATGCGATAAAAGTGAAAGCTCGTGAAAATGCGTGGCAAAAAGCGTCCTGCATCCTGTTTTGTTAAGCAGTTCCTCGCTTACAGCCCACGCGATTGAAAGCCCGTCATTTGTGCCTGTTCCCCTGCCCACTTCGTCCATAATTACAAGGCTTTTTTCGGTCGCGGTATTCAGTATAAAAGCGGTTTCATTCATTTCTACAAGGAATGTTGACTCTCCGCGCGCGAGGTTGTCACTGGCTCCTACCCTGCAATAAATACGGTCGCAAAGCCCTATGCGCGCCTGTGAGGCGGGTACAAAACTGCCCGCCTGCGCCATTATTGTAATAAGAGCGGCAGAACGCAGATAAGTTGATTTTCCCGCCATATTGGGGCCTGTTATCATTGCAAAAGATATTTCTGTTGAGGGCGTATTTAACAGTATATCGTTTGGGATGTATTCGCCGCGGCCAAGATGGGCTTCTACTACAGGGTGCCGCCCCTCGTAAATTTCAAGGCAAGAGCTTTCATCAAGTACGGGGCGCGTCCAGCCTCTAACCGAGGCCGCTTTTGCCAATGACTGCGCCGCGTCAATTTCCGCAAGACGGCGTCCTGCAGCGGACAGAAGCTCAAGGCCTTTTTTTGTTTCTTCCCGTATTTCCAGAAAGAGTTTTTTTTCCAATTCAATTACCTTGTCCAAAGCGCCGTTAATATCAGATTCTATGGCGGCAAGATGGTCTGTAGTGTAACGCTCTCCGTCCGCCATCCCCTGCCGTCTTATAAAATGTTTTGGAACTTTATCAAGGCTGTTTTTTTTAACTTCAAAGAAATAGCCTATAAGGCGGTTGTAACGGATTTTTAAGCTTGATATTCCCGTTTCTTTTTTTTCTTCTTCCAGATACTGTTCAAGAATCTGCCTGCTGTTGTCCCTCATCGAGCGCAAATCGTCCAGTTCTTTATTAAAACTATCTTTAATAAGGTTCCCTTCGTTTATTAATACTGAAGGTTCGTCAATTATTCCCTTTTCAAGCAGATCCCGTATATCTGACAGGCTGTCAAAGTTACTGCTATTTTTACTGTCATCACACTCAAAACAGAGTTTCCCGTTATTGAATTCAACTATAAAAAGTTCAATTACGGAGAAAAATGAAGAAATCGCGTTTTTTATGGCAAGCATATCCCTTGCGTGGGCTTTATCCATCGCCAGCCTTGAACAAAGACGCTCCAGGTCGGGGGTTCTTCCCAAAAGTTCGCGTAACTTGCTTAGCCGTCCCTGATCGCGGTACAAATCTTCTACCATGTTAAGGCGGCCGTTTATTTTTTCAACGTCGCGAAGCGGGTGAAGAATACGCCTTTTTAAAAGCCTGCGCCCCATTGAACAGCGGGTTTCGTCCATTACTTCCAAAAGCGAGAACCTGACATCCCCGTCCCTTTGATTGCATAAAAGTTCAAGATTTCTCTGGCTTGATTCGTCAAGACCTAAATATTCGCTGTCACGGTAAATCTTTATCGTCCTTATGTGCGGCAAAAGGCTTTTAGAAGTCGTTTCAAGATAGTCAAGTAACGCTCCCGCCGAAATTATTTCGCCGCAAGCCGCTTCCATGCCGAAACTTTTTAAATTTGCAAGACCGAATTGTTTTTCCAGCCTAGTTTTTGCCGCGGAGGGATCAAAAAGCCAGTCTGCCCAGCGGTTTAAAACAATGGAAGGGCGGTCATAAACAGCCTGCGCCACTTCTTTATTTTCTTCCAAAAGCGATTCCTGAACAAGCAGTTCTTTTATTGACAGGCGCTCCAGTTCCTGGCGGAGTATTTCACCCCCGCTTGAAAAACAGGTTGAAAAAAAATCTCCTGTTGAAAGATCAATATACGAAAAAGAAATATCGCGCGTAACGCCGCCTTTGGACAGTCCGCAGGAGGCAAGGCAGCAAAGGTAATTTGAACTCCCTTTATCAAGAAAATCATCATCTACAGTAGTGCCGGGAGTAATAATTTCTATAACGTCCCTTTCAATTACTTTTTGCTTTCCGGGGGGAGTTAACTGTTCGCAAATCGCGATTTTTTTTCCGAGTTTTAAAAGCCTTGCAATATAAGTTCTTGCGGCATGATACGGGACACCGCACATTGGAAGCCCGTTACGGCTTGTAAGAGTCAGGTTTAAAAGGGCGGAAACTTCTATAGCGTCTTGAGCGAACATTTCATAAAAATCACCCAGCCGGAAGAAAAGGATATTCCCTTCCTGTTGTTTTTTTATGCGCCTGTACTGTTCGAGCATGGGACTTGTTTTTAACTCGTCCATTCTTCCGCTAACGTCTGCCTTTTGACTGTAAATTCTGAATTAATTTATTCGTTATATCAATCATCGGACTGAACCAGATAATGTTCGGATTATTCTTCATGTTTAAAACCATTGTGTATCCTTCACTTTCCGCAATATAGCGTATTTCATCATACACTTGGCTAAGGAATGTTCCTGATTGCATCAGCTTGCTTCTTTGATCTTCAAGTTCCGCCGTTTTTACCTGGTAATATTCTTTTAAGAACTCAGACCTTCTGTAGATCAGGTTATCCAGCCTGAGCGCTTCAGCTTCGTTGTTGGCCAATACCGCTTCAGCATGCCTGGCTCTTAAATCCTGAATTTCACGGGTTAATTTGTCAATATCCGCCTGAACTTTGGCGCTTTTTTCTTCAAATTCCCTAACCGCCTTTGAATCTTTTAAAAGAACAGTATAAACACGCGGCAGATCTACCACTGCAAAACGGGTAATCTGCTGGCCAAAAACGTACGAAAGACATAGTACGTTTAATGATAAAAAAAGAATAACACGTTTAAACATAAATACTCCTAATTATGGGTTAAACATAAATTTCTTAATATGATAACACAAAAGACATTACGATGTCCATACCCATCCATCTTTCAGAGGCATTAGGAGATCCAAAAATAGCTCCCGGTTTCCAGTCAATTCCACCATCTAATATTTTAAAACATTTGACTAAACTTATACGGATTGGGAATTGCGGCAATGTAAACCTGAGTCCTCCGCCATAGCTGAATCTCATGTTTTCAATTGTAAAATTGGGTTTATTCTCGGAATTAAGCCCAAAATATTTGCCTTGTTCAGTTTCAATGCCGGCTAAATCAAAGAAAAGATCGAATGCCAGAATGCCGGTAACAAGAGGGAACCGTAATTCCAGCCAACCGTCCAAAAGCATAAATCCCTTGTTGCGGTATTCACTGCTCCAGCCTCTTCCGATAAACATACCGTCTACGGCAAGTTTGTTTACGTCTTCAACCATAAACACGCGCCCGGGCTGTTCGAATATTGTCGACAGTCCGGCATGCAAGCCGACTACGCCTTTAAAATTCCACTTTTCTGTGACGAGAAAATTAAATAAAGTAAAATAATACTCCGCTTTTACGTCATTACGAAAATAATGTTCCCTTTCATCAAAGCCTTTTATTTCATTATTAAAGATTCCGTATAAACCTATTCTGTCGTACAGGTAATAACCTCTGGACGGATCATAATAAATGTCGCGTTGATCAAGCGATAATGAAAACCATATTGAATTCTTTGGATTCCATTTGTTACTGCCTTCCCTAAGGGCGGGATCAAAAGGCCTGTACAATTCAGCATTGTACATATTATCTATCCAGCCAAACCGCATTCCGCCGTTTATGCCCAAAATACCCAAAAAAGTAGTCCAGCGGTAACCTGTTGAAAAACCCAATGATATATACCACTGCTGATATTCCATCAGGTAGTCTCTTGTAGGCGTTTTATGCTGATAATCATTATAAGAAGCAAAACCGTCGGGAAAAGCGTAAAGTTCGTTGCCGTTAAAAAAAGGAGGCTGGTTATCCATCATGGCGTATCTTTTTGTATAGCTTGCCGATAAATCGGTTCCAAGCGAGAGAGGAAGCCCCAGTACCCATCTATGCAAATAATTAACTGACAATGTGCTTGTATCAATAACGGATGAATTTATTTCAATTCCCAATTCATTACCGCTTCCCGCAACATTGCGGTCATTCCATTTTAAAAGACCGGATATTGGAAACGTGTCGGGATCCGCGCTGCCTGAAAAAGTAAAACCAAATTGAATTTCCGTAGTCGGCTGTTCTTCCAAAGTAAAAACCAAGTCCATTAAATTTTCCGTACTGCCAGGAAGAGTGTCCGGAATAATCATGGAAAAATACTGCAGGTTGTAAAGATTACGCATGGCTTCCATTATTTTTACTTTGGAAAAAATATCACCGCTTTCCATGGGTATTTCCCTTAAAATTACGCTGGTTTTTGTTTTATTGTTTCCTATAATAACAATGTTTTCGATATAAGCCCTGTCTCTTTCAACTATTGTTATGTGATATGAAATAGTATTTGTCTGGTAATTACGGGACGGAGACCTGATTATTGAATTGAAAATATATCCGTTTTCATAATAAAGGTCCGCAACGCGCTGTAAATCCATTTCCAGCCTTGTCATGTTTACAATATCGCCTTTTTTGGAAGTTACAAGCTTGTCCAATTGCTCCGATGTAAAAATAACATTGCCTTCAAATGTTACGCCGCCAAACCTGAATTCATCGCCTTCCTCTATCATAAAAGTAAGAATTAAGTTAGTGCCTTTATCAGTATCAGTTACAGTGCGGGTAACGTCCTTTACAGTCATTTCTATGTATCCGCGGTCGTGATAATATTTTGTAACGGCTTCCCTGTCCGCAAGCAGTTTTGATTCCTGAAAAGCGCCGTCATTTAACAGGGACTTCGCCTTTAACGAGAGCTGGCCTCTTAACGCGTTACTTGAAAATCGTATATTGCCCTGAAATTCAATTCTTGATATTGATATTTTTTCATTTTCAGTTATTTGAAAAACAAGAGATATGGTTGAATCGCCTGACGGCGTTTGTAAAGACGTGACGATTACGTTTGGATAGCCTTTTTCTATGTATTTATTTTTAATCGCCTCAATATCAGCCCTGACTTTAGCCTGATTAAAAACATCGCCTGTTTTTGTAGTAATTACGTCGTTTAATTCCGTGCGCCGCAGTCCCGTATTACCGGTAAAATTAATGCGTCCTACAACAGGCCGTTCAACTACCGTGAACCTTATAATTACTTCGTTCCCGGCCGCGTTCCGCACGATGCTTGGTTCCAGTCTTTCAAAATATTCAAGCGCGTATAATTTTCCCTGTATTTCCAGAAATGTGTTATTGGTAAAAACACGTCCTTTGTAAGGATTCATAAGCGCGTCAAGTTCAGATTGCGCTATGTTTTTTAACCCGCTAAAAACAATTTCCCTTATCGGCTTGCCCTGATACCATTCATCGGACGACTCAACATCTTGAGAAAAACCCAGTACCGCCATTGTGAACAAAAGCAAAACAAATACCCTAAATCTCATCAAAACTCCTAAAATGACTTACTCCAACTTAGAGTAATTGAATTACCTATCAGCCAGTTTTCCGGACGATAGTTGTAAAGATCCGGGGATAAATCCCATCGGATATTGATAAAAGGACTCTGCAATTCTATTCCAAAATCCGGTTCAAACCTTAAACCGCCAAGAGTGCTGTTATTTTCATCGTATTTCAACGTAATCATACCTTGAAAAAACATATCCTGACTTATATATTTACCAATAAAAACAGTTGTATTATCTAAATAGTTACCTACTTTGTTGCTTCTGTCTGCATAAATCTCCTGTCCCGTGTTTTGTCCCAGCCCCCCAATGCCCATAGCGCCCGTTACAATAACATTTTGAAGTAAACGCGTTCTGACATTGAATACATCCATCTTCATAAAATTTCTTACCTGCCTTTCAACTTGACGTAAAAAGACAAGCTGCGCAAAAATATCCGAACTTGCAATTAATTGCGTCACAAGATCAGCGGTAGAACCCCATAAAAAACGCTGGGCCAGTTCCGCGTTTTCTTCTCCCTGGGTATTGTTGAAATTCTGCCCTAAAATCGAATAAATTTCAAGCTGTGTCATGCCCGGAGTTGCCTCAAAACGGGGTACAAAACTGAATAAAGGCTGATTATCAATAACCATTGTTATTGTCACAGGACCCGAGTCGGATCTGTCGCGGATTTCCGCCCGGGCGCTTATTCTGGGCTCAAATTTACTTTCGTTTTCTTTAAGAGTCATGCTTCCCTGACGGATAAAGAAACTCCGATCAAAATAATACAATTCGCCTGAACGAATTTTTATATTGCTGTTCAATGAATACTGGGAGGCTCTCGTATCTGAAGTAATATGAATAACAGTTCCCATTTCAGGAGTCGCCCTTAAAATAGGGTTTGAGGACGGCCAGATAAATTCTACCATTGACCCCGCCGTTACTTTTAAATCTACAATAGTGTTAAAATCAATTTCAACGTTCTCTTTCTCCATGTTTTCCATAAGCTCGTCCATATTAATGCTTAAATCGGCCTCATTGGTAAAAACATCGCCTTTTAATTCCAATAAATTATTTGTAAGGCTTATTGTCATATTAAGTTTTCCTGAAGCTATGCCTTTTGCGAGAAAACCTACTATATTGACGCCGTATGGAACAGGAGTTTCACGCGGAATTGTAATGTCAAGACCGATGTTTGCAGGAATCCAATTTTCAAAAGATATCCAGCCTCTTACCGTCCCGCTTCCGCTTCCTGACAATACATTTACGGGGCCGGAAGTCATTTCATATCCTTCTGCCAGAACGTCAAAGGGGGCGACTCTTATATCTTCCGTTATAAAATTCGGAGCCTTAAAACGCAGGCTTTCGGCTCTTGCAGTGCCATGAAATTCAGGATTCCAAAATGGGCCTGTTAAATCAGCTTTCCCCGTAATATAACCGCCTGTAATAAAGAAATCATTCTGACCTGAAAAAATGTTGAATAACATCGGCATATCAATAAAAAAATAATTTGTTTTAGCGTCCACTATTCCGTTTTTATACGTCCCTACGACATTGCCGCGTATAAACATTGGAGCCGATAATCCTAAAAAAAACAATCCATCGTTGTCCATTTCAAGTCTTATCATATCCCTTGGACCGCCTTTAACTGAAACAGCCCCGTTGTTTACGGAATATTCCATTATAAAATCTTCGTTATCAATTTTTCCGTATGTAAAATTTTCAATTGACATTTTCCCGTTGAAATTTCTTAAAATCTGTTTTAAATCCATCCACGAATTTATTTTGACAAAATCCGCGATAATTTCAATATTACCTTTCACATTTTTATCAAGAAAGACGCCGTTAATATCCGCTTTTGCATTTGCGGCTCCTTCCGTTATGTTAAACTTAAATTCAGGCATATTTGATTTTAACTGCGCATAATCCAGTTTTAAATTGCTTATAAACAATTCATCATGGGAAAAATTTACATTAACTGCCGCAAAAATCGCATTACCGTCTATTCTTGTGCGTAATGACGAAAGGTTAATTTTAGCGTTAAATGAATCTATGGAATTCCATGTTACCGCGGCTTCAACGCTTGCAATTACAGGATAATTTACTTTTAAAAAACGGTTAACATGCATTTCAGAAACAGAAACGTTGACGTTGATATTTTTATTATTAATCCCTCCGTCAACATAATAATATTCGCCCGCCTCGCGTCCGTCCGTTATATTTAATAAAAAATTACAATATGAAAAATTCGGATCCCAGAAAAAATTCGCGTTTCCTGAAAGCATGCCTACCGCATCCTTGTAAAATATTTCCTTGAAACTTGCGCCGTTTTGATCCGCTAAACCTGAAATTCTAAAAAAATCCAAGTCATCATTGGAAGACGCGTAACGGGCGGAAAAATTATTCATGTCAAGATGCCAAAAATCATACGAATTGTAACGTAAAGACAGGTAAAAATTCAGGTATATTGTCTGTGAATTTGCCAATATCGGATAATTAACGCCTTCAATATAACCTGATAAAGCGCCGTTATTTGATATGTTTCCATAGCCGTGAAACCCGTTTTGATCATTTATAATTAACGTAGTTCTGTCCAATATTTGCCCTTCTATATTCCATGAAAGATCCTTGAAACCGGCATTTAACGTAAAAGTCAAATCCATGACGTTTGAAAAATCCAGATTAGAAGAAAATTTTATTTCGTTTTCATCATGATCATTCTGATATATAACCCCTTCGCTTATTGTAATTTGACGGTCGGTTCCTGATAACGACAATAATCCGTTTGTTTTTCCGACGTAAAAGGCGATATTCGGAGCGTTATACACAATATTGTTAAAATCAGTAGAAAAGAAAACATCAGTCCTTATTGACGAATCTTTTAAAAAACTCCTGGTTACGGCGGGAACGCTGAAATCTTCAGAAAACGGACGAAAAACTTCGGTTATTGAAAACAATGAGAGCGAATCCAAAGCGGCAGACGCTTCTATTTCTCCGGGACTTATATTAATAACCGCGTCAATAAAGACAGAACCTCCTTCAATAAAAAAGCCCGAAACATTGATGTCCATTTCCTTTTCTGCCGGAAACAAAAATATTGAAAAATCGTTAATCACAGTTTGAGCAATTATTACTTCGTCGCTTGATATAAGAATGCCGTTTTTTTGGCTTGATATTTTAAAGTCGGCGTTTATTTTTTCATTTCCCGTTAAACTGAAACCGTCAAAATACGCGGTTCCCTTCGATACAAGCGGAGAAAATTCCAAATTGCATGAAATTCCCAAACTGCCGGAAAATATGTCTTTTTTAGGGTTTACAGACGAGATAAAAAAATCATTTACAATTATTTCTTTTTCATTTCCGTAAACGTCAATAATAAAAGAATCTCTGTTAAGTGAAGATGAGCCGTGTTCGCCTCCTTTAAAATCCACATTGTAATCAAAAAAACCGTTTTCATAAACAAACGACGAATTTCCCGTTATCTTCACAAAAAGCAAATCAGAAGCGTCTTTTAAATAATCCGAAAAATTAATCAGGTTTTCAAGTTTAAAATTATCAAGCTTTATTCCCGCATGAATGCCGCCTGACTCGGTATTAAAATTAAAATAATAATTATTACTCTCGTCTTCCGCCCGGGGTTTTATATTTACTATTTTGTTATCATATGAAAAATTAATTTTTAAGGGAAGTATATTAAAGAGCCTTCTTTGAGTTATGTTGTTATTGGAAAGAATCTTGAAGAAAGAAGCCGTTTTTTTTATATCGTCCTGTTCTGAACAATTCAAATAATAAATTGAAAGTTCCGCGTCCCCTTTATTCAAATCCCTGGAACATGTCCCGCTGATTCCGGCGTCGGCGCTAAAAATAATTATTTTGTTAAAAAGGCCGATGTTTTTAATTTCCGCGTAAAATCTAGCAAATAACGTTATCTCTCCGTTCTTCTCTTTTATGTTAAGATTCATATTTTCAATTTTATAAGAATTTTTTATATCCGTTAAATTAAAATTTAAATGCCTGATTTGATAATTGGCGTTAGGCGGCAGGAATTCCATTATTTGCTGAAAATCAAATTCATCGTTGTTTTGTCTGTTATCTTTTAATGATTTAAAAAAATTAAATGTGTCCTCATCTTCAACCGTATTTATACTAAATTCAGGCCTGTCAATTTGAATGGTATGGATAAATGCCCTTTTATGCAGTAATAATTCCATTATTGAATAATGAATTTTTATCTGTGATACTGAAAATAAAGACTTTTCTCCTTTTAGAAAACATAGATTTTTTATATTAAAAGAACCAAAAATTGAAGGCCGAATTGAAGAATAACGGACAGTTAAACCCGTAATATCCTCTAATTTCTCGATTATACCCGTTTTAATTTTTATCATTTCGCGGCTAAGAGCGTATTGTAAAGGCTGCATAAAAAAAGCCGAAATGGCTATTAACCACAGAAAAATGAGAATTTTTATATATATCGAGCCCGGGAGAGTCTTTTTCCCATCCTTTACGATAAATAATGACATTATTTTACTATATTATAACATATTTTACGGTTAAAAGTATCAGTTTTTAATGGATTTAAAGAAAATTCACACAAAGATCACCAAGTTACAAAGAACACAAAGAGGGAAAAAAGGCTATTGTACGAAGGATAAGCGAAAGTTTTACGATAAGATAACGAACAAAACCTCTGATCCCTCTTTGTGAACCTCAACCGAGAAAGGTTTCTCTATCTGTGTTCTTTGTTTCTTCGTACTCTTTGTGTGAAGTCTTTCGGAATATTTCTAATCAAGATGACAATTTTTACTTTTTATGATAGTTTGTCCTACATGGTAATTATCCCTAATTTTGTGGTTTTTGAGGGGGGGGACGGGAGCGGAACTTCTACACAATTATCAATTTTGTCAAGCCGCCTTAAAAACATCGAAAAACCGGTAATTTTTCCCACTTTTGAGCCTACTGAGGGGCAAATCGGCAAATTAATACGTTCCACGCTAAAAAAAGAATTATTTTTCAGGCCGGAAACCCTTGCAATGCTCTTTGCGGCGGATCGTCATGAACATTTATACGGTCAGGACGGTATTTTTACACATGTAAACCATGGAGAATTAGCCGTAAGCGACAGGTATGTTCTGTCCTCGCTTGTATACCAAGGCATTGAATGCGGCGATGAATTGCCTACGCTTCTCAATTCACGCTTCCCTGTCCCGGAAATAACGATTTTTTTTGATATAGAGCCTGAAATCGCCATTGATAGAATGAAAAACCGCGATTCCCTTGAAATATACGAATACAGGGAGTTTCAGGAAAAAGTACGGCAAAAATACAAATCCACTATTACTCAATACTGTAAAAGCGGCGCAAAGGTGGAAATAATCGACGCTTCAAAAACCGCCGCGGAAGTTGCAGATCAGGTATGGAGCATACTCTCAGTCATGCCGATATTCAATATATAGTGAAAACGCTCTTTAAAATATCAGCCGTCCTCATTTTACTCGCCGCCGCGATTCCCGTAAACGGATATTTTGTAACCTATAAAGAACAGTATTACAGACTCTTCCACATGCATTATATCCAATATCCCGACGACACTATGGAAAATATCTACTGGCTTGAACAAGCCGTAAAAGCTGATTTTTGTAATCCGTTATACGCTCTCGCGTTAATTGAAAATGAAACTCAATGGGAAAAATACCGCTATCTTTTTTCAATGCACATAAACATAAAACTGATAGAACAATATATGTTATTGGGTAACAAATGGAACAAACGAAACGCCTATTTTTACAACGCTCCCTGGCGGGATCAAAACCTTGAAAGCCTTGAAACGGCGGAGGCCTGTTACCGCACCGCTCTTCATTACTGGGATGAAGCCCTTGTGTGGTGGAAGAAAGCCAACGACAGACGTTTCAGATGGATTGATCTTCCCAAAGTCCAATTCTGGCAGGATGAGGCGTTCAGGATAGAAAACGGCACGTTAAATTACGCAAGAACTATTAACCGCGAGCTTGATCTATTGCAAAAAGTGCGCGAGAAATTCAAGGCTATGGAAAAATTTTACACTATACAGGATTCGTTGCAATAATATAAATTTATTGCAAGAAGATTACACACTAAGATCACAAAGATACAAAGATCACGAAGAGGAAGAAAGGGGGTCCAGTCCGTTATCTTATCGCGAACTTCACGCTTAGCTTTCGGAGAATAGCCCTCTCTCCTCCTTTGTGTTCTTTGTGTGTAATCTTAGCGATAAAAAACTTAAAACAACTCACCCTGCTTTGGGACAGATTGCTTTTTAGGTGTTAACAAGGCAATGAATTGCTCCTCGCCGATAACAGGGATTCCCAGTTCGCGGGCTTTTTTGTTTTTTGAAGAGCCTGAGGCGGGATCATTGGTAACAAGATAGGAAAGCCCCTTTACTACCGTTGCCTTTGACTGCGCGCCCAGCGATTTTATTTTCTCCTCCGCCTCTCCCCTTTTCATGGACTTTAATTCACCTGTGAAACAGAAAGAAAGACCGCGCAGGGGCTGTGATTCTTCCGAGGGCGGTGGCGCTATCGTTATAATTCCGGTCTTTAGTACCGAGTCAATTTCTGCGGCGCATTCTTTAAGACCGTCTACAATTACAGAGGCGGTTATTTCTCCAAGACCGTAAACGGAGGCAAGATCCGCCACAGTCGCCGCGCGAAGTTTTTTCAATGTATCAAAGCCGGCTGCGATTATTTTATCCATTGTGGTTTCGGCGACTCCTTCCAAATCAAAACCGGCTATAAAGACGGCAAGTGAAAGCTCTCGTTTTGTCTGTATGTGGCGGATTACTTTCGCCGCTGAAAGTTCTCCCATTCTGTCGTATTCGGCAAGTTCTTCTGTCGTCAACGTATACAATTCATGAATATGCGTAACCCTGTCTTTTTCAAATAATTGGCGAAGCAGTTTTTCTCCCAATTCGCGGATATCTAGTACCGACACCCATTTTTCCAAACGGTGTAAAAGCCTCTTTGGGCAGGCGGGATTCGGGCAGTACAGTCTTGTCCCCGCGTCAACAAGGGCGGTATTACATACGCCGCAAATTTTTGGAAAGTCAATCTCCTGCGTTTTTTCAGTCGTTAAAACAGGCGCAAGCCCTTCGATCTTTGGGATTATTTCCCCGCGTTTTACAACGGAAACAGTTGAGCCTATTTTTAGCCCCATAGACCTAATCATGTCCGGGTTGTTAAGATTTGCCCTCTTTACCGTGGTTCCCGCAAGACGCACGGGATCGACAATGCCGATTGGAGTATATGTCGCCCCCGATTCGCTCCAAATAACTTCGCGTAAAACACTGAAAGCCGTCTCCAATTCAAACTTGAAGGCAATCTGCTTTTCAGGGCGCGCCTTGCGAAGGTCTGACATATCCGTATCTATGTCCTTTACCACAAGGCCGTCTATATCAAAGGGGAGTTTTTCCCTTTCAGCGGCAATTTTTTCACGGTAGGCGATAATTTCCCGCGCCGTGGTAAAGGTCTTTGTTTCCGTGGTTTTAAATCCGCGCTCTTTCAGCCATTTGAGTTTTTGCAGTTCATCCTTAAAAAATCTATCGTTATCCGAAGCAGCCGCGTCATAAACAATAATTTTTAAATCTTCGCAGCCTTCACCGTCTTTGCGGCGCATAAGCCCGTTGGCGGCATTGCGGCAATTTGCCTTGGACGGATATTTAGTGTTCCAGACATCGTGGGTCATGACAACCTCGCCCCTTACGCCGCCTGTAAATGGAACTTCCATTTTTTGAACTACGCCTGTCATGCGCCGCGCATTGCCTGTAATGTCGTCGCCTGTTACGCCGTCTCCCCTGGTGACGGCGCGTATGAGTTTCCCTTTTTCGTATTGTAATTCAAGGCTTGCGCCGTCTAATTTATACTGAACAATAAACTTTTTTGTTAACTTGTTTGTTTTTTTGGTTAACGACTGCGTTTCCAGTCCCCTTTTTTCCGCCCATTCAATAAATTCCTGCGGATTGGACGCCTTGTCCTGACTGCCCATTGGGATAAGATGGCGCGCTTTTGGGAAACCGTCGGTATCAGTCCCCGTCCCTACTTTTTTTAATACTTCACTTTCCGGAGCAAGATTTTTTAACTCATCCCAGAGAAGATCAAATTCCCCGTCGGAAATTTCAGCCTCTCCGTTGTAGTAAGAAGCCTGGTACTTCTGTATCAGAGCCTCAAGAGTTTTTATTTTGTCTTTCTTTGACTCCATGAAATTAATTATACATTTTTTTTACCAAGCAGCATACCTCCAGCGAAGACTGTCAAGGGAGCGACAAGGGTAAGGCCGAAACAGCCGACCAATGTATGGACTACCTCTGAGGAGACCCAGACCATGTTAATTACATTCTCAAGCGGGACGCCCTGCGCGAGAAAAGTCATAATCATGGCGGTATATTCGGCTGAATAGGCAAGAAGCAGCGTCGTGGACATTGTTCCGGCGGCCTGACGCGCTACGGTAAAACCTGAGCGCATAAGTCCAATGCGGGTAACGGCAGGCTGCTGGTTTTTAATTTCGTCCATTGCGGCGGCTACATCCATTGAAAGATCCATCATAGCCCCCGAGGCGGCAATAAAAATACCTGCGATAAAAAGATGTGCCAGGTTAAGATGTCCGTATCCTGTAAAAAGCAAAGTCTCAGTAAAAGGGCGCACCGCGCCGTGAATCTTAAACCAGAATGTAAACACAAACGCCAGTATTGTTGTAAAAATTACCCCGCCCGCCGCGCCAAGAAACGCGGTAAGGGCGCGCCGCGTAAGGCCGCCTACAAGGAACATGATTAGCGCGGTAATCAACATCGTAATACACAACGCTCCGATGATTGGATCCCAGCCGCGAAGAATCATCGGATACAGAACCCTTACAAGCATTGCGGCGGAAAAGACAAAGGTTATTAATATCTTAAACCCCATCCAGCCCATGATGATAATCATGGCAATGATGAAAAGCGCTCCAAGAATGATAGTCTTGTCAGTGCGGTAATGATCGATGATCTGAACATTAGCAATCTCGCCGTCTTCCGTTAAATTAATTACCGCAAAAGCAATATTGCCTTTGACATAAGCCTTGTCAAGCTCCATTTTTCCAATCATGTTATTTGACGTATAGTGAATCTGTCCCCTGAAAGGCTTTGAAAGTATTTCCACTTCAAGCTGTTGTTCCCCCTGCCTTACAGGACCGATTATTTTTAGTCTTTCATTATTTACTTCAACTACTTTAACTTTTGCCCGTACCGCGTTAGAGTAAACTCCGCTTCCCTCAAAGCCTGTAGGTATCAACAGTACAAGAATTGTCAAAATACTTGCCACAACAATAAAAACGGTATCCCTCCCGGACTCCTTATAATTGCCCAGGAAGGAAAACCGCGCTAATAAATTTCCTAATTTATTATTTTTTATTTTCAATTTTTTATTTATCTCTTTGCCGGTACGTTCAGATTCATTACGCTTGCAAGTTTATAAAACAAATCGGTATTGTCATAGTAACCGCCGAATATTTCCTGATGTACGCCTTTCGCGAAGACAGGAACAGGAACGCCGGTATGCGAATAACTTGTCCAGCCGATACCTGCGGTCTGATTCATAATTTGCGTAAGTTTTACGGTCAACGGCTCATAACCTCCGTACAGTAAATATTTGTCTTCAGCAAAAGAGCGAATCTGTTCGTTGCCCATTGAGCGCTGGAAAGAAAATTCAATTTGTTGTTTCTGGAAATCTGAAAGTAAATTAAAATCTATGCCGAAAGATTCTTTTATCGCGGGAATCAGGTCGGCAAGCCTTGCGTTAGCGGCTTGTGTTTTTGCTTTATAGGGTTTCAAAACCTCGTCATCAAAAGCGACATAAGACCTTGTTTGAAGGGCGACTTTGTTAAAGAATGTGTCATACTGAGTTCCCGCAAAACCTATTGTCATGCCGCCTGTCTCATGATCGCCTGTGACAATAATGAGAGTTTCCTTAGGATGGTTCTTTGCGAATTCAAGCGCGGCGCGAATTGCGTCGTCCATTGCAAGCACATCGCTGATAGCGGCTCCCGCGTCGTTAGCGTGGCATGCCCAGTCAACTTTTCCGCTTTCAATCATAAAGAAGAAACCGTTATGGTTATCCAGCAATTCAATTCCTTTTTTTGTAAAATCAGCGATTGTAAGGTCTCCTTTTTTAAGATCAAGATTGTAAGGCATAGCTCCGTCATCCTGAAGCCTCGGGCTTATTGCGATTACCTTGCCTATACCAGGCCTTAGTCTATTAAAACCTTCGATAGTATCAACATAGGTAAAACCGTTAGCCTTAGCCATTTCAACAGCGTCTTTTTGATCGTTGTTTCTTCCTTTCCTTTGCAGAAGTGAACCGCCTCCGAAATAATCAATATTGCTTGCGGCAAGCTGGACTGCTATATCATAGTAATTACTGCGCGAAGGAACTGCCGAATAGAATGATGCGGGGGTCGCGTGATTTAAAGTTACAGTTGACACTATTCCCACTTTCATTTTAGCGTCACGGATATAATCCGTGATTGGTTTAAATTTTACGGTTTTTCCGGCGTCCATATTGATAACGCCGCTTAAAGTTTTGTTGCCGGTAGCGATAGCCGTCCCCGCAGACGCTGAATCAGTGATAAATGTTCCCGCGTCATAAGTTGTCGCCAGTCCCGATACAGGAAATTGAGTAAACTTAAGCTTTGTTATCGTTATATCGCTTGAAGAACGCGCCGTAGAAAATACTTCCGCCGCGCTGATCTGCGACATTGACATACCGTCTCCAATAAACAGGAACACATACTTAGCCTGCCCCTTCCCCTGAACAAGACCGGTATTCTGCGCCCCCTGCTGTATTCCGTTTGCAAACAGCGGCTGAAAAGCAAACGCCATTACACATAACGCAATAAAAATTGATTTCTTCATAAACCCTCCTGAAATTTTAACTTTCGCTATGCAAAAGCTTTTTATGATATAGAGGATGATTTATGTCTGCTAAGGATTTGTTTTTAATTTGTTAAAAGTTTGTTAATAGGGGAAAAGGGAAGAGGTAAAAGTGAAAAGGTTTGTTGTTCGTTATCTGCGCGTGAAGCTATACGCTGTACTTGCTAACAAAAACAATTCTCACTTCTCACTTCTCATTTCTTTACAAAGACCTGGCTACCCGAAAACCATTATAAAAAAATTTAAAATTTACATGCTGTCTGAACCGATACGCGCTTCGGCAGTTTAGTTCTTCAAAATCCCAGCAGCCGCCTCGATAAACACGCCTATCACCTTTATCCGGTCCTGTTGGGTCAACCTGGGCTTCCGCGGTATACGGCGCAAAGAAATCCCAGCACCATTCCAGTACGTTTCCGTGCATGTCATAAAGACCAAAAGCGTTCGGCCTTTTTTGTCCTACCGGAAAAGGAGAACGGTTTAACGTAACGGGATCGCGCGTATTGCCCCTGTACCAGCCGGCGTCTTCAATTTTATCACCTGTGTAAAACGGCGTTTGAGTTCCCGCGCGGCAGGCGTATTCCCATTCGGCTTCCGTGGGCAGACGGTATCCGTTTGCTTCACGGTTCCATTTTACATTGTTCCCGTTAATCGTATATACCGGCGTCAATCCCTCAGCTATACTTCTTTTATTGCAATAATCGACGGCGTTTAACCATGTCACCTTCTCAACAGGATTATTTATTCCTATATGATGGCTTGGATTCTCTCCCATTATCTCTTCGTATTCAGGCTGTGTTACAGGATATTTTGCAATGTAAAATGAACTTACGGTAACCTTATGTATGGGGGTTTCATCTGTATAGTTTCTACCCAGTTCTGTTTCAGGGCTTCCCATCAGAAAAGTACCCCCATTTATATATATCATCTCATTTCTTACCTGCGGAAACGCGCTATGAAGCGTAAAAAATCCTATGACAGACAGTAAAAATATCTTAAAAATTGCCTTTTTCAATATAAACTCCGATTTCTATTTTACAATAATTTATATCCTATAACAACTAATTTCTTTAATAGTTACTACTCTTCCGTATTTTTACAATTATAAGTATAATGCAAAAAGGAGAAAAATGTGGGAGTTTATGTCATTTATGTTGAAAAAAATGGTGATTTTGCACAAGAAGCGGCTTCAGTTGCGGCTGATTTACACCTTGGGCTTCAAATCAATGGAATAACAAAAGTCAGAGTCATAAACCGCTATTTTGCGGAAGGCATTTCCGAGCAGGATTTTTACTCGGTAAAAAACACTATTTTTTCAGAGCCGCCTGTCGATACCGTCTATGAAGAATTACCCGATTTTGATACGGCGCGTGTTTTTGCCGTAGAGTACCTTCCGGGACAGTTTGACCAAAGAGCCGATTCCTGCGCCCAGTGCATTTCTCTTGCAACAGGCAAAGAACGGCCGAATATTCAATCGGCAAAAATATTCGCAATATACGGAAATATTTCTGATGAAGATTTTGACCGTATAAAGTCATGGCTGATAAACCCTGTTGAAAGCCGACAGGCTCTATTGGACATACCGTTAACGCTTAAGCAAAAATTATCAGCCCCTTGCGACGTTCCTGTTATAGAAGGCTTTATATCCCTTGAAATTTCAGGACTTGAAAAGTTATGTGCAGACTTAAATCTTGCCATGGATTTGCAGGATTTATTATTCTGCCGGGAATATTTTCGCGGTGAGGAAAAACGCGATCCGACGTTAACCGAGATACGGCTTCTTGACACATACTGGTCTGATCACTGCCGTCACACGACATTTTTAACTGAACTTGATGAAATACAAATTGACGACAAGGCTGTAAATGAAAGCTATAAAAATTATCTTGCCCTTCGTTCATCCTGCGGACGCGCCGACAAACCAGTTACTCTTATGGACATGGCGACAATCGGGGCAAAGGCGCTTAAACAGAAAGGACTTCTTCCTGATCTTGACGAATCAGAGGAAATAAACGCCTGTTCCGTAAAGATAAAAGTTGATGTTGACGGCAAAGATCAGGACTGGCTTTTAATGTTTAAAAACGAAACTCACAACCACCCAACTGAAATCGAGCCGTTCGGAGGAGCCGCCACCTGTCTTGGAGGAGCGATACGCGATCCGCTTTCAGGGCGCGCATTTGTTTATCAGGCAATGCGCGTAACGGGAGCGGCCAATCCGTTAAAAAACACCGTTGAAACCCTGCCCGGTAAATTGCCTCAGCGAAAAATTTGCAGAACGGCTGCGGCCGGTTACAGTTCCTACGGAAATCAGATTGGCCTTGCGACAGGCCTTGTTCATGAAATATATCATCCCGGTTACGAGGCAAAACGCATGGAAATAGGGGCCGTTATTGGCGCGGTTCCTTTGGAGAATGTAGTAAGAACCACTCCGTCTCATGGAGACGTTGTAATATTGTTAGGCGGCAGAACAGGACGCGACGGTATTGGAGGAGCTACAGGCTCATCCAAGTCGCATACTTCATCTTCTTTGGAAACCTGCGGCGCCGACGTGCAGAAAGGTAACGCGCCTGAGGAACGAAAATTACAGCGTCTATTCCGTAATCCAAAGGCCGCGCGTCTTATTAAACGCTGTAATGATTTTGGCGCGGGAGGGGTAAGCGTCTCCGTAGGGGAACTTGCTGACGGACTGACAGTTGATTTAAACAAGGTATTAAAAAAATACGAAGGTCTTGACGGAACGGAGCTTGCGATAAGCGAAAGCCAGGAGAGAATGTCGGTAGTCACTTCAAAAAAAGACGCGCAAACTTTTATCGAACTTGCGGAAGGTGAAAATCTAGAAGCTGTGATAATAGCGGAAGTTACAAAAATTCCGCGTCTTGTGATGAACTGGAACGGAAAAAAAATTGTTGACATTTCAAGGGAATTTTTAAATTCAAACGGCGCTAAAAAACATTCAAAGGCGCATATAAAAAAAATTGAGATAACAAAAACGGAAGGCCATGAAGTAGACGCAAAAGAGCTTGAAACACTTTTAGGCAGCCTTGAAATTTGTTCCCAAAAAGGGCTTGTTGACCGTTTTGATTCATGTATTGGAGCCGCGACAGTTATCGCTCCGTTCGGCGGAAAATACTGTAACACGCCCGCGCAGGCAATGGCCGCAAAAATACCCGTTCTAAACGGCGAAACAAAAACCTGTTCCCTTATGTCATGGGGATTTGATCCTAATGTCTCTTCTTTAAGTCCGTATCACGGGGCGGTTTTCGCCGTTGTTCATTCGGTAGCGAAAATATTAGCGTCGGGCGGAAGCAGAAAAAAATGCCGGCTGACATTTCAGGAATATTTTGAAAAGTTACGCGGCGATCCCGCCCGTTGGGGAAAACCGGTTTCCGCCCTGTTAGGCGCTCTTGACGCGCAGATTGGCCTTGAGACTGCCGCTATCGGCGGCAAGGATTCAATGTCGGGAAGTTTTTCCCTTGCCGACGGCAGGCAAATAGACGTGCCCCCTACCCTGGTCTCTTTTGCCGTTTCTACGGCAAAACTTGGTAATATTATCACGCCTGAGTTTAAAAAGACGGACAGTTATGTCTATTTGTTAAAGCCGCCATTCTCTCTTTACGAAAAGTGTGATTTTTCCGCCCTTCGCGCATATTTTGACAATGTAGAAAAATTAAACAATGACGGTAAAATACTTTCCGCATGGGCTTGCGGCTGCGGCGGTACTGCGGAGGCCGTAGTAAAAATGTGCATGGGCAACAGGATTGGTTTTACGGCTGAAAACGAACTTTTTACAGGAGGCGGCTTTTGCGGTTTTGTAGTTGAAACACAGGCGCCATTACAGGCAGACGCCGTTCTATTGGGACGCACAACGACAGATTATACAATTAAAACAAAAACTTATGAAATTTCCCTTGATAAGTTACAGGACGAGTGGGAAAAAACTCTTGAGCCTGTTTATCCGTACCTGATTAAACAGGAAGGTAAAGTTGAAAATTTTATTTTTGATAAAGGAGTAACGATAAAACCAAAAAACCGCCATGCAAAACCAAAGTTTTTAATACCCGTATTTCCGGGTACTAACAGCGAATACGACAGCGCGAGGGCGGTTGAAAAGGCGGGAGGAGAAGCGCATATTTTTGTTATACGAAACTTAACTCCAGCCGCAATTGCACAAAGCGTAAAGAATTTTGAGATAACCGCGCGTAAAGCGCAGGTAATTTTTATTCCCGGAGGATTTTCAGGCGGAGATGAACCTGACGGATCGGGAAAATTTATTACCGCATTTATGCGAAATCCCGCAATTTCTGACGCGATTACCGAACTGTTACAAAAGCGCGACGGCCTTATTTGCGGAATATGCAACGGGTTTCAAGCCCTCATAAAATTGGGACTTGTGCCTTACGGCGAAATCCGCGATATGACGGAACACTCCCCCACTCTCACTTTCAATACAATAGGAAGGCATCAGTCTACGCTTGTTAATACCAAGGTTGTCTCCAATAAATCGCCGTGGCTTTCCCATCTTGAACCTGGGAATCAATACATAGTGCCAATTTCTCACGGCGAAGGACGTTTCATCGCGCAGGAAGATCTTATCCGCTCTCTTGCGGCTAACGGTCAAATCGCGACCCAATACGTTGATTTTGACGGCAACGCCTCTCAGGACATACGTTTTAATCCCAACAATTCCGATTTCGCAATTGAGGGAATCACGTCCCCCGACGGCCGCGTCTTCGGACGCATGGCGCATAACGAGCGCTTTGAGGATGGTATTTACAGGAATATACCGGGTATAAGAAAAATGGATATATTCGCGGGGGCTGTTAAATACTTCGCCTAATTCATAAAGAGTTCACACAAAGATCACAAAGTAACAAAGAACACAAAGAAGAATCAGAGGTTTTTGTCCGTAATCTAATCGTGGACTTCACGCTAAGATAGCGGAAAAAACAATCATTCCTCCCCTTCGTGATCTTCGTATCTTCGTGATCTTCGTGTGAAAATCTTGCGGACTAATGCTTAAAATGCCTAATACCGGTAAAGACCATCGCTATCCCGTGTTTATCACAGGCCTCTATTGAAAGTTTGTCGTTTATGGAGCCGCCGGGCTGTATTATCGCTTTAATTCCGGCCTGCGCCGCAGCTTCTACAACGTCCGCGAATGGAATGTAGGCGTCAGAGACTAGAACTCTTGCCGGAAGATTGTCTTTCCATGAACTGCCGCCTGTATCAGCCGTTTCTTCAGATTCCGCTTTTAAGACGGCGGCGCTTCTTTCCAGAGCCTGTTTTGCCGGCCAAATGCGGTTTACCTGCCCGCAGCCGATACCTGTCGCGGACTGCTCTTTAACAACTAAGATTGCGTTTGATTTTGCAAATGTTACTGCCCTCATTCCAAAAATCATGTCTTTAATATCTATTTCCTGAGGGGAAGCCTTTGTAACCACTTCCCATTTTTCAAAAAGTTCGCGGTCGGTCTGCTGAACCAAAACGCCGCCGTCAACCGTAATATATTCATGCCTCTCTTTTGGCGCGTTTTTCAGTTTTATTATGCGCAGATTTTTTTTATTTTTTAAAATAGTAAGCGCGTCCTTGTCAAAATCTGGAGCTATGACAATTTCCAGGAACAATTGTCCAAGCCTTAAAGCGACTGCCGCGTTTACTTTCACGTTACAGGCTATTATTCCGCCATATATCGACAAGGGATCGCAAGAGAAAACTTTATTGTAAGCTTCAAGCAATGTTTCTCCAAGGGCGATACCGCAGGGAGTGTTATGCTTAATTGCAACACAGCAGATTTTTTTTCCGGTTGCCGCTGAAGGAATAAGGCGTTTAACGTCTGATTCACCAAAAGGTTCAGTTCCGTCGCTTTCAAGCCCAAAAGCGCAGACGGCTTTCCATGCGATATCAAAGTCTCTCATGTTATTGTAGCCAAGTTCTTTGCCATGCAGTTGTTCAAAACCTCCAAAAACTCCGGAACGGTCGGTATTTAAATACAGAGCAGCCTGCTGGTGACTGTTTTCACCGTAACGAAGGGACTGCCCTTTTTTTAAAGACAGAGGCAAATATTGGGGATATTCTTCATCAAGCAGAAAACGCGCTATAGCCGCGTCATAAGCTGACGTTAAATCGAAAACCTTGCTTGCAAGACGTTTTTTTAACTCAGGCGGAACATTTGACGCTTTCAGGCAGTCTATAACTTCGGCATAATCATCAGGATCGGTCAATACAATTACATCGTTAAAATTTTTAGCGGCTGATCGAAGCATGCTTGGTCCGCCAATATCGATAAATTCGATTGTTTCTTCGAGGGAAAGTCCCGCCTGTACCTTCTCGAAAAACGGATAAAGGTTAACGCACACAAGATCAATAGTTTCGATATTAAGACTTTTTAAAGTATCAAGATGGCTTTGTTCGCCGCGCCGCGCCAGAATACCCGCGTGAATTGCAGGATGCAGGGTTTTTACGCGCCCGTCAAGACATTCGGGAAATCCTGTAACCTGTGAAACATCGGTAACAGGAATATTATTTTCCTGTAAAAATTTAGACGTGCCGCCCGTAGAAAGTATTTCCCAGCCGCTGCCGTTTAAAAATGACGCTAAATCAATAAGGCCGTCCTTAAAAAACACGCTTAAAAGAGCTCTTTTTTTCATTTTATCTCCGTAGATAATTTTAGTATCTTAATTGCAATCTGTCTATTATAGCATTGACAAAATCTTTTAGTTTTGATAAAAAGAATTAATTGCGGCCTTGGTGGAACTGGTAGACACGCTAGCTTGAGGTGCTAGTGGCGAGAGCCATGGAAGTTCAAGTCTTCTAGGCCGCATAATAGTTCGATTATTATCTTGAAAAAAAATGTTTTTTGTCACTGTTGAATATTCAATATACGCTATTATTATATCTGTCAATATTGAAACATCAAACTTTATTGACATTTTTATAAATTTATATCATAATATATAATATTTTTACAAAAACAGGTGTGTTAATGGCGCAAACGCATTCTTTTCCTTTTTCAGGAATAATCAGAAAGGTGCAGCCTCTGTATGCACAAATATTTTTTGCGGTAATCGCGTTTGTTGTAATGGTTGTTGCAAGTTGTCTATTTGTGAATAATATATTAAAAAAAAATCTGCAAACCAGGGCGGAGGAAACATTTAATCATCTGGAAACATTGATCATTGCGGAACTCACTGAACCGCGAACGGCGATCAGGACTATTTCATACAGTATACGGAGCATGATTTTAGATGGCAGCGGCGACGAGGAAGTTTTTAACTATATGAGGAGCATTGCAAAAGATTTAAAAGCCAAAACTGACGGATTTGTGCTTGACGGTCTTTACGGGCATTTTAATGTTTTTGGCAATATCTATTTTACCACTTCAACCGATTGGGTTGTATCGCCCGATTATGACGCTACAACTCGTCCGTGGTATATTGCGGGCGTTAAAGCAAACGGCGAAGCGGCTTTTTCGCCGGTGTACTTTAATGTGCGTTTTCAGGATTTTGTTGTTACAGCCGTGCGCCAAATTTTTGATGACGACGGAAATCAACTGGCCGTGATAGCCTTGAATGTTCCGCTGTATAATATCACAAACGTAGTTGTTAAAACGCGTCTTTCCTCAAGCGGCTATGGTTTTTTGATGGACGAGAATTTTGTATTGGTCACTCATAAAGACCAGGACGTTATCGGCAAATCTTTGCCCGAAATTAATTCGGATTTTGCGGCTATTTCGGAAGATTTAAGGCAGGGTCTGTATATACCTGCATTTGAAACGGTAAATTCTCAAGGTAACATCTCAATTATTTATTGCAAGAAACTTGAAAACGGCTGGTATTTGGGACTTACGACAATAAAAGAAGAGTATTACACACAATTAAAAGAAATGGCGTTTATCATAATAATACTTGGAACTGCTTTATCAGCCGCTCTTATTCTGATACTGATACGCATTGACGCGGCAAAAAAAAAGTCGGACACGGAGAACAGGTACAAGAGCGTGTTCCTCGCAAATATGAGCCACGAGATACGCACGCCGATGAACGCCATAATAGGCATGACCACAATAGGAAAGAAAGCTTCCGATTCCAACCGCAAAGATTACTGCTTTACAAAAATAGAGGACGCTTCAAACCACTTGCTTGGCGTAATTAACGACATTCTTGATATGTCCAAAATTGAAGCCAACAAATTTGAAATCATTCCTGCGGAATTCGAACTTGAGAAAATGCTCCGGCGTGTAGTAAATATAGTCAATTTCAGAATAGACGAAAAGCGTCAAAAATTCTCCGTACATATTGACAGTGCCATTCCGCGGACATTGATAGGCGACGATCAAAGGATAGCGCAGGTCATAGCCAACCTGCTTGGAAACGCAGTTAAATTCACGCCCGAAGAAGGTTCCATTGCTTTTGCAGTGCGTCTTGCGGGAAAAACAAACAACCTCTGCACTTTGCAAGTTTCAGTAAGCGATACCGGAATAGGCATAAGCGCCGAACAGCAGGCAAAACTTTTTAAATCTTTTGAACAGGCCGAATCCAGCACAACCCGCAAATACGGCGGTACGGGACTGGGACTTGCTATTTCAAAAAATATTGTAGAACTTATGGGCGGATCAATATGGGTTGAATCAGAACCAGGAAAAGGCTCTGTTTTTTACTTTACGATACAGGTACAACAGGGTACGGAAGAAAAGCGCGCGCCTTTATCAGCTGATATAAATTTAAGCAATGTCCGCATTTTGGCAGTAGACGATGATCCTGAAATTTTAAAGTATTTTAATGAAATAGCACAGGGTCTGGGGATAATGTGCGATACCGCAACAAGCGGGGAAGATGCGCTTGATCTCATAACTAAAAAAAGCGGTTACAATATTTATTTTATAGACTGGAAAATGCCATCCATGGACGGCATACGGCTTGTCCGTGAAATAAGATCGCGCATGAAGGAAAATTCCATTGTAACGATGATTTCCGCAGCCGAATGGAGCGAGGTCGCCGAAGACGCGAAAGCGGCCGGCGTTGATAAATTCCTGTCCAAGCCTCTGTTCCCTTCCGCAATTGCGGAGATAATAAACGAATGTCTCGGCATTGACGAACGGCGTATTGAAAAAGCAAAAACCGCGGATATTACGGACATCTTTGCGGGACGGCGCATATTGCTTGTTGAAGACATGGAAATCAACCGCGAAATTGTACAGACCTTATTTGAACCGACAAAACTGGAAATAGACTGCGCTGAAAACGGCGCGGAAGCGGTCCGTATGTATGCAAAATCCCCCGATAAGTACGATATAATCTTCATGGACATTCAAATGCCCGTAATGGACGGCTACGACGCGACTTTGCATATTCGTGCTATTGAAGCGGAAAATAATAAAAACATTTCAGAAAACCGTAGCGCGAGTTTCGCCAAAGGCAACAATAATAGCATGGAGTTTCCGAAGGAAACTCCTAAGCAATTATCGGAACGGCCAAAGGTCGTTCCGATAATTGCAATGACCGCCAACGTGTTCAAAGAGGATATTGATAGATGCCTTGAGGTCGGCATGAACAGCCACGTTGGTAAGCCGCTGGATTTAGATGAAGTAATGAAACTTCTTCATTTATATCTGGATTAAACAAGTATACCTCCGGAACGTTATGCGTAACGTCCTCAAATTTATTTGTATAAATATCTGAATAAATATATAATTAAAATTACATTTATTCTCTGTCTAAAAATTCCCAGTGGTATACCGGTTCTTTGCCAAAGAACCACGGGTTTCCGTTTGTATTAAGTTGATATATACCAACCGCTATAACGGAAAATAAAATAAATAAAACGATAAAAGGAATTATCCAGCCGATTTTTGAACTAAACATAAAATCCTCCTCAAATGTTTCTGTATAAAATGTAATACTTTAGTTGTTAATATGTTGTTCTGAAATTGCCGTTAATTGTTCTAATATTGCCGTTGATTGTTCCTGAATTGCTTTTTTATTTTTATATTAAAGCTGCCTGTTTTTAATGGGAATACATATATCACAAATTTTTCCGGTATCGAATGTACTGCGTTCGTCGTAAAGTTCAAAAGCAATTGAGTTACTGTCAAATTCATAACCTGAATTGGGAAACCATTCGGAAAAAATAAATTTCCATGTATCTTTAAGTATTGATGAAAAATTATCCTCATTAGACGGAGGAGTTGAAAAAACCGCGAACAAAGCTTCCGGTATCGTATAAACATCATACTCAAAAGGAATAGCCGCCCTTGATTTTGCTTCTACTCCGATAAGATATACGGATTTTTCTTCATCATTATCTTTAAAATAACATGCTCCGTATTCCGCATGAAATTTAAGAAACGATTCCCTGTGTAATTTTTCAAGTCTTCCGTCAGCCCTGCATTCTTCCCATAGTTCCCGGAGTTTATTAAGGGTTTTTCTTCCATCATCAATATCAACAACAGGGCTTTGAGGATCTAAATAATGCGGCTGTGCAGACGTAATATTTAAAGGCAGTTTTATTTTAAAAGCGAAACCCGCTATCTTAAAAGACGCTTTCTTTGCTATTATTTTTGGCTCAACAATAAATTCTGAAATAAATTGATTTGACTTTGAAAGGTCGGGGATTTTTGGAACATCGAATGTTGCATAAGCGCGGTATATCTCAGGCGGACACCCAAAATAACGCCTGAAAGCTTTTGAAAATCCTGAATGCGTTTCAAATCCGTAATCAACCGCTATACTGATTATCTTACGTCCCGAATTAAGTTCAGAGGCCGCATAAGCAAGACGCCTGTTTCTTACATATTCCATAATGGAAGTGCCGACGCCGCATTGAAAAATCCGGCAGAAATAATAAGGAGAAAAACCGGCCCTTTCCGCCAGTTTTTCAACATTCATTTCTTCTCTTATATGTATATCAATGTATTGTAACATTTCCTGTAAAATATCAATATGATCCATATTTCCGCCTGCCCTATTGTAATATACCAATATATTTTATTCATTACTGTTCCAAAATTGCTTTATAAATTTATCTTCTAATCAAACAAAAATATTGCATATATAACAAGCTGAAAATATTAACCAAAAACAATTATAGCGCCCCTTCGATGATGGTTTTATTGACTAACCGGCCGCATCCATGATAGAATAAACATGATTGAGAGAATAAAATAAAGGGTATACCATAAACGAAGGGTATGCCCTTTATCTTATCAAGGAGACTAACAATGAATAAAAACAAATTTTTGTTTATCGGATTACTCGGCGCGCTGCTTGTATTTGGATTGACGCTAACAGGCTGCTCCGGGAATGAGGAGGCTTGGGGCTCAGGCGGAGGAAAACCGGAATTAAAAAAACTGACGATAGCCGGTAAAGCCGCCGATCTTGGCACGCCTAACGAAATCGCGGCGAATGCTTTACCCGGTTCCGTTACCCTTAAAAGCAGCGCAATAGATAGTGAGGGGAATCCGACTCTTACAGTAGATAACCCAACCATTATTGGAACTCCTTCAAATTATACAATAGGATATGCTGTAACCTCCGATGCTGCCCCGCCCAACAGCGAGAACGCCTCTAAACCTGACAGACTGAACAACAACGACTATTTGTGGTTAAAGGTTACTGATAAATCAACCGTGTACTATGTTATTAAAATTACAGTGCAATACTCTGAAATTGATGTAATTGCCATTAAAAACCACCCTGTTAGCAGGGAATTTTCTTTGGATGGCTGGAACACGGCCGCAGACGCGCAAGCCCTGACAGTTGAAATGGAAGAAGAGTCCTCAGGATACCGGTACCAGTGGTACAGTAATACCTCTTTTTCCGGCACAGGCGGCGTTTTAATTGAAGGAGAAATAGGAAACAGCTATACGCCGGTTATTACGGCGGTTGGAACTTACTACTATTATGTAACCGTTACCATTTATAATGAAACAATAACCAGCAATGCCGCAATGATAAAAATTTCAACTAACATTGAGCAGGCTCCTACCCAATTTACCATAGGAAGCGCGCGTCGTAACTATGTGCGCGGCGTTGGCGGCACCGGGTCATTTATGTTCAGGACGGGCAGCAATGCGGATGCCAGCCCTGACGCGGATGAAAGATACATTGACCTTCTCATGGGAGAGCTAGGCTGTAACATACTCCGCATCATGGTACAGGATGATTACCTAAACTATATACAAAACACGGTTCAAAGTAGAAATTCAGACAAGTTTTACCATAACGCCAAAGATAATTTCTTTCCCGTCATCAGGAAAGTCAACGAATACGGCGGTTATGTGTTTGCCAATCCCTGGACAGCGCCTGTCAGCATGAAAAACGGCGGCAAGGAAGGAGGGGCCGCCGGCGGCTACCTCACCACAACCAGCCAGAACTATGTGGACTACGCGGAACATCTGCGGGATTTCCTTAAGTGGCTCAACAACAACGACGCCCCAATCTTTGCGCTGGGTATACTTAACGAACCGGACTTTGGCGGCGGCGCAGATTATGAAGGAATGGGGATGTCGTCGCAAGTTACAAGGGAATGGTTCAGGACTGTAGGGAACTTTACCACCCAGAAGGTTACAAACCGCTCGGGAGCGGGCGTTACCACTTCGATTTTTGACTCCGACATTATTCCCGGTTATGGCGGCGGCGGGCCTACCCACCATGTTTTGGCAATGAGCGGTGACTCTATGGGCGATATCGCAAGTTACATGAACTCCCAGATAGACAGTATAGACAGTAACGGCGAGCGCGGGGCTAATAATTACATTGAACTGATGGGCCGTCATTATTACGCCAATGCCTCCAGATACACCAAGGTTGTAGGCGCCGCAACCACCGCTTGGTTCGACAGGCCCCAGTTGAGTTATGTCGGCCCTCATGAGGCCGCGTCACTGGCAATGTCTCCGCAGATGTACGCTCCCGGATCAAAAGAGGGCAATATAAAAAGAGAAGTATGGCAGACCGAGCATGACTTTAATTACTGGAAAAATTCAACAACGCCGCCTCCCAGCGGCGTACAGAATTACTGGAATTCCGCTTTTGCCGCAATGAACGACGTAGACTGGTGCCTGCGCGTCAACGGCGAAAGCGTGTTTTGCTGGTGGTATTCTTCCAGCTATTCCGGTCTTGTAACCAGTTATCAGGCCGCGGGATTCCCGCCATACACTATTACCCCAAGGGGCAGGGCTTTTGCCCATTATGCGCGCTATGTAAATGAAACCTGGTTCCTGCCGGTAAACCGCACGCGAGGGACTATTAACTTCAATACTACCTCAAGCACATTCAATGCGGGCGCTACAGATCCCAAGATAAGCGCATTCGAAGATGTAAACGGCAAGTTTATCAGCGTGGTCATGTTTGCGCCTTCCCGATCCACCAATAATGGCGACATCTCCTATTCATACGGTGAAGGAGGTATTAACGGGCGCGACGATCCCACGGTGGGCAGTACCAATGTGGGCAGAATATCGGTCGTTTTGCCAACAGGTTTTATCGCATACGGCGCCAGCGCCATAAGGTCTTATGGAGGCGGTATTGCCACCGGTGAAACATGGGATAATGTTCCGGTTGACTCGCCAAGATATTGGATTGATGAGCCGGTGTTCCTTTCTACAGACGGCAAATCAGTCGAGGTTACCCTGCCGGGCGGAAACATCATCTCTATTATGATTAAAGGGGAATGGACGGCTGAATATCTTGCGTCTAATCCCAGGTACTTTGAGGAAAGAGTAAGGCCTTATACTGTAAGGTAAGGAGTTTCATAATGAAAAAAATCGCTGTCGTACTGCTTGCCGCTCTTATGGCAACAGGGACTTTGTATGCCCAGGAAGTGACCCTTTCCGGCGAACTTAAAACCGGCTTTTATATTGAACAGGAACAAATAGGCAGCCATGACCCCGTGGCTAACGGAGGCATGACCAACAACGACGGCGATTCAGGTAAGGGCGAAGGGCGTCTGCGCATGGACTTCTTTTCCTCTTACGGGAACATGGGGCTGAAGGTTCGCTTCCAGATAGAACCTGACGGCCTGGGGCCATTTCTGCCCACATGGGGCTTTGCCTACGCCTATGGCAATTTGTTTAATGAGCAGCTAACCATAAGCGCGGGGCTTCTGGGCGAATCGCCCTGGGGTACAGGCGGTCCCAAATTACGCAGTGATCCTGAAAGCCGCGAATATATATCCTATAACAAACTGAGCGGGGAACCTTATACAGCGACCGAGGGTCTTATGGGCATACGTTTTGAATTCAAGCCCTCCTTTCTTCCCGGCTTAAATGTAGGCTTTGTGTTGAACCAGCCCGATCAGGTCGCTATTGACATACAAAAACAGACCTTTGGCGACGTGCTTGGGGAATCGGTAATAGGCGCCTCTTATCAGAATGATTATTTCGCCGTCCGCGTCGGCTACCGCTTTGACAGCAATGCGGATGCATATAGCAATAAAGTGAACGAGGGAGGACGCCTGACCTACCGTCTGGAAGAGAGGATCCTTGGCAACCTGGCGGATGGTATGCAGATATGGCTCAACGGCGATTATTATGGAATTGGGTGCGGGCAGCAGGAAATCCCAAAAATGATAAACGGACAGATTGTACCGGTAAAAATAGGCAGCGGCGAATATTTTATCAACTGGCTGTACTGGTTGTGGGACGCTGAATATTTTATCGCCAAACTTGACGTCGGCTTTAGTATTTATAAATCGTATAACAATGAAAATTTCAGGCCGACTGAGAGGCAGGAATACCAGAGCCTTGAAATCCTGCCGGCGTTTTATTTCAAGTTTTTTGACAACATGCTTCAGGCCGGGCTTGGGTTTGGCATCGGCATGGAATTCGGTCCGGGCAAAACTTATAAGAACTCCCAATATCAGTATATCTCCGTTGAACCGCAGTTAAGGCTGAATATGGGGCCTAACGCCTTCATTGCGGCGGTGTATAATTATACTGATAAATACGCCTGGTCCGACGACATAAATCTGCGTGGGGAAGAATCCAGGTCCGTAAAGCACTCGGTAAATATCCGCGCGGTGTACGCATTCTAACACAGGGGGAACTGCATGAAAAAAATAATTACCATGTTATTTGTAGGACTCCTTGCGGCCGGTTTAGTTTTTGCGCTGGACGACATAGTAGAGCTTTCAGGAGAAATCAAAACAGGCTTTTTCACAGAGCAGAGGGAACAGGGCGGCGATACATATTTCAGAAACGCTATATACAACAATGACGGCGATTCAGGAGCGTCCGGAGGACGAGTACGTATGGGCATTTCCATGCATACGAAAGGCATCGGGATACGGACACAGTTTAGCCAACAGAATTTTTCGTATAGGGCTAATGGTTTAAACGATATCAGCGTCTCAAAAGTTGGTTTGGATTTTGCCTATATCTACGGCAATTTGTTTAACAGCCAGCTAAAAATTTCAGCGGGACTCTTGGGGGAATCCCCCTGGGGAACAGGCGGGCCTGAGTTAGGCCGGGAACTGGAATACACCGGAGGAGGAGAACCCATATCAGGCATACGCTTCGAATGGAAACCTCTTGGTTTTTTGCGAGGCCTTAACCTTGGCTTTGTTTTGAACCGACAGGATGACACAGTACCCTCAGACGCAAAAATAACATTTGGCGATCTCTTGCTGGAGTCAATACTAGGCATTGCCTACGAACATAAATATTTTGCCTTCCGTTTTGCATACCGTTTTGATCGTGGTATTGACAGCCCTGCCGCAATAGTAAACGGTGAAAAACTTGTGTACCGCTTTGAAGAACGGCTGCTTTGGAGACTATTGCCCGGCATGTCGGTATCGGCAAACGGTTATTGCGAAGGCATTAACGCGGCGGGCAAGGGAAGCGGAAGGGCAACGCCCGGCTTTATTCAAAACTGGCTCTATGTTACCTATGATCCCGAATTTTTTACCGCCGGTCTTAATGTCGGATACAGGGACGGATTTGTATTAAATGCGCAGCAACTGGAGTTCAGGCCGTATTTCTACTACAAATTGATCAACAATCACCTTGACGCAGGACTGATGGGCGGCATGGAAATCGGCTTTAACGAGGGCCGGTCTATTCCTGACGCTTTTTACAATTTTTGGTTTATTGAGCCGCAGGTAAAGGTAAGCGTGAACAACAACTTCTACTTTGCCATAGTCTACCGATACACTTCAGGCGCGTATGGTACGGAAACAAGTTATAAAGACCAGAACACCAACTGGGTAAATCTACGCCTGTGCTACACGTTCTAATTATCCTTTGATCGCTCCTGCCATCATACCATTGACCAGTTTGTCCTGGCTGAAAATGTACAATAAAATGATCGGCAGGCCGGTCAAAACCAGCAGGGCCATGATCATCGGCGTGTTTATAGAATATTGCCCCTGGTATTCCCAAATCGCAAGCGGCAAGGTGCGGGCGTCCTGGGACTGGGTAAGCACCATGGCAAATACAAATTCGTTCCATATTACTACCCCGTTATAAATAGCCAGAGTCGCAAGCCCCGGTTTTGACAGAGGCAGCATTATCCTGAAAAAAGTTGAGAACTTGCCGCAGCCGTCAATTTCGGCGGCCTCCTCCATCTCTTTGGAAATACCCTGCATAAACGAGGTCAGGATGAAAATGGATACAGGCAGATTAAAAGCCACATTAGGGCCGATAAGCGCATAAACCTTATCGTACAAATTAAAACGAATAGTCATTAAGAATACAGGAATAAGCGTAATGTGAATTGGAATGGACATGGCGGCTACAATGACGCTGAATATGGGCTTGTTCAGTTTGAATTTCATACGTGAAAGCGGGTAGGCGGCAAAAGCGCTCAGGAATAACAGCAGGACAAGAGAAACGGCAAGGACGAAAAAGCTGTTTAAAAAGTATTGATAAAATCCGCCTTGCATGACGTTAATGTAATTTTTAAAATTTATCGACTCAGGCAGCGTGAAAAGACCGTTGGTAATAAATTCTCCCTGGCTCTTAAAGGTGGTCATTATCTGAAACACAAAGGGCGCGCCGGCTATAACCAGCCACAGCACCGCAAAAAGTCTCGCAAGCAGCCAGAAAAAAGAACTGTAGGTATCAGGTTCCTGTTTCATTTTACGCCTCCACTTTCCTGTTTAATGTGCTGACAACGATCAGAGCCGTCAGGGTAATCAGAATAAACATTCCCGAAGCGATAGCTGCTCCGTAACCCATGTTAAAACGGATGAATGACGTCTTATACATATACGTTGCCATAAGTTCTGTCGCCACTCCCGGACCTCCGCCTGTCATAACATAGACAAGATCGAAATATTTAAGAGAGCCGATAATCGAAAGAGTCATCCCGGAAATAATCGTAGGCCGTAACAGCGGTAGGGACACATGCCAAAAATACTGGTTCTGTGTCGCCCCGTCAATGCTGGCCGCTTCAAAAAGTTCAATGGGTATTGTCCCGTAAGCCGCCAGATATAAAACCATATAGAAAGGTATGTACTGCCAGCAGACTACCCCAATGACGGTATAAAGCGCGGCCTTTGGATTACCCAACAGATCCACCCCGCCTCCGCCAAGCATTTTTGAAATTGATGCGAAGATTCCGCTGCCGGCATCCAGGGAGTATTTAAAAAGCACGCCTATAGCCACAGAAGACAGCAGATAGGGAATAAACCATATTATCTTGAAAACGGTTCCCCTCTTATCGGTAATCTGTAAAAAGGTAGCCAGAGCCATTGCAAAAGGAACCTGGAACAGCAGAGATAAAAACATGATCTTAAGATTGTTAATAAAGGCCATCCAAAAATAATTGTCCTTTACCAAAGTGATCCAGTTGGAAAGTCCCGTAAAAGTACGGCTGCGCCCCATACCGTTCCATTCCATTGTGCTTGTGATAAAAGTATCAATTATGGGATACACTACATAAACAGCTAAAAAAATCAGAGCCGGCAATAAAAACACTGTTGCCGCAATACGAATCGATCTTTTACGAACATTACGAAGTGAAATGTTTTTTCTGCCGCTCATTGACTTACCTCTTTCTAAGGTAAGCTGCCTGCGCATCCTGGAGTTTCTGCGCAGCGGCGCGGGGAGTTAAAGTTCCGCCGAAAATTTCCTGGCTTGTGACTTTATGAACCTCGGACACTTCAAAGGACAGCGACTGATCATACCAGAGCTGCAACTCAGGAGCCGATTGAATCTGATTAAACAGTTCTATAAGAATAGGGTCGGTCAGCTTTACCCCTTTTACGGGAGGTATGCGGCCGTCGGCTATCGCGTCTTTTACCGCAACGTCGTCAATCAGGCAGGTGATAAGCTCGAACGCTTTTTCCGGGTTTTTTGAAGATGCCGACACATGGTAAAAGTTATCCCCTATTGTGCCAAATGCCGTATTGGTATTTCCGGTTCCCTGCTCGTCTCTGGGGAATTTGAAGATACCCATCTTGGCATGGAATACGGGATTTTCGTTTAAGGCCTGCATATTAAACCAGCTTCCCATTAAAACCATAGCCGCTTCCCCGCGGTAGATAGTCGCGCGCGCCTGGCCCGCGTCCCAATCCAGACCGTTAAAACCGGTAATAAAATAGCCTTTCCTCACCCATTCCTGAATTTTTTCACCGGCGTAGATAAAAGCGGGATCCATGAAAGTGCCGGAACCGTCAACTGCCTTGATAAACGGCTGGATTCCGCCTCGTCGGGTAGCCAGGCACATATAGTACATGGAGCCTGTCCATTGTGTTTTATTCGCCAATGCGAAGGGAAAAATATTATTCCTCTTGAGGGTGTCGCAGACAATTTCCAATTCCCTTATCGTTGTGGGTACGGCCAGCTTGTACTTGGTAAAGATCTCTTTATTATAGAATATCGTGCCAACTGCGACGTTATTTACCGGAACGCCCCAGATTTTTCCCTGATAGGTGGCCTGTGTAATCGCGGCGTCCAGGAATCTCGCTTTGTAATTATTGACATTCATAAAAAAAGTAAGATCCGCGATCTGGTTGTTTCTGACAAATTCCTGCATAGGTCCGCCCCCCCAGGAAAAGAAACAATCCGGCGCCTTTCCCGAGGCAAGAGCCACTGCCAGTTTCTGTTTATAGGAATCGTTGGCAATCATAGTAAGATTTACTTTTACACCGGGGTTGTTTTTTCTAAATCTCGCTACGGCGCGCCGGTAAATATCGGGGCCGTTTCCGTCGGTCTGGATTGACCACAGTTCCAGCGTAATTGTTTGTTTATTTTGGGCAAACGCAAGACCGATAACCGCGAACAACAAAAGCCCTGCAAGGATAAAAGTCTTAATATATTTCATGCTTTCCTCCTGAAAATACAACATATTCCACTTTTTATTTTAGTATATCATGAAATTATATATTTTCAATAGGTATCAAAAGTAATGAAACTTAGCTCTTGTTCGTGCGGTTCGCGGTAAAATTTTATTTTCTAAAAAGTCACCGCACATGGCGTCAATCACCATACGCGCCGACATTGATTCATTCCATAAATTGCCACTGATCAAATTCAAAGCCATTAGTGTGCCTGGAGTCAGGGTTAACAGTTTCAGGATGAACGCCAAGGCTGCTGTAAAAAACAAACGCTAAATTATGTACGCCGGTAATTTTCCTATACAGATTAATTTCTACTGTTATATATTGACCCGCTGATCCTCCAAACTTGACGCGGCCAATCACTTCGCCTTCTTTGATTCGCGCTGTTTTAGCCGGTGAAAGGTTAGCTGAAGTTTCTCCGTCTCCCTTGGGATCAATGCGCAGTTCTATCGCGCCGACATAATCCGATGGAGTGTCAGGCATACGCACTCTGGCTTTAAATTTCTTGGCACCTGCGCTGCCAAAATCAACGCCGTACAGGGCAACCCAGTCTCCGGTATCTATCGACGTTACAACCATACCGTTGCCCGCGTCGGAAACCGCTCGTGTATAAATGCCGCCCATAATGCCGATAGTCTCGGCTTCATTTAAAATGTACGGATTAAGATTCCCCTTCTGCTTAACCCCTAACCTTGACATGGTTATCTGTGAGATTGTACCGTTACCATTAATATTTACATTGTTAATAAGAGGACTTCTGTATCTGTTTAAAGAAGACATCATAGCCGGAGCCACTATCGACGCATGGTATGCAATATAGACATCACCTTTAAACCGGAAAATACAGTGATGGTTGTTTTGATCCGGAGTATAAAGTTGGTTTTGCGGGGGCCTCATTATTTCTACTGAAGAACTGTATGTCCCGAAAGGCGCATCGCTTGTCATATAGGCAATAGTCCCTCCATTTTTGCAAAATGAATAATAATATTTGCCGTTAATTTTAACAATTTCGTTATCTTCAAATAAATCCGGCACCTCCCATACTTCCGGATCCCCATCAAGGCTTATCATGTCTGCGCCAAGTTTTACGCGCCTCGCGTTAGAGCCTTTACTGGTGTCATTACCGCCGCCAAAAACCATATAGCCGGTACCGTCATCGTCTACCATAACGCCGGGATCAAACAAATATTGAACGTTGGCGCAGGTGGGAGTGCTGCGGTCAATTAAAAGTTTGTCAAGAGGGGATGTCCATGGACCTGTGGGGCTGTCCGCGGTAATTACGCCGATGCCGTCCCCGCTGTTTGCAAAGTAAATAAAAAATTTAGGGCTTCCATTTATCATTTTCCAAACAGCCGATGGCGCCCATGCCTTGGTCTTATAACTCGTTACAGGCGGCCCATAAGGATCGATTGGGTTAGTTGAAACAGGATCGTCACCGACATTAATGATACCGTGATCCGTCCAATTTGCCAAATCAGCTGAAGATATGGCGCGCAAGCCCTGAATACCGCCGGCGTAGGTCATTTGTATGGCAAGCCCGGTGTCTTTATCATACATCATGGCGTCGTTACTTGAAAACACATATGCCCTGTCTTCGTACACAAAGACCGTAGGATCCGCGCCGAAGCCCTGGGTAATTAACGCGTTGCGATGTCCCCAGACTTTCCATGAATTTGACAGATCGGCGGGAAAACCATTTTCTGTATCAAACAATTCGCCGTATTCTTCTTTAACCGTATCGTCAGAAACATTGTTATTTTGGCAGGCGGCAATCGTAAGCCCCAATGTTAGTAAAAAAGCAAATAATATTATAAAAATTATTTTTCCGTTTTTCATACAAAACTCCTCAATAAATTATTTTATACTACATAATTGTTAATATGAGGATAAATTACCGAATGATTAACGAACAATGTATAAATAATACAATCATGTATGAATATATTAATATTTTATAAAACTCACACAAAAATCACGAAGACAGAATCTTTAATAATACCAAATTCATGGTACTAATATACTTTTAAAAGACAAAAAAAACAAGTTTTTTTTGCCATAATATTTACTGCATATCGAAAATCTATATGAATTTTTGTGGCTTTAGGCTAGTTTGTATATTTGATTTTTTTTGCTAGTTATTATATATTTATGATTAAGGAAACAAATATGATAACTAATGCCGTTGAATTTGATGCAAAAATAGATGCCGATTGGAATCAGCATACCTATAGAGTATCGGAAAAATTTATCATTTTCTCAGAGAGTAATCTTGCTGTCAAAGAACGATAATGATATATATGATTTAATAAAATCAAGTGAAAGTTCACTCACTTTTTGGGATAACGAAGACGACAAGGTCTGGGATAATGTATAAGCGCGGTGAAATCGTCTCTTAAAACTTTTTAGTCGCCTTAACTGAAATGCTGCATTCGTTGCGATCTTTCCAGTCCAGTCTCCAATCTCTGAGATCGTAATACAATTTTCCGCATCCTGCTTCTAGTTGGGCTTTAATATCGTAAAGCGTATAATTACTGTTTGATACGCGTACATTGAATACCTCATAATAACAAACCCCGTCATTAGTACAGGTAATAGAAACTTTTGCCCTTACAGTTATTTCTCCTGATTGGGCAATTACCAGTGCTGTGCAAAAAAGCAAGAGAACAACGCCGATAATTATTTTCCTCTTTCTTAACATAAAGACCTCCAAAATGATTTTATTAATAGATGCCATAGAATATTTTACTATTCCAGCCCCCATATATTTTAAAATAACATAATCCAAACAAAATGAAAAGCCATAAAAAAAGCCGCCCCCCTGCGGGGACGGCCTTTAAAGGTTTAGTCGCCTTTTACGTCACTGTTAGCTTACGGTATTATTGTAACGGTAATAGATTTAATGGTAATAACAACGCTGCCGTCATCGTCTGCGCCGCCTCTCAAGTTAAAGATTAAATCTTTAATTTTAGCGATATTTTCTTCGTTGTCCTTGTTAAGGGCTAAAGTTTGTAGTCCAGTAATCGTTGAAAAAGCTGCACTATCACCGCCTATAGCTCCGGTAGCGGCCTTTAAAGGTGTCAGACACCTTTTATGCATATTAATGCCATGTAAAGGTCTAGAATTTATTTCCGGCCTAGTTCCGCGCGCAAGCGCGTAATTTCAACATCTTTGTCAGCAACCACACTTTGCCACTTTTCGCGTTCCTCCGCCTTGCCTTCGTCCCGCGCATGGCGCAATGCTGATGCTTCATCGTGCCGGGCTTTTTCGTACAGCCGCTGCCTCTCCCGAAACTCTGAATCTGCCGTTATCTGATGATATGCCCTTATCGCCTGTTCCATTGCTGGTACCTCCATTGATTTTATCTTCGCCAACTCCTCTTCCGTGTCCGCCTTGAATAGCGTTAGCCACAATAGACGCATATTGTCCGCCGTAACCTCTTTCGGCAGTTTGTTCAATTCAAAAAAATACAGGCTCATTTTGTCCGTCAATGGCGTGTGACGTGCCACTTCAAGCGCTTGAAATTCAGAATAATATTCCTTGCATTCAAACAGATCAAAATTTATTATGCTAATCACTATCGTCTTGGGTAAATCTATGTATGCGCCCCCAGCCGGCAGCGCGGTGGAATATACCCTCGCCCAGTTGAACAGCGTCCGCTCGGGGTAGTCCCCTTCATTCCTTACCTGTATCTCCAAATCCACACGCTGCCCGTTGACCGTCATGTTTATATCAAGCCGACAAAATTTATCGCCCATGCTCTCAGGCGGCATTTCGGGGTTCGTTATAAAAAATTCCCCTATGCTTTCAAGCCGTATTTCCAAGAGTTCGCTGACAAGTTGTTTTAATAAATCTGTATGTTTAACAAACAGCATTTTGAACAGGGTGTCAGTCTTAAATGTATATTCAAGTTTGGTCATTGCCTCTTCTCCCCTAAATTGCATTATACAATGTTAGTTTTTTGAATGCAACGAGAGGGAGCGTTTTTTTTAACAAAGATTCTATAGGTATGAAAAATTTCTGATTATTATATGTAACCGTCAAAAGAACTACATCTTGACAAAAAGAGAAAGGCAGCCGTCTAAACAGGGAATGTAATATTCCAGGGGAGAAGTTTTTCCCAATCTTCTAAGGCTGAGGCATAAGGCGCTTTCTCAAAG
>Ga0268262_10000762_pt1 | contig 41855 bp, 37 predicted proteins | sample TergutNc150P3_FD_190354 | JGI IMG/M metagenome (GOLD analysis project Ga0268262, IMG submission 190354) | Nasutitermes corniger P3 segment gut microbial community from laboratory colony in Florida, USA - Nc150 P3 (SPAdes) (version 2) | ecosystem: Host-associated > Arthropoda: Insects >...
CCCCCCCCTGTCTTACATGAATATAGTTTTTAATTTTTTTATATATTCGTAAGGATTTTTGTATTATTCTTTCTTTCAACTGTAAGATATATGGCTTTTGATCATTACCATAAAAATGCATTATTCTTTTAACTGCCAATTTATTTTCTTTTTTAAATATAAATTTGAAATTTATTTCTTTATCATTAATAATTTTATTTTCCATACTTGTATTAACGCCACAATGTACTCCACTCCCATCAAGTCCAATATTATTAACAAAACTTATTGAGGGATTTAAGCATAATCCCTTGTTTTTGAAGATAGTTGCATACCAAAAAATAGCCCATGTATTAATTTTTCCTTCCTTGTTACTGATTACTTGATTCCACCATACCCCTGAATTATTAAGATCAAATCGGTATATATCTTTTTTTGAAAATGTTTTTATTATTTTATCTACGTTTTTCTCATAATACTGCCACCTGTTTTTCCACGTTGCCCAACCCCAACAATTCATTACACGCCAAAAAAAAACGTCTTTTAACCCATCAGTATTAATTGGATAATTCCAACCACTAATATGCCAAACTTTTTTTTTGTTTTCATAATAATCCAATGCTTTGTTCATATACCTTAGAAAATACGGACTGGTAAAAATATCATCCTCAAGTACAATAACTTTTCCATATTGATTTACAACGCTAGTAACACCGTCAATAATTGAATTCGCAAGTCCCCAGTTTTTATCCCGTTCAATAATAGTAACGGATTTGAATCCTTTTATTTTTTTAATATAAGAGCGGACAGTTTGTACACCTTCTTCTGCTTGTTGATCTTTAGGCGCATCAGAATAAACTATCAAATCTGATTCATTTGCATGTAAATTTACGGCGAGCGCTTCAAGAGTTTGCTTTGTATGTTCAGGACGATTATATACAAAAAGAACTATAGGGGCATATTGTTTTTTATAATTCAAGATATAACCCCATAATGATTAAGTTCGAATTTATGAATTGATTCTAATATCATTTATAACAGTCAACGACTATTGACATTGGCCTATAATGATGTTAAAAACATATTATCTTTTGAACAAAGAAGAATATGTTCTTTTTCACCATAATATACTCTATGTAAATACTCTCTTTTTTCTGAATTTAAAATTTCCATTACTTCCTGTATTGTTTCCTTTTCGCCATTCCTTCCATAATCATCCATAACGATACAAAAGCTTTCCTTTAAATTGTTCTTTATTAAATGAATTAATTGTGACCTTGAAAAATTTTCTGAACCATAAGGACCATCAACAAATATAAAATCAAATATACCCCCCCCCCCCCAATATTATTATTTAACTTATTTAAATAATCTTTATATGTTAGAGTAGGTTTGTTTTTATATATCACTTCTTCTAATTCTAAATGAAGCAAATTTATATTATAATTTTCACTTTGATGCTTCTTGAAAAAATTTATCCATTCTAAATTATGTTCACATGTAATAGCAGTTACATCGTCGAAATAGTTGGCATATTGATGAATTAATTTTGAAGATTGTCCAAGTCCAAATTCAAGAATAAATTTTGGACGCATATCATTTAGGACACGGAACAATGTATAAAGACATGAATAATCACACGCCCAACCACCTGGAGAGAAGCTTTTATATTTTAACCATTCACAATCATTTATACTATTATTAAAAACAAAGGCTTTCTTTAATAAATTTAATTCATTGTTAATTAAAATTATTTCATTGCTAAGATATTGATTAATTATTTGTAAGTCATTATCTAAATTTACTGTTCCAATTATTCTTCTAATAATGTTAAGAATTTTCTTTTTCATAACTATTCCAATTTAAACTCTGGAACATAATACCCCTGAATATTAGGTGCTGTCCTTTTTCCTGTTTTCCAGAAATCATCGAAGATTATATTTATTTTACAAACATTTAATATATAATCTGCTATACCAAGATTAGTAGAGCAATATAAATTTAAATTATAAGTACCTTCCATTAATAACAATCGATTAATTTTAAAAATAATATGTTTTTTCTTTAAGTCTAATTTATTGGTAAAAATAGATGAACTTAACCATGATACTCTTGTATTTAACAAATCATTTATGCCAATATCAATTTGAGAAGTAGTACATTTTTCCAACATGGAAGTATAATCAAAATGTACTTTAATTAATAATTCATCTCCGGTTTTAAAAGTATCACGAACATTATTATTGTTATCCATAAATTCAATATTTGTGAAACGCAAATTCCCATCACCAATACGTTCTCTTATTTCAAAAAGAGATACTTTTGAACGTATTTCTTGTTCTATTAAATATTTTTCAATGGCTTTTTGAATATCACAATTATACTTTAATTCTCCTTTTTCCAATAATATTCCATAATTACACAAGTTTTTAATCGCCCCCATATTATGACTAACAAACAGCACTGTCCTTCCTTCGCCAACACTTAAATCCTGCATCTTCCCCAACGCTTTCTTCTGAAATTCCGCGTCTCCAACAGCCAAGACCTCATCCGCAATCAGAATATCGCTTTCAAGGTGAGCCGCAACCGCAAAGGCTAGGCGAACATACATCCCGCTGGAATAGCGTTTAACAGGGGTGTCCATGTATTTTTCAATTCCGCTGAAATCAATTATGCTGTCCAGTTTTTCGTCTATATGGCGTTTTTTCATTCCAAGTATCGCGCCGTTAAGGTAGATATTTTCCCTTCCGGTTAATTCAGCATGAAAGCCTGTTCCAACTTCCAAAAGGCTCGCTACTTTTCCGTTTATTTTTACTGTTCCCTCGGTTGGGGTTGTAATCCTTGAAAGGATTTTTAATAATGTACTCTTCCCCGCTCCGTTCTTCCCGATAATCCCGACACGGTCGCCTTTTTTTACTTCAAAGCTTACGTCCTTTAAAGCCCAAAAATGATCTTCATCGCCAGAGTATTTATCTCCTATTTTTGAATGAGGATCTTCTTTTCCAAGTTTTCTGGCCATCCATGATTGTATGTCCTGGAATAATGCCCCGTTGTTTATCATCCCAAGGCGGTACATTTTGGAAACATGTTCTATTTGTATTACTGTGTCAGGCATGGGGTTTCTGTTATATACCTTTAACTATAATCATTTGGAGCAAAAGCCAGAGGGGAAAGTTATTGATTTTAAGATGTCTTAAGCAGATTTAAGTAAAGATATATCAATAAGCTTACGATCTATTAATCGCTTTAAGAATGAATCAATACCCTCACAACTTAATTCTTTATTTTCTTTTAATGCGGCAATAATAGATTCTGCGGAAAACATTAAGCAGCCTTCCCTATACGTGTGCTTTCTACGATTAAATTTTTAGCTAATTTACGAATTTCGCTTGCAAAGGCAATACGGGATTCTTCCAATTCCATATCTTTTACCTTTGTTTCCCATTCTTTTATCCGTTCTTCCAGTTCTTTTAGTCGATTCAAGAGATTTGCAATATTATCAGTAGGTATTCCTTCCATTGACAAATGAATTTGAGCTTCATGGTATGCGTTCCATAATTCATTTGACCAGTCATCAGATTTAAATAAATCAAATAAATTATCCCAAGCGTTTTCATAAGGTAGCTTTCTAAAATTTTCGCAGAGAAAATAATAAATATTTTCAACCATATCTTCTTCGGCCTCTTCGATGGTTTTACCATAACCGTCAATATGCAGATGGATACATGTAGAAATAAATGATTTTTCAGATTCTTGAATATCTAGAAAAGAAAGCAATTGAATTTCATGGTTAAATTCCTGCGTCCTTGGGATTTTTACTTTCCCAATCCCGACAACATTGCCGCGAGAAACTTTTACTAGTCGGTTCATATTATTCTCCCCTGTTTTAGCAGGTTCTTTATAGGGGGCGAGAATGCATCCGGTGTCTTCCTTATAATCTTTTGTACCGGAAAGCCCTATTAACAACCATATTTCTGTACGGTTGCTTTCTTTTCCTTATTATATCTAGACCTATTAAACCCTGTCAAGCACCCTATAATTAATTATAGTCAATTATAGTCATTTTTCAACGGATAACTCCGCTAATCCAACCAACTTATCCGGCCACCATATTCAATGAAATGCCGCCCTTTTCCAAGTTTTCTGGCCATCCATGATTGTATGTCCTGGAATAATGCGCCGTTGTTTATCATTCCAAGGCGGTACATTTTGGAAACATGTTCTATTTGTATTACTGTGTCAGGCAAGATTTATGATCCTAATTCTTTCATTAACATTTTATAGATTTCATTAGTATCCTTATTATAATGCTCTAACTTTTTATCTGTAATATCAGCAAATGTTTTTGAAGAGAAATATAAGTCGGAAGCTGAATCAGTGTCAATATTTTTATCATTAACTATAAAATCAAGCCATTCTTCCGTATATCCGTTAAAATATTTCTTTTTACAAATATGATCAACGAATGAGCTATCAGTATAATTAAAAACTGTAACACAACCATCGGTATTATAATGTTGTCCCGATTTTTTTGCCCAATTTTCGGCATGATTTTTATATTTCGTAACATAAAAACCTTTCCCAAAATCTGTATATGGACGGCATTTTTCAAGATCAATTTCGTTTATTAAAGTATAGCCGCCGTGATATACTAGCATTATCTAGGACCCCCATTGTTTCTGCAAACTTCATACATACTAAACTATATTCCCTTTCTTTTAATCACAGTAACCAGAGTTTTAAAAAATATAGACGCGTCCAAAAAGAAAGACATATTTTTTATATAATAAAGATCATATTGCAGTTTTTTGTAGGTGTCTTCCATTGAAGGTGAATGATATTCGCCGGAAACCTGATCCCAGCCGGAAATACCGGGCTTTACCAAAAGCCGCTGGCGGTAAAAAGGAACATCCGCGTCAAGTTTTTGGATTAATTCCGGGCGCTCGGGGCGGGGACCGATAAAGCTCATATCAGCCTTAATAACATTTAAGAACTGCGGAATCTCGTCAATTCTTGTTCCGCGCAAGAACTTCCCAAACCTTGTAACACGCGAATCATCAAGGCTTGCCGGTTCCTGACCGTTATCTGATATCTTCATAGTACGGAATTTAATGATATTGAAAGGCTTTTCAAGATAGCCAATACGAACTTGCTTGAAAAAGACAGGACCGGAACTTTCAAGTTTAATTATTATCATTATTAACGGCCAGAAAGGAAGTGTAATCAGAAATAGAACAAAAGCCATAACCGAATCCAAAACTCTTTTAAATTGACGGTATATTATTTTAGATTGAAGATTCATATTTTTTAAAAACCACAGTTCATTTACAGCGTCCAGCGGAATTCTGCGCAAAAATACTTCATAGAAATCAGGCAAGTCTATAAAATACACATTGTTCCGTAAAAGCTCAAATAAAATATTTTGCATTGTCTTGGGCAAATTTTCTTTGTTGGCGACAACTACCATCTGTATTTTATTTTTTTTTATTTCTTCGATAAATAATGCCGGATCATTTATAATTTGAATAGAATCATCTTTTTGATGTTGCTTTTCCGTATACAAAAACATTACACGATAACTCATGTAAGAAAATTTCCGCATATTCTGCAATAATTCGGTTACTGTATCATTTGCGCCGACAATCGCAATGTTTATATTTGCGATATACTTTAAGGCAATCTGATTATAAATCCAGCGCCAAAAAGCAATCAAAATAATATTAATAATACCATATATAACCAAAATTGTTTTCGGCGCAGGTATCATTTTAGCATTATAATTAAGATAGAAAAAAGCAAAACCCAACAAGGTGCATATTACGGCTATTATTGAAAGATAAGAAAGTATCCGGTACCCCGTTTGAGGAATTTCCAGCGAATAAAAACCGGCTGTATAAAATAAAATAATATATGCCGCGATAACCGGTAAAAAATACGGCAAATGCCATAAAAAAAAGTTATATGACGGAATTTGCAAATACCGAAGCCAAAGGCTTAAATAAACAGCGGCCGTAAGTAATATTACATCAATGCATGCGATAAAAAATTGGCGCCTTTTGCGGGAGATTGTCATTTATTCACAACAGCTTTATCATTTCTTAATAATTTATAAAAACATGTAAGTAAGCTTTTAGGCGCTAATCTTAGTGGTATCCTTGTAAGGAACAATAAGCAATATTCACCGCCAGATATAAATTTTCTTTTTTTTTGTAAATTAAGAAAAGATATTTCTTTTTTTACATAGTCAATACCATGACGGCGGTTTATCATATTATTACCAATACGAACATTTACCAATATTTCCGGAATATTATTAACTATATATTGTGCTTGAAATAACCTTGTCCATAAATCATAGTCTTCAAAATAAGTAACCTTTGTATTATAACCGCCGGCGGAAAGAACAACTGACTTTTTAAACATTACCGTCATATGATTAAAGGCATTCCGCCATTTTAAATATTTTCCAATTTCATTATAACCAAGAGGAACTTTTCTGATAATATTCATATCGCCCGGCTTTTCCTTAAATTCATTTATATAACCGGATAACAAAACAACATCGGGATTTTCTGATAAAAAACAAATCTGTTTTTCAAACCGTTTGGGCGCTGAAACATCATCGGAATCCATTCTAGCCACTAATTCATAACGGCATTGTTCTAATCCTTTATTAAGGGCTGCGCCTAATCCAACATTTTCCGGTAATTCTACCATCGTTAATACATCTCTTAATTTCTGCTTCCATATATTTATACAATTATCCAATTCTTTTGTAAGAGGACCGTCTTTTACCAAAACTATCTGTCCCGGCTTTAAGGTTTGCTGATCCCAGATACTATATAACGCCTCGTCTAAATAATATGGATTTTCTTTTGCATAGACTGATATAAGGACGGAAAAATTAGCAGAAGTCATTTCGTTCCATGTTTATTTATTTTTCGAATTATTTTAATAATACGATTATGTCCGCTTCTGCCCAAAAAAAAGTATAGAAACCGGTGGGCATATAACTTTATTTTGTATTTTAAGTTCTTTTGTACCCATTTCCCGTCAAAATGATGAATACAGAATGTGTTATCTGATATATTTATTTTACCTATTTGATAATTTTTGGGCGAAAAATAATCATATTGTAATATTTTCAAATTATACTCACCGGCAATTACCGAAAGAAGCATCGGAACCGGAGTTATATCAAACAGCCCATTTTGTTTTATAAAAGGGCGATTCTCATAGTACTCCAAACACTTTTTTATCCAATCAAGACCTTTTTCCGCGCCAATTACTGCCGCTTCAATATCACCGCTTGCTTCCTCTCCTACAAAATATTCTTGATTAAGAATATTATTAAAAGATTTTAATACTTCAACATCCGCATCCAGGTATATTCCCCCATAGTTGTACAAGGCAAAAAACCTAATATAATCGGAAGCAAAGGCATACTTTTTATTTTCATACGCCTGTTTTATCCATAGATTAGAATTAATATCTATTCGATTGGTATCCCACAAAATAATCTGATAATCCGATAAATAATTTTTCCATGACTGTATACATTTTTTTGTTAATTCAGGATAAGGATTCCCGCTTAACCAGCAATAATGGATTATTTTAGGAATCATTTATTATACTTTATAAACCCGCTAATTTTCCCTTTTAACCCGCTGTAGTAATATTTTTTATGCGGAGATATAATTATAGCGGCAATATTTACCATAACTTTAAAGATAAATCGCAATAAATAATAATATCGTTTATACTGAATAATTATTTTCTTATGTAATGCCCCAAATCCTAAACCATAATTATAGGAACGTAAATAATTAAAAGATTCATTATCTATTGGATGATATATTGTGTAAAAACCATTATAATAACCGATCTTTTTGTTTGATAGAAAATAGAATAGCATATCGGATTCTTCGCTTGAACCAAAAGGAGCTCCAGCACCCAATAATTCATCAAAGCTAAATCCTGTAAAACAATCCCGTTTCGCAAAAATTGTAATCGATACAGCAGATTCAAATACATTGTTGTAATGTATCTCTTTCTTTTTCTTCTTTAATCCTCTACGCTTCGATATTTTGTCTTCATAAGCAAATGTAAAATAATCATATTTATTATTTGAGAGAAAATCCTGTACCGATTCTAAAGTATCGTTTTTATATTCGCAATCATCATCAGGAAAAGCGATAATATCGCCATTTGTATAATTAAGCCCAATATTACGGTTTTTACTTAAACCTGCACAGTCGCTTTTTACATATATTATTTTATACATTTGACTGTATTTTTTTATAAATGACATCAAACGATCGTCATTATTTTGATCTACTAAAATTAGTTCAAATTCCTTATATGTTTGATTTTTTAATGATTCAAGGAATGTTCCAACTTCCTCAACTCTATTTATGGTTGCCATAATAAGAGATATTAACAATTATTCTCCATCTCTTTTTGTATTTTATTATAATAGTATTTTATCGTATTTCTAAAACCATTCTTTTTTATTTTTCTTGGCATACACATTATTCGAATAATATTTCTTGAAAACATATTATCTCCGAAAAAAGCATATATCTTTTGTTTATTTTCATGATTTTTTTTTTCTGATTCACTAAGCCAGCTTCCGGCAAAATTATGAATACAATATGTGTTATTTGTAACGTTAACTACACCTGTATTAAAACACTTAGCGGTAAAAAAGTCTGACGAATAAAAATGTATATCTATTTGATTTTTATTAATGACTTCCTGCAATATTTGCGGTAATGGCAGTATATCATAATTACCGTCAGGTTTAATAAATTCTCGTTTATCATAATATTCCAAGCATTTTTTAAGAATTGATGAGTCTTTTTCAGCCCCAAAACATCCGGCTTCAATTGCCAAAGCTTTATTATCTTCATAGGCAAACATATATTTATGATCTAGCAAATCATCAAACGGTTTAAGTACTTCTATATCCATATCAAGATATATTCCGCCAAAATTATATACTGCATACAACCGGATAAAATCTGCTGCAAATGCGTATTTTTTTGCTTCAAATGCCTGTTTTACCCAGTTTGAAATGTTTATATCAAATCTCTTAAAATCCCATAAAATAAATTCGTAACTTGATAATTTTTCCTTCCATGTTTTCATATACCTTTGTAATATTTCAGGTATTGGATCATTTGATAACCAACAATAATGGATTATTTTAGGAATCATCTGCTTTGTTTTTAATTTCCGTTATGTGCATATACCTTACACCACATCAATAAAATTCTGCTCGTTCTGACTGAACAAAATCAATCCGGTAATAACAAGAAAAACCGTTACTCCCAAACTTATAAGAATCATGTTCATATTTACGGAAGCGGTGCCGAAAAACCAGAGCCTGAATAATTCTATGGGGGCGCAGACGGGGTTTGCGTAAGCTACCCAGTTGAAACGCTGCGGGATTTCGGATAGCGGATATACTACGGGAGCGGCGTACATTACCAAGCTTATACCAAACGACACCAGTTGACGTAAGTCACGGTATTTTGTCGTTAAAGAAGATATGATTATTCCCGCTCCTACTCCGATAGCCGCAAGCCAGAGGACAAGAAACGGGAAAAGAAGCGCAAACCATGAAGGATGTACTCGTACCTCCGGTACGTTAGACCCAATAAATAAATAATATCCCAAAAATATCATCAACATTGCGAATTGTACAAGAATTCTTATACTGTTGCTGAATACGTAATTTATCGGGACAACAAGGCGCGGAAAATAAACCTTTCCGAAAACGTTTGCGTTATTTACAAACACGTTGGAAGAATCCATAAAGCAGCCGGAAAAAAACGTCCAGAGCATCGCTCCGGAATAATAAAAGAGCGTGTAAGGTATGCCGTCTGTTCCGATATTCGCGAGACGGCCGAAAACAAATGTGTACATTACCGTGGAGATAAGGGGATTGATAACAAACCACAATGGCCCCAATATCGTCTGTTTATATTGTGTTACAAAATCCCTTTTAACAAACAGGAAAATCAAATCTCGGTAGTAGATTAACTCGCGGATTTGCAAGTCCAAGAGTTTGCGCTTAGGTTTTATAACCAAAGACCATTTTTCTTCATCAGCCATTTTATCCTCTCTCCCCGTAATTCTTCTCTACCCATTTTTGGTATTCGCCGGAGCGGATACCTTCTATCCATTGCGGATTCGCGAGATACCAGTCAACCGTGCGGGAAAGCCCTTCTTCAAAATTTACGGCCTGTTTCCAGGCAAGTTCGCGCTTAAGTTTGGAACAGTCTATCGCGTAACGGCGGTCGTGGCCGGGGCGGTCTTTTACATAGGTTATCGTTCCGCGGACTTTTGCGGGATCAAGTTTGGCTTTGGCGCATACAATGTCTATCAATACATTGAGCAGTTTGATGTTTTCCCACTCGTTCTCGCCGCCAATATTGTATGTTTCTCCGGATTTACCGTTTTTCATAATAGTCCAAACCGCCGAATTATGGTCCTCCACAAACAGCCAATCGCGGATGTTTTTCCCGTCGCCGTAAACAGGCAGGGGTTTTCCTTCCAGCATATTAAGAATCATCAACGGGATTAGTTTCTCGGGAAACTGGTAGGGGCCGTAGTTGTTTGAACAGTTGGAAAGCGTTACGGGCAAGCCGTAGGTGTGGTTATAAGCCATAGCAAGGTGATCGCTTGCGGCCTTGCTTGCCGAATAGGGCGAGCGCGGGTCGTAGGGAGTGTCCTCCGTAAAATATCCGGTTTCGCCCAAAGAGCCGTAAACTTCGTCGGTGCTGATGTGGTGAAAGAGCACGTCTTCCTTTGAAGGCGAACCATTGCGGATGGTTCCGCCGCTGTCTTTCCATGCGTTACGCGCAACGTCAAGCAGGGTGAAGGTTCCCATCACATTGGTTTTAACAAAGGCCTCGGGGCCTAAAATAGAACGGTCTACATGGCTTTCTGCGGCAAAATGCGCCACGGTGTCTATTTCGTATTTCGCGAACAGTAATTCAACAAAAGAACGGTCGCAAATATCGCCTTTTTCAAAAAAATACCGCGTTCTGTACTTTGCTTCGATATCCGCAAGACTGCTTCGGTTGCCGGCGTAAGTAAGCGCGTCAAGATTTACGATCCTGCCTGAAAAACCTTCAGCCTTTTCAAGCAAATAGCGGATAAAATTACAGCCGATAAATCCGGCGCCGCCTGTTACAAGGATGTTTGATAATTTACGCATAATTTAAAAACTCTCTTAAACTTTCATTCCATGCGGGGATTTTTATTCCAAGCGCGGTTTTTATTTTACTTTTATCAAGAACGGAATAGGCGGGACGCTTAACCTTCGCGGGGTACTCGGCGCTTGTGCAGGGGTTAACGGCGCAGTCTTTTTTTATTTTTCCGGCCTCCCTGCCCTGTTTGTAAATTTCTTCGGCGAAATCAAACCATGTTATGTTTCCTTCGCCGGTAAAATGGTAAATGCCGAAGGGAATCTCTTTGCCGGAATATGCGGTTTTTATCAGGGTTATTATCACGGAAGACAGATCGAAAGCCCAAGTGGGGCTTCCGCGCTGGTCGTTTACTACCTTTACTTCGTCCCGCTCGTTCATAAGCTTTAGCATTGTATGCACAAAATTATTGCCGTGTTTGCCGTATAACCATGCGGTGCGTATTATGTATGAACGAGAGTTGTTTCCCGTTACGGCGATTTCTCCGTCTCTTTTTGTAAGCCCGTAAACGCCTGTCGGCGCTGTCGCGTCGTCTTCGCGGTAGGGGCGTTCTCCTTTTCCGTCGAAAACATAATCGGTGGAAAGATGAATCAGTTTTGCCCCGGCGTTATTCGCTATAGCGGCGATATTTGCCGCTCCTTGTTCGTTAAGAGCGCGGCAAGTTTCGGCATCGTCTTCGGCTTTATCTACCGCCGTGTAGGCGGCGCAGTTGATTATCCACTTAACAGGCTGTTTTTCGGCAAGTTCCGCGCAGGATGCTGTAAGCGCCGCCTTGCTTGTAATGTCAACTTCTCTGTCGGTGCCGGCAAATGAAAGGCCGGATTTTCCCAAAAGCAGGGAAAGTTCCGTTCCCAACATTCCCTTGTTTCCAATAAGCCAAATAAGGCCTTCGTTGTTTGTCATACCTCAAATTGGGGAAGCGCTTTGTCCTTGTCGGAAAGTATGTATTCCATTCCCAAATCCGGCCATTTAATGTTAATTGTCGGATCGTTCCAGACAATGCCGAATTCGTCCTCGGGGTTATAAAAGTCCGTGCATTTATACGCAAAGAGCGCTTTTTCGCTTAACACAAGAAAACCGTGGGCAAAACCTTCAGGAATGTAAAACTGGTTTTGTTTTTCCCCGCTAAGAATCACGGAGTACCAATGCCCGTATGTCGGAGATCGCAGGCGAATATCGACGGCTACATCGAAAATTTCGCCCTCAACGGCTCGAACCAGTTTTCCTTGCGGATTTTTCTTCTGATAATGAAGACCGCGAAGCACTCCTTTTACGGAACCGGACTGGTTGTCCTGCACAAAATGCGCGGCAATACCGGCGTCCTCGTAATGTTTTTGCGAATAACTTTCCATGAAATAACCGCGGTTATCTCCGAATTTTTTCGGCTGTATTTCAAACAACCCCGAAATAGGACAAATTGAAAACTGAAATGGCATTATTTTTCCTCCGCTATATATTTTAGATAATTTCCGTATTCCGTTTTATATTCGGCCGCTTGTTTTAACAACTCTTCCCGCGAAAGCCAGCCGTTGTTATATGCAATTTCTTCAATACAGGAAACATACATTCCCTGCCGTTTTTGTATTGTCTCAATAAAATTCGACGCTTCCAAAAGCCCGTCGTAGGTGCCTGTATCAAGCCATGCCATGCCCCGGCCCAGAACTTCAACCGAAAGACATCCTTTCTTAAGATAGGTGTTGTTTACCTCGGTAATTTCAATTTCGCCGCGGGCGCTGGGCTTAATATTTTTCGCTATCTGCACAACTTCGTTATCGTAAAAATAAAGGCCGGGAACCGCGTAATGAGATTTTGGTTTTGCGGGCTTCTCTTCAATGGAAAGCGCCTTGCCCTGCGCGTCAAATTCAACAACGCCGTAAGACGCGGGATCTTTCACATAATAGCCGAAAATAGCGCCGCCGCCTTTTTCGTTCACCTGTTTTGCGGCATTGCGCAAAGTCAGACTGAAACCCCTGCCGTAAAAAACATTGTCGCCTAACACGAGAGCGGTTGAGTCCGCGCCGATAAAATCCGCGCCTAAAATAAAAGCGTCTGCAAGGCCGCGCGGGCTTTCTTGCACTTTGTACTCAAAACGCATCCCAAGCCGGGCGCCTTCCGAGAAAAGTTCTCTGAACAGGGGCAGGTCGCGCGGAGTGGAAATAATCAGCACTTCGCGGATGCCGGCAAGCATAAGCACGGACAGGGGGTAATAAATCATCGGCTTGTCGTAAAGGGGAAGAATTTGTTTTGAAACCGCGCGGGTAATGGGGTAAAGCCTTGTGCCTGAACCTCCGGCAAGAATAATTCCTTTCATTTTAATGCCCTTATTAAAGAATCACAGACTGTATCAACATCGTTTATTGTCATGGAAGGGTAAAGCGGCAATGTCAATTCGTGGGCGCAGACATACTCCGTCTTCGGCGTTTTGTTTACCTTGTCTTTATACGCGGAAAAACCTTGAATGGCCGGATAATGAATGCTTGTTTGCACTTGATCCTGTTTCATGGACTCGATAACGGCCGCCCTGTCCGTTGATTCCGAAAGCAGAACCGGCATTATGTGATAATTCGGTTTTCCCCGCGAAAAACGCCTGTAAGGAATTGAAACCGAAGAAACGCCGTCAAGCCGCTCATAATAATGCTCCACAAATTTTTTACGGCTGTTGTTCGCTTCTTCAAGTTTTTGAAGCTGGACAAGACCGAGAGCGGAGCTTATTTCGTGAATACGGTAATTTAAACCAGGCGATTCAACGTCGTAAGAGACAGCTCTGCCCTTAAAACGATCAAACGAAAGGACGGACATTCCGTGAGAACGCAATCCCTTCAATTTGTCAAAAAGCTTTTGATTGCGCGAAACAACCATGCCGCCTTCGCCTACGGCAATGTTTTTGTTGCCGAAAAAACTAAAGGCGGAAATATCGCCGAAAGTGCCGAGCGGGCGTCCTTGCGCGCCGTTGGACGAAGAAGATCCGTAATAACAGGCTCCCGGCGAATGGGCGCAGTCTTCAATAAGCAGAAGGTTATGCCGTTTGCATATAGCTTCTATACGCTCCATATCGCAGGCGAAACCCGCGTAATGGACAATCATTACGGCTTTTGTCTTCGGCGTGATTTTTGCTTCGATATCGTCCGGATCCATGGACCAGTCTTCCATCGAGGTAATATCGGCAAGGACATTTTCCGCGCCCGCCATTAAGGTTACGTTTTGATCGGCAATAAAAGTAAGAGATGGGGTGATTACTTCGTCTCCTTTACCTATACCGCAGGTCAAAAGAGCCATATAAAGCGCCGCCGTGGCGTTTGAAACCGCTAAACATTGGGTATTATACCCTAAAAAAGCGGAAAAAGCGGCTTCAAAGTCCTGAGTTTTCTTGCTAATTGTAAGCCAACCCGAATCAAGCACCTCTTTTACTGCTTGATACTCTCTATCATCGTAATTTATTTTATGAAGTTGTACTTTCCACATGAAATTCTCTGTTTTTATTGAAGCAAAACCAATCCAAACCATTAAAAAATGGCTTTTTTTTGGTTTTTTGTAGAAATCTGACCGCCGCCGTAACAAGCTGACCCGATTTACGCCGCTTTTGACACTGTAATTATAGAAACAAGCGCCATAAAAGAAACATATATTACTACAAATATACTACTTTTTTAGGGGTTTATTCAACGTCTGAAACAAAATTTAGGCTTTTAAGCATTATTCAATTGACGATTTCTTAAGATAATGATTAAATAAAAAAACAAATGCCGGAAGCTCAGAATAATACAAAAGAACTTGACCTCCACTGGACGGAAGAAGACTCGGAACTGGGCATTCCTTCGGATGGTGTATATTGCAAAAATTTGGAGGATCTTACAAAACGTATCGAAAGCGTTAAAGATACGATTATAAAGATCAATTTGGACAACCAACCCGCTTTAAAGGAAATTCCGCCTGTATTGGGTGAATGTAAACAACTTGAAGAACTTATTATCTCACATACCGAAATCAAAGAAATTCCCGAATTTTTGTTCAATTTGCCGAATTTACGTTCTCTTTCATGCTGTTGTAACAGGATTTCCAAGCCGCCGATAGGCATTTCAAAAGCAAAAAAGTTGGAATATCTGCATATCAGGATTAACGAAAAATGGGAATCTCCGGACGAAATAACCGAACTCTCCGAGTTAAAAACCCTAACCATCGATTTATACAGGAATTTCCCACTGCCTCAAGCTCTGGGAAACCTTAAAAAGCTGGAATCTTTCAACTTGTCCCTAAAATACAAAGAAGCGGATTCCAAACCGCTTCCGGAGTCGTTATCAGGGCATGCGTCATTACAAAAAATCAGTATCAGTTCGTTTTTTAACAGAGAAAAGTGTTATGACCTTAATAATACGGCGGTTTTACTCGCTTCGTGCCCCAAACTGGAAACTCTTATACTTTCAGGCCTAAAACTTAACTGCGGAGAGGAAGGAGCTCTTTATAAGTTTACAGGGTTAAAACAGCTTGAGTTAAGACATTTGCATGTAAACGGAAATATATTCAACAAAATCGCTACCCTTAAAAAGCTTGAAAAACTGGTTATTTTGGGCGGCGAATTCAACACGGATAAGATGCCCGATATTTTTAACAGCATGCCGGAACTGCGTGTTTTCACTTTTTCCGGGAATTATGTACGCGAGCTTCCTCCGTCACTTTACACCCTGAAAAAATTAACGGAAATAGAAATTGACAGCGCAGGGATTGCCTCGATAAGCGAAAAAATAGGCGATTTGAAAAACCTTAAGAAATTTCATATTCAGGATAATTTGTTGGAAGTTTTACCCGATTCGATTTTTACCCTGCCTAATCTTGCTACTTTGAATATCGAAGACAACCTTATTGTGCAGAAAGAACTTGTAAAAATAAATGAAAAACTTATCGAGCTTTCAAAAAAAGGGCAGAAAGTTGCGTTTTTTTACAAGGGGCAAGGCGTTAACTATAAAATAAAACGCCTTCGTTCCATTTCAAGCGCAACGGAAATTGACGCGGATACTTATTACAAATACTGCCTTGAAGCGATAATGGAAGATCCTCAAAATATTCGGTATGTTATCAAGGACAAATTGATGAACAATAAACATTACTATGCATCTCTTTGCGCTGCGGCGGTGAGCAAAAACTGTTTTGCGCTTGAATATATTAATGTCGAATCAATGGATCACTCGTCGTATTTCGGCGTTTGCATGCAGGCGGCAAAAAGCTCCAATGTATCGCATGTTTTAAGCTATATCAAGGATGATCTTTTAGACGAAATTGAATATATCAAAGTGTGCCTCGAAGCCGCTCTGCATAATGATTCAGCGGATTTTCTTTCCAAAATAAAAACAAAACGATTCAGCCGCGAGGATTACGAGAAGATCTGTTGGGTTTCTATTCTGCACAATCCTGCCACAATTTCCAAAATGGAAAATCCCTCGGCGGAACTTCGCAAACTGGCCGAGAAAAGATCAAAGGTAAAATGGTAACTTAAATTCGACGGACTTTACTGTCTTGTAAATTCCGCCGTTTTCCTGTATTTTTAACCCATGAGTAACAACCCTGTTGCGGACTATCTTGCCGCAGTTTCGCCAGAAAAAATTAATACAAACCTTTTGGCTTATCTTTGCAATTTGACGGAGGTTGCCAAAGTAACCCCGGAAATCGCCTCTTCCATAGTAAAAGAGCTTGAAAACCAGCGAAAAAGGGTAAAGCTTATAGCCAGCGAAAACTACTGCTCAATCGCGGTACAGCTTGCAATGGGGAATCTTTTAACCGATAAATACGCGGAAGGCGTTCCCAATCACAGGTTTTACGCCGGAAACGAAAACGTAGACGCCGTAGAGGCTCTTGCGGCGCAGGAAGCATGCAAGCTTTTCGGAGCACAGTATGCCAATGTCCAGCCGCACTGCGGGGCGGACGCCAATTTGCTCGCGTACTGGGCTATACTTTCCACCCGTATCGAAAATCCGGCAATGAAAAAATGGAACGAAACAAACCTTTACAACCTTACGGACTCTCAATGGAAAGAATTAAAAACATCGCTTGGAAACCAGCGTCTTTTGGGTCTTGATTATTATTCGGGCGGCCATTTAACGCACGGCTACAGGAATAATGTTTCCGGCCGTATGTTTGATATTCACGGATACTCGGTTTCGGAAAAAGACGGACTTCTTGATTACGACCAAATCGAAAAACAGGCTCTGGAACTGCGCCCGCTTATCCTTCTTACAGGATATTCGGCGTACCCCAGGAAGATCAATTTTAAGCGCATGAGGGAGATTGCCGACAAAGCGGGTTCCGTCTTTATGGTAGACATGGCGCATTTTGCCGGCCTTGTGGCGGGCAAAGCTTTTACCGGCGAGTATGATCCCGTGCCATGGGCTCATATTGTTACAAGCACAACCCACAAGACATTGCGCGGTCCGCGCGCCGGTTTTGTGCTTTCCGTTTCCGAATTTGCCGAAGCTTTGGACAAGGGCTGTCCGCTTACAATGGGCGGTCCCCTGCCCCATGTGATTGCGGCAAAAGCGGTCGCCTTCCGCGAAGCCTCAAGCCCCGAGTTCAGAAAGTACGCGCAGAATATCATCGATAACTGTCAGACGCTTGCCGCATCCTGCGTTAAAAACGGACTGGACGTGCTTACGGGCGGAACGGACAATCACCTGCTTTTGATAAATGTCCACAACAGCGGTCTTACCGGCAGGCAGGCGGAAAGCGCCCTGCATGAATGCCGCGTAACCCTTAACCGCAACAGCCTTCCGCGCGATCCGAACGGTCCGTGGTATACATCGGGGATAAGGCTTGGAACGGCGGCAGCTACAAGCCTTGGGATGGGCAAGTCGGAAATGACGGAACTAGGCGAGCTTATCGCGGATGTCGTAAAAGGGACAACTCAAGCCGCGAACAGCAAGGCAAAATATGACATTAAAGCGGGCGTAAAAGAGAAAGCGATAGAACGTGTAAAGAAATTACTTGACCGCTTCCCCGTGTATCCGGAACTGGATTTGGAACTGCTGAAGAAATCCTTTGTAAAGACTTAAATGTCAATGACGCCTTTGTTCCCTTTGACAAAATTAGTAAACAGTTCAAAAAGAATCGGATCGATTTTCAATTGCTTTGTAATAAAATCTTCTCTCATCATTACAAGGGCTTCTTTTGGCGACAAAGGCTTGCGGTAAACGCGGTTGGTGTCCGTAACGCTGTCATAAACATCGACTATTTCCAGAATTTTAGCGGGGAAATAAGCGAGCGCTTGGAAATTTAATATTGGATCCAGATCAAAAGTCATGCAATAATCCTGCTTAACCATTGGATTCATTTTCTTGTAAGAATTAAGAGAATCGCGGAAATAACCGTAACCTTCGGGATTTCCGTAATATTCATGGTGGTAGCCGGTTATAAGGCTTGCTTCCTGCGGATAGTTGGTTTTTGTAACAATGGAATTGTAGCCGACTTTAACATGCTCCATTACAATGTTGCGGTCGTATAAAGCTTCTCCCTCGTGGTACTCGACGGCGGCGGCTTTCCCGATATCGTGAATAAAAAAACCTACCGCCCACTTTACAAACAGATCCTGAGGAATCGGCAGCATGCCTTTATGGAAAACGCGCTCAAGCACTATATCGTCTATGGAAATGTGCGGGAGCAAATTCTGGTAATACTGACGGTACTTAGCGTTTAATGTTTTTCGCATATTAAGAACAGCGGATCTGTTGGAAACAAAATTATTATAATAAGACAAGAAGACAATTCCCCTTAAGTACACCCTTGTAATATGCTGAATAATGGTTCCGTTTGACTGTTCAAAGAGCCTGCTCATTAATCCGTTGTCAAAAATATTATTGGAAAAAAGCTGGACATAGGACTTTACCATCTCGTGCGTGGAAATTACAAGCATCTGTGTTGCTTTTTTCGCGTCCGCATCTCCCAGTTGAGAGGCGTTCTCCAGCGCCGAATGATTTACCATTACGGCGTCTTTAGCCGAATCCACAATAATTTTGGTTGCTTCCTTGTTTTTGGAACTAACAGACGCGGGAGAAATATTGTCTATCTTTCTCTTTACCTCGCCTAGGCGCTTAAGCTTTTCCTGGACGGGCATTGCGGAAATCTCTTCATATTCTTTTCCGAACGCCTGCGTTACGGCCGCTTTTACAGTATCGCTTTCCTTCGGTTTAGATTCCTCTATTACTTCGATAACAACCGGTTTAACAACATTTTTTTCTTTTAATTTTTTAAGCGTTTCGTCGGTAAAATAAAAACTCCAGTTGCTTTTAACCAGAAAAAAATGGTTGTTTTTCTCATATAAAGTATTAAAAGACATAAGGCGGAATTTTTGTTCTTTTTTATTTTCGCAAAAGACGGAAATTACTTCCTGAAGGATAATATCAATATAGTCTTGGTTTATTGTTTTTCCGTCGGACATAAGAACTATTTCAGAGACCGGGGTATTAAAATTATACTTCTCCGACATACCAAGATTATAATATAAGAAATTATTATTAACAACAGCCTGTCAGCGTTTATTTTCTTTTTCTTGTTCTTTGATAAAAGAGTCAAAAATATCAAAAAGAATAATATCTATTTTATGGTTTTTTTCGACAAATTCCGTACGCATCATGGTAAGAGCCTCGTCCGAGGACATTGCTTTGCGGTAAACGCGGTGGGGATCGGTAACGCTGTCATACACGTCTATTATTTCCAAAACTTTCGCGGGGAAATAGGCAAGAACCTGATAATCTAAAACGGGTTCAAGATCATAAGAAATACAATAATCCTGTTTTGCTTCCGGGTTTTGCTTTTTATACTGCTGTAGATATGCGCGAAAATAACCGTAACCCGTGGGATCGCCGTAATATTCGTGATGATATCCGATAATAAGACTTGCTTCCATCGGGTAGTTTGTCTTGTTCATGACGGATTTATATCCCTGTTTAACATGATCTATTACAATATTGCGATCATAGGACGCTTCCCCTTCATGATACTCAACGGCGGCGGCTTTTCCTATGTCGTGAATAAGAAAACCTACAGCCCACTTAAAGTAATTATCCGGCGGTATCGCTCTCATGCCGCCGAAAAAAACACGTTCCAAGGAAATGTCTTCCATATCAATATGCGGAAGCACCTTGTGATAAAAATCGCGGTACTTGGATTGAAAAGAAATCCGCAGTTTTTGAATAGCGCTGGATGTTGAAACAAGGTTGTTGTAAAAAGAAAGAAACGCTATTCCCTGAATGTACACCCTTGTCATGTGCTGGACTATGGTGCCGTTGGATTTTTTCACCAGCGTATTCATTAACTCATTGCTGAATATGTCCGCAGATAAAAGCAAAGCGGACGATTTTACCATTTCGTGGGTGGAATCAACTATATCCTGCGTTAGTTTTTTTGCTTCATCGTCCGCAAGACGTATGGCGTCCGCAAGCGTTGTTTGATTTATCAATGCGGCTTCTTTTGTGGTATCCACAAGAGCTTCGGTAATGACTTCTGCGTCTTTGCTTTTAAGCGCAAGCAGTTCGTTTAGCTTCTGTTTGTTTTTGTTAAGAAGTTCAACTTTTTCGTCGGTAGTCATGTCGGCAAAAGATTTATATTCGCTTCCGTAGCCCACCTCAACTTCCAACTCTTCAAGTACTTCTTCTTTGGTTTTGGCCTTGTCTTTATGCTTTACTTCTTTCTTCTCAGGTTTTTCGATGTCCCCGATATCGTCTATCCATGATCCGCTTCTGGCTATAACTTCTTTTTTGACTTTCTCCAAAGTTTCTTCAGAAATTGAATATTCCCAACTGCTGTCCTGTACCCAGAAATTATCATTGCTGTTATACAAGGCCTTAAAAGACATAATCTTTTTGGTTTTTGAAGCTTTCTTCAGGCAAACAACAGGAATATCCCCATCTTGCATAACTTCAATAATTTTTTTATTGCTTTTTCCGCCATGCTGTTCCAGCACCTTGGAAATTAAAATTGTAACTTCTTTTTCCGACATATCTTAATAATATACAATTTTTATTAGGTATTGGCAAGACGGTAAAATATAAAGTAGAATATTTATTGATAGATATAAAACAATGAAAATAAACAATGCCGCATCCGCCCTGCTTGAAGGCGCGGGAAAGATTATTAAGGGAAAACGGAATTTCCTGGAATTGTTGATTTCTTCCATATTTGCCGGAGGACATGTCCTTATCGACGATTATCCGGGGCTTGGAAAAACCACAGTAGCTAAAACACTTGCAAAATTAATTGACGGCGGAAAAAAGGGATTAGATTTTAAACGAATTCAATTTACCCCCGATCTTTTGCCTTATGACATAACCGGCGTTGATGTCTTCGATCCCAAGTCGCGCACCTTCCGTTTTATACCGGGCCCCGTACTATCCAACATTGTACTGGCGGACGAAATAAACCGCACGACGCCCAAGGTTCAATCCGCCATGCTTGAAGTAATGGCCGAAAAACAGGTTACTATCGGGCAGAATACTCATAAGCCGCCTGAGCCGTTTTTTGTAATAGCGACTGAAAATCCGATAGAAAGCGAGGGTACTTTTCCGCTCCCGGCCGCGCAGTTAGACAGGTTTATGATGAAGCTGTCTTTGGGATACCCCGACCTCGAAGCTGAATTGGCTATCCTTGAAGAAAATCCGGCGGAAGAGGGACTTTCCAAATTGGAACCGGTTATTCGCACGGCGGATTTTATCGCGGCAAAAAAGTCTGCGGCCTGCGTCTTCTGCGACAAGTCTATAAAAGAGGCAATCGCCGGTATAATCAGAGAAACCCGTATCCATAAAAGTTTAAGCCTTGGAGCAAGCCCCAGGGCGGGCCTGCATTTTTTATCGGCGGTAAAAGCGCATGCTTTTGTAAAGGGCAGGGATTATGTCACTGATGAAGATCTGGCGCTCCTTGCCGTGCCCGTACTTGCGCACCGTGTAAGACTTCGCGACCCTATGTCTTCAAGCGAAAAGATCATCCGCGAAATCTGCCTTGCCGGAATTGACGGTTTGGTAACCGATGGAAAAAAGAAAAGCTAGACACACGGCGGTTTTTTATCCCGGCACAATGGGCGTGTTTATCCTGCTCATAATCATCCTTTCTTTTACGGCAGGGGCAATCAGGCGCGAGCTTGTTCTTACGCTGACAGGCGCGGTAATTCTGGCGATATGGACATACTGCCTTGTTATGACCCTCCTGCTTGCACTGATTCACCGTAAACGCGCAAAAAACATTTCGATTCGTCTTGAGCCTGAAAAAATTGTGTGCGGCGGACAGACAAACGCGGTATACCGTTACAATAACGAAGATGCAGGAAAACACATCTTTCAGTTTCCGGGCATTATTATCCGCTGCCGCGTACTTTTAAGCACAAAGGACGGGCGGCGCGTATCTTATGATTTTAAACCGGAAAACAATACAGGCTTTCAGCAAAATTTATTTCCGGTAAAAAAAAGGGGCGCGTATTTTTCCGCTTACGACGAATTCGCAGTTTTTGACATATTAGGATTTTTCCGTTTTGCATTCCGTATACCCGCGATTAACGGCGCCGTTGATTATTGCTGTGACACTGCTTGCTGTGACACTGCTTGCTGTGAACGCCTGCTTGTCAGTCCCAATGCAGCCGCAGAGCCTTTACCTGTAAGAGCAAAAGGCGGAGAGGCAAACAGGAAGGACTCGCTTACCTTTGAACGCACCGACTACCTTATCGATCACCGTCCCTATGTGCCGGGAGACGATCCTAGGCGTATTAACTGGAAACTGTACGGACACGGCGGTGAGCTTATTATCAGACAAGGAGAACGCGAGCCGCCGCCTTCTTCCAAAATAACAATATTAATTGATACACAGTACGATTCGCTTTATTCCTCAAGTAATGCTCCTGAAGCGGTTGATTTGCTCTGTGAAAACGCCCTTGCGATTATCAACAATGCGGGCAAGGGAATTAACATACAAGTCGGCTTTACCGGCCAAAGCGAAAAAAACAGCGGCGCAGCAAGCAGCGGCGCAGCAAGCAGCGGCGCAGTATGCAGCGATTCATTAACTGTTGCAGAACTTGGTTTCTTTCTTGCGTATCCGGCGGCTATACCGATGTCGGCGACGACGGCGGCGCTACCCGAGGTACTGAAAGACAGCGGGATAGTCATCCTAGCTCTGCCAAGGATTGAAACGGGCAGCGGCGCAGCAAGCAGCGGCGCAGCAAGCAGCGGCGCAGCAAGCAGCGGCGCAGCAAGCAGCGGCGCAGCAAGCAGCGGCGCACTGGAGAAATTTTTGGCGGACAACCCTAACCGTTCAATAGAAGTGATTTATATTAACGCCGAGGTAAAGTAATGGAAAGAGACAACATTTATGCGCTTGCCTTCCGTTCAGCCGCCGTTTTTATCATCCTTTTTCAGATTAGGCTTATCGCGGCGGATCTTGCGGATACTCCTGTTTTTACGGCTACCCTGCTTGCCGGGTTCGCCGCCGCCGCATTTCTTTCCGTTTTAAGAACGAACGGCAGAAAAATAAAAGCGGTGTCGCAGCAAGCTGCGGCGGTCATTTCTATCGCTCTTATTCCATGGGCAGGCAGGTTTCTAGTCGCAATGCCCCGTTTTTTTATCCCGGACAGAACAGATACCTCGGCAATTATCTTTGACTCCATGCTGCTTAACTTGGACAGGAATAATTTTGTTTCTCTGTTTCCGTATTACTGGAGCGCTGTAACAACTTTTTTCGCTGTGCGCTCCAGAAAGTTTTTAAGGGCGGCGGTCATAGCGGACACTTCTCTGTTGATATTTATTTACAGTTCCGCCAGAACCGGCAAGATTGAAATCTACCGTTTTCCGATAGTAATGATTGTTCTGTTTGCCCTGATTGTTTTTTTACAGGCGCTTGCCCTGCTCTTTTCCGCGCCGCCGGAAACCAGACTGCGCGTAAAAGAAAAATGTTTAGCCGCGGCCGCTCTTCTTGTAATTATTGTTACAGGCGGTTTTTTATTCATAAAACCGATTCAAGAACAAGCGGCCCAAATGGGCGGCGGTCTTTTGGAACCGAGATTTTTCAGTTTTGATTTTTCTAAGTTATTAAAACTTGATCCTGAAATATCCGTTAAGAATGATCTAATCATGATTGTAAAAAAAGAAAACGACGATCATATTCTTCTTCGCCGTTCGGTGCTTTCCGGTTACAGCAAGAGGCACGGCTTTTATAAGATTGAAGAACTTGACGAAAAAACGCACCCGCAAAAACTTCCGGCAAGCAGGGTTTCGCTTCCTTTTCCCAACCTTAAGAGCGCGCGCTTTTCAACGCAGGAATATTTTCTTGTAAACACTGAGAGCGCCGCGTTTATCGGCATGAAAGAGCCTGTCGAAATTATTCCCTATGAAAATTGGGACGCTTCGTCCTTTAAGACTGCCTACGCCGTAAACAGCCTTGTAAGCGACGCCGATATACATGACCTTGTTATGGAAACTATTATTTGGCCGTCGATATCCGATCTTGGTTTAAACGAAGAGGAATTCAAGATTTACACGGAATACGGAAACGACGGGAACATCCGCTCTCTCGCCGGGGAAATAACAAACGGAAACAATAATTACTCCGGCAAGGTTTGGGCGGTGTATAATTACCTGAAAAACGGCGATTACCGTTACAGTTTAAAACCCGGTATCGCGCCCGACGGAGATCAGCTTGGATGGTTTCTGTTTCAATCAAAAAAAGGCTATTGCTCATACTACGCGTTTGCCATGACGCTTCTTCTGCGATCTTTGGGAATTCCCGCCCGCATAGCTGCGGGGTTTTTCGTTGATCAGGAAACAAACACTTTTGATTATTACCCTGTGCGTTCAGATATGGCGCACGCGTGGGTCGAAATCGCTTTCCCGGGATTCGGCTGGATGGAATTCGATCCTACAACGGAAAATCTCGCCGCAGACGAAGATTTCAACTATATGAACGCAGATCCCGCGCTTTTTGAAAAACTAATGCGCGAAATTCTTGAAAACCGCTACAGCATGAAGGCAAAAGAAAACATAGACGATACTGAGTATATTTCAAGCGATAATTCGTTTACTCAAAGTATTTATATAATATTCAAAAATAACCGTCTGCCGCTTCTTGCCTTCATATTGATTGTTCTCTCTCTTAACATACGCTGCGGCCGGTATTTCTCCGTTTTACTTACGCGAAATCCGAGAGAAAAATCCATTCGGTATTATAAACACGCAGTCCGCCTTCTTAGCCTTGCGGGTTTTCGGCGAGGTAAAGGTTTGACCGTAGGTATGACCGTAGGTATGACCGTAGGTCTGACCGTTGGTCTTTCAGAGCCGGAATGGGCGTTACAGATTGATAACATTTTCAACGGCATTTATCCGCTGTACAAGTCTGCGGCCGCCGCCCGTTTTGCGCAGGAATATCCAAAACAGGAACTTGATCTTCAACGGGAAAACTATCAAAACTTCCGTTCTTCTTACAAAGCAAACATCCCGTTTTTACGGCGTATAGCGGCGTGGATTTTCCCCTTATCCGTAATATCGCAAAGAAGATTATTGACGGTATTTCTGATAATCGGGCTTATCGCCGGCCCGCCCATAAGCGGTGAAGATGAAACAATAAGCGCAGACATTCTTTTCCGGGAAGCCTCCGATGCCGACTATTCGGAACATTGGGACAGAGCGATAGAATTATATAAAAAAGGGGCAAAAACATTTCCGGATGATGCGAGGTTCCCGAGAGCTTTGGGAAATCTTTATTACGGCCGTTCTCTTTACAGCCTCGCGCGGGACGAGTACAAGAAAGTTGAAAGTCTTTTACCCGATAATGTACCTGTCTTGATCAGACTGGCAAGAACCGCAGGATACCTTAACCGCAACGCCGAATCGGTAAGCCTGTACGAACGCGTACTTGAAATCGATCCGGACAACAAGGATGCAACAGGCAGTCTAGGTTGGATGTATTTTAAAGTCCACAGGCTTGCGGACGGAGAAAGACTGCTTGTTTCGGCGGTTGATCGTTTCGGATATAATTCGGATTTAGCAATGACGCTTGGAACTATTTACTCCGATATGTACCGTTACGATGACAGTAAATATTGGTACGGAAAATCCATCGAATTGGGAAAAGAAAACAACGACGACGAATATACCGCGATAGCGTGGTATAACCTTTCAATTCTGGAATCGCGTTTTTACCTTTACGAACTGTGCATGGAGGCGACCAATTCTTCATTAAGAATGTACAACCGCGCTTCCGGACACCTTGCCCGCGTTGAACTGTTAAAACAGCAGTTAAACTTGCCGGATAGCCAAAAAGAATGTCAGACAGCCTATGAAACCGACAGTTCTCCTCTTTCTAAATTGACCCTTGCGCAGATTTACCAATTGTCCGGACGGCTGGAAGAAGCGCGGCTTTATGCGCAAGACTGCCTAAAAGACAGCAACAATTCATGGATGTATAATTTCGGCATAGACCCGGATCGTTACAAAAGAGACATTCATTTATCGCTTGCAAATACATATTCAGGTCTTTTGAATACCGAACGATTTTTACCGAAAGTAACCTTAAAAGAAAAAATAACATCTTTGTTCAGAACTGTTTCGTTCATGCTGAAAAAAGAAGTAAACTTTAAACTCTACAGAAAATACTGCCTTGCCTCGGCAAACGCTTACGGGATGACTTATTCCGACGACGTTCATCTGGATTCGCTTATTCAATACTACAACGCTTTTCATGATTATCCGCGCCGCGCAGTTACATATCTGAATAAAGCCCGTACTTTTGAAACAACACTCATTCCTGCCGCTATTCCTTTTTATAACTATGAAGAAGGTTCTTTGTTTAAAAGGAAGCACCTTATAGAAAAAGCCGGACGTGAATTTGATCCTTACTGGGAAAGAGAATATATATCATATTGTTATAAAGAACTGAATAACGCGCAAGAACTGTTTGCGATGAATCGCGGCGCGCTGAATCAGGCGGGTATGAAACTGCCGGTACATTTGGAGTTGTTTTTTGAAGAAGATGCGAAATCAAACAAACATCTTGAAAAGGCGCTTTTAAAAGCGGGTTTCAAGAAAGAAACTGTTACAGCGCGGTTCAAGCTGGCTGTGCGAATTCACGGCGCAAAAGAGAGCGGTTACACGGCGCTTTGCGAGATGGTTGACACAAAAGGGGAAATGGAAGCTCTGCAATATTCGTTCCCGGTACGCGAAACAACGCAAGCCGAATATTACAAGTTGGCGCTGTCTCTAAGAAACAGGATATTTACTGTCGATTAACACGATAGTGTTTAACACTATCGTTATCGCTTTAGCATTTAAGCTTTTCCAGGATTTCGGCAATTACTTTGTCGGCATCATCGTAGGGGACCTGACAAGTACCAACCTGTCTGTGACCGCCGCCGCCGTAACAAAGTAAAAGCGCGCCGACATCCACAGTCGCGGTCCGGTTAATAATGCTGTATCCGACGGTGATAGCCACATTTACCTTGTTCCTTCCGTCAACGACCCATACTGAAATATTTTGTTCGGGGAAAAGCGTGTAAATAAAAAATCTGTTTCCGGCGTAGATTGTTTCAACATTCCGCAGATCTATCATAATGATATTATCCATAGGTTTCGCGTACTTAAGAATCATCTCTTTATAGTTGTTTGTCTGCTCAAAGTACAAATCCAGACGTTCTTTTACGTCCGGCATGGCGAGAATTTCATTAATATTTTTTTCGGTGCAAGCCAAAGCCAAATCTTTCATTAAATCGTAGTTGCTGATTGTAAAATTCCTGAAACGGCCGAGCCCTGTGCGAGGATCCATGATAAAGCCGAGAAGCACCCACCCTTTGGGATCTAAGATTTCATCGGGAGTAAGATCGCCTGAATCAACCTTGTCTACATAGTGAATCATCTCCGCGAATTTACCCAGTTTGGCATCTCCGCCGTAATAATCATAAACTACCCTCGCGCAGCTTGGGGCGGGTCTTGAAACTCCCTCAAAATAGATATTTTTACCTAATCTTTCGGATTCGCTTGAATGGTGATCAAACCAAAGTTTACATCCTTTAATATAGGGAATATTAGCCAATATATCGTTATCATTGGCTTCAATAAGCCCGTCTTGAATATCCTTGGGATGGACAAATTTCCATTCATCAATGAGTCCCAAATACACTAAAAGCGCCCCGCAAGCCAGTCCGTCAAAATCAGATCTGGTTAATAACCTCATAATTTACCATCCTTACTAAATAATATAATAATACTTATAATTTCGGCAAATTCCGTCAATTTCTTCAATTGTATATCAATTTTGTGAGAAAATAAAGGCTTTAAAACACCTTATCTACGTCGGAAATAAACCATTTATAGACCGCATCCGCCCGGTTTCTGAACGAATTGCCTATCCTGTCCGTCATTCCGGGAACAGAGGCGGCCTTTGCCATTGAAACCGCGTAAATTAACAGCGAATCGCCGCAGTCAATAACCGCCAAAACCGATCTGAGCTTGTTTTTACTTACAGCCGGGATTATCCCATAGCTTAGAGAAGTCATATTTTCCTGGATAAAAAACAAGGCGTTTCCCGTTACCGTATACTCGTAACGGTAGATATTATCTCCAAAGGTAAGGTCTTTTTGCCTCGCGTAAAGGGTATATTTCACCGGTATCTGTTCAAAAACAGGATCGGGAAGCGGTTTTTTGGACGAAGGCGAGTCAATAACCGAAGAATACTCGTAGAAAGTCCTCATTGCATTGCGGCTGGCGGAAAAATACTCAATGCCGGTAAGGGTGCTTATAGCCGTCAATTTATTAAATAACGCTGTCCTCAGCTTATCGTTCCAAACGGCGTAAAAATCAAGAGGGGGACCGCGAACCTCCGGTTCGACGCCCTTCGAACTCGTTTGAGGTTCCGGTTTTTTGTAAAGGTAAAGCGTTTCGACCGCTAAAGACGGCTCAAGGGAAGCCATGGAATCGGCGATTATTTGCCGTAATTCAGGCAGGGCGGGCAGTAATTTTAACGCTGGTTTTCCCATCTGCGTTTCGGAAACAGATCCCGATTGCAGGCGTCCGGCGGTTTCCGCCCCGGTTAATTCCTCAAGCGGGACGGAGAAAACACAGGGGATAGCTATGGTAAAAAAAAACAAAATGGCAAACCCGGTCTTCATTTACTTTAATCCGCGGTAAAATACCCTTACCTGCTTATATAAACCGTCTCCTTCGCTTTTGGTTTCAACGTCGTTGATATCATTTAATGTCGTATGTATAAGCCACCTGTCAAAGGGATTCATCGGTTCAAGCAGAATCGAATCGCGGCTTTCACGCACTTTTTCCGCCACATTATACGCAAGGCGCACAAGGGATTCTTCTCTGCGGATACGGTAATTTTCGGTATCAAGAATTACGCGTACATCGTCCCTGCCGAGCCTGCCTGCGTATATATTCAATAAAAGCTGAAGCGCGTCCAGATTTTTGCCTTTTTTCCCAATCAAAATTGATGAATGTTCGGAATCAATTTTTATCCCTATCTTGTGCTTCTCTCTGAAAAGAATCGTAACTTTACCGGGATATCCCATTCTTTCAATAATGCCGTTCGTAAATTCCGTCATTCTTTCCTCAAATTCGTTTTGCGGCACAGGTTCTCCGAAAATCGCTTTGTTTCCTACAGCTCTGTTCCCTATTCCATCATCTTCCGCGCCGGGTTTTGATTTAAAATCATTTCCATGCGCATCGTTTCTTTGAAACGTCGTGTTTCCGGTATGAACCCTAATACGCACAAAGCCTTTTTTAAAAAGACCGTTTTTCTGAGTTTCCAGAATTTCCACGTCAAAATCGTCTTTTTCCAGCCCTAGTTCTTTCGCCGCATTGTCGATTGCTTCTTTTTCGGTGCGACCTTCAAATTCAAATTCCATAACTCTCTCCTTAACATTAAAAGGTAATTTTTAAAAACTAAAGTATTAAAACTTTATTTTTTAATTACCTGTTTTTCTTTTTTCTGGGCGCTATTACGGGTTTTTCCTCAGGTTGGTTTATTACCTGCTCATTCTTGGCGTGAATATACCTGTTAATAATCAACTGCTGTACCAGCGTAAGAATGTTTGAGAAAATCCAGTATATCAACAAGCCGGACGGCACGTCGTAAAGAATGAAGAAGAACGCTATAGGCATGACGTATAACATCATCTTCATCTGTCCTGCGCTTTGCTGCTGTCCCGGCGTCTGCGTTACTTTACCGTAAATTAACTGTGAGCCGACATAGATAAAAGGAAGAGCCCTGAGCGCTGTCCAGTGCAAAAGCGGCAAACTGAAACCGTCGGGGAAATTCCAAATATACTCGGGAACCGAAAGATCCGGTATCCAGCCGGGAATAAACGCGGCTCCTCTAAGATCAAAATGGTTGTTGAACAAATTATACATGGCGATAAAGATCGGTATTTGAAGAAGCATAGGAAGACAGCCGGAAAGCGGGTTGTATCCTTCCTGCTTGTAGAAATTACTCATTTCGACCTGTTGTTTCTGCGGATTGTTTTTGTATTTTTCCTGTATTTCTTTGATTTTCGGCGCAAGAGCCTGCATTCGCAAAGTAGCTTCCGAACCTTTTTTTGTTAGCGGGAAAAACAGGATTTTAATAAACAGCGTAAGAAGAATAATAGCAATACCGTAGTTAGGCGCTATTTTATAAAAAATAAGGAGCAGCCATTTTAACAATTTTTCCAGCGGAGATAAAATCCCGCGCGAACTTGCCGCTTCTTCTAGGTGAGTGTCTTTAAGCCCGAATTCATTTCTGCCTGTATTGTATGCCGCGAGTATTTCCTGTGTTTTAGGTCCAAGATAAAAACGGTATGTATCCGCGGTTTTAGAAGCTGTTACGGCAGGGCGGATAATGCTGAGCCTGGAAGCGGAAGCGATACCTTGTTCGGCCTTATCCGAAAAAACGATGTTGTATTGCGCAAGATAGGGAATAGTTATAAAGGTAAAATATTTTCCTGAAATCGCCGCCCATGACGGACGGGTGTCTATAACGTCGTTAACCTTGGCGTTCTTTCTTTTTCCGTTTAAAAAAGTTATATATTGCCTGTAATCGTAACGGTTATCCAGCTTTACAAATTTGGGACCAATCTGCGGCCCGAATGAAAGAGTATACGCGCTGCCGGCAAAATTAAAACCCGACATTGAATATCCTCCGTCTAAGGTTACAGTCAGTTCAAACATATAATCTCTGGGCTTGAAATCGTAACGCTTGATCAAGCGGAACCTTCCGTTCGCGCCGTTTGAAAAATCGCGGTAAAATTCTATAGAATAATCCGAAATTTTATTTACATAAAACAAGGATGTAACGGGTTGAGCGTCCATACCGCCGAACGCAATTGAAAAAGCCTGCGGTTCTTTATCTCCTGAAAGGATCATGTCAACATTCTCTTCTTTATCTTTATGATCCTTCAATTTCCACGAAACTACATTGCCGCCCGCATTGGTAAGAGTAACCGTCATAAAATCCGTATCAACAATTATGTATTGCAAATTTACCTGATCTGCGTCTAAATCGGGCTGCGTCGCTGTTTGTTGAGATGCCGATTGTTCCGCTGTCTGCGGCGCAGATAACTGCGGCGCAGTTGTCTGCCGGGATGCTTGTTGCTGTGCATCCGCCTGCTGCGATTCAGACGAGGGAGCAACCGCAGTTACAGGCGGCTGAACATTTTGCTGTTCGATTTCCTTAGGCGGAAAGAACACTCCCTGCGCCACATAAAAACCGATAAGTACAACAGTAGAAAGAACCACCGCTAAAATTGTATTTTTTTCCATTTTACTTCCTTATAAAAAATATCAAGGCACAGGATCATATCCGCCCGCGTGAAGAGGATGACAGCGCACCAATCGCCTGACAGCCAACATACTGCCGCGCAGAACGCCGTATTTATTTACCGCTTCATAAGCGTAAGACGAACAGCTAGGATAATACCTGCAAGCCGGAGGGAAATGGGGAGATACAGCGTATTGATAAAAGCGAATAAAAATTAAAGCTATCTTCTTCATTTCAATAAACCGGCTTTGTTAAAAAGGGATTCAAATTGTTTAAGCCTGCCGGAAAGAGCTACGTTTGTTTCCGGATAGACCAGCAGAATTAAGTCGTTACCGCTAAGAAGCTTGCCGCTTATAAGCCTGAAAGCCTCGCGCCCAAGACGCCTCGCGCGGTTCCTGGCAACTGCATTTCCAAATCCTCTTGGAAAAGTAAAACAAATCCGGTTAATGGGCAAATCACTCTTTAAAACATAAAGCTTAGCGCCCCGGCAGAAAAACTGACTGCCGTTCTCAAAAACCTTCCGGATTTCTTTCCTTCCCTTTAAATGCTCTTTCCGCAGGTAGCGAAAAGAGACGTTATTACAGCTAATAAGGCTTTTTCTCGTCGGAAACCGTCAGTTTGTACCGGCCCTTTGCCCTTCGGCGTTTCAGTACAAGCCGCCCCCACCTGTCTTTCATACGGGCGCGAAAGCCGAATTTACGGTTCCGCTTAACTTTACTGGGTTGATAAGTCCGTTTCATTATATATACTCCTATAAAAAAGGCTTAAAACTAAATTAGGTTTTTAGTCTATAATAATTTTGGAATAAGGTCAAGCGCGTGTATCTTAATTATACCCTTTCCGGTCATATTTTCATCTCCCCAAATGACGATTGCCATAAAATCGCGGACGCAATACTCGCGACAGGCTACGAACAGGATTTTTGTGTCGCCGTTGATTTTAATCCCGAATTTATCGCAAAACTGATGGAAGCGGGATTTTTGGTAATGTCGATGAATCTGTCCGAAAACAACGAAGAACCCGAATATATTTTGCTTCCAAGACTGCATCTTGTCCGTTCAGCCTTGTTTTTTGAAAATTTACACATAAAAAAATCCATCAAACGGTTTTTAAATAAGTTTGAATTAAGGGCGGACGTTGGATTTGAACATATCCTTGACCGATGCGTGGAAAAACATAAATCGGACTGGCTGACTCCGCCTCTGGTTGAATGTATAAAAAAGATTCGCGCTAAAAGCGATGCTTCAAACGACAACAGCGAAAAAAATGACAAAGGACTTCTTACGCCTTCGGAAAACGCACGCCCCGCGTCCTTCGCCCTTTACCGCGAAGGAGAGCTTGTAGCGGGGGAGTTCGGCGTTGTCTGCGGCAAGGTTTACACAAGTTATTCCGGTTTTTATGATGAAGCCAACGCGGGAACGGTTCAAATCATTCTTGCAACACGCCACTTGCAAGAACAGGGATTTTCGTTTTTTGATCTTGGAATGCCTCTCGATTACAAAAAAGATCTTGGGGCTGTAGATATAAGCGCCGAAGAATTTGTCAGACTTTTCCGCGGCGAAGTTTAATTGACATTCTTGTGTTTTCTAACAAATAACGGGTCAAAATACTTTTCTATTTCGACTTTGTTTATAAGGTGTTTTAACAGAACGCGGTAAACCAAAAACGATACGCCGATGGACAAAAGAAAAATACCGGAAAAAGCCCACGAGCGGCTTGATTCCGGCATCTGCATCATAAAAAATCTTATATACATAAGCGTAAACACAATAAAACTGACCAACGCGATAATTATATTAAACAACGTAGCGCCTAAAATAAATAAGATCGTGTTTACTTTTTTATTCATTTGACGGCGCCTTTTCTTTTTTTTGCGAAGTTACAAATATCGACACAAACAGCAAAATACAACACACGACAACGGACGAATCGGCAAGATTAAAAGTCGGCCAGCGATCAAATCCGAAAAGTCCGTATAACCTTACACTGATAAAATCCACTACCCCATCCGCTCTGAAAATACGGTCGATAATATTTCCAATACCGCCGCCGATAATTCCGGCCGCCGCCCATCTTTGTATTTTTGTAAAATCATCGGAATTAAAATAGTACCACAGCAGAAAACCTAAAACTAAAATGGGAATAAAAATAAAAGCTATCTTTTTAACGGAATCAGGAAAACTCTCGCCAAGACTGAAAGCTATCGCCTTATTCCGCGCGTGATAAATCCACAGAAAATCGTTATTAAAAACATCTTTTACAAGCCCAATCCCGGGTCTTAATTTTACGATAATCGCCTTTGTAATCTGATCTACAATGATAATTAAAGCCGTAAGCGACAGCGGCAAAACCCTTTCTTTCTCCAGTTTTAATTTCAAATTCAATTTCATTTTTCTACTCCAATAAATAAATTTTACAGTCCTGTCGGTATATCGACAAATTCAGTTTCTATGCCAAGTTCGTCTGCACAATGACGCATAACAGCGCGTACTCCCCAAACTTCCGTATTGTAATGACCGCCGGCTATCATGTTAAGTTTGGCTTCCAGACAGTCATGGTAAACCTGATGCGAACTTTCGCCCGTTACAAACAGATCAACGCCGTCCGCAATGGCGTCCCGAGCGCTGTCCGCCGCACCTCCGGACATAACCGCCGCGCTTTTAATTTCTTTTTTGCCAAAGGGAAAAATTCCCGAAGGCGGTCTGCCCATAAAATCAATCTTTTTTACAGCTTCCTCAATAGTAACAGGTTTAGGGAAAGTCCCCTTGTAACCGATTTTACGCCCGTGGTAAACGCCGAAAGGTTCGATGTTCTCCAAACCTAAAAGTTCCGCCAGAACGGCATTATTCCCCAGTTTTGGATGTTGATCAAGGGGGAGATGAACCGCGTACAGGCAGATGTTGCGCTTTAATAGAAATTCCATACGCCGCCTGAGATTTCCGGTTATGGCGGCGGGAACGCCCCAAAACAATCCGTGGTGGACAAAGAGCATACCGGCGTTTACGGCAACGGCCCCTTCAAATGTTTCCATAGAAGCGTCCACTCCAAAGGCGATTTTTTTTACCATAGCGCCGTCATTATCAACCTGTATTCCGTTAAGAGAACTGTCAGCGCCAACAAAGCCGTCTATATCAAGAAAACTTTTAATAAAAACGTCAATGTCTTTTGTTGTCTTTTCCAATTTTTTGATACTCTCCCGCAAAATATTTATCCAAATACGAATGACCTTTGATGAACCTGTCAGGATCCATTATAGCATAATACGCCTGGCTTGCCATTTGATTTTGATCAAAAAGCACATAACTGTTCATATAACTTTCTCCATAAGGACTCCAAATAATAACATGGTCTATATAGTTCTTATATTTCTCGAACAATTTAAAAAGCAAAGCGTACTGGTAACCTATGGTGTCGGCCTGTTCCTGATTCAATATTTCCGGAGCCCTTGCCCCGCCGCCGGGAGCGGAATCAGACTGCCTCATATCTATCTCGGAATAACAAATCCAATCCAGCAAATCATTGTCAATAAGACCGGCAAATGAAGATATGTAACTTTGATTTCTGCTTGCCATGTTCGGGCTTACGGTCTCATGCCCCTGTATTCCCATACATTCAATCAAATTTCTGCCGTCATAAAGAGGATCGGACAGCCATGCCGTATTTAATTCTTTGATCATATTGCAGGCGACTCTTGTTTTGGAAAAGCCGGTTATTTCATATTCGTTGTAAACCAGAATCGGGGGCTTTTCGCTGACATAAGCGTCAATACTGCCGTTGTCATCGTGAAAATCCATTTTCATGTATTCCGGGACAATATTGGAATCACGGTAACCGTCCTTGTATACGGCCGCCATTTGCGCGTTAGGCACGGCAATGTGGGCGAATTTAAAAAGAAGGTAAATATAATGCTGTTTTATATCTTCGTAATCGTTATCTGTCATCGCGAAAAGCCAAGAAAGGTTTTTCATAGCTGTCTTCCATTCATTAAAATTTTTCTGAATAATTTCTCTATGCCTATTTTCGTGAATTTCTATATTGACTACATCAAACGAGTGAAAAGGTATTATGCCGCGTTCTTTGCTTGAACCATACTTCGCGTCTGTGGACATAAAATGTCGTAAAACACATAAGATATGGTTAAAATAGATGCGGCGGGCTGTTTCTTTATCTATTTTTATAAATGGACCTGTTGCGCTTGCTCCGTATGAGTAATACAAGCCGTCTTTATTCCATTCGATAGTGTCTATATTCTCAGGTATTATCTGTTCCATCCACGGAGGAGACTGATGATTCCACGCGAGACAATGACCGTGTAATTTATATTCGCTCTTTTTACCGGATTTTATCACGTCCAAATAATCGTTGGTCGGGAAGAGCCATTCGATATTTTCGTCATTGGTTTTAAATTGAAAGTCAGGATATTTTTCTTTCAGCCATTTTGGGGCTGTGTAATGCATCTCGGGTTTTAAGTTGCTTTTATCAAGGAAAATTCCAAAGTGATAACCTTTTAATGAATCAGGCTCTGTTTTCTCTATTTCCGCAGTACCAACGAGAAAATAACCGTTTCCCGGATTATATTTTTTCTTTACAGGATCGACTTGTAAAAAACTTTTTGTATTTCGTACGGCAGGAATAACGTTTCCGCCTGAATCTTTCTGTATAATCCTTATGTTTCCAATCATTAAAAGATCGCCTGAAAGTTTCGCGCCGGACTCGGTATGAAGATCGATATTTAAATATTCCCACTTACCGCCCGGCACGGGAACCGCGGCGCGAAGGGTTTTGTTATACCATGTCTCATTTTTGTAGTAGCCGCATCTGGAATTAAGATTTACGTTATTGGCGTCTTCCATTTCCGAGGAGCGAATATAGATTTGCGATTTATTGGTTCCCGGAAGACCCGTATTTGCCTGAATTCCTTCTCCGCCGCTTGTGGTAGACCAAATTTCAAACCTCATGTATTTTCCGCCGGCGTTCTGAGGATAATAAAAATCAAATTCAATATATGTTTTCTCGTTTATTGATACGGCCGGATTTATGGGAGCTCTTATTCCAAAACCGCCGAAGGATTTCTTTGCTGCGACAGGATCAAAACTGGTGGAAAGAACAATCAAATTGCCTTTTCCAAACGGATTTTCAACAAGGAAAAAACTGCTTGCGCCGGTTGGCAGAATACGACCGTCGTTCGTACGCCATAATTTCCACGCGTTAAAATTGTTTTGAAGATCAAAATCATAAACAGGAAGCAACTCACCGGTATTTCCCGGACACTTGCGAAAATAGGGATCGTTATCTTCTGCCCCGGATTCCATATTTAAATTTATATCACAATATTAACTAATTTGTCAGGCACAATGATAACTTTTTTTACGGTTTGCCCGTCAAGCCATTTTTTTACATCGGGCAAGGAAAAAGCCGTTTTTTCCAGTTCTTCTTTTAACGTTCCGACAGGTACGGTAAATTTATCGCGGATTTTTCCGTTTACCTGAACCACGATATTTACCTCGTCATCATGCGTAAGCGCCTCGTCAAAAACCGGCCATTTGCAGGCGGAAACAGTATTTTTGTTACCCAGTTTTTCCCAAAGTTCCTCGCCAAGGTGCGGAGCGTAAGCGCCGGCCATTATAACAAGCGGTTCCCACATTGAACGAGGAATTTCCGCGAGTTTCGCGAGTTCGGCCGAGTAGATCATCATCTGGCTGATAGCCGTATTAAAACAGAGGTTTCCCGTATCATGGGTAATTTTTTTTATGGAACGATGCAAAAGTTTTTGCAAGGCGGCGCCGCCCGCTTCCTCGCTTCCCGGTTCCGCGTCGCAAAGGGGTTTTTCGCCGATAGCCCAAAGCCTTTCCAGAAAACGAGACACGCCCGAAACGCCCGACGTATTCCACGGCTTGCTGACTTCCAGAGGGCCCATAAACATTTCGTAAAGACGGAGAGAATCTGTTCCGTATTCTTTGATAATATCGTCGGGATTAACCACATTGCCCCGGCTCTTGCTCATTTTTTGGTTGTCCTCGCCGAGGATCATCCCCTGATTGATCAATCGTTGAAACGGCTCGACGGTATTCACAAGACCGAGATCGTAGAGAACCTTGTGCCAGAAACGGCTGTACAGAAGATGAAGCACGGCGTGTTCCGCCCCGCCGACATATAAATCCACAGGAAGCCAATAGTTGATTTTATCCTTGGCGGCAAATTCCTTGCTGTTCTTCGGATCAAGGTAGCGGATGTAGTACCAACAAGAGCCGGCCCACTGAGGCATAGTGTTCGTTTCGCGCTTTGCCTTCCCGCCGCATTTTGGGCAAGCGGTATTCACCCATTCGTCGATACCCGCAAGCGGAGACTCGCCTGTTCCCGTCGGCGCATAAGTTTTTACATTAGGCAGTTTAAGCGGAAGCTCGTTCTCAGGCACTGTAACAATGCCGCATTGAGTGCAATGCACAATGGGAATCGGTTCGCCCCAGTACCGTTGCCTGCTGAAAATCCAATCCCTCAATTTGTAGTTTACCGCCCTCTTGCCGATCTTCTTTTCCTCGAGCCAGTCGGTTATTTTCTTTTTTGTTTCGGAAGTGGGAAGACCAGTGAATTTATCCGAGTTGACGGAGTAACCGTCCGCGATTGTACATTCTTTCGGCTCGGCGGAATAATCCTTTCCGTCTTGAGGTTTCTCGCCCGCGACAACCGGAATAATCGGCAAGTTGAACGCCTTGGCAAAATCCCAGTCGCGCTCGTCATGGGCGGGAACCGCCATAATAGCGCCGGTGCCGTAGGAAATTAAAACATAGTCCGCTATCCAGATAGGAATCTTTTTATCGTTAACGGGATTTACCGCATAAGCGCCGCAGAAGACGCCTGTTTTTTCTTTCGCCAAATCCGTACGCTCAAGATCGCTCTTGCGCGCCGCCGCTTCGATGTAGGCGTTTACCGCCTGTTTTTGATCGGGCGCGGTGATTTTTTCGACAAGCGGATGTTCGGGAGAGAGAACCATGTATGTAGCGCCGAAAAGAGTGTCGGGGCGCGTGGTGTAAATTTCAAGCTCGTCCTTATGACCGTCGATTTTAAATGTTACGTTAGCGCCCTCGCTGCGCCCAATCCAGTTGCGCTGCATTAACTTCACGGGCTCAGGCCAGTCAAGACCGTCAAGATCGGCGAGCAGGCGTTCGGCATAAGCGGTAATTTTAAGTATCCATTGGCGAATTCGTTTGCGCGTAACCTTAGCGCCGCAGCGTTCGCAAAGACCGTCCTTTACTTCTTCGTTGGCAAGCCCCGTTTTGCAGGACGGACACCAGTTAATGGGGCTTTCCGCTTCGTAGGCAAGACCTTTATCAAAAAGCTTGAGAAAAATCCACTGAGTCCAGCGGTAATAATCTTCGGCGGAAGTATCGACCTCGCGGTCCCAATCGTAGGAGAAACCGAGTCTTTTAATCTGAGTGCGGAAAGTGTTGATATTGGCGGCGGTAGTAACAGCCGGGTGCGTTCCCGTTTTAATGGCGTAATTTTCCGCCGGAAGACCGAAGGCGTCAAAGCCCATCGGGTGAAGCACATTGTAACCGTTCATGCGCAGGTAGCGGCAATAAATATCGGTAGCGGTATAACCTTCCGGGTGGCCGATATGAAGCCCCTGCGAAGACGGATAAGGAAACATATCAAGCACATAGCGCCGCTTGTCCTTTGGAACAGACGAGTCCTCTGTAACCTTAAAAGTTTTATTGTCTTCCCAATACTTCTGCCACTTGGGTTCTATTGTTTCAAAAGGATACTTTGCCATGTAGGAATTATAGAGAAAAATGAGGGGGTTGGGCAACTCCTCGGCTTGACAAGTATTGAAAATGTATGTATATTGTATGCAGAGGAGAAAATATGCCATTATTACAAGTAAGGGACTTTCCCGCAGATATATATGAGGAAATCAAGTTTGAGGCTAAACGACAGCATAGAACAATTGCCCAGCAAACCGTTGTATTGATAAAGGACGGGTTGGAAAAGGAAATTTCCGGGCGAGAGCGGAGACTTATGGCGCTTGAGAGATCAAGAAACAGGGTTATTCCCGAAGAAGCAAAGAATTTTGATTTTGTAAAATCAATCCGCGAGGATAGAAACAGATGAACTTAATTCTTGATGTTTCCGGTGCGGCGGAAATCCTGTTAAAAAAAGAAAAATCCAAAAAATTCGACAAGGTTTTACAAGAAGCAAAAATTGTATTTGCGCCCGATGTTTATATTTCCGAATTATCCAATGTTTTTTGGAAGTATACCGTTATAAAAAATTACAATAAGAACGACTGTATAAAATATATCCATGACGGTCTTGATTATATAGATGTATTTATCGACAGCAGAACCATTTGGGAAGAAGCTTTTTCCGAAGCGATTAACAACAACCATTCTGTTTACGATATGTTTTACATGGTAGCCGCAAGAAGACACGCCGGAACTTTGGTTACGAATGACTCAACACTGGCGGCGATTTGCAAGAAGAATCATGTTGGGGTTTGCTGTTAGAGGGGGGACGAGGGGGATGTATGAATAATTATGAAATTATTGTATATTGGAACATAGAAGATAATGCGTTTATTGCGGAAGTACCTGAATTAGTCGGCTGTATGGCTGATGGGAAAACACTGTTTATGAAAAGTATAAAAGAGACTGAAATAAAAGGATATTATTGGAGAATTTTGCATGATAAATAAACAAATTGATGGTTATTCCATTACGGAGTTTATTGGGAAAGGTACTTTCGGCTCCGTATATAAATGCGTAAAAGATGGAGAAACTTATGCAATGAAAGTTTTTTCTGCCGATTTTATCTATCAGGAGTTTGCTAAAGGTAGCAATAATAGAATAACAAGGGAAATTGAAGCGCTTAAGGCTGTGAATTCTAAAAATGTTGCAAAATATATTGATGACGGCAATTTCGTAGATAACAACTGGAAATATTTATATGTCATAATGGATTATATGGACGGTTCTGACTTAGAAGAGATTATGAAAAGCAAAGTCTTTTCTGTAGATGAGAGCATTGAAATATTTAAATCTTTATTAAATGGCATTTCGGCTATTCATGAAGCTAAAATTATTCATAGAGATTTGAAACCTGCTAATATATACTTGTTAAAAAATGGTGATATTAAAATACTGGATTTTGGGCTTTCAAAATTAATTGACTTTACTTCTATCACAAATACGGGAGATCAATTAGGTACGCCTTTATACATGTCGCCTGAACAAATTAGCGACAGTAAAAACATCGACTATCGTTCTGACTTTTATGCTTTAGGCGTCATATTCTATAAATTCCTGACTAACATGACACCTTATGGCAATGTTACATCTCGTGAGGAACTATACTATAAAATTCAAGTAGAACCACCTATCCCAATAAGAACATATATACCAACTATTGATAATTCTGTTGATAACCTAATAACCATGCTTTTACAAAAAGCAAATTATAAAAGACCAAATACCATGGATGAAATATTATCATATTTAGAAAAAGTCGGTAAGGATAAGCACGATGATACTAAAATAGAATTTGTTCCATCTTTCTTCATGAGATTATGGAATGAAAAAACAGTTCTTGAAGAATATTTTTCGGATGGATTTTTTGTTGAAAATGCTATCTTTCCTATTAATCATCAGGAACAACAAAAAAAACTTTTTAACTTTATAAAAAGTAATAATGTGAACTATATCATCGATCCTGCTACAATGCGATTAGCATATGATTCGTATTCCGATGTCAAGGGATTAACTTCATTGCCATATGCACCAGATGATTTTAGTAGATTGGAGCTTGATTCTTTAGAAACATATGAGCAAAAAAAGGAATATGTTAGAAAGGTTGTTAATGAACAATTAAAATATAATCCTTCTTACATTGTTTCACCATTTCATGTTAGTAATAACACAA
>Ga0268262_10000763_pt1 | contig 41850 bp, 34 predicted proteins | sample TergutNc150P3_FD_190354 | JGI IMG/M metagenome (GOLD analysis project Ga0268262, IMG submission 190354) | Nasutitermes corniger P3 segment gut microbial community from laboratory colony in Florida, USA - Nc150 P3 (SPAdes) (version 2) | ecosystem: Host-associated > Arthropoda: Insects >...
CGGATAACGGATAACGGATAACGGATAACGGATAACGGATAACGGATAACGGATAACGGATAACGGATAACGGATAATCTATTATGCCATACTTTCAGTTTTCTGTCAATTAAAATATTTGTCATAAAATTTTTTTTTGTTATAATTATAATAAAATTCGGATTTTAAAAAAATTATCCTCTATTTAAATTCATATATTACAGTTAAACTTCGGCGTCAAGTTGTTTTTATTTTTTTAAGAACATATATTCAAAAATATTTAAGCAGGATTGATAAATTGAGAAATCATAATCATTAAAACAATATATTATATCTTAATCAATGTACAGAATAAGTTCATCAATAAAATGACAGCGCAGCAATTTTAAACAATAACCCTACTCCAAACCATCTCCGTCATCAGGCTCTATCTTAATCTTAAAATTGAAATTTGGCATCTTACTATATTTTTGTATGCCGCCCATTATTAGTTTATATAAAGGATCGACATTGTTTATAGGTTGAGTCTTATCATCAGGGCAGCCATACATTAACCATCTTACTACAACAAATTCAATACTTCCAATAATAACAGCTCTGACAAAGTATGGATTTATATCATTTTTTAACTCTCCGTCACGGATTCCCTGATTAACTACATTTACTACTATCTTATAGTATTCTATAAGGTCCTTGTAAATGTCGGTCTCCATAAACTTTTTGTTGGTCTTGAGAGTCATTAAAGATATGGATGCAAAATAGGGATTTTCCTGATAATATTTGCATAGATGATAAATCATTGCTCTTATCTTGTTGCTTGTACCACTTATATAGTTTAAGTGGGAATTTAATATATCCTTACTTAATTCAATACCATCCCGCGGAATTGAAAAAAGAAGTTCTTCTTTTGATGAGAAATATTCATAGATAGTTGTATCCGAAACGCCGGTCTCTTTTGCAACGTCGGATATAGTTGAATTAAGAAAGCCTTTTTCCGAAAAAACTTTTTCTGCTGATTTAAGAATCAGGTCCCTTCTTGTTTCTTTTAAAGATTTTACTGTCACTTTACTTTTCCTGCTTTAATTTTTTTAATACAATATAGAAAATATATTATAAATATCTACATTTTTTTTTAACAATCTTTTGAGTCAAGTTTTTTTAGTGATTAATTACACAGAGTTTTTAATTATGTAAATAGCTTTTTAAGCGAGCAGTAAACTTATTGTATATAGAATAGTTTGTATTAATTGAGTAATAATAAAATATTTATAAATAAACAGCATGATGTTTAATTATATTAATTTTTAGACTGAATAATTTCTCGAGGCTTTCGATGAAAAAAATTATTTTATCAAGCAAAAATGCGCCTGAAGCTATCGGTCCATATTCGCAAGGCGTTCGTGTAGGTGATATTATATTCTGTTCAGGCATGATTCCTGTTGATGCGGTCTCCGGTAAGATACCGGCGACTATTGAGGATCAGACTAATTTGGTGATTCAAAATATACGGGGATTTTTAGAGGACAATTCATCTTCTTTACAGGATGTTGTTAAAACAACTCTGTTCATTAAAGATATGGATTCCTTTTCAAAGATAAATGAAATTTACGGAAGATACTTTACCGAGAATCAACCTGCACGCTCAACAGTTGAAGTGAGCAGGCTGCCAAAAGATGTTCTTATTGAGATTGAGTGTATTGCTGTTATAAAATGAAATTACCGAATATTAATATTCATAAAGAGATTATCTAATGTTTTAGTGAGATGTTTGTACATGTCTCCGCTTGTTTCGCCTGAAAATATTATTATATGTCCGTTTTTTGCAATCATATAAGATTCCATAATTCTGTTATATCTGTTCTTTGCAGTGCTTTTTATATAATCGCAGTTATCTTTTTTTCCCCAGTTTTTTTCTGTCATTGTAAAACCTTTGTTTTTTGGCCATACGCCTGCAATGTCTTGAAGTTTATTGTTTTCTTCACTGATTGAAGTTATTTTGATTAACGCCTTCATGTCGGGGCTTTCAAAGCATAAGTCATTATGGTTGTCATTATTTGATACTTTATTCCAGCCTGCGGGAGGAGTGAATGTAACCTTAATTTTTTCCTTATCTTCAACAGTAAATTCTTCCTGAGTTATATTCTCTTTTTTATTATCCCATGCATTTTTATTCTGCATCTTCTTTAATTCGGTTGTTACGTTTGTATCAATCTGTTTAAAATTTTTCCCATTCATCCGCCACGATGATACAATAATTTCAGGGGAGCGGACAAATATAGCCTTCATTGCAGTTATCTCTTCATTTGAAGGTACAAAATCTACAGGCGAGCCCTTTCTTTTGTAATGCTGTACAAGTGTGACAGCGCCGCTCAATGCTTCCATCCCCTCTTTTGCTATTAACTCCCTTGTGGCTGTTTCTCTTTCAATTAATTCATAATTAAATCTTTCAATTCTCCCGGAGAATGTTGCCCCGTTGTCATTATTAAAAAGGGTCTCGTCTTTTACGCCGTTCTTTAATTCCTCGCTGATTTTTAGATATTCATCTCTATATCTTTTTAATGCCTCTTCCGTATAATTCATCGCAGCAATGGTGTCAGAGCATTTTTTTGCAAAGTTAAATAATCTGTCTGTTTCATCCTGCCCGATTTTACTTTCGGAAGCAATGGATGATTCTCTTCGTTGTGCAGTAGAACGTGAAAATCCCGACACAGCCTCATCGTAATTTTTCCTTATAGCGAGTATAAGCGGTGACCCAGCAGATCTATAATTAGCATTTATGGCAGCATAATCTTTAAGATGTTCTTTATTCAATACCTCTCTCTCTTCAATAGAGATTGTTTCCGGTTTAAATAGATTTTTACAAAAGGTAAGAATTTTGGGTATTACACCTTTATACACAGACAGGAGTTTTTCAGAACCGGATTCCGATAAACCTATTACGCCGGCTGTCAACTGCTCAAAAAATGAGATATAACGAATATATCTATCAGTCTTATATTGATGCAGTTCTACATATTTTTTAGGGTCGTTTTTACCGGATGAGCCCGCAGCCTTTAAAAATTCCGATGATAGTTCTGCATATTGATAAATAGAATCCCTTATTTCAATGAAATGGTTTCTTGATATTTTGAACATCTCTTCATTATAAATAATTATTTCGCCTTTTGTCTTTTTTAATTTATCAATACGCGTCTCTTCATTTTTAAACTGTGTCTCAATGCGGTTAATCTCTTTACTTGCTATTCCTCTATTATTGTTTATTATCTTTTCAGTAAAATTTTTATCTTCACTCCCGTGTATATTCTGCATAACGGTTTTTCTATATTTATCTATTTCATCAATAGATGTTTTAAGCTTCTTTAAATCAGGTATTTCATAAAGCGGATTGTTCCCCTGTACTCCATTGCTTGGATTAGTATTTTCAAGCATAATGCAAATTCTATCTTTGACATCATTAAATAAGGCTTTTTCAACAGTGCTGAGATCGTTTACTCTTTCATTATTCTTAAGAGACGGATTTTGAGTATATGCAAAACTCAGCAACGCTCTGTTTCTCTCTTCAATATTAGAAAATTTTTCTTCAATAAATTTCCACTGTGGAACAACTGTAAGATATGCTTCATTGAATGGGGCGTTTTCAAAAAATTTTTTTGCAGATAGTGAGTTTTCGATATTTCTTTGAATAATTTTATTAACATCAATGTCATTTGAAGTATAATCGGTTTTGCTCAATTCATTAGCGGATTTACTTAAAATTTCCGAAACCGCTTCATTAGATGCTGATTGAAATTCAGCCGCCGCTTTCTCGAATATATACTGTTCTGCCATTAGATTTATATCATTAAGCGGGATTTTTGTATATTCGCCAAATCTTTTCTTCGCATATTGTATAATGTGATTTGTAATTCTCTCTTTTTCTATGAGATTTATTGTAACTTTATATATATCATACATATAGTAGAGTGATATTGCCGGCATTGAAATATCAGTAACCTTTTTTTCTATCTCGCCGGCTGTATATTTTTTTGTTTCACATTTTAATGATCCGTCTTCTTTTATGTACTTATCGAGTATATTCAGGAACTCTTCGGAGGATTTTATTCCGTTTTCAGTAATCTCTTTGATAATATTCTTATCAATTTTTTCCGAAACAGAATCACTCTGTAGTTTTTTTAATCTATCTATCCTATGATTCCATCTTTCAATTCTGGCGTCTGCGGCAAATAGAGACGCTGTAATAAAAATTATTAATAACGACACTGTTGTTCTATACATATTATTCCCCTGAAAATATGACTTTATCGATGTCATGGGTTGTAACAAAATTTACGGGGCTGTTTGATAAAGTAACACATAGGTAATTGTATATGTTAAATAATTAGTTACATTGTTTTCGTCATCGCGAGCCGTGTTTTAAGTTCGTTAGTAAGACAGTGCAAACTCGGCGTGGCGATCCAGAAGGATAAATTAAGACTCTGGATTGCCACGCGCAGGTTACACAATCTATACTCAAACATGGTTGAAGCGCTCGCAATGACGTAAGAATGAACTAATCGTTTACTCTTGTTACTTATCAGACAGTTCCCTGTATTTTAAAATTTATTCTATTATAATATATCTATTATCGGAATAAGTAAGAATAAATATTTGACATTAATTATAGAAGATAGGCTCTTTTAAAATCTATTGAATATAGATTTTTAGTTGACTGAACGATATTTATAGTAAAAAATTATATAATAATTTATACGGTTTTATAATATATGGATAATGAAGATAATAGAAAACGCCTTGAACGCCACGCCAGAGCTCTCATATTATCAAAAGAGATATCTCTTGAAGATAAAGATACTATTAATGCCTATATGCGAGATCAAAATTTATCATACGAGGACAGATATACAAATATTATAAAACTTCTAAAAAAGTCGCCTGATAAAGAAGTCGGCGAGATTGACGATGATAAAGATCAGAACCAGGATACAAAAAAACCTCAAGCAGAACATGATGAAAAACAAGCTCAAACAGTACATAAGGCAAAACAAACAAACAGCAAAGAAAAGGAATTAATTGCGCGCAGAGCAAGGGGAATATATGCAATAGGTCCAACTAAATCAAAGCTTTACATAAGCGATATATATCATAATTTCAAAGAGTACAAATTTTTTAAAATCAGATATATTGTAAGAAGAGATAATAAATTAGGATATGGCTGGAACAAAAGACTCATCCCGACAAAAAGATTTCTTGTTTTAATGGATGATATTAAATCATTTCAAGATACTATTCTTTCCCGCTTAAACCAGATACTTGAGATAATACTTAAAGATGAATCAATTGTAACGCCTTTAGAATTTAATTATTTGCGCAGCTTGAGAAGGTGGATGAGAATCACTCCATTTGCAAACATACAATATGAAAAAATAAAATGGATGGAGCAGGCTAATTTTGAAAGAGAGTTGAAATCATATGTGATATATTTTCATTCATTTCTGAGAATGAATGTAGAGATAAGAGAGGTTGTAATTGCGCTTGTGGAGAAAATCCTTAGAAAAGAACCTGATCTTATAAAAGATGAAATAAGTGGTGATGAAGAAAAGACTGTTTTAGTCCAAAAAGAAAAAGATAACTATAACAAGGAAAAATATATATCAGAGTATTTAGGCTCAATCAGGTCATTTATGGCTATACATAAAGAATCGGACAGCCTTCTTGCAGAATTTTTAAAGGAGAAATACGGCATACCAACGTTAGAAGAGACGCTTAATATTGCAATTGAGGCGCTTGTGTTTCATAAGCCGTTTACTGATAGTGAGTTACGGGAATATTTTGATATAAAGCCCATATCGGTAAGTTCGGTTATGTGGGATTTAAACAGCGAACGATTAAAAATATATGGTAAAGATGCGGAATCTATGAAGAAAAAGAGACTTGAAAAGCTTAAACGCGATCTCTTCTGGTATGATACTCTTTATCAGGCAGTGAAGATTGATGATGCCGGTAAAAATATACTTGTTAAATCTGTTGAAGATTTATGGAAATATATTGACCATAGCAATAGAGATGCAGAGGAGTCGTTGAAGACCAACTTTATTGTTTTTCTTGAAGGTTTGATAAGCTATTTTAAGAATTTAATAGCGCCGCTGCTCAATGGTAAACCGATTATATTTGATCTCTATGGAAATATATCCGAAGGGGCAATTTTTTCTCAAAGCTTTTTTTTCGATGATCTGATAGAGATAGAGTCTCTGTCAAATGAGGTATATAATTTCAAAAATGAAAATCCGACATTAAAAGTAACATCCGATGAAATTAATAAAATTATTACAAAGAAAATATCTTCAATGAATCATGTGGAGGGTATTGTTTATAAAATCGGAAGTGTTTTTTATACAATAGGTGAGAAACTCCAAGAGGTTTATAATAACCATGTTAAGACCGTAAGAGAGAAAAAAACAAATGAATTAAGAACTACCCCTCTTGAGATTGAAGATAGAAATAAAGCAACATGCGTACCATATAGTATGTGCGTATTTAAAGGTTTTGAAGAATCCACTCCGCTTGTTAAGAGAATAGAAGGAAGAAAGATATTGAACGATTCACTGAAAGGCGGATTACTAATCTTTATAATGTCATACTGCTATCAGACAGCCTTTATATGCGGCAATTCTCAGATAAAGAATATTCTCACAAAAAGAGAAATAATAAAAAGAGAGATTGAAGGATTAAAGGGCGGAGTTGAAGATACAAAAGAATTATAAAAAAGATTTATTCCATATCCCAAAAGAAATCCTTATTAGTCAACTCCTTCTCCTTGGATTTACTTTTCTTTTCAGTATCGATTATTTTCCCTTCAGTTATATCTAAGTTAATAATCTCTAACTGATCCTCCAAGTCTGATGTTTCATTCTCCCAATACTCTTCAGTTCCAAAGTGGGGAAAAATTTCCGGAAATGCAGGGTCATCCCATCTTCTGGCAATCCATGCAGCATAGTTAATATATCGAAGTCCCCTTAAAGGTTCAATCAGTTTCAGCCATGAATTGTCAAAATGCCGAAACTCTCTATACCCTTCTAAAAACAGATTTAATTCTCTGCTTATATCGCCGGTTCTTGAACTTGTGAGCATCCATATATCCTGCACTGCAGGACCAATAAGCGAATCGTCAAAATCGAGAAAGAAAAAAGTATTTTCACGCTTTAATAAATTCCCAAGATGACAATCGCCATGAATTCTGTGAAAAGGAACATTTTTTATAAGCGAATCATAAATCTTTACAATTTCATTAACAGCATTAGAATATCTATTTATACAATGTATCGGCAAAAAATTGTTCTCTAAAAGAAACTGCAATGATTTAATACCGTATGATTCTCCGCTCAATCTTAACCTGTACTTAAATTCCTTTGCAGCGCCATTGTTATGGATTCTTGCAATCAATCTCCCAATATTTATCATATCATAATCCGATAATTCCTCTGGGATTCTCCCGCCTGTCCTTTGCCATACCGTAAAATATATACCGTCATGGCAATGAACCGATTCACCGTCAGAAAATATTAATGGGGTGCAGACTGTAATTTCATCTCTTTCTAAGTCAAAGAGAAATTCATGTTCCTCTCTGATCTGTTCTAATGTCCATCTATGGGGTCTGTAAAACTTAACTATTATATGCGAATCATCTTCAAGTTTAAGGTCATATACCCTGTTTTCATAGCTGTTTAAAACCATGTAGTGACCTGTAATAGAAAATCCGCTCTTCTCTACTGCGTCAATTACCTTATCAGGGGTTAGATTATAAAATTGATAACTCATTTCATTTTAATACGCGAAAACTATCGGCAATAATACCTGTCTCTTTCACATAGTAATGGAGATCAATTGGGACTGAAGTTGAAAATCTAATCATATACACAAATTTCTGACTTTCATCAATAATCTTATCGCTTAATCTAAATTCACTTGTCCCTTCATATTTTCCTTTATATAAATCCCATTCCTCTTTAGTAAATATCCTTACATAGAATAGTTCGGAAAAACCGGAGGGTACATTCAAAGATTGCCACTCTTTTATTCTTGTAGGGAGGCCAAAATATATGACAGGTATATCAAGCTTTGTATCTATTATCTCAGTCTTTTCAAAATCAATATAGTTTATCCATTCATCAGAAAACTGCATGGAAAATTTATATTTGGTATTAATATAACTAAGATGAGATTTCGGGTCACTGCTTGTACATAGACAAAATGAGGTCAAAGAGATTATAAGTAGTAATTTTATTTTCATGAATATATTTTATTTCATATCGCTCTATATGCAATAAAAAAATATTTTATAATAAAAAATTTGATCTATCTGTTCATATTCTTTCTGATTCTGTATCTCAATATTAAACCTGTCGTATTTAAGACTAAAACTAACGATATTAGAATAATAGCAGTGCCATATTGTATATGTCGTGTTGCCTGAATATGAGTCCCTGCTGTTGCCATAACATAAATATGATAAGGGAGAGTCATAACCTCGTCAAATATTGATGACGGCAGGTCAGGAGAAAAAAAAGCCGCCGCTGTAAACATTATTGGAGCTGTTTCACCTGCAGCGCGGCCTAATGAAAGCATAATTCCTGTCATAATACCGGGGAGAGCGCTTGGCAATACTGCCTTATATATGGTCTGCCACTTAGTTGCTCCAAGCGATAAAGACGCCTCTCTGTATGTGTCGGGTACGGTCTGTAAAGCTTCTTCCGTTGATCTGATGATAACAGGAAGGTTAAGCAGTCCAAGGGTCAATGAGCCGGCAAGAATGGAAGTGCCGAACTCAAGGAATATTACAAAAAATGATAATCCGAATAATCCGAATATAACCGAAGGCACACCTGCAAGATTATTTATTCCAAGCCTTATGATTTTTACAATCATTGGATTTTTTGCATACTCGGTAAGATATATCGCTGTTATTACTCCAATGGGTATTGAAACGATTGACGATCCCATCATAAGATAAAATGTTCCAAGAACAGCAGGGAATATACCGCCTTCAGTCATTTCATTTCTTGGCATCTCTGTTAGAAATTCTATTGATATAGCTGAAACTCCGTTTTTAAAAATATATCCAAGAAAAAAAATAAGAAATATCAATATAAAAAATGTCAGAAGCCGGATTATGGAAAACCCTGTAATTTGAATAATATCGCTCTTTGTTTTCATAAACTTTTCTACTTATTCTTAAACTTATATTTATTTGATAAATAATCTGCTGTTATATTAAAAATAAATGTGATAATAAACAGTATAATCCCAATAGCAAAAAGCGCCCTGTAGTGTATTCCGCCAACTGCCGCCTCTGCCATCTCTGCTGCAACATTAGATGTTAGTGGGCGAACAGGATCAAATATAGATTTTGGAATAACAGCTGCGCCGCCTGCCACCATAAGTACGATCATTGTCTCGCCGATAATCCTTGATATTCCTAATATGATAGCTGTCCATATACCTGATAGTGACGCAGGTATAACTATACGAACAACAGTCTGCCATTTATTTGCCCCCAGAGCAAATGAAGCCTCTTTAAGGCTCATGGGGATAGATGATATGGCATCTTCCGAAATACTTGTAATTGTCGGAATTGCAGTAAATGCCAGGAGCAGCGAAGCATTGAGGAGATTTAATCCCGAATTTATATTGAAATTTTTTATTAAAAAAGGCGCCACAACAACCATCCCCAAAAAACCTATTACAACAGATGGAATAGATGCAATAATCTCAATTAAAGACTTAATAATCTCTTTAACCTTACCCTTTGAAATTTCTGCTATATATATGGCAGTTGCCAAACTTATCGGAATAGCAATTATCGAAGCTAAAATAGTAATATAAATAGAAGATATTATTAAAGGGAATATTCCTAATCTTATATTATCGCTTACAGGATACCACTCCTTCCCAAAAATGAAATCGAAAATACCAACATCTTTAAAAAGGGGAATACCCTCTTTTATCAAAAAAAGCATAATAGCAAAAAGAATTAAGAGAGATGTTATACTTATAATTAAAAAGGATTTCTCTATTAAATAATCAAATATCAAACTATAACTTTTATTTTGTTTTTTTCTAAGCAGCATTATTTTATAATCCATTTGTTTTATATTTTATAGAAAATATTCTTAAGCCATACTAATCATATTTATCATGCTCTAACTCAACTGTTACTATAAAAGTTGAACCTTTTCTATCGGAAAGAACTGATATATCCCACCCCATTACCATAATTGCATGTTTAACAATTGACAGCCCTAATCCGGTCCCGCCTGTTGCCCTTGATCTGCTCTTATCTACACGATAAAATCTCTCAAAAATTCTATCTCTAAACTCTTGCGGTATGCCTATCCCCGTATCGAAGATTTTTATTGATAAGTTATTTGAAAGGCATGCAGCATCTATTGTAAGCGTCCCGTCTTGGTTATTGTAGTTAATCCCGTTATCAATAATATTAAAGAATATCTCCTCTGCTAAAAATCTATTACCAACAACAGAATAGTCGATGTCATTTTTTAGATTATTAACTACAGTTATACTCTTCTTTGCAATTTTAAGTGAAAGGAGTTCAATACAGCGTTCAATAATAGCTCTTAGGTCAACTATCTCTTTTTCAAATCCCTTTGATGATTCTATCATGCTTAATTTAATTATATCCTGAATCAATGAATTTTGTCTATCAATGTTATCTATTGCACTATCTATAAAATTCATTACTATCTCTCTGTTATCATAATTCTCCTGTATTGTCTCAAGATAACCCTTTACTATTGCAATAGGAGTTTTAAGCTCATGAGATACATTGCTGATAATATCAGATTTAATCTTCTCTATTTTTTTCTTTTCCGAAATATCATGCAGTACAACAAGAATCCCTTGTATAATATTTTCCTTTCTTATCGGAGTAAGAGCAAATTCAAAATATTTATTATACATCTCAGTTTCAAATATTTCTATTTCACCATCTTTAAGATTTTTTTCTATTTTAGAATTAAGCGTACTGTTGCGTATTATTTCAAAATATTGTTTATTCCTTATATCTGTATTGATATCAAGCATTGTCAAAAACGAATCATTGTTTATAACAATATGTTTATTAGAATCTACCATTGCAATCCCGGCATTTATACTGTGCAGTATAGCTTCTAATTTTTTATGCTGGAGTATAAGGTTGTTTATAGTCTCTTCAATTGTATCCGCCATTTTATTTAATGACTTTTGAAGCAGCCCTATTTCATCTTTGCTGTAATTTAAAAATCTTCTTTTATAATCGCCGTTTGCAAAGTCCGATGCAAACCTGATTGTATCTTTAAATGGTTTAGTAACTATTAATGAGATAATTATTATAAGAATAACAAAAATAAAAAGTATAATAACAGTTACATTAAAAACAATCTGTTTCAGCGAACCCACGCTTTGATCTATTTCATACAAAGGTTTGGATAATCTGATAATAAAGCCTTCTTTATTTAAGGCATAATATAGCATATCGGTTTTAAGAGTGTTGCTGTATCTTGTTGAAAAACCATAACCTGCGCTTAAAGCGTCAATAACCTCTTTTCTATATTGATGATTTTCAAGGTGAGAAAAATCTGTTATATCAGAATCTGCAATTACCGATCCGTCTTCTTTTATAATAGTAATTCTAAGATCCATTATATGTGAAAATTCGGACACAATCTTAGAAAGAGCGGAAGACGGCAGCGGTTTAACAGATAGACCTTTTAATTCCAGACTAATCAGTTCGCTATATCTATACATCTCCATTTTAATAATGTTAATATGAACCGTCTTTAATATATCTCCAAGCAATACAAAAATAATGACGCTTAAAATTACCGTTAATGATATAAATGAAAGAATAAGTTTATTGCTTAATTTGTTTAACATGTTACTCCTTAAATCCGTAACCTACACCGGAAAAAGTCGTTATGATATTTTTATAAGTACCAAGTTTTTTTCTAAGATTCATTATGTGAACATCAATGGTTCTATCTACAACAAATACATCCTCCCCTCTAACGCTGTTGATAATGTTATCACGGGTAAATATCTTACCGGGGTTTTCCATAAACAGCGATAACATGTTAAGTTCTGTTTTAGTTAATTTAATCTCTTCACTGTCAACCTTTAATGAGTATTGCTCAGGATTTAACTCAACACCCTTATATTTTAACAATTTACCTCTCCTCTCCTCAAGGGGTTCGCCTGACCTTCTAAGAACAGCCTTTATTCTGGATCGCAGTTCTTTAATACTGAATGGTTTTGTAATATAGTCATCTCCGCCTAATTCAAGCCCCAAGATCTTATCAAACTCTTCGGACTTTGCCGACAGAAAAATTATCGGTATAGATTTCAACTTTTTATCAGAGCGTATATCTCTGCAAAATTCAAATCCATCCTTACCCTCCATCAATATATCAAGTATTATCAGATCGGGTGTTGTTGATTCAAACCCTTTTATAACTTCAACAGTTGATGCAAAGAGAGAAACCGAATAACCTTCACTCTCAAGATTGATTTTTAAGATTTCTCTTATATCCTTTTCATCATCTATTACAAAAATATGTTTTTTCATGTATGTTTTACCCTTTTTTACTTTTATGCCTGATATCATCGCCTTGAATATAGTAAACAGCCCTCTCTGCAATATTTTTTGCATGATCGCCAATACGCTCTAAAGCTTTGGCTACTCCGATTAAACATAGACCTTGCGATATATTTTTAAAAGATTCAACCATATATGTAAACAACTCTCTATTAACCTGTATATTGAGTTTATCTATTTCATCATCCATTGTAATAACATTTTTTGCCTTTTCAACATTCTTCTCTGTTATAGATACAAATCCCTCTTTTATCATCTCAATGGCGATTTCGCTCATTCTTGGAATATCTACAAGCGGTTTAATTAAGGGCTGCCCATTAATCTGCAATACCTCATGAGCAATATTTACCGCCAGATCTGCTATCCTTTCAAGATCCGTATTAACTTTTAGTATAGCAAGAATAAACCTTAAATCTGTTGCAGCAGGCTGTCTTGTAGCAAGAATTTTGATACACTCGTTATCAATATCAATCTCTAATTTATCTATTATAGAATCATTTTGAATAATCTTTTTTGCAAGCTTAAGATCTACTTTCTTTAATGATATTATTGCAGAAGATACAGCCTCAATGGAAAGGTCTGCCATATTAAATATTTTCATTTTAATATTTTCTATATCTATCTCTAAGTGTGTAAGCATTATAATCTCCTCATCATAAAATTAATTCAATATATAAACATTTGACCTATCATTTGCAAATATGTTAATTTTTAACCGAATTTTCCGGTCACATAATTTTCGGTTAAAATATTGCCCGGTTTTGTAAAGATAATCTCTGTTCTATCCATCTCAATAAGTTCTCCCAGATAAAAAAAGGCAGTATAATCACTAACCCTTGCAGCCTGCTGCATATTATGAGTTACAATAACTATTGTATAATTCTTTTTAAGTTCCTGAATAAGTTCTTCTATCTTTTGGGTGGAGATTGGATCCAATGCCGATGCGGGCTCATCCATAAGTATAACCTCAGGCTGAACGGCTATTGTTCTTGCAATACACAGCCTCTGCTGCTGTCCGCCGGATAAACTCATTGCGGATTTATTTAGCCTGTCCTTGACCTCATCCCAAAGAGCTGTACTTTTCAATGATTTTTCGACTGTGCTTTCAATATCATATTTATCCTTAATACCTTTGATCTTTAAACCATAAGCTATATTATCATAAATAGATTGAGGAAATGGATTCGATTTTTGAAAAACCATACCAACTCTTCTCCGAAGAGTTGTTACATCATAATTGTGACTGTAGATTGAGTCTTCATCAATCAATATCTCTCCTGTCATTTTAGTCCCGGGAATAATATCATTCATACGATTAATACATCTAAGAAAGGTGGACTTTCCGCAGCCGGATGGACCGATGAGCGCGGCTACAGAATTCTTCTCAACTGTTAAATTAATTTCTTTTAGAACATGGTTTTCACCGTAATAAAATGATACATTCTTTACATTAATTTTATAATTCATCTATTTATTCCGTATAAGATATATTTAGCATTAAGGCGGTAACAGAAGCCAACCACAATGTCACTGTTGTAAATGTTAAACAACATGTCAGGCTCAGCGTGATTAGTTACATACCTGCGTCATTGCGAGCGCTTCAGCTATGTTTAGTATAGATTGTGTAAACTGCGCGTGGCAATCCAGAGTCTTAATTTATTCCACTGGATTGCCACGCCGAGTTTACATTGTTTTACAATGAAACTTAAAACACGGCTCGCAATGACGTAAAATTGGACTTTTGTTACCCCCTCCTGCAATTATTACTACAATTGTTGCTTGTGGTGAATTATTTATGAAGAAGATATAAATTTTTTGTTAAGATTAGCAATGGACATTTCATGTGATAATAAAAATTAATTTTCTAATCAGTAAATATTTATGATAATTTAAATAAATCTTTATAAAAAATTTATATTCAATGTCTAAAGAACTACAAACTAAAAAAACTTTGGATGGTAAAAAAATGATAAAGTTTATTAAAAAATTTTTCTTGTTTGTATGTTTTGTATCAATAGTAACGGCAATTGGATGTACAAAAAACAGCGGGAATAAAGTTGTTATCAAAGGCTCTACAACCGTATTGCCGATAACTCAAAAAACAACCGAAGAGTTTAGAAAGAGTAACAAAATATCAATTACCATAGAAGGAAGCGGATCAGGAAATGGTATAAAGGCGCTTCTTGACGGTACATGTGATATTGCAAATTCTTCCAGAGAGATGAAAGCCGAAGAATCGGAAGAGGCAAAAAAGAGAGGTATAGAGGTTCAGGAGATTACAGTGGCAATTGATATGATAGTCCCTGTAGTTAATACGGCTAATCCGGTACAAAATCTTTCTATGGCGCAATTAAAGGCTATATATGACGGCTCTATTAGCAACTGGAAGCAGCTTGGAGGAAATGATGCAAGTATTGTTGCCATATCAAGAGATACAAGTTCAGGCACTTATGAGATTTGGCATGAAAAGGTTATGAAAAAAACCGACGTAAGAAACGACGCTCTTTTACAAGCTTCAAACGGCGCAATAGTTTCTGCAGTAGCGGGAAATCCTAAGGCTGTAGGATATGTTGGGTATGGATATGTTGATTCGTCTATTAAGGCATTATCTGTTGATAAAAAAAATCCTACTATTGAGAATGGCAAATCAGGCGTATATCCTATTTCAAGAAAACTCTATATGTATGTGAATAAAAACAAACTCTCTGCCGAGACAAAAAAATATATTGATTTTGTTTTAAGTCCGGAGGGACAAAAATTAGTAAAAGAAACAGGTTTTATTTCAATTAAATAATTTTACGCTCCTTATGTGGAGGCGGACAATATCCAAAGGGATAATGCTCCGCCTCTGCAATTTTATTCCGTCAGCCATTGCAAAACATTAAGCCGCTTTATCCCACCAACAGCTCCGCTGCCATAATCCATTGTCAGTAAATATTTCGGAAAATTGTCTCTGATTTCTTCCAGCGAAGCCAACTCCCGGCGCAAGGTCTCCAGATTATCATTCATCACTAACCACGCCACCTGGTAGTATTCCACTATTCCGCCAGATTTTTGCGCGACAAAATCAATTTCTATAGTTTTCTTTTCTTTCTTACCGTTTTGCGTTATTGTCTTGGTTCTTACTTTCCCGACAGATACGTCGTATCCGCGATTCAATAATTCAAGATAAACGATATTTTCAAGAATCCGGCCCTTGTCAATACCTTCCTGCTTCAATATGGCCGTTCTCAGCCCCATATCCACTGCATAATATTTTGCATCGGAGTTTAGAAAACTTTTGCCCTTTATGTCATATTTATTGCATTTATACATTAAATAACTATCCAACAAGCCTTTAACATAGTTATCTATTGTTGGGGCAGAAACATTTCGCCCGTCTGCTTTGAGTCCTTTTTCTATTCTCCGTAATGATGTTTCGTTACCGACATTATCAAACAAATATCGAACTACATTATCCAAACGGGTGGAATCGGTTATGCCAAATCGTTTTATTATGTCTTTTTGGATTGTGTTTCGATATACGGTGTCGGTCAGATAGTCATTTATATTTTGCCTGCTGCCGCCCATTTCAAGCGTCTGCGGAAATCCGCTTTCGGTTATATATTTGTCGTATAAAGCCAGCAACTCACCGCCGCCCAGTACGCCGGCATTCGGTTGGATTTCATCTAATCTTACGAGATTTTGCCTGAATGCAGACACATATTCCCTAAACGACAAAGGACGCATTTTGATTTCTATATATCTGCCTCCGAAAACATTTGCCAAGTCACTGGAGAACATATAAGCGTTTGAACCGGTTAGATACAAATCAACATTATCGCGCAGACGCAGCCCATTTGCCGCATGATGCCAATCAGTCAATCGCTGTATCTCGTCTATGAATACATAATTCATTGTTTTTGGATTCAATTTTTTCAAAATAAAATCCAGCAGGATTTCATAACTTTCCAGCATATCATCATTATTTGTCACAAGACCGATTTCTTTTGTTGTAAGCGGGTCTTCTAAATTTATGTTTATGATTTGCTCAGATTGAACTGCATAATTTGCGAGGAGACTTTCCTGAAATATGGTTAAAAGTTTTGACTTGCCGCAGCGTCTTGCCCCTGTGACTATTTTTACAAGGTCTGTTTGTTTTAAGCGGAACCATGATTCTAATAATTCCCGATATTTCGGTCTGTCTATTAATTTCATTTTATTACCTTTTTGTTAATTAGATGGAGGCTCTGACCCCAATACGACATTTTATTACACTTTTCGTTAATTATATCTGACAAAAAGATAAAAATTACCATTTTTGCTAAATGCACTTTGCAATTTTGGCAATTATGCTATTTTTGTAAAATACATTTTACAATTGTGGTAATTTTACCATTTTTGTAAAGTGAAAATATTTTCCTTAATAGAAAAACATTTGAAGGGGGTCAGAGCATAAGGGCAAGGGCAAAAATTACAAATTACAATGTACAAATTACAAATAAAAGATTAAATGAAAATGGCATATATTTGTATATTGTAATTTGTAATTTAATCAGGGGTCAGAACCAACATCATAAACTATAAACTTTAAGGGAGAAAGTCCGTAGGACTTTAACAGATTAAATAACAAAATATTTGGTGCGTTTTAGTTAAAGTCCTACGGACTATTTGTTTATTATTATGCTATTATCTATTGATATGAATGCCCTACGGGCAAAATTTATGCCGTAATACCTTAAGTTTAGATGCGGGGTCAGAGCATTATGAAAAAATTATGTGATGCAATAAGGTGATACAGTGATACATATAGGGGTCAGAACCTTGCTCTAATAAAGAGTTATAGCATACTAAAAACTCTAAAAGCAACCTAAAAAAACTCATAGGGGTCAGAGCATACTACAGGAAAAGACAAAAAGCTGTCTCTTCAGCTTGGCGCCGCAATAAGAAACGCTGTACCGCAGGAACCAGACATGCCTCTGTTAATGACGTTTTTGGCTGTACAATTTCCCGATGACGGAACCGATATTTTTACTCTTTTGGATATACTTGAATAGAGCAGGGCATATAAAGCCAATATTCATTGAGCGTTGAACATTGAGCGATGAAAAAATCACCACCCCGATAAAATAACACGCCTTGGAACAGTCCGGTTTTCTGTTGTGCCGCTGCCTAATTGACCAGACCCATTATCTCCCCATGACCAGAGTACGCCGTCCCTTTTGATTGCTGCTGTGTAATCGCGCCCTGCAAAGACTGCTATCCACCTGTCACCTATCAGAACAGGGGCGCTTTTATTAGTTTTTGTGCCGTCGCCTAATTGACCGTAATCATTTCTCCCCCATGCCCAGAGTTTGTCATCTTTATCGATTGCTGCTGTGTGACTATTACCTGCAGATACTGCTATCCATTTCCAGTTTGGTAGAGCTTGTTGAGCCGATGTCCCTACCTGAACAGGGACATTGCTGCTTGTTCCTGATATACCACCGTCGCCTAATTGACCGTAAATATTTCTCCCCCATGCCCAGAGTTTGCCATCTTTATCAATTGCTGCTGTGTGTGCACCCCCTGCAGATACTGTCTTTACATTTGTGAAAAATTCAGGCATGCCCGAGCCTGCGCTGGGGTCGGCGCAGGAAGAAAGGCAAATTGCAATGTACGATGTACAAATTACAAATATTGTTTTAATTTTATTTTTTAGTGATTGATTTAACATATTTTTCACCTTGCTTGTTTTTTTGTAATCTGTACTTGTCTTCATTTGTAATCTGTCATAATTTGTAATTTGTCATAAAATATGCGTCATCGCCGGCGGCAGGATGCCGCCCCTACGACCGTTATTTCCGCATTACAAACCAAACGAATATGTCGCCGTAAGCGTTATGCCGTAAAATTGATTCTTTATATTATCTATGTAAAATGCCTCATACTCATCGTAATCTGTTATAAAATATTGAAACCTGAACCCAAGGCTTATTACAGTTGATATTGGCGCTATATAATATGCAACGGATACATTTGTATTGATGCCGTACTCGTTATACCCTATAGTCATTCTTACGGGTTTAGCGTATTTATGAGAATACAGCCCGTAATCTTCAAATTTTTCTCCAGCGCTCCATAAATAAAAGCCCGAGACTGTCGCGAGTATAAATATATTATTAGTAATGGGATAGGTGCAGTTTAAACCCAGACCGGGACCAAAGCTGTTATGTTTGCTGTTGCTGTACAAATGCTCGTCATTGGGGTCATCGTATGATAATTTAATTTCGTATCCTAAATACTTTGCTCCAACAAAAAGTTTGAGATAATTATTTAACCTGTAATTAATGGTAAGGTCAGAGTCGCTCCGTTTAATATTCGATTTTACAAAATAGTCGCCGCCGTCATCTCCATAAAGGTTTTCTATATAATTAAATTTGCTGTATAAATATACAAATGTTAAATTAAAATCATCGTTTAATTTTACAGAAATGGCCGGACCATAAAGGAACGTAGGGTCAAATGCATAGTTGTTATTCTTTCTTATGCTATAATCCTGCGTATTTTCATACCTGCTGCCCCATGCGTACCATGCAGTCGCTCCAACAGTAATGTCCATGGCATATACTTTACAAGGTATAATTATTCCTGTGATACATATTATGTATAAAAATTTGTGTAATAATAATTTTTTCATCTTTGTTAATCCCTCAATCAATCATTCTGCATTGAGCGTTGTGCGCTGAGCATTGAGCATTGTAAAAATCATTCCAGGCTCAGTATAACTTTGACAGGCGTTGACTTCGCTTTTTTTGTGCTATCGCCTAATTGCCCGTAATTATTATTCCCCCAACTCCATAGACTCCAATCATTTTTGATTGCCGCTGTGTGAGCATAGCGTGATGCGGAGACTGCGATCCATCTGTCTCCTCCAAGTTGGACAGGAGCATTGCCGCTTTTTATTGTGTTTATTCCTAATTGACTGCTTTCATTATTCCCCCATATCCAGAGTTTGTTATCTTTATCAATGGCTGCTGTGTGACTGCCACCTGCAGAAACCGCTATCCAGTCTTTATCTGTTCTTATCTGAACAGGAGCGTATTTAGTATCTGATGTGCCGTCGCCTAATTGACCTTCGCCATTATATCCCCATGCCCAGAGTTTGCCATCTTCAGCGATTGCTGCAGTGTGCAATTCCCCTGCAGAAACCGCTATCCATTTCCAGTTTGGTAGAGCTTGTTGAGCCAATGTCCCTACCTGAACAGGAGCGCTTCTAATAGCTGTTGTGTTGTCGCCTAATTGCCCGCAATTACTACTCCCCCATGCCCAGAGTTTGCCATCTTTATCGATTGCTGTTGTGTGATAGCGCCCTGCAGAAACCGCTATCCAGTCTTTAGTTCCTATCTGAACAGGGACATTGCTGTTTGTTCCTGATATACCGCCGTCGCCTAATTGACTTTCGAGATTTCGTCCCCATGCCCAGAGTTTGCCATTTTTATCGATTGCTACTGTGTGAGAGAAACCTGCAGAGACTGCTATCCAGTCTTTATCAGCTCTTATTTGAATAGGTACGTTACCGTTTGTCGTTGAGCCGTCGCCTAATTGACCATACACATTATATCCCCATGCCCAGAGTTTGCCATCTTTATCAATTGCTGTTGTGTGAGCGTAACCTGCAGAAACTGCTATCCAGTTTTTATCTGCTCTTATCTGAACAGGGATTAAACTTGTTGTTGTGCCCGCATCGCCTAATTGCCCATAAGTATTATTTCCCCATACATAGAGTTTGCCATCTTTATCAATTGCTGCTGTGTGAGCGTCCCCTACAGAGACTTCTTTTACATTGCCAAAAAATACGGGTCCCCCTGAATTTTGGTCGCAGGCGTAAAAAGGTAATGTAAGCAGTAAAATAAGCCGTAAAGCGCGTCGCAATTGGCGCACCGCTTGTGATACAAGAAGCGGTAAGGTTAATTGTTGTATGGGCAATCGACCCGATTGCCAGATTATTGATGGTAATATTATTTTTAGATTAAGATTACGGAACGGAACGGAACGGAACGGAACGGAACGGAACGGAACGGAACAATTTTTTTAAGTTTATCATGGAGTCACCTCCTGTGTCAAGCAAATTTTTTGTGAAATTTTATTACACAAAATGACAAGTACGAGGATATATTTTTTGCAGCGGATGTCAAGTAATTTTTTTATCTCTTTTATACAGCCCGCACCTCTACAGTATGCGATATTATCCGCTGCAAATTTTAACAATTTTTTCTATTCTTGTAAAAAAAGATTTACCAATGAAAAGCTGCAAAAGAATGTAATTTATAAATCAGAAAAATAACAATAAAAAAACAGAATGAATAATAATCAAAACGAAATAATTCTTTATCAACCCGACAATAGAAGTTGAAGTAAGGCTGGAAAACGAAAATGTTTGGTTGACGCAGACGCAAATTGCTGTGCTGTTTGGAACAAAATGTCCTGCTATTACCAAACATTTGAACAATATCTATAATATAGGTGAATTGGACGAATATAGCACATGTTCCATTTTGGAACATGTGGGTAACGGGTGAAGAAGAACTCTTCATCGATTCAGTTGTTGCAAATTTTGCAACAGCTATTTTGATAGACAACTATCATCACAAAAAAAATTATTTCATTATATTTTTTTCTCGACAAAGCAAAACAACTTCCCAAAAGATAAAAAAATGAATATAAAATCAAAATATTGGATAGAAATAGCCGATTACGATATCGAAACAGCAAAGGCAATGCTTATAACAAACCGTTTTTTGTATGTTGGTTTTATGTGTCACCAAGCGATTGAGAAGACAATTAAAGCCTATTACTGTTCGAAAAATAATGATACTCCGCCCTTCACACACAATTTGAAGACTTTAGCAGAACGGTGCGATTTGTTGTCTCTTTTTTCCGATGAGCAACTTGATTTTATTGAAGAATTACTACCTATGAATATTGAAGCAAGATATCCCACACGCAAGGAGGAAATTTTCAAATTGCTCACTCATCAAAAATGTGATGAAATCATAAAACAAACGGAGTCTTTATGTCAATGGATCAAACAACGGCTTTAGAACACGCAAAACGCTATGCAAAGCTTGTTTTCGAGGAATTATCGCCTTGCAAAGTAGTTTTATTTGGTTCGCTGGCAAACGGAAATTTCAATGAAAACAGCGATATCGATATTGCCGTTATCAAAGATATTTTGGATGAAAACTATTGGGAATTATCCAAAAAACTTAATCGTCTCACGCGTAATATCGACAATCGCATTGAGCCTGTTCTTCTGGAAACCAAAGATGATCCAAGTGGCTTTCTAACAACTATTCTGAAATTTGGAATCGAATTGTGATACTCGTTTTAATTTATAGAAATATACATGTTGTTTCGCATATACGGCGGTGACAGCTTAAAATAAAAAAATAAATTTCTATTGCAAACAGGAACATCTATGAACCTCTTAGAAAAACTTAACAAGAACCAGAGAGAGGCAGTATTGCACACTGAGGGTCCCTTGCTAATACTTGCAGGAGCAGGTTCCGGCAAAACACGGGTTATTACACACCGCATAGCATATCTCATAGAAAAAGGGATAAGACCATATAACATATTTGCAGTAACATTCACCAACAAAGCTGCCGAAGAGATGAAAAACAGGGTAATGAATATTGTGGGTCCTGAAGGGAACAGCGTATTTATAAAAACATTTCACTCAGCCGCAGCATATATACTTCGTAGATTCGGGGAAGCAATAAATATAACTAAAAACTTTACCATATATGATATGGGAGATCAGGAAGATTTAATAAAGAAAATCTTAATTGATCTTAAACTTGATCCTAAAAAAATCAGACCTGCAATGATCGCATCTAAAATTTCGGAGATCAAAGATAAAGAAGATTATTTGGAAGGAGTCGATCCGGCTCTATTACTCCCGGACTACTTTGCATTCAACTTTGCCGAGGTTTTTGACCTGTACCGGAATAAGATGACTGAAAATAATGCTTTAGATTTTAACGATCTCTTATGTCAAACAGTCCGGTTATTAAGAGAATCGAAAGACTCATTAAAAGATATGCAGAGAATGTGGCGCTATTTTATGATTGATGAATATCAGGATACAAACTATTCGCAATACCTCATTGCAAAATATCTTTCATCTGCGACAAAAAATCTATGCGTAGTAGGAGACGACGACCAGTCAATATATTCATGGCGCGGAGCCGACATAAAAAATATACTAAACTTTGAAAGGGATAATGAGAATACAAAGGTTATTACGCTTGAAGAAAACTACAGGTCAACCAAACAGATCCTTGATGCCGCATATTGCGTAGTACAAAATAACGTCAACAGAAAGAATAAAAACATTAAATCGTCCCGCGGAGACGGCGAGAATATTACATGGTGTATAGCAAACAATGAATATGGCGAGGGTGAATTTGTAATAAACAATATAATCTCGCTTAAATCAAGGGAAAAATTAAGCAACAGGGATTTTGCAATATTTTACAGAACAAATGCGCAATCAAGGATATTTGAAGATTACCTGCGAAGAGAAAAAATTCCGTACAGGATAATAGGCGGGATGAAGTTCTATGACAGAAAGGAGATTAAAGATATCCTTGCATATTTAAAATTTATAGTTAATCCTAATGATTCCATATCACTGTTTAGAATCATCAACACTCCCGTTAGAGGCATAGGAAAAGCAAGTCAGGATAAAATATCGGAAATCGCGCGCAGCGAAGGTATAAGCGAATGGACTGTTATTCGCGATGAGCTTATGACAGGAAAAGTTCCGAAGGGATTAGATGACTTTAAAAAAATAATTACAGCATTGATGAATGATCTCCCAGAAGTTCCGGCGCAGATTAAACTCTCGAAGTTTATGACAGACATTGTTGAAATTTCGGGCTACAGGGAAAATCTTAGAGAAGAGAATACCTTAGAGAGCAGTTCCAGAATCGACAATATTAATGAATTAATAAACAGCATTTATGACTACGAGCAGTCGGATTTGGATGCGACTCCCGAACAGTTCATTCAAGACATTTCACTCTATACATCCGAGCAGAATCCGGAAGAGAAACATGACTGCGTAACGTTAATGACGGTTCATAACGCAAAGGGTCTTGAATTCCCTGTAGTCTTTTTAACAGGAATGGAAGAAAATACGTTCCCTCATAAATTCTCAATCGATACCGAAAACGGGATTGAGGAGGAAAGACGGTTATGCTATGTAGGATTAACAAGAGCTATGGACAGGATATTTATCACTAATGCCGAATTGCGAAGAAACTTTATGGGAACCGAATATAAGACTCCTTCAAGATTTATTGATGAGATACCAAGAGAATATATGAATATGAAAAGTTACATCTCACAAATGTTTAACAGAGAGAGTAAATTTGACGAACGATTTGAAACAAGACCATATATTCAAAATAGAGATAAATTTAAACAGGCCGCATCCATAAACAAAAACGAAAACAGAAACGATCCTTCCGACAAAATTATTATCAGCTCTGAGAAAAAAGAACCGGAGAAAAGAGAATCGGGATCACGGTTCTCACTAAAAGAAAGTGTTGTTCATCCGGAATTCGGAGTCGGCAAAATTATAAAAATTGAAGGAACCGGTGATAACGTAAAACTCACAATAGACTTCGGAACAAAAAAAAGAATCCTGCTTGAGAAATATGCGCCTTTAGATAAGTTGAATTAAAGATACAAAACCATTATTACGATAAATAATTATCAAAACAGTATTAAATAAAAACTTTAAGACATTAAAGGGGGCTGCCCGTCGTTAAGTATAATATCCTCTATCCCTAAGTTTAAATTATTAAATAGATTTGGAAACTCACATTGATTATTTATATGCTTTGAAATACACGCTGCTATATTAATCAGCATACTGTCGCTTAAATGTTTTTCAGCGCTTTCTATAAACGCATTGAGCAAGCCGGGGAGAATCGATAAGTATCCCGTATCTTCAATTTTAATTAATTCGCGTACACCCCTTGCCTCTAAACTCTTTGCATCGGCAAAATCATCAGTTATGCCGGAAATAATTATTTGCCCGGCTCTAAAGCTGTTAATATAATCATAGGATATTTTTTCGTCCATTATCATTAAAATATCAGAATTAGAGATTACGTTTTCAATTGTAGTAGCAAGACCCTTTCTATTTTCAAATAACATCATTCGCCGTTCATTGCTGTCATAACCTAATACTTTCATATATCCTGATTGTCCAAGTAGAGATGTGAGTTTTATTATACTATTGTTGAGTCCAATAATACCAATTGATGTTTCTGACGGAACTATATTATTCTTTTTCCCAAGTGTATTAATTATTGAGAGATAGTAAATAGGATTTTCATTAAGCTCTTTGAATATAAGCGGAGTTGTAACTGAGTTTATAATATTTGCCAAAAGATAATCATCTTCATCATTATTCATAATCCGAATACAGCAAAAATTCTGTTCTATACATTTAACAGCCTTAACCATATCTTCAATTGTGTTGTATTTAATAACTATTGGGAAAGAATTCTTTCCGGTAAATTTTTTTATAAGAGCTGAATCCCTTTCGGAATCTGCATACAAATGGTAGAAAAGCCTGTCATCCGCTTCATCTAAATTTTTTACACCGCTAATAAGAGCAATGCTGTTAAAACTGGCGCAATAATTCTTTTGTAAATCAGATTCAATCTTTTCATGTATAAGTTTATTTCCTCCAATCAGGGCTGTCTGTATATCATTAATATTTTCAATTTCAATCTTACTGGATGTTATTAATATACCGCCTTTAATTTTATCTTCAAGCATACTTGTAACAGTTACTTCTTTAAAGAATTCTATATTCTTTTTGAGTGTATCTACTAACCGAACAAGATCCTTTTTTACAGAATATACAATATCAATAGCATATTCTTCCCATTTACTGTCAGACTCTGTAAGATTGATAGTATTAATATCCATGTTATATTTATATAAGGTTGCAATAAATTGAGGGAGTATATTTTTTTTCATCTTAATAGTCGCAGAGGCTATCAACTTCATATATCTTCCCCTTGTAGTTTTTAGTAAAATTCTTTAAGTAAGTACAAATATTTAAATTGAATATTTTTTACCAAGCATATGGCAGCTTTCTAATATATCGGAAGGAATTGTATCTATATAATCACAATTTTTTAGCAGGATACTTTCATTTATATCAAATTCGGCATTTATAGTATTAAAAAAATGTTTAACGCCTGTAAGAACACTGCAAAAAATATCCCCATAGTCTGATCCGGCAGTGGAAAAAAAAAGCCCCTTTTTCTTTTCATGGTAATATTTTTTTTCTTCTCCTCCCAAAGTAACTGGCATCTGTCAATGATTGTTTTTAAAGGAGCCGGAAAATGTGAAAAATAAAGTGGTGATGATACTGAGATAATATCCGCTTCTTTAATTAACCTGTAAATATCTGACATTTCATCATTTAAATTACACTGTAGTTTAGAAGCGCAATAACCGCATCCCATACATGGATTTATTTTGGTTTGATATGCATTAATAATATCCACCTTGAATCCATTTAAAATAAACGGATTCAAAAATTCATTTTGCAATTTTGACGATATACTCTCTTTACGCGGACTGCCTGTAAAAGCTAAAAGGTTCAAATCACTCTTCCTTCAATTTTGTAAAAATCATCCGCCCTGCTGTAGTTTGGAGAACAGAGGTAACAATAACATCAACTTCGTCATTCATCCTCCTTCTGCCGTTTTCAACTACAACCATTGTCCCATCATCAAGATATCCAATAGCTTGATTTGAATCTTTACCCTCTTTAACTAACAGTACGTTCATTTCTTCGCCGGGTAGAACAATCGGTTTAAGAGAATTGGATAAAAGATTTATGTTGAGAACCTCAACTCCATGAAATTCAGCTACCTTGTTAAGATTAAAATCGTTTGTTATTACTTTAGCCTTCATGACCTTAGCTAATTGAACAAGTTTGGAATCTACTTCGGGAATATCCTTAAAATCCATATCGGATATTTTAACCATAATAGACTGGTCTTTCTGCATTTTATTGAGGATATCAAGTCCTCTGCGGCCTCTGTTTCTTTTAATTGAATCGGCAGAGTCTGCTATCATTTGAAGTTCATTGAGTACAAAGTTTGGGATAACAAGTATCCCTTCAAGAAAACCCGTATCACAGATGTCTGCAATCCTGCCGTCTATTATTACACTTGTATCAAGGATTTTATATGGTATCTTTATATCGGAATCTTTTGCCTCTGTTGTAATTATCTTATCAAGAAAACTTATATCTTCATGATTAATTAAAAAAAACATCATTATTGCAAACCCAAGTATATGGTAGAGCAACGGCTTAATAATACTTGAATACTGCTTTACAATATCTAAATCAAATGAATCGAGCCCTTTAACAAACATATGAGCCAGAACTAATCCAAAAAGAAGACCGGTAATAGCAGCAAGCAACTGCCTTGACTGAAAACTATGAGAAAAATATTCTATTACTATTATTATACCTAATGCAATTATACCTGATATAATTCCTGAAATTATAACAGCCTTTAATGAATATGAATAAAATAATGTTGTAAATAAAATTGATGTTGCTATAAAAACTGTTCTATAGATTATTATTAACATAAAAATTACTCCAGATATAAAACTATAATAAATATTATACAAAATAGAAGTCTTTATTGAAGATGTACAAATTCTATAATTGGTTTTTTGCTAAGAAATTATTCTTTCTTAAAAATTATTCTTCCTTAGATCCGGAAGAAAGAGCTTCGGATACAATATTCCCCGCTTCATCAATTGGAATACTTTTTGACATTGCTACTTCATAAGTAATCAACTGATAAGCATTTTCGTAAAGTTTCCTCTCCATAATGGAAAGTTCCTTTTCGGTTCCTCTTTTAAAAAGATCTCTGGCAACCTCTGCAACCTCATAGATTGAGCCGCTCTTGACTTTGTCTATGTTATTTTGGTATCTTAACTTCCAGTCCTCTTCAATAGCTTCAGCTTCGGTTGATAAGATTGCTATAACTTTTTTAATATCTTTCTTGGGGATTATACCTCTTATACCTATCTCTTTTGCATTATTAACCGGTATCATAACCTTCATACCATTGCTGATGATAGTAATCATATAATATTCATTTCTCTTACCAAGAACAACCTTCTTTTCAATACCATCAATCTTGCCTACGCCATGCATGGGATATACAATTTTATCACCAACTTTAAACATAATTACAACTCCTAACCTCTATCTCTCAAAAAATGAAAAATATTTACAAATATATTAACGTTGTCAATGATTAAATTTCTATTTATCCGACAACAATTCTTTTTCTATATATCTGTCATGAACAGTACCCATCTCGTAATGGATTCCGTCACAAACCTTTGATGCCCCGCTCCCTTTTAAACCGATCCCGCCTGAAATTTTATGACAATTTGGACCGGGTATTAAACCTGTGTACCAGCATACGCCCTTACTTTCAATTTGATCAGGTTTTGGATAGAATACCGGATTAGGCATACCATTATAAATCTCTTTCATATAGCGTGCCCAAATAGGCGCTGCAAGACTGGCTGCTGCCTGACCTTTCCCAAGTGACATGAACGATCTGTCATAGCCTAACCACACAATTGCTGCAATATCAGGCGTATATCCGCAAAACCATGCATCTGTCCAATTCTGTGTAGTCCCTGTTTTCCCTGCCGCGCTTTTTGTAAAACCAACTTCTCTTCGTATTGAATGAGATGCAGTTCCGCCGTCAACTACTCCCTTCATCAACTCTGTCATTATATATGCTACCTGTTCGGGGATGACCTGAATTGTGCCGTCAATCTCTTTAGCGGCAATAATATTCCCCACTTCCTCTTCTATATTAGCAAGCTCATTACCATCTCTGTCAATAATATAGCGAATTGCAAATGGTATAACATCACGACCCCTGTTTCCATAAATTGCATAAGCAGTAGCCATTTCAAGGGGAGTAACCTCTGCCGTACCAAGAGCCAATGCAGGACCCGGAGTAAATCGCGATTCGGAAACCTTTAACATCTTTGAAGCATAATCAATTACTGCATCTGCTCCGGCAAGATCAAAAACTCTTACTGCTATGATATTTATTGACATTGCAAGCGCCCTTTGAACGCTGACCATTCCTGAATATTCACCTTCGTAATTTCCGGGCGACCATGTAGATCCGGCAGCATCCACATCAACAATAGGACCGTCGAAGAGAACGGTTGCCGTACTAATAACTTTATTATTGATAGCAGAGCCATAAACAAACGGCTTAAACGCCGAACCGGGCTGACGCCTTGCCTGAACAGCCCTGTTGTACTGATTTGATACCTCAAACTCGGAACCGCCGACCATTGACGTAATATAGCCTGTTGGAGGTTCCACTGCAATAAAAGCGCCTTCAACCTTCATATTTGATGAGATAGTCGAAATCTGTGTTCTAAAAGCCTCAATGACATGATGATCCCTTGGAGAACCGGAAAAGAGAGTCAAAATTTCTATAGAATCGACAAGTTGGTCAACCATATATTTCTTAAACTGAGTATCCAAGTCATTTTTTACGATAACCGACGGAAGACTGAATATCATACTCAGAGCCCTGTATGCTCCGAACAGACTTCCGTCAACGGAACTATTATATATAGCATTCATTCTGCTTGAGTATTTATCCTGTTCAATAAGACCTTCGCTTAAATATTTCTGAGCCGCCCTCTGCCTTTTAAGGTCAAGTGTAGTATATACGGAAAGACCCTCATTATACATTACGTCTTTGCCAAAACGCGCATCTAATATCTGTCTGACATAGTCTGTAAAATAGGGCGCGCTGTCCTCGTCTTTGGATATTGCCGTCTTAGTAGGAAATTCCATCCTTAATGATTCGATATAATTTGGCCAGAATGTGTTATAAATTTCATCGGAACGCTCTTTTGTCAAATATCCCTCTTTTACCATTCTATTAAGCGTATCTAAATTTTTTCTTGCAGCCTCTTTTGGATCAACTATGGGAGAATATCCGGACGGTTGTGACGGAAGCGCAGAGAGCACACTACCCTCTATAAGCGATAAGTGCTTTACATCTTTCTCAAAGAAAAACTTTGAAGCGGTAGATATGCCATGACATCCATGACCAAGATATATCTGATTAAAATACATCTCTAAAATTTCTTCTTTGGAAAACTTCTTTTCTATTTGAAGGGCAAGCACAGCTTCAAGCGCCTTGCGGGCAAATGTTCTTTCACTCTCGGTAAAGAGCTGCTTTGCCAGCTGCTGCGTAATGGTTGAACCTCCTTGGCGGACAGTAGGTCTTCCCGATTTAATTGAAGCAGCGACATTTTTCACCATTGCTCTGGCAATAGCCATCGGATTTATACCGAAATGCTCATAGAAAGCTTTATCCTCTTGAGCTAAAAATGCATTAATCAACGTATGGGGAAGTTTATCAAATGAAACCAAATCCCGTTTTTGCTGGTATAATTCTGCAATAAGTTCGCCGTTTATATCATATAGTCTGGTTGGAATACTCGGCTGAAATTTTTTGAGATTGTGAATTCCCGAATAGTTTTTTATCTCCGATGTTATATATCCGAATATTAAACCGCCAATTACTGAAAAAACCGCTATTAAAGTAAGAGCAATTTTTTCAAGTTTTAATATTTTTTCTTTTATATCCATAATTTCCATTAAGCAATAATTAAAATGATTACTACAACTGTATAAATAAAAATGAAAGCTTATTAATCAATCATTATTTTTATATGATTGATATATGAAATTACCAAGTAAATATAATACAAATATAATTAAAGCCCACATAGCAACTTTCAGTACAACCGAAAGAACAACTCCAAGAAATTGCAATAAGACCGGTAAAAGGTATTTAAACAATATAAAAATGATAATAATTACAAGTATATATTTTATAATCGTTTTAGGAAATTCAGACATGGATTACTCCTTACTTAAATTTAGTTTATAATTTTAGTATAAAATGCTAATAATTTCAACCACAAAAATGATTATTTAAAAAAAGATTATTTATAATATAAAATCTGACAACTTTTTACTCAAAAGTGACATAATAGGCATTTTTATCAATAACATATATATAATTCTTTATAAAAAATAAAAAAAAAGTTGTCTATATTCAATAGGTAGTTTAATATAAACATAGGGTTAAAATACGCTATTATATTTTAAGTATGGATGCTTAAATTTTGTTACTTTAATAAGGAGATAAAAACCATGAATTATGTCAAAAAACTTTTTTTAACTTTTGTATCTTTAATGTTGCTATTCAGTCTTTCGGCTGTTTCTCAGGATAACAAAGACCATGGAGATAAGCCTAATGAGAATTTTGATCAAGCTGACAAGCCTGATGATTCTTATCTGGCTAAATTTCATGCTCAGGATATATCCGACAAACTGTTAAAAAAGAATCTTGATCTGATATATCTTTTGAATGTAATAATATCCAATTTTGATCAAGGCGGATGGAAGAGCGACTACGATAAGATATATGAAGAGTACAAGAAAGGAGTTGAATTTTATTACAAAAGAGATGTAATCATGTCCAGATTTTGGTTCGAAAAGAATAAACAGTCTATTTCAGATCTTATGAAAAAAATGGCAGAACAGTACAATAAGGATACTATAACAATCCTTGATGAATGTCATAAACAGATTGTTGCAATTCACATGGATCCAAAAACAAGATCAGATCAAAATAGGTCTAAGGAGCTTATTGATAATCAGGCGAAGTTAAGAATATCCTATGGACAATTGGGTGATGCAGAAAATGAGTATAATGAAAAAAATTATGAGAAGTCCATATATCACTATAGGGTTGCAAAGGCATATGCTATACGAATCCTTGAAGCTGTAGCATACTCTGATGAAAGTGAAGGGAAAAATAACGGCTTAAAGGTTAAAGACATTAAAGAAAAATATAAAAAGGATAAAGCTGATAACAAAAATCGAATTTACGAAGATGTAAAAAAATAAATTTTCATGATATTTTACCTCTTTAGTATTATAAAATTTTGTTGCTCGGCAAGGCATACTGCAGTATGCCTTGCTTTTTTTTGCAACTAACCACGAAGGTCACAGAGAATAAGACAATAATTCTTTATGAAAAAATAAATTAAAATTACTAAAAGAAAACTACTTTAGGTTTTGAACAATGAATCGCACTTTGAAGATGTTAAAAAAATGGATATTTGTATTATTTATTATGATTTTTTTAGCATTTCTCCCTGATAAAAATATTGTAAAGGATGAATTTCCTCTATTTAAAGTTGTAATTGATCCCGGTCATGGCGGTGTCTTTATTAAAGACAAAAAAAAGCATGGAGACAGGTTTGATATAATATCAGAAAAATATCTTGATTACTATGCAGAAGGCGCGAGTTATAAAGATATTCACGAACACAAAATAGTTTATAGTATATCTGCAAAGGTTATCGACCTGCTGTCAAATTGCTCCAGAGACGGCGATTTTGAAAAATTCAAAAAAATTTTGACTAAATATACTAACGGCAATATTAAAAAAATATATATAGAGACAATTTTAAGCAGAGGAGAAGCAATTCCTGCTGATACTATTCAAGATATAGATGATCCGAATGCAGATTACAGATTATATGATTTCCCAAATCCTAAAGGGAAAATGCAAATGGGGCGTATATCAAAAATAAATAAATACAAACCTCATTTAGTCGTATCTCTGCACCTTGCGCGATCAGCTCCGCCTGATTATAAAGGAATGAACGGCATAATAGTTCCGCCTTACAATGTATTAAAAAACGGCTTCTTAATGCTTCAATCAGGAAAAACATCAAAAAATCTTAATGATAATAATATTCTCCGTTCATGGTTTAGAGAATTGAAAAACACTTCTCTCAAGTTTGTATTTTTTAAAGACGTATCTTACTATTTTACATCTTATGGAATGAAGAAAGATTATAGTATTGATACGGATGATTTTAAAGGATATAAGTATAATATGGTTACATGGCGCTATAGCGATCAGCCTAAGTGGAATCTCATTGCGGAGAAACATCCTGCAAATTCAAAATATTCATCGGATTACAAAACATTTAAGGAAGAGGGAGATTTTTGGGAAAGAGAACAATCGGTATATGAGGAATATAGACGGGGTACAAGCTTTAAAGATTTTGGAGGCGACAACTACTTTGCTACTTATGAAATCATAAAATATATTCTCTTATCATTAAATAAAGCAGGAATCAGTCATAAGGACAAAATTCCTGGCAAGCCATATATATCCACATGGTCTATACCTATGCTTATTAATGCAATAAGCGCATATATAGAATTAGGATATTTAGACAGAAAATGGGACAGAGAAGCACTCCTTTATAAACAGGATAAAATAGCGGAAGGCGTTGCAGTTGGGATTTATTCTTTATTAGCCGGTATTGAAAAAATAGACGGGAATTATAAAAACAAACCGACAGGAAATTTTATTGACCTGAAAAAATATGATATTACAAAAGAGAGTAGTTATTTTGATATTGTTGTGGAACGAAAATGAAAATACTCCCTCTTATTTTTTCGATAACCTTAATTACAATTGAAGTTCCTGCTGATACGGTTAACTTTAACAGCTATTTTATTAATGCGGCAGCTGCGGCAAAACCGTCAGTTGTTAAAATAATTGCCTTTAAAAAAGAGAAGTTAGACGGCGTAGTTAAACTCAATCAAATTGCATACGGAACCGGAACTATAATAGCAAAGAGCGGATATATTGTTACGAACTATCATGTTGTAAAGAACGGAGATCAGTTTAAAGCAATTTACAACGACGGCGCTTATGATGAATTTCAACTTTTTAAGAATGGAAAATATTATGTTGCAGATTATAAAACGGATATAGCAGTATTAAAAATCAGTGATAATGGAGAAGAAAATTTTGTACCTATAAAGCTTGCTGATTCAAATATTCTTAATGAAGGGGAATGGGTTTTAGCAATAGGCAACCCTTATGGATTAAAACAATCGATAACAGCAGGGATTGTTTCATCAAAAGGGAGAGACAATATTGGGTTTACCGATATAGAAGATTTTATTCAAACAGATGTACCGATAAATCCGGGAAATTCAGGCGGACCTCTTATAAATCTCAAAGGCGAAATGGTAGGGATGAATACTGCTATTAGATCGGTTTCAGGCGGATACCAGGGTATAAGCTTTGCAATACCGTCAAATATTGTAAAACAGGTATGCTTTGACTTAACTGCTTATGGCAGGGTAAAAAGGGGATGGATTGGTTTTATAGCAAGAGATAAAAACATCCATCAAAGCGATGATATTAAAAGCGTTGAGATTCTCTCTGTTATACATAATTCTCCTGCTGAAGCTGCAGGAATTAAACAGAACGATATAGTAAAAAAAATTGATGATGAAAAAATAGACAGCCTTGGCAGATTGATAAAAGTTGTCGGCAGTAAAAGTGTCGGTTCAAAGATAATTATTCAAGTATCGCGAAATGGAAAGATTATAGATTTTAAACTTATCTTAAGAGAAAAAGATGAGTATGTCAAGATTCAAGGTGAATTAGAACAACTGTTTCAATCTTATGGTTTAGAGATTGATGAGGATGCCTCTAACAGGCATATTGTAGTTACTTCTATTTCTCCAAGGGGTCCATATAAGGAAATCATGGAGGGAGATGTAATTGTTGCAATAAATAACAACAGAATTTCATCTCTTGAAAATTTTATTGAAAAATATAGATTAGCTGAAAGAATAATCAATAATATTACCGTATTAAGAGACAAAAAAACTTATGACATATACTTTGAAGATTCAAGAAAAAAAGAATAATAAATTTAGATATAAAATATTAAATACATTGATTGTTGCTTTGATCAGCTCTAATCTGCCTGCTCAAGAGGCTGATATTGTCTTTGATAATAATTTTTTTAAAGAGTTTAATAAAAAACAGGTAATTCAGAGAGATGAGTTTCTTGAAAATATAACAAATAAGGTTGTTATTGGAAGAGGAAAGATAATAGAGATAACGCCAAATCAAAGATATAAAAAAAAGTATAGAATCAAAATAGAATCATCGGATTCTACCGCTTATAGTCAAAATTTTATTTTTTTTGTATTTATTGAAAACAAAGATATGGTGGACCTCCTTAGCATAGATTCTAAATTTGAATTTAAAGGACAATTTATGGGCTATACGCCTCTTAGTACAAAAAGGAATGAATATATTATTGATATAATAATTATGGACGGCTCAACAGTCATTGAATAATTAAGGAATAATTGATGAAAGATATAAAAAAAACCTATAGTACAATACTCGACGATAATTTCCCGAATGAAATGACAATAACTTTCGGCGATCAGAAATTACATTATAGAAAAAAAATCTGGAAGATCAATGATGACGGCGTACAGGTTGAACGGGGTTTAAGATATGGAGAAAATCCAAGCCAGGAGGCAGCGATGTATGAACTCGTTAATGGAAATCTTCTCCTTGCCGGGTGTGAATTTATAGGACATGGCAACTCTCTTGTAAGCGGTATTGACGAGAATATGCTTATCCAGTTTGGAAAACATCCCGGCAAAATCAATCTCACCGATATTGACAATAGCCTTAATATATTAAAATACCTTATGGATAAAACAGCGGCTGTTATTGTGAAGCATAATAATCCGTGCGGTGTTGCATATGCGCCTACAATTGCAGAAGCATTTAATAAAGCCTATAGAGCAGACAGGATTGCAGCATTTGGCGGATGCTTAGCTTTAAACAAAGTATGCGATAAGGCAACAGCCGAATTGATTAACAATTACTATCTTGAGGTAGTTGTTGCCCCCGAGTATGACGGCGAAGCCATTAATATATTAAAGAATAAAAAAAATTTACGAATTGTAAAAATACCAAGAATTGACCGCCTTGCAGATTTCCGCAATGCTGTTTTCCCTGATTTTAAATCTCTGATTGACGGAGGGATAATTGTTCAGCAATCTTCAACTACTAAGATAAGATCAAAAGATGATCTGCTCCCCGCTGAGACCGAATATAAAGGGGAAAAGTATTCCATTGAAAGAAAACCCACAGATAGAGAATTTGATGATATGCTATTCGGCTGGTATGTTGAGCAGGGCGTTACATCAAACTCTGTTTTATATGTAAAAGACGGAGTAACCGTAGGGATTGGTACGGGAGAACAGGACAGAGTAGGCGTTGCTGAAATAGCAATATATAAAGCCTGCACAAAATATGCCGATCTTGTATGCTATGACAGGTATGGAATTTCATATAAAGAACTAACACTGTCAATTCAAAAAGGGGAGAGAAATATATCCGATAAAAATATGATTGATGAAGAGACCGCTGCAGCAAAGGGCGGACTTAAAGGGGCTGTAGCAATATCAGATGCCTTTTTCCCATTCAGAGATGGTGTTGATATTATTATTGAACATGGGATTTCCGCAATATTGCAACCCGGAGGATCTATAAGGGATTTTGAATCTATCCAAGCCTGCAATGAAGCAAACCCTAAGGTAACAATGATGTTTACAGGCGAAAGGGCTTTTAAGCACTGATATTACTATCTTTTTTTCTGTTTTTCATACTCTTTCATATATTGATCTATAAGGCTGGTCCCTTTAGATTCAACATTCTTTGCTTCACCTTCCTTAACAGGCTGTAATTTCTTAGCAAAAAGTCCGCCCACCAGTTTAAAAGGCTGCACTATTATGTTTTTAACTGCAGTTGCATATTCGGCTATAAACTCGCCAACTGTCTTAAAAAATGATTTTTTTGCGCCCTTCCCTGAAGGAGGAGTTTTTAACGAAGTAAGCTTACTGGGAGATGTACCCGGAGGTACAATTTCTACAGTAGTTTTATTAGCTGCAGGCGTTACAGGAGTAGCTGCAGGCGTTCCCACATTAGAAGCCGCTACGGTCTTTCTCTTATACATTGATTGTACAACAGACGGTGTTGGCTCGTATTGTACACTGGGAATTTTTGATACTTTTTGCGATTTTTTCAACCCTATAATTGTTGAACCGGTTGACTCTGATCCTCTATCTATCATAAAAAGAAATAGATAATAGATATACATGAATACATTATAAAAAATCCCGAAAAAAGCCGACCAGATCTCTACAAATCCCCAAAATAATAAATTTAAAATTTTACCGAAATCTACTATTTTAAAAACAAAACTGTATGCATTATCAATAGCAAAATTGGAAAACTGCTTGACCATACTATATTTCATAACATTACTCCAAAATATTCATTATTTAAATAAAAACAAAAAAACATTATTAATAAAGATTACTATTTATTGCCATGTTGAGTCAATTATTTTTTACAGTTAATAGATATTTAGGAAATGAATAAGTCAAAAAATATATATTCTATCTCCTCTTGGATTTTCTACAAAGCAGGAAGTTATTTATCTTTTAATTGGTCGTACAATATAATTTTGACTAAAAACTAACTTTTCATCATCTGCATCAAAGAGTAGTACTGTTATTGTATTAAAGAAATAGTAGTTTTTTACATACTTGCTAAAGTGTCTTGCCCTAAAAATCATCATATCATTGATAACATACGGTTTGCCCGTATCCTGATCCATACCGGCTTTTATATTTTTGGGATATTTTTGATAAACCTTTTGCGAAACGCCCTTCTCATCAGTTTCGGTATATTCAAAATTTGTCAAATCATCAGGATATGCTTTAATATTTTTTATCAAAATTTTATCTTCAAGATCAGGACTTTCAAAGCTGGATTTCGGAATATACTCTTTTTCATAAGTGGCAACAACAAATGCATATAATTCTATTGGAGTATTTGTTAAATTTTCAATTTGGAAGGATGTTTCAAGATATTCTCCTGCAATATCATATTGAAATCTTGCAAAATTTATATTTTTTACTTTAAACACCTTTGACGAAAGTGATAGGACCGGTTTCTTTTTAATATCCAATTTAACTTCAGAACTTTTATCCTGAGAGAAAAGGACTATTGGGATAATAACAAAAAAAGATGTTAAGAACCGTTTCATTTTGTTCCCTCTTATAAGTATACTACTGATTAATTTCGACATCTATATCTTTTTTTTAAAGTATAATTCTTTCAATACCATTTTTTTTAGTTACGTTTGATATAAAATCCTTCTTCCAGCCTCGTCCAAGGAAAATTTCAGCAAGGTAAACAGCCATTGACTTCCCTTTTACCGAATTTTTACTGTTTATCTTAGAAAGTCCCTGAACACAACTGGGACATGTTGTAATTACAGTAATATCATCCTGTTTTTTTAGCAATGATGATATATTAGAAGCTTTTCTATCCCTTAGCGAATTAGATATAAATGGAGCCGAAAGTGACATTGTTCCTCCTTCTCCGCAGCAATTTGATGTTACTATAGGTTTATTCCCTAATATTGTATTAAATGTTCTATCAACGCCTATAGATTTAAGCGGAGAATGGCATGGATCATGATAATATATAGTCTCTCTTTGAATTTTTTTATACAGATCCTCCTGCGCAATAAACTCATTTATATCGATAATCCTTGATCTGGGGAATATATTCTCTATTTTATACTTATCAAGCATTTCATAACATGTGCCGCATGATACAATAACATCTTCAATACCCATATAGTTTATTATATCTGCCATCCTGTGAAATAAAACCCTGTTTTCATAACTTTTTGTCTCTGCCTCTTTCTTTTTACCATTTGCAAGCAGGGGATAGCCGCAGCAGAGATATTCGGGCGGAATTACTACTCTGACACCTGCAGCATATAACAGGGCTATTGCTGCAAAACTTATTTCGGGAAACATCCTCTCGGAACCGCACCCGGGAAAATAAACTACGCTTTTAATTATCTCCTTATCGGGATTCTGAAATGCAAAAAAGATATTTACCCCTTTTAATCCAAGACGCTCTCTTAAAGAGGTTGAACCTGCTTTTGGAAACCGCGCCTGTAGCATACCGTTAATTTTAGGTATAACTTTCTCCGACACCTTATTAATAGGTTTATTGACAATATATGCAAATCTCTGCATTGAATAACCAAACCTCAATAAAAGTAATCTAAACAGCTTATTTGTATAGTAGCCTTTCCTTTTAAGATAAAAAAGGACAAAACTTGTAATAAGCTTAGGTTCAGCCCTTTTCCTGTCATGAAGCAGGCTTCTGATTGCCAGAGATACCGAAGCAAAATCTATACTCACAGGACACGGGTTATTACAGTTGTGACACATTGTACAGTGATCCGAAACATCGCGCAGCATTCTAAAATTTCTAAAGGTTAGATTATTTGTAGTCTGAGCTTCATAGAGTACAGCCTCTGTTATAAGGGTAACAGCCAATATCTTATTTCTGGGACTGTAAAACATTGTACAACTTGGAACATGCGTATTGCATACATCTTTACATTTTCCGCATCTTAAACATGAGGCTATGGACTTTGTAAGGTCCTCCATATCTGCCACCTCAAGAATAAATGCTTCAAGTTCAAGGAGATTAAGTGAAGGCGTATAAACAAAATTGTGAGGAAAATCATGCTTTAATTTTCCGGGATTAAAAAGCTCTTTAGGATCAACCTCTTTTTTATACTCAGCGAAATCATCCAGTATATCTTTATCTAAAAATTTAAGCTTAGTAAGTCCTATGCCGTGTTCGCCTGAGATAACGCCGTTAAATTTATTAACAGTCTCTTTCATAATAATCTCAGCTATCTCATCGGCATCCTGCATCATCCTGTAGTCATTGGAATGGACAGGTATATTAACATGAATATTTCCATCACCTGCATGCATGTGAGTTGCTATGATGAGTTTTCTGCTAAGCCTGAAATTTACTATTTCATCAAATGAATTTATTATTTCATTATAACCATGGAAATTCTTTCTAAACCTGTCTATCACAATATCGGAAATTGAATATTCTAATCCTCCGTCACGCAGAAGTTCAAAGAGATACATTGAGCTGTCATTTTTATCTTGAATAAAATTACAAGCAGTTACAGGTTTCTCAATATTATTAATATATTCAATCTGTTTATCTTTTATATCTCTAACGTGCCGTATAAATAATTCTATTTTGGATTGCAGAAAAACATCCCTATTATCTTTAAGAGTTTTAAAATATTCGGTTACATCATCTATTATAGAACAATTATTCTCTAACTCTTTCTGAATATTCAGTCTGTCAATAAAATCAGAAAACTGCGGGAGAGCCTCAACCGGGATGACAATATCTTCATTCAACTTAAAAGCATTTGTATGCCGCGCAATAGCCGACAGATTTTTTCTGTCTTTCCAGAATAATTCCCTCTTCTCTTCGGAATCAGCTGCAAATCCCTCGGTGTTATAGGGTTTTACTATATCAAGAATTTTTTCCGAAGCCTCTTTGAGTTTATCAATATCATCGCTTTCTATGTCTATTAAAAGCACAGCCTTAGGGAACTCAATCCTGTTAGATTTATTTCTATAAGCTATTGCTCCGACATATTTCCCATCAAAGTGCTCTAAGGCTGTAAGATATACATCTTTGTCGGAATTGAATGTTTCTCTGATTTTTACTATAGTCTTGGATGCATTAATCATGTTAGTGCCGAAAAATTCAAGACAGATTGTCCGGCAGTGAGTAAACGGCTTATATAATACAAACTTAGCTGAGACAATAACTCCGTCACACCCCTCTTTCTGAATTCCGGGCAGACCCTTTAACGCTTTATTTGTAATATCCTTTCCAACACCCTGTTTCCTTATATCTAATCCGCTTAATGTGATAGTCTTTAATAACTTTTCGTTTTTCTTTTTCGGCGTTGAATAAACATCAAATACAACCGTATCCTCCGGTTCGATTTTTCTGTGAGGGTGTTCCCTTCTTCTGACTTCAAGTATATGACCAAGCGCATTGATAATTTTAAACGAATATATATTATCAACAGCAGTCCCCCAGATTAACCCCTTTTTACCGCCTGCATTTTCGGCAATATTCCCACCGATTGTTGATGCCCATGAAGATGTCGGATCTGTTGCAAATATATAACCTCTCTCCTTACAGAAATGTGTTACGGTCTCTGTAATAGCTCCTGCTTCAACTTCAACAATCGGTATATTTTTGCCGTTAACCAATATAAACTCTATCTCTTTTATGCCATTCATCTTTTCGGTATTAATAATCATTGTGTCGGGATATACAGGGATGGCTCCGCCGGTAAGCCCTGTCCCGCCGCCACGCGGTATAATCTTTAAATCAAGAACAACAGCAGCTTTTATCAATCTTGATATTTCTGTTATCGATTCGGGATATACAATAACCTCAGGATACTCAACTCGCCAATCGGTTGCATCTGTAACATGGGCAACCTTATGATATGCGCTAAAATGTATATTTTCTTTGGATGTTATAGAATTTAAGGTATGAAATATTTTTTTTCTCTTTTTTTTCTCAGTTTTGAATTTATTAAAAAATTTTTTATCAACTCTTTCTAATTTTTTTACTAATTCAGGTATTCGCTCATTTGTTGTTTTACTGATAATAGATTCAAAGCGTATCTGATGGAGTTTTTTTAATCTCTTCTGCTTCTTTACGTTGTTTAGAAGATCGTTAAATATATAGGGATTCCTGTCAATAATGAAAATATCGCCAATAATCTCAAAGATAGATTTTGCACTTTTTCCTGTTATTCTGCGGTGTCTGAGTTCATCTAACAATCTCCATGTCTCTTCGTCAAAGTATTTAAGAATAATCTCTTTGTCTGAGAATGACGTATAGTTATAAGGAATCTCTCTATATCCAAAATCTTTCTTCATATAAAATATCCGTATAAAATATAGATAAACTCACATATACTGTAAATTAATGTCAAGTAATTTAGAGGTATTTGCCGCAGGAGGCTGTCTGATATAACATCATAAACTTAAGGAAAATAAGAAGAAAATAGTTTCGTACTTCGTACAAATACAATGTACATACAAGGGGTCAGAGCCAGCATCAAATATCATAAACTTAAGGAAAATTTTAAATATGGGGTCAGAGCCAACATCATAAACTTAAGGATTTTTAACATCGAATTATACGAATTAACACGAATATTTCAATAGCATTTAGGTCTTTATTCGTAAATATCCATGAAATCCGTAGACT
>Ga0268262_10000764_pt1 | contig 41848 bp, 36 predicted proteins | sample TergutNc150P3_FD_190354 | JGI IMG/M metagenome (GOLD analysis project Ga0268262, IMG submission 190354) | Nasutitermes corniger P3 segment gut microbial community from laboratory colony in Florida, USA - Nc150 P3 (SPAdes) (version 2) | ecosystem: Host-associated > Arthropoda: Insects >...
ACTTAGCTCGGACGCGCGTCTTTCAAAGATTTCCCTCTGAAGATTCTCTTACTTAAAATCACTCTTCTGCTTTTCTCTTCTAACTTATCTCTTCTTCGCTCGTTTGTCAAGCTTTTTTTGTGGTTTTATTGCTAAAAAGCGACAATTTCACTATGAAAATTTACGATGAAAAATTACAAGCTACCACAAAGATGCAAGCTGGACTGCCATACCTACAGTTACAGGGATAGCTAGATTATCATAGTCTTTCAGCGGCATTGCCTCTACCGCTGTGGCAGTAAATGCCGCCACAACGGAAACATTTATACTACCGGAAACAATATAAGTACTGATAAAAACAGCGCAAAAACAGGCCATTGAACCTTCAACACTTTTTCCACATAAGAAATCCGGACGCCAATTACCGATGAATTTACCCGCCAAACTGGCTACTCCGTCTCCAAAAGCCAGAGCATAAATAGCAATTGCCGCTATAGGCGAAGGATACAATAATAGAGCAAGCAAAGCGCCCAGTCCCAGAGTAACCGGACCCATTACAAAACAGCCAATATCCTTTGACCTTGAAGCCATGCCGGTTAAAGAAGAAATAATAGGAACTTTTATGCCGGAAAGACGTAAATATTCCATAAGTGTATAGCTTAAAGTACCTAAAACAAGAAAACCCACCGTAAACGGCTTGTTTATGGCAGCCATTGAAGGGCAAAGAGCTACAAGAAAATGAATAGATTTTCTGATAATTTCAGTCTTTATCTCATCAATATCCCTTGATATTGTGTAGTTAAAAAACCTCGATTTAACAATAACATTATGCCTAAAAAAAACCATACTTATGATTCAATATATAAATTATTTTAGTTTTGTCAATATAAGCTTAAAAAAAACGTAAAAATATACACCTATTCCACATAACCTTGTTTTTCGTTACAATCGCACACATGAAAACAACAGGCCATTGGGCTGATGAAGCCGCTGCAAAGATTATTTTCGAAAAGGGCGAAAAAGAACTCTATACTTGCGCATCGGGAATTACCCCTTCAGGAACTGTTCATATCGGCAATTTCAGGGAAATTATCTCTGTGGAACTTGTAGCCCAGTCTCTGCGGGATATGGGCAAAAATGTTCGTTCTATCTATTCATGGGACGATTACGATGTGTTCCGCAAAGTTCCGAAAAATATGCCAAAACAGGACGAACTTGAAAAATACCTGCGTTTTCCTATAACAATGGTTCCTGATCCGTGGGAGAGAGATGCAAACTATGCCCGTCATCATGAAGTTGATGTTGAAACCCAGCTTCCGATTATGGGTATTTTTCCTGAGTATATTTATCAGGCTAAGAGGTACAGGGCATCTGTCTATGCTCAGGGCATACGCAAGGCGCTTGAAAAGCGCGACATATTAAAAGAAATTCTCGACAAATTCCGCGATGAAGATCACAAGATTCAGGGGGAATGGTGGCCTGTAAGCGTTTTTTGCGAAAAGTGCAATAAGGACGAAACTGAAATTGAAAGCTGGGACGGAGACTGGGGCTTGAGTTACCTCTGTAATGCTTGCGGCAATCAGGAAAAATTGGACATACGCAGCGCAAAGGGCATTAAACTGTCATGGCGGGTTGACTGGCCGATGCGCTGGGAATACGAAAAAGTTGATTTTGAGCCGGCGGGCAAGGATCATCACAGTCATGGCGGAAGTTTTGACACCGCACGCCACGTATGCAAGGACGTGTACGGATGGGAAGCGCCCGTTACCTTCCGCTATGATTTTATCGGCACAAAGGGGCTTCCGGGAAAAATGTCATCTTCGTCCGGTAATGTAATAACTATCGAAGATGTTTTGAGAATATATACGCCGGAAGTAGCCCGTTATTTGTTTGCAGGAACAAGGCCGAATACCGAATTTACAATCTCTTTTGATCTTGACGTAATAAAAATTTACGAAGATTACGATAAAACCGAGCGTATTGCATGGAAAATGGAAAACGCGAAAGACGAAGCGGCGTATCAAAAAGAGCGGCGCATTTATGAACTTTCACAGATCAGCGTAGAAGGAAAAACTGATCGTCTTGAGAGCAGGAAGCCGCCGTATCAGATTCCTTTCCGTCATTTATGCAATTTGATTCAGATTGCAGACGGAGACATTGAAAAAACACTTGCAGATTTAGCGGCTAACAGCGGTCCCAATAGCGAACAGCTTCAGGCTGTAAGAACAAGGGCTGTATGCGCAAAATACTGGGTCGAAAACTGCGCTCCTGAAGATTTCCGTTTCCGCCTGCTGCCCGCAGGAGGAGCGGCTTCTCTCCCGCAGGAAGAACGCGGGAAACTTCGCCCCCTTTCCGAGCTTGAAAAAAACGCTGTCCGCATCCTGCGCGATGACGTTATCTGCAAAATTGAAGTATTTGCCGATGATAAAACCTGCGCGGCGGCAATTTATGCAGCGGCGGAAAAAGCGGGGATTGACGGCAAAGCGCTTTTTGCCGCCGCTTATCAGGCGCTTATCGGCAAGGAGCAAGGGCCGCGTCTTGCAAACTTCCTTAGAGCTATAAACAAACAGCGGCTTCTGGATATTTTAAGGGATTAAAGTTACCCTGAAACTTAGAATTACAGGCAAATTCAGCTTTCTTTTTCAGTATATAAAATGGGAGGTTGACCTGGAAATTTGCGCCAATTTATTTTTTCGTCGGCAGAAGGAACTTTATGAAGCATAACGTTATTTTTAATCAGGGTTGTTTCGGCGTCTTTGGGTATAGTATCGTCAGTATAAACACCGGCTATTTTATCAAGCTGTATCAGACTGTATGCTCCGTGATGATAAAATTTGGCGGCTTCTGTCAGAATATAATTTTTTCTTGCGCGTTTTGCAAGTTCTGCAGCCGTCTCTACCCGAAGATGATCCCTGCCCGTAAATCCGTATCCTGAAATAAAACCATTTGCACCCATAAAAAATTTTTCAAAGAAAAAAGCCTGTCCGCATTGTATTGTTACAGGTCCGACCAGTACCTGTGATTCCGGCTGGAAATATCCGCCAAGCAAGATTAACTTGATATCCTGCAGCTTATAAATATAATTGGCAATAAAAACTGAATTGGTAATAATGGTAACATTCTTTTTTGCAAGAGCAAGCTCCTCCGCAAGTAATGCGCAGCATGAACCGGATTCCAGCATTACTGTCTCGCCTTCTTCTACAATTTGCGCCGCAGCCTTGGCTATTCTTTTTTTTATTGAATGGCTTATCGCCATTCGTCTGCCCGTATAATTCGAATCATTAAGACCGGCATATCCGTGAGTACGAATTATAATTCCGCGTTTTTCAAGGCTGTCTAAATCCTTACGAAGCGTCACAAAGGAAATATCCAGCATTTCAGCAAGCAGTTTAACCTTGATTTTCCTGTTTGACGCCAAAATATCAAGTATCTTTACACACCTGTCGTTCATTTACCTTGTTCCCATAATTACAGGGTTTTTTTCATTCTCCGAAGAATCATGAACAGTCCGCCATGTGATAAACACAGGTTCGCTTCCCGCTTTAATTGTAATGTCAGAATTTACAGAACTTGCATCCCCCGTAACAATATCATGCCGCAGATGCTCTATACCCGGCAATTTTAAACTAACCTGCGTAGCAGAACCAAATCCATCCTCCCATAAAACTAAAGTTCCGCCATTTTCCCTTTTAAAATAAAAGACCCGCAAAGACGCAGGCAGGTTATCCTGCGTAAGCGCATAACATACTGAACCGGAGATATATAAAGCGCACAAGCGGAATGCTTCGGCCCCTTTAGAAGTATAATCATTCTCACTCCTGACCAGACCAAAAAAATCCTCGGAATTGCTTTTTGAAGGGTTGGAAGAGTCAAACATTTGATACCAAAACAATCTTCTTGCTCCGCCGGCAGCCAGAAGAGCGAAGGTCTTTACTACCCTTAAAGGAAATTTCTCCTCTGAAACCTTTGTTGGATACCAGCCTCCGGTAGGGTAACCAACCTCGGTAATCCAAATTTTATCTTTATAACCGTATTGATTTACTATTTCTTCAAACTGTTTGTACAGCTTTAAAGAGCGATTAGCGCTTATTTCATAAGGATGAAAAGCCACAGCGTCAACATTTTCCATAGCGCCTGATTCAAAAAGTCTGTTTATCATTTTTTTTGGCAGCCCGGTAACATTGCGGTTAAAAGCTCCTCCCAGAACAATCACATCACTATCTGTTTCCTTAATAGCATCCGCCGCCTGACGGATTAATTCTGCATATTCGTCAACGGTTCCGTTCCAAAAACGGCTGCTGTTAGGCTCATTCCATATACACCAAGCGCCTACTCTGCCCTTGAAATACTCTACTGTTTTTCTGACATAATTAAGAAAATCCGGCATCCGTTCAGGAGGAATATAATCATGTCCTTTTTGATCAGGATGTATCCACCTGTTGTCATAAGCTAAAACACCCAGAACTTTAATGCCTGCTTTGCCGGCATTATTCACCACGACATCATAACTTTCAAAATTCCAATTATTCTGTTGAGGCTCAATCCTGCCCCAATAAAAAGTATGAAGCACCCAGCTTACGCCCATGTAATTCAGATGATCAAATTCTTCTTGTGTATTGGTTTCGCCAGCATGAACAATACCTGAAAAATCAGTGGCAATTCTATGTCCTTCGGAAGGAAGAGTTATATTTACGGAAGCGCAGGAGCCGCATAAAAAAAATACAAACAGGATTGCAGCCAAAGAACAATACTTCATCTTATAACTCCAAAGAACGGCTTTTAACCTTTTCAAGAATATAAGAAGCAAACTCATTGACTTTCATCGCCGGAAGCTGCCTGCCGTCACGCAGACGGACGGACACAGCGCCCTCATCCGCTTCACGCTGGCCTGCAACAAGCATATAGGGAATTTTCCTTGTCTGACAGCCGCGTATCTTAGCGTTAAGGCGTTCATCGTCCAATTCAGTCGTTACGCGCAAATCATAAGCCTTTAGTTCAGCCGCGCATTTTTTTGCGTAATCGTTAAACTGCTCGGCAACGGGAATAACCGCGATTTGCTCCGGCGCAATCCAAACAGGGAAAGCGCCGCCAAAGTGTTCGATAAGGACGCCGAAAAAACGTTCAAGACTGCCGAGAAGCGCGCGGTGTATCATGTACGGGCGTTTGCGCTGGCCGTCGCTGTCAACAAAGGTCATATCAAAGCGTTCCGGTTCGTTAAAATCAAACTGTATTGTCGTTACCTGCCATTCGCGTCCAATAGCGTCTTTTATCTTTAAATCAATTTTCGGACCGTAAAACGCGCCACCGCCTTCGTCAATTTCATAGGCAAGGCCTTCGGCTTCTATTGACTTGCGCAGACTCGCCAAAGCGGCGTCCCAGCGGCTTTGTTCGCCCACGCTTTCCTTCGGCCTTGTCGCAAGGTACGCCTTAATATCGCTGAAACCAAAAACCTTCCAAATCTGTAAACTGAAACGAAGCACCTCGCTTATTTCGCTTTCCATTTGATCGGGCGTACAGATAATATGCGCGTCATCCTGAGTAAAGCCCCGTACGCGCAAAAGACCGTGCAGAACGCCGCTTCTCTCATAACGGTACACAGTACCAAGTTCCGCCCAGCGAAGCGGCAGGTCGCGGTAGGAATGTCCCTTGTTGTTGTAGATTAAGATATGAAACGGACAATTCATCGGCTTAATAAAATAGTCCTGATTGTCAATTTCCATAGGGCTGTACATATTACCCTTGTAAAAACCAAGATGCCCCGACTTTTCCCAAAGCCAGCTCTTGCCGATATGCGGGGTGTAGAGTATCTCATAACCGTTGCGGAAATGTTCCTGCCGCCAAAAATCTTCGATAGCGACTCTCATTCTGCCGCCCTTGGGATGCCAGTAAATAAGACCTGCTCCCGCTTCTTCGTGAATCGAGTAAAGATCAAGCTCCTTCCCTAACCGGCGGTGGTCGCGTTTTTCCACTTCCTCAAGGAAGGCAAGGTGGGCTTTAAGCTCTTTGGGAGTTTCCCACGCTGTACCGTAAATGCGGGTAAGCATGGGACGTTTTTCATCGCCGCGCCAGTAAGCGCCTGCAATGTTTTGCAGTTTGAAAGCGGCGGAATTAATCTCTCTTGTATTTGCGACATGAGGACCCCGGCAAAGGTCAGCCCACATTAATTCGCCTTTGGCATCGCGGTTTTCATATATCGAAATCTCAGCGTCTTCAGGAAGCTCATTGATAATTTCTGTTTTGAACGGTTCATCACGGAAACGTTCCAGTGCATCCTTGCGGCTTACGGTTATCCTAATAAAATCCTGACGGCTGTCGATAATTTTTTTCATTTCATCTTCAACAGCGACAAGATCATCTGCGGTAATAGGGCGCGGCAGCAGGAAATCATAATAAAAACCATTTTCTATACATGGGCCGATAGCGGTTTTGGTTCCCGAAAAAAGCTTTACGACAGCCTGCGCCATGATATGAGCGGCTGAGTGGCGGATTATTGCCAACTTCTCATTGGCTTCTTGTTTTTTGTTTTCTGACATTTATCCAGAATAACACTCTTTAATATAGAGTTAAAAGAGGTAATTTACGCCGATTTCTATTCCTTTTTCCCAATTGTCGTGATAAAGTTCAATGGTAGATTCTTTGGCGTCTTATGGCTGTTTTACTTGACGTATATGTTTTATGTGCTTATAATTTAATTCATACTTTACACATATGAATTATATGTAGTTTTTTTATGAATGCCTTGTTAAAGGTAATAGGAGGTTTATTATGGAAAACCAGAGCATTGGTAAACTTTTTTTAGGAAAGTGGAGTACCATAACGCTCGTGTCGGTGGCGGTAGGCGCCGCGCTGTTCGGTGTACTGATGGTTTACGGCAGTATCCCAGTCTTTACAAATACGATGTTGACAACCGCGATGATTATTCCGGTTGTGGTCGGCGGTCTCTTCGGACCTCTGCCGGCTTTTGCCACAATGCTGATTGGCAATGTAATCGCCGATCTGATTGGCGGCTGGGGGTTCTGGTTCGACTGGTCAATCGGTAACGGCGTTCTCGGACTGTTCATCGGCGCTCTTCCGCTTTACGGCGCAAAGATCGACGAAGGCATCTTCGGCGTCAAGCACGCAATAATCTACGCTGTGCTGGTTGTTATAGGAAACGCGCTGGCTTTCGGTATTGTAACGCCGATCCTCACATCATGGTTCTATTCATCCGATTTGGAAATCACCTTCCTGCAGGCGTTCGCTTCCGGAATTTCCAACACCGCTGTATTGATAATTGTGGGCATTCCCCTTCTCTTCCTGCTTGCAAACCGCTATAAAAAGCGCAGCAATCTCAAGGAAGAAGATTGAAAAATGGGAGAACGAAAACCGGTAGTTCAATTCCTTGACTTCGGCTTTCAATACAAAGTACATACCACTCCGACGCTCTTCAATATAAATCTCACCGTTTACGAAGGTGAAAAAATTTTAATATTGGGAGCGTCGGGAAGCGGAAAGTCAACTCTGGCAAATTGTATAAACGGAATAATACCGTTTTCGTATGCCGGAACCATCACAGGTTCGTTAAAGGTCAACGGTGTCGAAACCCGAGACCTTTCTATTTTTAAACTAAGTAATTTTGTCGGAACGGTGCTTCAGGATTCCGACGCTCAATTCGTTGGGCTTTCGGTAGGCGAAGACATCGCCTTTGCCATGGAAAACGAAAATACACCCCGCTCTGATATGCTTCCAAAAGTACGTGAGCTAAGCGGTAAAGTTGGAATGGAAGACTTTCTGGCTGTGCTTCCCTTTCATCTCTCGGGAGGACAGAAGCAGAAAGTGGCGCTTGCGGGAGTGCTGGACGAACACACCAATATTTTAATATTCGACGAGCCTCTTGCTTCGCTCGACCCGCGCACCGGAACGATTGCAATAGACCTTATCGAACAAATCGCCAGAGACAGCAATGACACGGTTATTATTATTGAGCATCGGCTGGAAGATGTTTTGTACCGTCCCATAGACCGGGTTGTTGTGATGGATCAGGGGCGGATCATATCGGATTCAACGCCCTTTGAGCTTTTATGTTCCGAAAAGCTTCGGCAGTACGGCATTCGTGAGCCGTTGTACATATCGGCGCTTAAATACGCAGGCTGCGACATTAAGGCTGTTCGATTTCTGGAAGACCCCGAAAAGATGGAGCTTTCAGAAGAAGACACACGGAAACTTAAAGCTTTTTTTGAGCGAAAAGTAAATTTTGAGCCGCCCGCGTTGGGAGACGAGACGATTCGTTTAACGAATATCACTTACGCATATGAGCAAACCTCCGACGGAAAAACGGCAGTACGGGACATATCCTTTGCTGTTAAAAAAGGCGAACGTGTCGCTCTCATCGGTAAAAACGGCGCGGGAAAGTCTACGCTTGCCCGGTTGATATGCGGCATTAGCCGCCCTAAAGCCGGAGCGATAACCATAAACGGACGGGAAGCCGTACACTTGAGCGTCAAAGAGATTGGCGAAGAAATTGGTTATGTGATGCAGAATCCGAATCAGATGATGGTTAAGGACATTATCGCAGAAGAAGTCGAACTGGCGTTGAAGCTTAGGGGCATGTCTCAGGACGAAATAAAAACCCGTGTCGAGAAGACTTTGCGAATGTGCGAACTATACCGTATGCGCAACTGGCCGGTAGACGCCGTAAGTTACGGACAGAAAAAGCGCGTAACAATCGCCTCCATACTTGCGTTGGAACCGGATGTGATCATACTCGACGAACCGACCGCCGGACAGGATCACCGTCACTATATGGAGATCATAAATTTTATCAACAGGCTCAATTCCGAATTCGGCAAGACTATAATATTCATCACCCACGACATGCATCTGGCTATTGAGAATACTGACCGCGCCATAGTGCTCTCTCAGGGAGAACTAATAGCGGATGACAGCGTGTTTTCCGTACTCGCCGACGACCAAATCATAGAACGGGCAAATCTTAAACAGACCTCGCTCTACATATTGGCGGGAAAGCTGGGTCTGCCGCCTGAAAAATTTATTGAACATTATATTCATTATGAAAGGATGGCAAGACCGAATGAATAATCGTTTTATGATAAATTATTCACCCGGAACGACGCCCATACACAGACTCAACGGCGCGACTAAAGTGATCGGATTTATCGCAATTACCATATACGTTATTATGACCTTTGACGTGCGCGTTATGGCGGTCATGTTTATACTGTGCTGCGCCGGCATCATCTCAATGAAACCAAATTGGAAGCCCGTTTTTTTTATGCTGTGCTTTCTGTTCGTGACAGCCGGTGTATTCGGCACTCTGATGATACTGTTAATTCGTCCGTCTTCCGGTTTATCCCATGTAGGAGCAGAAACCATCATTGTAAGATTTAATAATCATCTCTTTCTGTCATGGGAACTTCTGTGGTATGTAGGCGCAATGTTTTTTAAACGCTTAACTTCATTCTCCACCGCGATACTTTTTATACTTGCGGTTACCCCATCGGAGCTTGCGGCGGGGTTAAATAAAATCGGCTTACCGTACAAAATTTGTACGGTGGTCTCGCTGGCCTTCAGAACCATACCGGATATAGCGCGCGATTTTACCGACATAAGGAATTCGCTGATGATGCGCGGCGTTGAGTTGGATTCACGCAAGGCCGGATTATTAAAAAGGATAAAACAGACAGTGATGATTTTGTCGCCGTTAATAATAACCGCCTTTGGTAAAGTAGGTGATATCGCCAACGCCATGGATCTGCGAAGCTTCGGCAAATTTAAAAAACGAAGCTGGTACAGCGAACATGAATCGGCCGGTTCCGACCGGATCGCAAGAGTCATCATTTTTATGGTGGCGCTATTTTGCGGCTATTATATTGTATGGCACCGTATTTTACACCCTTCGCCCTATGACTACTGGTGTCCATGGGTAAAATTTTAATATAAAAGAAACTCTTATAGATACCCGTCAGCGTACGGTTAGGAGACTGCGATGGAAAAAGACTACGGTTTTGTAGTGGTACATGTACCGCATGCCTCAGTGGAAATACCCGATAAATACAGAAAGACCATGCTTCCTGATGAAAAACGTTTGCAGCGTGAAGTTAGGCGCATGACAGACGCTTTCTGCGATCAACTGTACGATGCTCCCGAATTCCCCACACGGGTAATCGCGCCGGTCAGCCGCTTCGTGTGCGATGTCGAGCGTTTCCGCGATGATCGCATTGAACCTTGCGCTAAATACGGACAAGGTTTGATGTACACTCAGGCATCTCCTTTCCTAAAGCTTAGGGAGAACGACCAGTCGTTACGTGACGAAATTCTGCGTGAAATTTACGATCCCCACCACGAAAAACTAACCGCCGCAGTGGAGAAGGCACTGGAACGTTATAATAAATGCCTGATTATTGACGGGCATTCCTTCAATTCAAGGATGATTTTAAAACCCGACAACAGATTATCTTTCCCCTTTTTATTCCCCGATTTTGACATCGGAGTTGATTCATATCACACGCCTGCGGAGCTTCGGGAAACGATCTGTGCCTATGTAAAAGAACTGGGTTACAAACCGAAGGTCAATACTCCTTTCGGCGGAGCAATCACCCCTATGAAGTTCTATCGAAACGATAAACGTGTGTTCTCAATCATGTTTGAAACCAATCGAAAGCTTTATATGAATGAAACCGACATGACCAAAGCTGAAGGATTTGAAAAGACACGTCAAACGTGTCATTCGCTTATGCGGCGCGCAGCCGACTATGTTTTAAACATTTAAGGAATACAGAATAAGCTTATGCAAAAACGTAAACCGATTATGGTATTTCAAACCGATTTTACATATAAAGAGGGCGCTGTTTCTTCTATGTACGGCGTTGTAAAAACTGTGGATCCAGAGCTGGAGATAATAGACGGCACACACGAACTCCCGCGTTATGATATATGGAGCGCGTCTTACAGGCTTTATCAGACTGTGCGGTTTTGGCCTGAAGGAACAATTTTTGTTTCTGTGGTAGACCCGGGTGTAGGTACTGCAAGAAAGGCGTGCGCGGCAAGGACGGGAAGCGGTTACACAATCGTAACGCCGGATAACGGCACACTGACGCATATTTACAGCTCTTTAGGCATAGAAGAAGTTCGGGAGATCGATCAGACGGTAAACCGCCTAAAGGGAAAGGATACCGAGGGGACTTCGGTATTCCATGGGAGAGACATCTTCGGTTATTGCGCGGCAAAACTTGCAAGCGGTATTATCAGTTTTGAAGAAGTAGGACCGTCATACTCGGCAGACGAGATAGTCCGTTTACCCATGCAAGAAGCGTCATTGAAGGACGGGGCGGTCGCGGGTATCTTCGAAATCGGCGATCCAAACTTCGGTAATTTATGGACAAACATCCCGCTGTCTCTCTTTGAGAAGGCAGGGTTTAAATATGGGGATATGATTAAAGTCAACGTAACGCATGAAGGTCAAACTGTCATGGATAAGAAAATCAAGTTTGAAAAGTCGTTTGGATATGTCAAACCGTCAGAATTGGTTATCTACACCAATGAACTCATGTATATATCGCTCGCAGTCTGCATGGGCAGCGCAATAGAAGAATACGGCCTCGGTTACGGCTCAGGCTGGAAAGTTAAATTCGCACGATAAAATCGACAACCCCGCCATAAATATCGCACGCAAAAGCGCGCAGGGTATTAAACCCCTCAATACAAACAAAGAATCTTCATTGTATATGGCGGCGTTGCGCATAACAAATACGCTACGGAAATTCTGTGTCAAATACTATGAATTTAAGAAAAATGTATTAAATCTTGCAAAAAATTTTGTTTGAAAAACAGAAAACACGGAAAACTGCAGTAACGGACATTTCGGCAATTTATGATGCGCGGGATAAAGACGCCTTTTGCCTTTTTAAAGCGGCGGTTAGATGTTTTAATCCTGCGCGGCTCAAAAATATTTAACCGCTTAATTTAGAAATTATGCGGTTAAAATTTGCCATTGACTTTTCTCAATCCTTAGATTAAAATTAACATTATGAATCTGAAAACAGTACTCACTCCGGATACAATAGACCTTCACCTGAAAGGTTCCACTAAAGAAGAAATAATCAACGAACTGCTTGATATTCTTGTTAGGACAGGAAAAATACAGGACAGAGCAGCAGCATTAAGCGCAGTAATGGACAGAGAAGAAAAAATGTCTACAGGCATGAAACACGGTATAGCAATTCCGCACGGTAAATGCGCATCTACGCAGGATTTGGTTGCATGTATCGGAATTTCCGAAAAACCGGTAGATTTCGATTCACTTGATCACCAGCCGTGCAGAATCTTTATTATGACTCTTTCGCCTGTAGAAAAAACAGGTCCGCATTTGCAGTTTCTTGCCGAAGTAAGTCTTTTGTTTAAAAGCTCGGAGAAACGCAAAGAAATTCTTGAAGCAAAAACACCCGAAGAAATCCTGAAAATACTGGCGGAATAACGACCCCAGTCAAAGGGGATACAATGCAAATAAAAGGAAATCTGATCCTCGATGATGAAGGCAGAACCCTGATTTTGCGCGGGGCAAATCTGGGCGGGGATTCTAAAATACCGTTTTGCAAAACGGGAGGTGAAATTTCTCCTTCGTTCCTTGACAGAAAAATGCCTGTTTCTTTTACAGGAAGACCGTTCCCCCTAGAAGAAGCGGAGAGTCATTTTAAACGGTTAAAAAAAGGCGGGCTGACTTTCCTCCGGTTGATTGTTACTTGGGAAGCAGTTGAACATGAGGGACCCGGAATTTACGATGAAGCGTATTTGGCATACCTCAGGAAAATTCTTATGGCAGCCGAAAACGAAAACATCAGCGTCTTTATCGATCCTCATCAGGATGTTTGGAGCAGATGGTCGGGCGGAGACGGCGCTCCCGCATGGACAATGGAAAAACTTGGCATGGATACGGATTTGTTCGACAGAAGCGGCGGCGCCGTTACAAGACAGCGTTACAGTCTTTGCCATAACAATGCTCAATACCCAAAAATGCTCTGGCCCAGCAATTACAACCGTTATGTGACTGCAACCATGCTCAGCCTGTTTTTTGCAGGTAATGCTTACGCTCCGGATTTAAAAATAGAAAATGAAAATGCGCAGGACTGGCTGCAAAACCGCTACATCGCGGCTTTCCGCCATGCGCAGCGCCGCTTAAAAAATTGCGCCGCCATTAAAGGCTGGGAGACGATAAATGAACCGCACTTCGGTTTTATAGGATATTCGGACATTGAAAAAACGGAAGAAAGCGTAATACCGACAGGTCCGCGCCCAAGTCCTTGGCAGACTATACAGGCTGCGTCAGGATACTCCGTAAAAGTTCCCGTATACAGCGTCTTTGGGAAAAAAATATCGCATTACGAAGTTTTTAATCCTGAAGGAATATCACTGTTCAAAGAAGGTTATAGCTGTCCGTGGAAACAGGCGGGCGTATGGCAGGATTCAGGTGAACCTAAACTTTTACGCAGCGGTCATTTCAGCAAATACAATGGGAGGCGTCCTGTTTTTACAGATGATTTTTTAAAGCCGTTTATCGTCAAATATATCAACGCGATGAAGGAAGCTGATGATAACGCCTTTTTCTTTATTGAAGGGCTGCCGGGATGTACAAAGGCGGATTCACATATGTCATGGGATGAAAACGATCCGCCCAATGTAATAAACGCATTTCACTGGTACGATGGCTTCTCTCTTTTTACAAAATGTTTCCGGTCATGGTTCACGCTTAATGCCGACAAAGCAAAATTAGTTCTGGGTAAAAAAAACATAATAGCGTGTTTTACCGACTGCCTTGCAAAAGGTATCGGGCATACAGTGCAAAAAATGAAGAACAAGCCTTCCCTGTTGGGAGAATTCGGACTTGCGTTTGACATAAACAATCGTAAGGCTTTTAAAACCGGTAATTATTCGTTACATGAAAAAGCTCTGTCCATGTACTACGACGCCGTCGACGCAAATATGCTTCATTCGACTATATGGAATTATTCAGCAAGCAATACAAATAAATACGGAGACAGTTGGAACGATGAAGACCTTTCAATTTTTTCCGAAGGCAGGGAAAGAGCAACAGCGGGCTGGAAACGCCCATACCCCATGGCTGCTGCGGGAAAACTTCTAAAGTTTAAATGGGACACAAAACGCAGAGAATTCATTTGCCGTTTCGAAGCGGACAAGAATATAAAAGCGCCAAGCATAATTTATCTGCCTGCGGAAACCTTCGGCGGTAATTCAGACGTTTCACCAAAGATAGAAACCGGCGGCTTACGTTATGAACATAACAAAGAAGAACAGCGCTTATTTGTCTACAATGACGATTACAGCGGAGAAGCGATAATTAAGGTGCGGTTATAATACGGCTGAGAAACATTTTCATCCTTTTCATCAAGGCCGACCTCAGCAAGGCGTGCTTTTTCTTCCTTTATAAGACGGACATGGAAACGGCTTTCTATTTTTCTGCGGTTTTCCAAAATCCTGCTGATGTATCTTAATGTTACTTCCGGCGCTCCGGTAGTTTTCACTCTTCCTGTACCGGCATTGTACATAGCAAGGGCGGAAATTTCGTTGTTTCCCGAATTAAGACAGTGGCGCAAATGTGCAATGCCGTAATACGCATTTATGTCAACATCAAAAAAAAATGAAGCATCAAGATTTGGAAAAGATTTATTATTAAGCTGAAACAGCCCTCGGTCAATGCTTCCGTCGCGATTATAACGGTTTATTGCATTTGGGTTAAACTTGCTTTCTTCCCAGCTTAACGCGAAAGCAAGAGACGGCGGCACGTCAAATTTATCGGCGTTTTTCAGAATAGCCTGTACGACCTTCCTGTTTGAGCATATATAAGAGAAAAAATCTATTACCCATTCGCGGTATTCAGAATTACGAAAATACTCCAGAACCGGATCATGGATATTATCAGTTTCCGCCAATGAAAAATTCCATTCATCCTCTTCAGATTCATCTGCCGAAATTATTTCAACAGGAGGAGACGAAGGCGCTTTATATACGCCGTTATTTACCGCAATCAGCGCGCAGAAAGAAACGGAACATAACACACCTAAAAACAGAGGTATTACCGCTTCTATCTTTGCTTTACAGAAATTCATTTTTCTATCGCCCGGACTCTTATAATTCCTTCCACTTTATGGATTTTCTCCAGCACAGCGCTTGAAATCTGCTGTTCGGTATCAATGATGTTATACGCATATTCATCGCGATGATGATTGATAAGGTCTGTAATATTCAAATTTGCGCCGGCAAGAAGGGTTGTAATTTGTCCTACCATGTTGGGAATATTTTTATTTATCACAAGCAGTCTGTTGGGAGCGCGCTGGTCAAGTTTGCAGCGGGGGAAATTAACGGAATTTCGTATTGCCCCCGCCTCAAGATAATCCATTATCTGTTTGACAGCCATTACTGCGCAGTTATCTTCCGCTTCCGGCGTAGACGCTCCAAGATGCGGAATGCCGATGACTTTCTTACAAGCCAACAGTTCAACTGTGGGAAAGTCAGTAACATAGGCGCTTAATTTCCCTGATCCCAACGCTTCAATAATATCCTTATCCTTTACAAGCGCATTACGTGAAAAGTTGATTACACGGGCGTCCTTTTTCATGATGCGGAATTTTTCCGCGTCCAAAAGCCCCTTGGTATTGTCGCCTAACGGAATGTGCAATGTGATATAATCAGACTTCATAAGAAGGCTTTCAAGAGTATCGGCGCGGACAACTTCGCGCGAAAGATTCCACGCCGCGTCTACGGAAATGTAGGGATCGTAGCCGATAACGTCCATACCCAGCGAAATTGCATCATTGGCGACCATTACGCCGATTGCGCCAAGTCCTACTACGCCGAGCGTCTTGCCCTTAAGTTCAGGCCCCGTAAATCTGGATTTTTCTTTTTCTACCAAATCCGCAACATCGGCCTTATCCGCAACTGAAGCAGTCCAATTAATGCCGCCTACAATGTCTCTTGATGAAATAAGCAAGGCCGCAAGAGTCAGTTCTTTGACTGCGTTTGCGTTTGCGCCGGGAGTATTGAACACAACTACCCCGCTCTCGCTGCACCGCTGAACCGGAATATTGTTATAACCCGCTCCCGCTCTGGCAATTGCCAGTACGGAAGAAGGAATCTCCGTACTGTTCATGTCTGCGCTGCGCACCAGAATAGCATCCGGATTTAGAATATCACTTGCAATTTCATACTTGTCCCTAGGGAAAAGCTCCAGCCCAAGCGGGGAAATTTTATTTAATGTCTGAATACGAAACATATTTTTTCCTTATCTAATGATGAAATCAACCTTCAAATTTTTCCATGAAGCTGATTAACGCCTTTACTCCGTCAAGCGGCATGGCGTTATAAATGCTTGCCCTCATGCCGCCGACCAGCCTGTGTCCGGCAAGATTGATAAGACCCTCAGCCGCCGCTTCTTTTACAAACCGTTTTTCAATTTCACCTTTCTTCGATTCATCCTGCTCACTCGGAATAAACGGAATGTTCATCAAACTGCGGTACTGCTTTTCTACAGGCGAATAAAACATTTTTGAAGTCTCAAGGTAGTCATAGAAAAGCCCTGCTTTTTCACGGTTGATTTTTCCCATCGCTTCTACGCCGCCCAATTTTTTAAGCCATTCAAGAACAAGCCCTATTATGTAAATACCGTAGCATGGCGGAGTATTGTACATAGAGCCGTCTGCGGCGTGAATATCGTAACGAAGCAAGAGCGGAGTCCAGTCGGGAGCCTTGCCGATTAAATCTTCACGGACGATGACAACGGTTGTTCCCGCAGGTCCGAGGTTTTTCTGAGCGCCGGCATAAAGAATGCCGAATTTGCTTACATCAAGCGGTTCGGAAAGTATACAGCTTGAAATGTCCGAAACCAGCGGGACAGAACCGGTATCCGGCAGTTTATCCCATTTTGTTCCGACAATGGTATTGTTCAGCGTGATGTGATAATAAGCGTCGTCCGCCGCCGGCGCAGGAGCCGCCGGAATATAGGTATAAGCCTTGTCTTTGGAACTCGCCCTGACATCAACAGAAGCGTATTTCGCCGCTTCTTTCGCCGCCTTGTCGGCCCAAATGCCTGTGTCAATATAGGAACACTTTTTGCCCTTGCCCGGAGAATCGCCGGCGGCAAGGTTAAGGGGTATCATGGAAAACTGAAGTGAAGCGCCGCCCTGTAAAAAAAGCACCTTGTAATTGGAAGGAATACCCATTAACTCGCGCAGTAAGGCTTCCGTTTTTTCAATAATGGGCTTAAAGTCCTTAGAACGATGGCTCATTTCCATTACGGATTGCCCCGTTCCGTTAGTATCAGTCATTTCGGCGGCAGCTTTCTCAAGAACCGGCAGCGGAAGAGCAGAAGGACCAGGTGAAAAATTATACACTCGCATATTGTCTCCAATTTCTCGAATTTAAGCCTACTATATACAATTACCGTTATTTTGTCGAGAGGCGGTATGAAGCCGCTGTTACCCGTAATTATCTTTTGGCGGGCAGTGCAAAGCCCCTGCGGACGGTTATAAGTATTTGCGGGTTAATGTTACGCAATTACTGCGTTCTGTATTTCAGACCATTGGCCGATTTGGGCACGCTCGTTCTGCCATGAGAGGGCGATGTAAACTGTGCGGCCTTGTTCTGTTTCGTCAAACTCGAAGGCGTGAGGGGTGCGGCTCGCCAATGTGTGGAGGGTGAGGTTTGCCGCCCGAGCCGAGGTTCAGCGCTTCCTGCGAGCTGTTGATGAAGCCGTTGAGGATGGTTACTTCCGGCGCAAGGATGCCCCATTGCGTCCCTTTTACCGCCAATACCGCGGCCCAGCTCTTTGCCATCGCTAGCTGTTCCGTGCGCCGCGAGGGAAGCCAATCGCTACTCATACATTTCCTCCGTTTTTGCTATTTCCGAGGGCAATACTGCCCGCTTTGTTCCGTTTGCACGGCTCAGGCTGCAGCTTCTGCGGCAAAAGCTGTAGCTTGCGCCGTACCGGCTATAGCTTCTGTTGCATAGGCTGTAGCTTTTGCCGTATAAGCTGTAGCCTTTGGGGTAAAAGCTATGGCTTCTGCCGCACAGGCCATAGCTTTTGTCGTACAGGCTATGGCTTTTGCGGCAAAAGCTGTAGCCTTTGCCTTGAAAGCTATAGCCCGCGCCCCATAGTCCATGGACTGCGAGCGCCGGGCGTGCCCTTATTGTTTGGTATAAGTCTGGGGTGAACCACCTTCCTGTGTTAAAGTAAGCGTGCTGCCGCTTATTGCATAGGTGAATGGCAGTGCTGTAAATAAAGCATCAATATCTTCTGCAGTTACAACAGGATCACCGTCGTTATGGTCTGTAAGGGCTTTTAGTACGGCAGGTGCTTTTAGGTCTTGTTTTGAATACCATTTTGCTTCAAGACCAAGACCACCACCAGCACCCCAATAATGAGTTGGTGTCAGCGTCATACTGCCGTCGCTGGTAGTAAATGTTCCCTTCACATAATTATTGCCTGACACTTTTGTCTCAAAAGCTCCATTATCGAATTTGAATGTTATGGGACTACCAGCCCATGTCCCATTAAGCGCAGGGTCTGTTTTCGGGGCCGGGTCAGACTCTTTACAGGCAACAAGGAGGAAGAAGATTAGGGCTAATGGTAGAATAAAGAGAGGCTTTCTTAAATTAAATGGGGGGGGTAATAGAAAATTTGTTTGTCATTTTATCACCTTCAATACAAAATTTCGCCCTTTCGGGCACGCTCACAAGAGCGATTGTTGTTATTTTATGATTTGTCAGGTTATTTTGTCAAGAAAAAAAGGGAGTGGGGAGTGAAAAAGGGAGTAGGGTTTTTGTCCGAAAGCTTCGCATGATGATAACACGCTTAGATTATGAACAACGCCCCCACTCCCTACTCCCCTGCCGCCGTAAGAGATAGATATTATTAATTGATACTTTTAGATTTTCATGGTATTTTTCCTTCAGAGGCAAATTGTAATGCAGGTCTTTCTGCACCATAAAGCGAAGAAGTATTTTGACCGCTTAAATTGGGTTGACAAAGAACCTGCAAGCCCGAAGGAATGCGCAAAAGTTGAAAGGCGTGTCCGTGAATACCATAAAAATCCGCAAACTTTTGTGCCGTTAAAAAGCATATAGTAGGTTTTAGCGCCAATTGCACATAAACCTCATTTCCTATACAATGAAAATATGGCGGACAGGGAATTTACCGTACTCGATCTTATCGATCTTGACCTTAAAGAACACAATTCCCTAAATTTACGCTGTATTGGCGGCAGAATGGGTTTAAGCAGGGCAATTGCAATTCCCGATTTGAACCGTCCAATGGGCGCTATCATGGGCTTTTTTGAAGATTTTGCCAATCAAAGAATTCAGCTTTTTGGACGGGGCGAAGCCGCATATTTACGCAAGCTGGAAAGCGAAGGCAAAACGGACGTAATTGAGCAAATGTTCAGTTATGATATACCTTGCTGTATTTTTACCCATAATTTAAACCCGCACAGGGCATTTTCTGATATTGCCGAGAAAGCCCATTGTCCCATACTTCAGACGGAGCTTGGCTCTGCGGATTTTTCCGCCAGAATAATGCGCATACTTTCCAGAATTTTCTCTCCGCGCCAAATTGTTCACGGCGTACTCGTAGAAGTCTACGGTCTTGGCATCCTTATTCAAGGTGAATCCGGCGTAGGCAAGAGTGAAACAGCCCTTGAACTGATATACCGGGGGCACAGGCTGGTAGCCGATGATGTTGTGGAAATAAACTGCATATACGGAAACACATTAATGGGAGCCGGCGCAAACAAAATTATCGGTCATCACATGGAAATTCGCGGACCGGGAATAGTCAATGTTACCCATCTTTTCGGAGTAAGAGCCATAAGGGATCGCAAGGAAGTTCAGCTTGTCGTAGAGCTTAAAGAATGGGATAATACGGCAAATTATGATCGGCTCGGCGCGGAGGATCAAACTATTGAACTTTTGGGAGTAAATATTCCAAAATTGTTAATACCTGTAAAGCCGGGGAGGAATATCCCAATCATAATAGAAACTGCCGCAATGAATGAAAGGCTTAAATCGATGGGGTATCATACCGCCAGAGAATTCAACAAGAATATCCTAAAGTGGATCGAAAGCGACACGACCCGTTCGGTATTCTTTGGTCAAGATGACATAATATAGGATATTTAAAAATGACTGAACAAACTATTATAGTAACAAACAGAGCGGGTATTCATGCAAGACCTTCGGCTATCCTTGTTCAGAAAACAAAGAATTTTAAATCGAACATATACATGGAAAAAAACAACGACCGTATTAACGCAAAATCTATTATGGGTATTATTACGCTTGGAGCGTCTTACGGCACGGAATTAAGGATAATAGCGGACGGAGAAGATGAAAAAGATGCAGTAGATACCATAGTAAGGCTCTTTGAGTCCAAATTTGAAGAAGAGTGAGATAATTTGAAAAAGAACAAAATACATCCCAAGCAGTCGTTCATTAAAGTGCGGGTTCTGATACTTATTTATGCGCTTCTTTGCATTCTTACTATCTTTTTTTCCAGAAGCTTTATTACTGAAATTTTCCAGAACGGAGAAGTACCGGACAATCTAAATCTGGTTGTTTTTTTTACTATTCCGGCGGCATTGATGATTCTACTGGGAGTTTCTGTTTTCTCCATGTTTGCGGATTTTATTGCGCGCCGGCCGGGAAGTAAATTCAACGCAAGGCTTCTTGCCTACTTTATTGTCGTTGTCATATTTTCCATATCGCCGGTTACATTGATAACAGGCGTTACCCTAAAAGAAATTGTCCGTTTTTGGCGCGACATTGACAGCGAATCATCAACCATTGCTGCCAACAACTTTATTGCGGATAATTATTCTCTTCATTGGGAAAATTTTAACGATATTTTAAGACAGAACGATTTTTCCCGTATCGGCGCTGCGCCGCCTGCGGCGCAGAATGCAACACAAATTGCAGCGCAGAATTCGCGATTGCCTCAGAATATCGTATCCGTACAGGTGTTTTACCTTGCAAACGGCATCTGGGAAGAAAACTCATTTATCGGCGACGAACAGTTCCGTCTGCCTTCTCCTCCGTCTGCCGAAAGCGGGTTTCCGGCAAGGGAACTGCCGCGCGATCGGGAAACGATTCGTTATGTGCAAAGACCGTCTCCGAATATAAACCGCGTTATAAGTTACGGACTTGGCGGCGATTTTGACTGGGGAAGGGAGGTTCTTGATAACCAGATCAAACATTTTAAAACAATAAACCATTTAAGGGAAAATATCAGGCCGCTTTTAATTTTTTATTATGCGGTATTTTTCCTGCCTACCATACTTATGACGGTTATAATTGCCATTTCATTTACGCGCCGTATAACTCATCCGATTGTGGAGTTAACGGAAGCGACGCGCCGTGTCGCGGAAGGTAATTTTTCAATTCAGATACTGTCGCGCCGCAATGACGAACTTGGTCTTCTTATCCGTTCATTCAACGCTATGGTGCAGGATCTGGAGAAATCACGGGCTGCGCTTGTAAAAAGCGAAAAAATATCAATTTGGCAAAACATGGCGCAGCAGCTTGCGCATGAAATAAAAAATCCGCTTACTCCAATCAAGCTTTCCGCCGAACGTGTTTTGCGCAGGTGGCGCAATGAGCCTGAAAAAATCGGTGAAATACTGGAAAGCTCGATGATGGCTATCATACAGGAAACAGAAGGGCTGTCCACGCTCCTTAATGAATTCAGAACATTGTCAAAACCAATGGAACCGTCAAAAACATGGACAAACCTGCGTGAAGAAGTGCAAGAAATAATAAATACATATTCAAGTTCTTATCATGATGTGAAATTCAATATTGATTATGTTGAAGCTGGTATGTCAGTTAAAATTGACAAAAACCGCCTGTCGCAAATTCTGACAAACCTTATTATTAATGCCATTGATGCAATGAACGGCTCAGGTTTAATTGAAATTCGCACAGACTTAGTAAAGAAGCACGAGGTCTCTTATTGCAGAATAAGCATAAAAGATTCCGGCAAGGGTATAGATAAACAGAACAACTATCTTGTTTTTACTCCCTATTTTACAACAAAAGAAACAGGTACGGGACTTGGACTTCCGATTGTTGAACGAATTGTAAACGATCACGGCGGCGCAATCTGGTTTAATTCGGCGGAAGGCATGGGAACGACATTTTATATCGACTTGCCTGCGGAAGAAATTTAAATGTCAACCATCCTTATCATTGATGATGAACCCGGCATAAGACATACTCTTGCTTCCATTCTTGAAGATGAAAAATACAAAGTTTTTACTGCGGAAGATGCGGTTTCCGGGCTGGAAATTCTCAACAACGAAATAATCGATCTTGTTTTCCTTGACGTATTATTGCCGAAACTCGGCGGCATTGAAGCTCTGGAAAAAATAAAAAAAGAATGGCAGATGATAGAAATTGTGATGATCTCAGGTCATGCAAATATTGATATGGCAGTCCGCGCAGTCAAACTGGGGGCTTTTGATTTTCTGGAAAAGCCGCTTTCCCTCGACAAAATTCTTACAATCTGCAGAAATGCGCTCGCAATACGAAAACTGAAAAAAGAAAATAAAAATTTAAAAAGAATAAGCGGCATTAACAGCGAAGAAATAATAGGGACAAGCGATGTTGTAAAAAATATCCGCGAAATAATAAATCAATCTGCGGAAAGCGACGCCCGTATTTTAATTACCGGAGAAAACGGCACAGGAAAGGAAATTATTGCAAGGGCAATTCACCTTGCATCTAACCGGTCGGAAAATCCGTTTATCGACGTAAATTGCGCCGCCATACCGGAAACATTGATAGAAAGCGAGCTTTTCGGGCACGAAAAGGGCGCTTTTACAGACGCTGTGTCACGGCGCAAGGGACGCTTTGAATTGGCTCACGGCGGGACTCTGTTTCTTGATGAAATCGGCGATATGAGTCTTTCCGCGCAGTCAAAAGTTTTGCGCGTTATTCAGGAACAGAAAATTGAACGTATAGGCGGAGAAAAAACCATAGAAACAGACGTGCGCATTATAGCGGCGACAAATCAGGATTTGGAAAAAGCCTGTAATGAAGGCAGGTTCAGGCAGGACCTTTTTTTCAGGCTGAACGTTATTCCCATTCATGTTCAGCCATTAAGGGAACGTCTTGAAGACATTCCCATTCTGCTCATGCATTTTTTGAAGGTTTTAAACAGAGAAATTACGCTGGAAGCGAGCGCTTTGGATATACTTGCCGCCCATGACTGGCCGGGAAATGTGCGGGAGTTAAAAAATCTGGCGGAACGTATTTCGGTAATGCACAGCGCAGACGTAATTACCGGCGCTGAAATTCAAAAATTAATGGATAAAAAGATAAAAAACCATCAAAATACGGGAAATATACTGTCTGAAGGTATTTTTGAACTGAATTTTAACGACGCAAAAGAAAGCTTCGAAAAATGTTATTTGGAATTCCAATTATTAAAAAACAATGGTATAATATCAAGAACAGCGGAGGCCATCGGAATTTATCCGAGCAACCTTCATACAAAATTAAGAAAACATAATATTACAACGGCGCAGCATATTAGATAATAACAGCGTTTGCAATAGTTTGCGCTTTATTTGAAAGAGAGCGTTAAGGAAGAACTATGAAAGGATTAACAGAACGTCAGAATGAAATCCTATCATTTATCACCAAATACCTGAAGGATCATTCATTTCCGCCGTCAATAAGGGAGATAGCGGAGAATTATAACATTTCTGTCAAGGGAGCGCATGATCATATAACAGCTCTGAGAAAAAAAGGCTTTTTAAAGCATGCCGACAAACGTCCTAGAACTATGGGGCTGACCCGTTCATTACACGAGGAATCTTCCGAATTAATTGAAATCCCGATTCTTGGAAGCGTCGCCGCAGGTGTGCCTGTTTTGGCGGAAGAAAATTATGACGGAAACATTATACTGCACCATTCCCAGCTTAAGAAAAACAGAAAATATTTTGCCCTGAAAGTAAAAGGCGATTCTATGTCTGGCGCCGGAATACTTGAAGGCGACATGGCTATAATCGAAGAACAGAATACGGTACGTAACGGTGAAATTGCAGTTGCTGTGATAGATGAAGCTGTAACATTAAAGCGTTTTTACAGGGAATGCTCAAGAATTAGGTTACAGGCGGAAAACCCCGCATATAAACCCATATACAGTCAGGATGTAAAGATTCTCGGCCGTTTATCTGGAATAATCCGCAATTATTAAAAATGAGCGCCTATATTTTTTTAGGTCCGGAATTGGGAAAAAAACAAGATGCCGTTGACGCTGTAAGAAAAAAATATCCGGGCTCGGAAGAATCAATTTTTTATGCCGGAGAAACTCCCGTAAGTACAATAACAGACACGCTTCAAAATATAAGCCTTTTTGCCGAATCCCGCATTGTCATCGTAAAGAATGCGGAATTAATTAAAAAAAATGACGACGTGGAGCATCTTGTATCCTGCATAAGAAATCCGGAAAAATCTACAATATTAATTCTGTTATCTGACGAGATAAAACTTGCGGCAGGTCTTGATGATGCGGTGCCTAAAGCAAACAAACAGGTTTTTTATGAATTGTTTGAAAGAGAAAAGTCCGAATGGGTACGGCAATTTTTCATGCGTGAAGGATTTAACATTGACAATGACAGCATTGCCGCAATTCTGGAACTGGTGGAAAATAACACGGCTTCCTTAAAAAGCGAATGTTCCCGCCTTATCGGCTTTCTGCCAAAGGACATGCCGGTAAATTCCGAAGATATAGAAAAATGGCTTTCACACAACAGGGAAGAATCCGCGTTTACGCTTTTTTCGCGCATAGCATGCGGCGATCTTTCCAAAGCGCTGGAATCGGTGTCGGTAATGTTAGCTGCAAAAGAAAGCGCGCAGAGTATTCTTGCGGGGCTTGCCTGGTGTTTCAGAAAACTCGGCGATTATCTCTCATTGCTTGAAACACACGGAGAAGCAAATAATTTTGAGTTAAAAAAAATAGGGCTTTCTTCGCCGAAAGCAAGGGATGATTACGCCGCCGCAGGACGGCGTTACAGCGTTGAAGATGCTGAAACTTGTCTTGCCCTTACGGCAGAATATGATATACTGCTTCGTTCTCCTGCTGCGGTTATGGAAAATCTTTTAATGGAAAGATATATTCTTACTATAATTAAAAAACCGGAAAGGATTTTCAGGAATTCTCAAGGTGTTTAAGATAGTCGTCAATAACTTTTACAGCCTCGTCAAAATCACTGTGCAGAAATAAACCGGAAAGGATGCTAAACTGATCTTCTACGGAATGAGGCCATGTTTTTTGCTTTAATTCCGCAAGTGTTTCTTTGGCGGTTTTTTTATCGTACAATTCGCAGGCTGATTTAACAGCCAGTAACTTTTCTTTCAGGAACAGTTTGTTATCGTCTTCAATTGTTTTATCATTAGCATTGTTCAAGGCTTCTTCTTTTGCTTCAAACTTTTCAACTACGGCATATAATTGTTCCAAAAATACCGGAAGCTCTGATAAAATCAGTCCGGTATTTTGTTCACGTCCGGCCTGCTCAAGTTTTGCAGCTTCGCCTGAAAGATCTGTTTCGCCTATATTTGCGAGGCTGCTTTTCATTGAATGCGTATTAATGATAAATGCCGAAATATCATCATTTCCGCGAAATTTGTTTAAAAACAGGGCTTCCAGCGTTGTTATGGCTTTTTTCGCATCATTTAAAAAGAATTTTCCAAGCTCCGAATCTACCGACTTGCTGCTACGCACGCCCGGTAATTTTTTATATCTTTGTTTTCTTGCCGCTTCTACGACATCGTACGGATATTTATCGCGTATCAGTTTATTCAACACCATATTTAACTGGCGCATATCAATCGGTTTGGAAATAAAATCATCAAAACCGTTTTCTATAAACTTCTCCGCCTGTCCGGCAATAATGTTAGCTGTAAGTACAACAATTGGTTTTGTATAACCAAAACCGCGTATAAGTTTAGTTGCTTCTATGCCGTCCATTTTGGGCATCATATGATCCATAAAAATTATGTCATAGGAAGAGCCGTCCCTGATCTTGTCTACCGCTTCAAATCCGCTTGTTACCGTATCTATTGTCAAGCCATAAGGCGACATAAGTCCCTTTGCAACATACAGGTTTGACTCTACATCATCTACAATCAGAACGCTTCCGTACGGCATGTATTCTCTTTTGATCTGAATATTCCTGATCTTCATTGTGCTGTCAAAATTAAGCCGCATAAGGTTATCTGCAAGTTCTTTGCCAAGCACCGATGTGCCTACACATCCCTGAGGAAGAGTAACTGTAAATGTCGAGCCCATGCCCGGCGTACTTTCAATGGAAATGGAACCGTTCATTATCTTTATTAAATTATACGTTATATTCATTCCAAGTCCCGCGCCTTCGGTTTTACGGTTTGATTCCGTATTAAAGCGCGAATATTCAGTCCCCAGTAAATTTATCTGTTCGGCTGTCATTCCCTGTCCGGTATCGCTTACAATAAAAACAAGCGTTCTGTCTGAATTTTCTTGCATACTTGGTTCGGTGTAAACTGATAAAGTAACCGATCCTTCATCAGTATATTTAAAAGCATTGGAAAGAAGATTATTTAGTATTTGTTTGATGCGAAGTTCGTCGCCGATTAGAAGCAGCGGAATGTTTTCATTAATATCAAGAATAAATTCAATAGGTTTACTTTCGAACCGTATTATATTTAACTGGACTGTATCATAAATCAAACTGGCAATGTCATATTGGGCGGGAATTAATATTAATTTGCCCGCTTCTATTTTGGATAGATCGAGTATGTCGTTGATTATGCCAAGCAGCAAGTCGCCGGAATTGTAAATTCGCGAGAACGCTTCCTTTATTATATCGGAATGCGCTTCATTCTGGAGTTGAATTTCCGCAATGCCCAGAATGGCGTTCATCGGAGTTCGAATTTCGTGACTCATTTTTGCAAGAAAATCGCTCTTTGCCTTGCTGCTTTCTTCGGCAACTTCCGCTTTGCGCATTTCAGCTATCATTGCCTTTTGTTCGCGTAAATCCCTTATGTATTCAATAACAGTTAATTCATCCCTGTACTTTACGTGAACGCAGGTAACATCTGCGGGTATTTGTTCTCCTTTCAAATTTAAATGCATCCATTCAAAGCGGGAATATCCTTCTTCCAGCGCTTTTCTGACAAGTTTGACGCCTTTTTCCCCTGAAAGAGCGCCATCCGGCTGAAATTCAGGAGAAAGATGCGCGAATTCTTTTATAAATTCTTCCTTGTCGGAAACCCCAAACATTTTGAGAGCTTCAAGATTGCAATCGACAAGATTAAGTTTTCCGTCCCAGAAAATCATACAAAGAGGCGCGGCGTCCATCATAATTCTGGTACGTTCTTCCGTTTCACGCATTTTTATTGCCTGAATATTGCGGTTTAGCGCGCTGATCATCATAAGTCCCGCAGAAGTTAATATGTTAATTTCATCCTCAGAAAAGGTACGTTCGTAACGGCAGTCATCTATGCAGAAAAATCCCCAGAAATCGCCTTCCAGAAACATAGGGATCATTACGACAGACTTCATTTCATAATATCCTAAAAAAGCCCTGTCTTCATCCGGCAGTTTGGAAAGCGGCGCATTGATAAATTCACCGCGTAAAAACAGTTCCAGCCATTCTTCTTTCGTGCTGTACGGGAAATGAAGACCATACGGAACTGATCTGCACGTTTTTCCGTAATCACTGAGCCACTCATGCCTTAAAACAAAGTGAAGCTCGCCTTCTAATATTTCGTTACGCCAAATTTGAACGCGGTCTACATCAAGGCAGTTGCCGATAAGATCAAAGCATTTTAAAAGCGAAGTCTCAAAAGCAAAAATATCTTCATTGTCAAGCAAAATGGCGGCGGCGACATTAACGGTATTCAGCAGGCGCGTTCGCTGTTGAATTTCCTTTAACATTTGCTTTTGTTCGCGCAAATCGCGGGTATATCCGATAACGGAATAGCCTTCCCTGTAATAAACGCGTACAAGCGTTATTTCACACGGTATCAGTTCTCCGTTAAGTTTTTGGTGCATCCATTCAAAACGGCAATAACCTTCTTCAATCGTTTTATGTATCAGTCCAAAACCTTTTTCCCTGCTCGGACTCCCGTCCGGCTGGCGTTCAGGGCAAAGATCATGAAACCTTTCGATATATTCCTTCTTGCTTGACAAGTCAAGCATATCAACAGCGTTTTGATTACAGTCAATAATGTTAAAATTCTTGTCCCAAAAACTTGCTCCAAAAGGGGTTGAGTCAAATATAAGCTGCACACGTTCATCTGACTTGGCCTTTTCCCTGAAAATACGCATTAAAATCCAAATGAGTAAAGATGCAAAAATTATTCCAAGAACAGAAAGAATAAAGATAAGATTTACAGTACTGCTGAAATAATTGTTTTTTGGCGTTACGACTCCCATGTACCAGCCGTTATAAAGCCGTTGAATAAATACAATACATTCTATGCCTCGGTAATCGTATGCTATCGCTTCTGAAACATTATTGCCCTGTCTTAACGTTTTCTCAAAAACGGAGACGCCGCTCTTGATTTTTGCAAGAGGCAGCCCTATCATCGACGGCTCAGGATGAGCCATTATGTCCAGATTACCGCTCATCATGAATCCGTAGCCGTCTTTTGTAAAACGCGTATTAACCGCATACTGTCTGATTCTGGTCAACTCTATATTCAGGCAAACTATACCAAGCGGGTTGCCGTCATTGTCAAATATACGGCGGGACATGGTTATAGTTAATTCGTTTGAATATAAATTTAAATACGGCTCTGTAATGCTTATCCCGCCCGCCGCGTCGATTGCCCTTGTGTACCAGGGACGGCTTGTAGGATCATAATCACTTCCCGGATCCCAGTCCGTACCAAGAAGGAATACTCCGCCATAAACATCAAAAAAACCAAAAAAACCGGTGGCTCCCAGCAAACGTTCGCCGCCGCCGGATGTAACATAATTGTTGATATACTTTATATAGCTATTAATTATTTCGCTGCTTTCTCCGTAACTGATCATTGAACGTATTGTTTCTGAGATTCCGCCGAGCAATGTCTCAGGTTCCAGAAGATCGGATTTGATATTTAGTTCCGTATATGAAATTGCGTCGGCGGCATTTCTGCGTAAATGCTTAACCTCGCTGTCTCTGACAAAAAAGTAACTTGAAAGAACCATTAATGTGAAGGCAAGCAATACAAGCAAAACCTGCGCATACCTTGTAATAATTGCTTTCGTCAGCCGAAAGAAATCGTGCATTATCCTTCCGCCCTTACCGCTTTAAAAGCATCCTTTACTTCATAAAATATTTTCACTATTTCAGGGTCGTAATGCGTGCCTGCATTGTCCATAATTATCTGAACCGCTTCTTCATCTGTAAAAGCTTTTTTGTACGGACGCTCTGAAGTAATTGCGTCATATACGTCTACAATAGCCATTATGCGTCCCTGCAGGGGGATATCGGTTTCTTTAAGGCCGTACGGATAACCCTTGCCGTCCCAGCGTTCATGGTGGAATCCGGCAAACATCTTTGCGTTATGCAAAAAATCGCCTTCTCCTGTTTGTGCGATTATTTCATCAATTATCCGCTCCCCTTCAAGAACATGGGTCTTCATCATTTCATATTCTTCGTTGGTAAGCTTGCCAGGTTTATTCACAATAAGATCGGTAATTGAAATTTTACCTATATCGTGCATACGCGACGATAACATAATTTTTTCTACGTCCCAATCCGCTGTTTCCTGGGCATAAACCCCGCGTTTTTTCATTTCATTTATCAGAATCTTGACATATTCGGAAGTCCGCTCAATATGGCCTGAATTTATGTTGTCGCGGCTTTCTACTACGTTCGCCAGAACAGACACAATACTGTACTGCAGGCGGCTAATTTGCGTCGACCGTTCACGGATAGCTTTATCAATATCAAGATGCGTCTTAATGCGCTTTAAAAGTACAGGCGCAGAAAACGGTTTTGTGATAAAATCCACAGCTCCAAATTCAAAACAATGGACTTCTACAGTTTCATCTATACGGCCGGTTAAAAAAATAACAGGAATATTTTTCCATATTTTATGGGATTTTAGTTTTTTCAGCGCATCAAGACCGTTCATTTCAGGCATTTCTATATCAAGAAGAATTAAGTCGGGAATCATTTTTTCCAATAAGGAGAACATTTTTATCGCGGACGGCATTGTTAATACGCGGTATTGGTCTTCCAGCGCCGATTCCGCCATTGACAAATTAGTATCGCTGTCATCAACAACAAAAATGGTATTCATCATGAATTTTTCATTATAACCCCAGAATCCCTTTTTTTCAAGGAAAACTTAACCGGCATAAAGCGTAAAAATGAATAGATTATCTGCTATATTTAGTAAAAACCTTATATAATTTATATTTTGCGTTATCGAAAGCTCAAATAATTATTTCATGGAGAGAATTATGAAATTTACCGATGGTTATTGGCTAATCAAAGAAGGGATACAGGCGCATTTCGCGGCATGCCCTGCGGAAATAGAACAACAAGGTGATGAACTTACGGTATACGCGCCGGAAAAACCAATCAGGCACAGGGGCGATACGCTCAATATGCAGCTTCTTACAATTCGTTATTCCAGTCCTATGAAAAATGTGATCCGTGTGCGAATATCCCATTTTGAAGGAGGGCTTGATAACAGGCCGAATTTCCCGCTGGAATGCGATCCGTCATTCAAGCCGTCAATCCGCATACAAGAAAAAGAAGCCGTTCTGGAAAGCGGCGGGCTTTCGGTATCTGTTGAACGTACAGATAAGTGGAACATTACATTTCTTGGAGGCGGAAAAGCCATTACAAAAAATCTTTCTAGGTCTACAGGGTATATGGTAAATAATGCCAAACAGCCATATATCAAAGACGAGCTTTCACTTTCGGTGGGAGAGCTTGTATACGGGCTCGGAGAACGTTTTGGCCCGTTTATCAAAAACGGGCAGACTGTGGATATTTGGAACGCCGACGGCGGCACTGCCAGCGAACAGGCTTACAAAAATATTCCCTTTTACATGACAAATAAAGGATACGGAGTATTCATAAATGATCCGGGGAAAGTTTCGCTGGAAGTCGGCAGTGAAAAAACAGCGCGCGTACAATTTTGCGTAACAGGTGAATATCTTGAATATTTTGTTATCTACGGTCCGCAGCCAAAAGCGATTCTGGAACGTTATACAGCGCTTACCGGAAGGCCGGCTATGCCGCCTGAGTGGAGTTTCGGACTTTGGCTTTCAACATCGTTTACAACGTCCTACGATGAAAAAACAGTAATGAGTTTTATTAACGGCATGGAAGAGCGGAAAATTCCTCTGTCGGTTTTTCACTTTGACTGTTTTTGGATGAAGGGATTTAACTGGTGCGACTTTACATGGGACAGGGAAACATTCCCCGATCCAAAAGGAATGTTGTCTCGAATAAAAGCAAAGGGAATTAAAATTTGCGTATGGATAAATCCGTACATTGCCCAGCGTTCCGCTCTCTTTGAAGAGGGGAAGAAGGGCGGCTATTTTCTGAAACGCAAAGACGGCTCCGTTTACCAGACCGATCAATGGCAGGCGGGAATGGCAATCGTAGATTTTACAAATCCTGACGCGGCAAAATGGTATAACGGTCATTTGGAAAAGTTACTCGACATGGGAGTAGACTGCTTCAAGACTGACTTCGGAGAGAGAATTCCGGAAGACGCAGTGTACTTTGACGGAGGCGATCCTGAGAGACACCACAATTTTTACACATACCTTTACAACAAGTCGGTATTTGAGCTGCTTGAAAAAAAACGCGGCAAAGGCGAAGCTGTACTGTTCGCTCGTTCCGCCACAACAGGCGGACAGAAGTTCCCGCTTCACTGGGGCGGAGACTGCGAATCCACTTTTGAAGCAATGGCGGAAACTCTGCGCGGAGGACTATCTCTCAGCATGTCGGGCTTCGGTTTCTGGAGCCATGACATCGGCGGATTTGAAGGAATACCCAACGCCTCGCTTTTTAAACGCTGGCTTGCGTTCGGGCTTTTATCATCTCATTCAAGGCTGCACGGCAGTCACTCATACAGGGTTCCATGGAGCGTTGACGAAGAATCCGCCGAAGTCTGCCGTTTCTTCGCCGAAGTTAAAGGGCGCTTAAAGCCGTATATTCTTAAAGCTGCGAAAGAAGCGCATGAAAAGGGCATTCCTGTTTTACGCGCAATGCTTTTGGAATTTCCTGATGATCCGACCTGCGCGTACCTTGATCGTCAGTATATGCTCGGTCCTGATCTGCTTGTTGCGCCTGTCTTCAGCGAAGACAATGAAGTTACCTATTATCTGCCGGAAGGTGAATGGAAACAGTACCTTACAGGCGAAACAATAAAAGGCGGACGCTGGATTACGGAAAAGCATAGCTTTTTAAGCATGCCGATTCTGGCAAGGGCAGGCGCACATCTGTAAATGGCAGTGATTAAATGAGAAATTCACTTGAACAGGTATGAAAAAGATAAAGAGGAAAAAATTTTTACTTAACTTCATTACAAGTATAAGTTAAAGACTAAAAACAATCCCTGTTGGTTCCGCAGCCGCAGGAACAGCCGGCGCATGCTCCTGCGGAATCGTTTTTTTTCTTGTCACGGTATATTTTAATGATAACCGCCGCAACAATCACGAGCAAAACTAATCCGGTAAGAATTGTCCCTATGTTATTTGATAAAAAAGCACCCATAAATTCCTCCTCTAAACATTATTTCCGCCCAACTGCCGGACGGAACAGCATATACAAGAATCCCGCCGTTATAAGAAACGCTATAACTGTTCCAAACCCAAAATGACCTGAAAACATCATTCCAAATTGATAAATACACAGCGATACGATATAAGCTAAACCGCACTGGTAGCCTATAGCCGCCCAAAACCATTTCATATTGTTCATTTCCTTTTTAATCGCGCCCATCGCGGCAAAGCATGGAGCGCATAACAGGTTAAACACTAAAAAGGAATATGCGGCTAACGTGGTGAAACTTGCGGTTAGCGCTCCCCATATTTCCGCTCCGTCTTCGGCGACTTCGCCGAACCCGTAGAGTATGCCGAAAGTACCCACTACGTTTTCCTTTGCGATCAAGCCCGTGAGGGCAGCGACTGTGGCTTGCCATGTTCCCCATCCCAAAGGCATGAAGATGTTGGCAATCGCCCTGCCGCATATTGCCAAAATGCTTTCTTCCATATTAACCATGCCGAACCCGTCTTGCGTCAATCCAAAGTTAGACGCGAACCAGACGATAATCGTCGCAAGAAGAATAATAGTTCCGGCTTTCTTTATAAATGACCAGCCGCGTTCCCACATACTGCGAAGAATATTTATGACAGTCGGCCAGTGATATGCGGGTAGTTCCATGACAAAGGGAGCGACATCCCCGGCGAACATTTTTGTCTTTTTCAAAATTACACCGGAACAGATAATCGCCGCAATTCCGATGAAGTAGGCGCTTGGGGCGACCCACCATGTTCCGCCGAACAGAGCGCCGGCAATCAACGCGATGATGGGTAATTTTGCCGAACATGGAATAAACGTTGTCGTCATAATTGTCATTTTTCTGTCGCGGTCGTTTTCAATCGTGCGGGACGCCATAATGCCGGGAACGCCGCAGCCAGTGCCTATAAGAATCGGAATAAAAGATTTGCCTGACAATCCGAAGCGGCGGAAAATTCTGTCCATTATAAAAGCGATACGCGCCATATAACCGCATGCTTCCAAAAAGGCAAGGAAGATAAAGAGAATAAACATCTGCGGCACAAAACCAAGCACCGCGCCGACGCCCGCCACTATGCCGTCCAGGATCAAGCCTTGCAGCCATTCGGCGCAGTTAATGGCGTCAAGAAAATTCCCAAGCACTACCGGAACACCGGGAACCCAAACGCTTGTTCCAAAAAGGTGCCAGCCTTCGCCGAACACGCCGTCGTTAGCCCAATCGGTCGCTATTGTTCCTACGGTTGTAACCGAAACAAAGTAAACGATAAACATTACCGCCGCGAAGATAGGAAGCGCCAAAACACGGTTCGTGACTACCTTGTCAATTTTATCCGAAATGGTAAGACGGCCTTTGTTTTTAATTTTTATGCAGTCCTTTATAATGGAATCAATATAGGTATAACGCTCTGCGGTGATTATGCTTTCACTGTCGTCTTCCAGATCAGCTTCCTCCCGTTTAATGTCCTGTTCAATATGCGCAACCTGTTCAGGTCTTAGCCCAAGTTTTTCTATAATTTTCTTGTCGCGCTCAAAAAGTTTTATGGAGAAAAAACGCTGCTGTTCCTCAGGCAGGTTATGCAAAACCGCTTCTTCAATGTGCGCCAGAGTATGTTCCACGCCGCCTGAAAAACTGTGGCGAGGTACGGTTTTTACGCCGGTTGCCGCTTTTATCGCAATGTCCGCCACTTCCGTAATGCCGTACCCTTTAAGCGCGGAAACTTCCACGACATGACAACCAAGTTCTTTGGCGAGCCTCTCGGTATCAATTTTATCTCCGTTTTTATGTACAACATCCATCATGTTTAACGCCACGACAACGGGTATGCCAAGCTCGGTGAGTTGGGTTGTAAGGAAAAGATTGCGTTCCAAATTCGTGGCGTCGATAATATTGAGGATTACTTCGGGATGCTCGTCAATTAAATAATTACGGGCAACGACTTCTTCCAGCGTGTAAGGCGAAAGAGAATATATACCGGGCAGATCCGTCACGGTCACATCCTTTTGGCCTTTCAACTTGCCTTCTTTTTTTTCTACCGTTACGCCCGGCCAGTTTCCTACAAATTGATTCGAGCCTGTGAGCGCGTTAAACAGAGTTGTTTTGCCGCTGTTTGGGTTTCCCGCAAGCGCTATTTTTATAGACATGGTTTCCTCCTTGTTTTATTCAACTTCGATTGATTCGGCGTCTTCTTTCCGCAGGGAAAGTTCATAGCCCCGCACCGTAACTTCCACAGGATCGCCTAACGGGGCTACCTTGCGGACATAGACCTCTACGCCTTTGGTAATGCCCATTTCCATGATACGGCGTTTTACAGGACCGCCGCCGTTTATTTTTATTACCCGCACGGTTTCGCCGGGTTTTGTCTCTTTTAACGTCTGCATGGTCATCCTCCTTACACCATGATTTTTACGGCCATTTCTTCGCTTACGGCCACGCGGGATTCTTTTATACTTACAATTACGTTACCGCTGTTTTTGGTAACAACCGTAATATACGAACCGGGAATAAAGCCGAGGTTTGCGAGAAACTGACGGATTTCTTCCTTGCCGCCCACCTTTTTTATAGAAGTTTCCTCTCCGATTTTTGCCATTGACAAAGGCATCATTTTATCCTTCCTTCCTTTCCGGTTCTGCGGTTAGTTATAACTTACCGCAAGGTAAATAAAAACGGTTAGTTATTACTAACCTCTTGTTATATAAAGTTAGCTTATCCTAACTTATTTGTCAAGCGTTTTTAACAATATTTTTTCAGCGCCGTTTGCCCCGCGCCTGTAAGAAATATTCGTTAAAGTTTCACTTTTAAGGCGTAAGAATCGCGTCATTGTAAACCATAATAAAACCCTTGAAAACATAGTAAACCTATTGTATAATAGGATATTGTGGGAAAAAACGCGACACATGATATAGAAATAGCGGAAAAACAAGGTTTACAAAAACGTCCATTCCGTATTGGCGGAATGTTCTGTGTAAACTGTCAGAAAACAATTGAAAAAAAACTGAAAAACACCGCCGGAGTTCACAGTGTGACTGTCAATTACCGTACCGGAGCGGCGGCTGTAACCTACGATGCCGCAATAATTGGCTTTGACAAAATTTCGTCAATAATTGAAGAACTTGGTTACCGGACGCTTGAGGGGCAGGGTAAAACAGCTTTACAAAACAAGACAGTCCTTAAAATCGCCGGAACACTGGTAATTATCCTTGCCCTGTTTATGCTGATGCGGACATTCACAACAAGTAAACTTGCCGCCGCCTTTCCTCTTGCTCAGGAAGGCATGGGATACGGAATGCTGTTGGTTATCGGCCTCCTTACCGGTGTTCACTGTATTGCCATGTGCGGAGGGTTAAACCTTTCACAAACTTTACGGAGGAATGGAGAGTTGGGATCAGGGATTGGAAAATCGTCGCTTGCAAGCACATTTTCTCTGCTTCTTCCGAGTATTCTCTATAACGGCGGACGGCTTGTTTCGTATACGGCGGTCGGGGTTCTCGTCGGCGCTTTAGGTTCGGTGATTACCCTATCAGGACATTTTCAGGGACTGGTACAACTAGTTGCCGGAGTCTTTATGGTAATCATGGGAATCAATATGCTGGGACTGTTTCCGGCTTTACGGCGTTTCATCCCGCAAATGCCGAAAATCTTTGCTAAAAAGATAGATGAACAAAAAACCGGAGGACCGCTGGTTGTCGGTTTCCTGAACGGGTTTATGCCCTGCGGTCCTTTACAGGCTATGCAAATTTACGCTCTCTCTACAGGAAACCCCATCAAAGGCGGTATTTCTATGTTCCTGTTCTGCGCCGGAACTATTCCCCTGATGTTCGCGCTGGGAGCGGTAAGCTCCGCCTTAAGCGGCGTAAAAGGTCAAGTATTCTCCCGCCGCGTTATGCAAGCCGGAGCGGTTCTTGTCGCGGCTCTTGGTCTTGTCATGTTTTCCAACGGTTGGAATCTTTCCGGGTTTATTAATCCATTAGATAAGGCGGCTTCTTTCAAAGCCGCTTCCGTACGGACTGGCACAGGCGCTTTCGTTCCGGTTATTCAAAACGGTGTGCAGATTGTCAATTCAACACTGCAGCCGGGACGTTATCCTGCGATAACTGTGCAGCAAGGTATTCCGGTACGCTGGATCATCAACGCGCCGCCGGGCAGCATTAACGGCTGTAATAACCGCATGATCATACGCGAATACGGCATACAGTATACTTTTAAGCAGGGCGACAATGTGATTGAGTTTACCCCGTCAAAAGCGGGCAGGTTCCGTTATTCTTGCTGGATGGCAATGATACACAGCACCATTACCGTACTTGCCGATGGGGAAAGCGCCGCCGATGCGCGTGAGCCGGATACCTCGCCCAAACCGGCTGGGGTTCAAATACCAACGGATACAATCGCCATCGCGAAAATAGCGGATAACGTACAGACGGCGGCGATACGTCTTGGCGATAAAGGCTTTGAACCTGCGGTAGTTGTTATGCAAAAACAACTGCCTACATTGTGGACAATCACCGTAGATTCCGTTGGTCCCGGCGGCAGAAGCATTATCTTTCCCGTTTATTACGCCATAATAGAGACAGAGCAGGGGGAAAACCAGCTGCAGCTTATTCCAATTGAGGATTTTGAATTCTACACGGAGGATAATCTTTTTTTCGGTTATGTAAAAATAGTAGACGATATTACACGTGTAGATGTTGATGCGGTAAAAGAAGAAACGGCGAAATTTAAAACGCTGACATATCCCGAAGCATATTTTGATACTGCCTACGGCGGTTATTAACAAAAAGGAAATTATATGTTGACTGAAACTTTGTCCGTAGGCGGTATGCACTGCGCCGCTTGTTCCGCGCGCGTTGAAAAAGCGCTTCGCAAGCTGGAAGGCATTGAAAGCGCCTCGGTAAATCTTGCCACAGAAAAGGCGACGGTTATTTACGATCCGAAAACCTTGCGCCTTTCGGCAATCAAGGAAACCATTATCAATACAGGTTACGAAGTTATTGAAACTTCAAAAAATACGTTTGACGCTGACAAACTCCGCAAAGAAAAAGAAATTAAGCTTCTGTGGACAAAATTTATCGTTGCCGCTTCGTTAGGGCTTCCCCTGCTGTATATCGCTATGGCTCCCATGATTAAATGGGTCAGTCTTCCTTTTCCAAGCGCGCTTGCCCCCATGCGCTTTCCTTTGACATACGCCCTCGTACAGCTTGCGTTAATCATTCCCATTATAATAGCCGGTAACCGGTTTTATACCGTTGGTTTTAAAAACCTTCTGCGCCGCAGTCCCAACATGGATTCGCTTATCGCCATTGGAACCACGGCGGCGGCGGTTTACAGTGTTTATAATATGTTCCTTATTGCCGCAGGGAATCATCATGCGGTTGAAGCTTTGTACTTTGAAACCGCAGGAGTTATTATCGCTTTGATTCTTTTGGGCAAATCTCTTGAAGCGGTATCCAAAGGCCGTACGAGCGAAGCGATAAAAAAACTTATGGGCTTAGCTCCCAAGACCGCCATCGTTATAGTAAACGGCGAAGAAAAAGAAATTCCCATTAACGAAGTAGTTCCCGGCGACATTGTTGTGGTAAAGCCCGGCGCGAAAATTCCGGTTGACGGAATTGTAACCGAGGGGCAAAGCGCAGTTGACGAATCCATGCTAACCGGAGAAAGTATGCCGATTGACAAAAAATCAGGCGATTCGGTTTACGGAGCTACCATTAACATTAACGGCCGTTTTTGCTTTAGGGCGGAAAAGGTCGGGAACGAAACCGCTCTGGCGCAGATTATCAAACTGGTTGAAGACGCGCAAGGCTCAAAAGCGCCGATAGCGCAAATGGCTGACATTGTATCCGGTTATTTTGTACCGGTTGTGTGTACTATTGCACTCGCCGCCGGTATCGCGTGGTTCATTGCGGCTTCTGCCGGAATTGTCAGCTTGCCTGCAGGAAAAACAGTAACGGAATTCGCCCTAACAATTTTTATTTCTGTACTGGTCATCGCCTGCCCCTGCGCCCTGGGACTTGCCACACCTACGGCGATCATGGTGGCAACCGGCAAGGGCGCGGAAAACGGTATTTTGATTAAGGGCGGCGAAGCTTTGGAAACCGCCCACAAAATTCAAACAATTGTGTTTGATAAAACCGGAACGATTACCGAAGGCAAGCCGGAAGTTACGGACGTGGTTACAGCCGCAGGAATCGAAGAAAACTACCTTTTGCAAATAACAGCTTCCGCTGAAAAAGGAAGCGAACATCCGCTGGGACAAGCGATTGTTCACGGAGCGCAGAACAGAGGACTTACGTTATTTGATACCGAAAATTTTTCAGCGGTAACAGGACGAGGTATTGAGGCAGTGATTAACGGCGTTTCGGTTTTGGCAGGAAACCGCAAATTAATGGACGAAAAAAACATTCCTCTTGCGGAACTTGAGACCGCTTCCGACAGGCTAGCCGGCGAGGGAAAAACGCCGATGTATATCGTTCTGGACGGCAAGGTCTCAGGTGTTGTAGCTGTGGCTGATGTACTTAAACCTTCCAGCAGGGCGGCGATTGATCGTCTTCATAAAATGGGAATCAAAGTCGCCATGATCACCGGAGACAATAAAAAAACAGCAGACGCCATCGCCAAACAAGTGGGAATTGACCGCGTACTTGCGGAAGTTCTGCCTCAGGACAAATCCGCAGAAGTGAAGAAATTACAAGATGAAGGCTGCAAAGTAGCCATGGTTGGGGATGGAATTAACGATGCTCCGGCGCTTGCCCAAGCCGACATCGGAATCGCTATAGGAAGCGGGACAGACGTGGCGATGGAGTCCGCCGACATTGTACTTATGCGTTCCGATCTGATCGATGTTCCTACGGCCATTAATTTGAGCAAGCGGACAATCCGCAACATTAAACAAAATCTGTTCTGGGCATTCGGTTATAATGTGCTGGGTATTCCAATTGCTGCAGGTATTCTTTATATCTTTGGAGGACCGCTCCTCAACCCTGTTTTCGCCGCCGCCGCCATGAGTTTAAGTTCGGTATCAGTACTGACCAACGCGCTGCGGCTAAAAGGATTTAAAGCGTAAGCGGCAGAGATATAAATTCAATCCACATCCGGTGTCGTTTTCAGCGTTATCTCCCCCTAAAAAAGTGCTTTAACATGCTTGACATTATTATTTATAAATCATAGTATTCATATATATTTAATAGGAATTATAAGGGCTTTTTAATTCCAAATTTATCAGGGGGAAATAATATGGTTAAAGTTGCAACAATTGCAGGCTCGGATACTTCCGGCGGAGCCGGACTTGAAGCGGATTTAAAAACATTTGAGGAATACGGCCTTTATGGAATGACGGCGGTAACCCTTATTGCAACTATGGATCCCGATAATAATTGGGCGCACGGCGTGTTTCCAATTGATGAAAAAACTCTAAAGGCTCAATTGGAGACTGTATTTAAGGGCGTCGGAGTTACAGCGGCAAAATCGGGTATGCTTGGAACTTTTTATGCAGTTGAATTAACCCGTGAATATATAAGTACATATAATATTAGAAATTATGTGCTTGATCCGGTAATGGTTTGCAAAGGCAACGCGGCAACTGCCGATGAAGCGTTAAATCCTGAACTGAATCTGTCTGTTGCTGAAAAATTACTTCCATTGGCAAAGGTTGTTACGCCGAATTTATTTGAGGCAGGTCAGCTTTCCGGTATAAAGGAAATTTCATCTGTTGAGCAAATGAAAGAAGCCGCAAAAATAATTGCGGAAAAGGGAGCCGCAAATGTATTTATAAAAGGCGGTTCAAAATTGCCTAACGCGGCAGAAGCTGTTGATCTTTTGTATGATGGGAAAAATTTTGAATTAATAAATGACCGTCTTGTAAAAACCAATTGGGTACACGGGGCCGGTTGTACTGTATCAGCGGCGATTGCCGCCGGATTGGCACGCGGACTTTCAGTTTATGACGCAGTTGTCCTGGCAAAAAAATTTATTACCTTAAGTCTTAACGGAGGTTTTGCTCTTAACAAATGGGTCGGTCCAGGAAATCCGGCAAATTGGAGGGAAAATAATTTGTTTTCATAAACAAATAAAAAAAACATGGGACGAACATACAACAAAAGAAACAATTCTAAAAAATCACATCCAAGAAATGAGCAGCCGATTGATATTGCCGAACTGCTGGAAAAAACGCATTTTGAAACGATCATGGCTTTTTCTGAAGCGTTGGAAGCCAGGGACCAGTATACCGCCGGACATTCACGCCGGGTTATGGAATATTCCAAAGGTATCGGGCAGCGCATGAAATTAGATAAGCAAGATATTGAAGACCTTAAAAGATCTGCGTTGCTGCATGACATCGGAAAAATAGGAATACCTGATATTATTCTTAAAAAGAAAACAAAACTAACCAATGAGGAATATGCCATAATTAAATCACATCCTGAAACAGGAGCCTCTATTCTTAAGTATATAAAGGCTTTCAAAGATTTAGTGCCGGCAGTATATCATCACCATGAACAATTTGACGGCGAAGGATATCCTGACGGCGTTAAAGGCACGGCAATTCCCCTGCACGCGCGGATTATTGCCATTGCCGACACCTTTGACGCAATGACATCAAACAGATCGTACAGGAGCGCGCTTTCTTTCAGGTCGGCGTTATCCGAACTTAAGCGGAATAAAGGGGTGCAATTTGATCCGGACATTGCTGATATTTTTATTGAAATATTACAGGAATCGCCCTTTTATTTTTCACGTTTTAGGGAGCCTGAATATCATTTATAGGCAACAGCAGTCCTTCGTGATTATACTTCTTAATACGCATATATATTTTTCAAATAATGTTAATACAAATTGCGCATAACATTCAGGCGGTATGTGACATTTTTTGCGCCCGATACTATATTAATTTGTGATCGCCAAAACTTGATCTGACACATGAAGATTCATGCCGACAGTCCGTCAGATACATCATAGCCAAAAAGTTTTTCTTTGGCTAACGGAATGGAATCCTTAAACGTCTGAAACGGTGTTTTCCCATAACAGTATTTACCGCTGTGCGTCCGCTCATAGTTATATTGCCTTACCCATTCAT
>Ga0268262_10000765_pt1 | contig 41819 bp, 29 predicted proteins | sample TergutNc150P3_FD_190354 | JGI IMG/M metagenome (GOLD analysis project Ga0268262, IMG submission 190354) | Nasutitermes corniger P3 segment gut microbial community from laboratory colony in Florida, USA - Nc150 P3 (SPAdes) (version 2) | ecosystem: Host-associated > Arthropoda: Insects >...
CTCTTTGTCCGACGCCATGCACACCGAGAGGCTGCCGAAGGTCTTTCCCGGCACTACGAGCCGATAGTTCCAGCACTTATATCCGGACGCCTCGCAAAATTCCCCCGGCTGCCCCTCATAGACGTAATGCGGTATGGCTCCCTTAAAGAAAATCGCCCTGGCGGTGCAAATAAACGCGTCGTTCCAATGCTCCGCAAAGACCTTGTTGAGATATTCTTTACCGACAAGCCCTAACCGCGACATAGAAAAAACCTCTTTATAGCCCAAGTGGTTAACCTCAAGCGAGCAAAACACCGCGCCTACTTTTCGGTTAGCCTCATCCAAAATAATCTTCATTACCTCCGAGATCTCAAGCGTCAGCACGAGCGTGCGGGTGAAGTGATAGAGCGATGTGATGTCCTCAATATGCTCTTTCACCGTAGGGTCAATGGAGTCGCAAAGGGCCAAGAATTGCAGACTCTTCGTAAGGAACCTCCGCTTGGCGATCATCTTATCCACGCGGCCGCAAAGCTCGCGGATGGAAAACGGTTTCAGCATATACGAACCCACGCCGCCGCTCAACGCCGCGGCGGCGGTATCCACAGAGACGTTGCCGGTGATCATCAGAACCTCCGCAAACGCGTCGCGGCGCTTGGCGTGAGCGAGAACGTCTATGCCGGAGATGTCGGGAAGCATAAGGTCGGTAATTATCAAATCAAAGTTGTTTTCATCCAAATGCCTTATCGCTTCTTTACCGCTGGAACAAACGGTAACGTCGTAACGGGTTGAAAGAATCTCCGTCAATAATTCAAGGGTAACGGCGTCGTCGTCGACTGCGAGAATTTTGGGTTCGGAATCGGAAATTGTAGTCATATTATTTTTCTCCGTTTAAAATCAAAATCTTTAAAGTCAAATTCTTTAAAATCTAAATCATTTTTAGACGGAAGGCTTCGCCTTCCATAGATAAATCGGGGGGCTAAACCCCCCGATTTTCAGTCAACGGCAAAGTCAAAAGACTTTGACTTTGATTGAAAATGCGGGGCTTGGCCCCGCATTTATCTATGAAGCCGAAGGCTTCGTCTTAAAAAGAATTTGACTTTGATTTTTATTTATCATCTACCTCAATTATCTCTAATACTTGTTGAACCGCCTCACCATCTTTAATACCAAATGCCTTTAATACCGGATTCGATTCGGCTAACGATAAAATCAGATAGCTCGCCTTACTGTCATAAAACATCTTTATATCCTCTTCCGACGGCCTTGCCGGTGTCGACGGGTGGGAGTGGAAATTGCCTAACAGCGTAAAACCGCTTGCCCTCATGTCTTTGATCACCGCCAACTGTTCTTTCGGATCGATAGAGAAGTGTACCGGACTATCGTCAGGGTTAGACAATAGGTAAACTTTCCATACGGTTTTAATATCGTTATCAATATTTCCCGCTATCAACCCGCATGCTTCATTCGGCAGACCGTTTTTAGCGTGGGCGACTATGGCGTCGTAATCTATTTGTTTTAGGCGGACGGTTATCATACTTCGCACACCGCCTGTTCGTAGTCAAACGGGGTTAGTATGGTGGGATTCTCCCCGCACACGGCGCAGGTTTTCACGGTCGGGAGTTTGATTTTACGGAAATCCATCTCCAACGCGTCATAGGTAAGCAACCAGCCCGTCAGCAGTTTTCCCTTGCCGATGATGAATTTGATCGCCTCCATCGCTTGCATGGAACCTATTATGCCGCCGATAGCCCCGATAACTCCGGCCTGCCGGCAGGTCGGTATGGCGGAGGGGGGCGGCATTTCTTTGAATATGCAGCGATAGCACGGCCCGGCTCCCGGAACGTAGGTCATCATCTGCCCCTTAAAACGTAAAATACCCGCGTGGGAAAACGGTTTTTTCGACAGCACGCAAGCGTCGTTTATCAAAAACTTCGCGGGAAAGTTGTCGGTTCCGTCAATGATAAAGTCGTAACCGGCAATCAAATCCATGATATTGTCGGAGGCAACGAAAAGGCTGTGTACGTTCACCTTAACGTCCGGATTGATCGCGTTCATCGTCTCCTTGGCCGAGATCGCCTTCGCCTTGCCGATGTCGGGCGTGGTGTGGATGACCTGCCGTTGCAGATTGGACAAGTCGACCGCGTCCGCGTCGGCGATGCCTATGGTTCCCACCCCGGCGGCGGCTAAATAGAGAGCGGCGGGAGAACCCAGCCCTCCGGCTCCGATAATCAGCACCTTAGAGTCCAAGAGCTTTTTCTGCCCTTTGGCCCCCACCTCGGCGAGTATGATGTGGCGGGAGTACCGCTCCAACTGCTCGTTATTCAAGGCCATGTTCACCATCCCCCTCCCATGAAGTATAGGAACTCCACGGTGTCGCCGTCGTGAAGCGTAGTCTTGGCGAACGCCCCGCTTTCGACGAACTCTTCGTTTAGGGAAACGGTCACATACATAGGCGTTTCCACCTTCTCCAACTCGACCAACTGCGCCACGGTCAGGTCGTCGGCGTACTCTTTTTGATTTCCGGCTACTGTTAGTTTCATTTTTTTATTCCTTTGAAAAGATTAAAATCAAATCAATCTCCAACTTTCTTAACAATAAGATTATAGGTCTCATCCCCATTATCAACAAGTTTAAGGATTTTATGCCCCTCCCCCTTGATACTGCGGGGGACGTTTTGAACCGGTTCTCCGTCGTTTAGGCGGATGGACAGGATCTGGCCGTCGTTTAACTCTTCCAGCGCGACCTTCGCTTTCACGAAGGTCATGGGACATACGACGTCGGTGATGTCTATGGTTCCGTCCACGGTAAAATCATCCATGATAAGCCGCCTCCATTTCTTTTTTGAAAGTGTTCCAACCTGTTCTGTCAACGGCTACGCGAAAACGCTCGCTGGGTTTCGCGTGTTTGTCAAAAAAGTCCAGCGCCGCGTCAGCCACTCGGAACAGGGTTTCTTTGTCCTTAATCACCGGCAAAAATTGCTCGCCTTTGGCTATAAGGTTTCCAAACGTCCCGCCGAAAGAGAGAATGTATCCCGGCTCTCCCCTCCACGCGTCCATCGGGCACGATTTAACGCAACGCCCGCAGTTATTGCATTTGATCTCGTCAAGCACAATATCATCGACGCCGTCTACCACGCGTTGCGTGATAGCCCCCTCGCGGCATACTTTTACGCATACGCCGCAAAAGGTGCACGACTCTTTTTCCCACTCGATAACGTAACCGCCTTTAACGCCCAAATCGTTCTCCTCCGCTTTCAGGCAGTTGTTCATACAGCCGGTGACGCCGAACTTGAACTTGTGCGGCAGCTCGCGCCCGAAGTACCGCTCGGAGATTTGCCGCGCCAGCGGATAGGTGTCGATACATCCCGACGGGCATATCTCGCCGCCTTGGCAAGCCGTTACGGTGCGCACCCTCGGGCCGCAAACGCCTGTGTTCACGCCGCCCGCTTCCAATTCGGCCTTGACCTGTTCGACATCCGCCAATTTGATAAAAGGAATCTCCACCCCCTGCCGCGATGTCAGGTGGACATGCCCGGCTCCGTATTTCTTGCTGATCTCGGCGATGGTCAGCAACTGATCCGCCGTCAGGTTTCCGCCGACGACTTTCAAGCGCAATGAAAAATTATTCTTCTGCACCTGTTGCATAAAACCGCCGCACTTCAGCGCTTTGTAATCGACCGGCGTGTCGCGCGGCTTTTGCTTTAACGCGCCGTCACGCGAAAGAGCGCTCTCCGCTCGTTGCTTTCCGACCGCCTCTATAACCCCGCAGGCCGCTGTGGAACGGCTCACCCTGTCTATTAAAATTAATTCTCCGAGCGTCTTGTGCGAACGGAATTCATCCAATACCGCCGGTTCCGTCATGGCGATTTCACACCGGACGATCTCGTTTTTAACCGCGGCGTCGACAGACATCAACGCGCCGGTGTTGACGTCAACCTTATGCCGGATTCCGGATACAACCGCCGGCAATAATTTCGCGCCGATTTTAACCCAATACTCCCTGCCGACAGTCAATTTTTGATTATCCATCCACAGCAGCGTCGCCTCAAATTCTCCGGCGGTTTTCAGTTCCGCCCCGCGCGCGAGTACGCAACCTCTCGAGACGTCCACCTCTCTGTCAAGCTGAACGGTTACCGGCTGCCCCGCAACGGCGGAGTCCGCTTGTTTGTCGGTAACGTAAATTTTTTTCACTACGGCGGTTTCACCGGAGGGCAACGCCGTCAACATATCGCCTATCGAAACCGTCCCCGACTCAACCTGCCCCTGAAAACCGCGGAAAGTATGGTCGGGGCGGCAAACCCTCTGTACCGGCATATAGAAACCGGCCTCTATCTTACCGCCTCCGATATCCACCGATTCCAAATACGAAAGCAGAGTCGCGCCGCCGTACCACGCCATATTCCCGCCGCGCTTAGTTATGTTGTCGCCCTCGGTGGCGGACACCGGTATGATAACACTATTAGCAAGTTTCAAATCACTCACGAGTTTCTCTATCTCCAGCGAGATAGCCTCGAACCGCTCTTCGCTATAGCCGGTCAAATCCATCTTGTTGACCGCGAAGACAAAATAGCGGATGCCCATCAAGGCGCAAATTCTGGCGTGGCGGAGAGTTTGCGGCAAGACGCCGCGCTTGGCGTCCACCAAGATCACCGCCAAATCGGCGAACGACGCGCCGACCGCCATATTGCGCGTGTACTCCTCATGACCCGGAGTATCCGCCACAATGAAACTGCGTTTCTCTGTTGTAAAGTAACGGTACGCCACATCGATAGTGATACCCTGCTCCCGTTCGGCCATCAAGCCGTCCAAGAGTAATGAATAGTCTATCTTCCCGCCGCGAGAGCCCACCTGGCTGTCCAGAATCAAGGCGCGCTCCTGGTCGGCGTAAAGCAGCTTGGAATCGTACAATATATGCCCGATAAGCGTAGACTTGCCGTCGTCGACGCTTCCGCAGGTGATGAATTTTAACAAGCCAAGATCCGTGTTATTCATTAGAAATACCCCTCCCGCTTGCGGCGCTCCATACTGCCCGCCGCCTCGTTATCAATGACCCTGCTGGTGCGCTCGCTCGTAACGGAGGCCAGCGTCTCCGCGATAACCGCGTCCAATGTGTCCGCGTCGGATTCATCCCCGCCGGTCAACGGGTAGCACCCCAGCGTACGGAAGCGGACTTTTTTTATTTGCGGCGTCTCCCCGGGCAAAAAACGCATCCGCTCGTCATCCGCCATGATAATATTGCCGTCACGGCACACCACCGGACGCTCCGCCGCGAAGTACAGCGGGACGATGGGAATATTCTCGCGCTTTATATACTGCCATATATCCTTTTCCGTCCAATTGGAAATAGGGAAGACGCGAATACTCTCGCCTTTATTAATTCGAGTGTTGTAGAGCTTCCACATCTCCGGCCGCTGATTTTTGGGATCCCACGCGTGGCGCTCGTTGCGGAAAGAGAATATCCGCTCCTTGGCGCGGGATTTCTCCTCGTCCCGCCGACCGCCGCCGAAGGCCGCCGTAAAGCCGTACTTCGTAAGCGCGTCCTTTAGCGCCTGGGTCTTCATAATGTCGGTATACGCCGCGCCGTGGTCAAATGGGTTGATGCCTTGGGCGATGGCCTCCTCATTGCGGTAGACCAACATATTGATACCAAGGTCTTGCGCTCGCTTGTCGCGAAAGGTCAGCATCTCCTTGAATTTCCAGCTCGTATCGATATGCAGAAACGGAAACGGCGGCTTTTCGGGATAAAAGGCTTTCATGGCTAAATGCAGCATTACCGACGAATCCTTGCCGATGGAATAGAGCATCACGGGGCGTTCGCACTCGGCGGCTACCTCGCGGAAGATGTAGATCGCTTCGGCTTCTAAATTGTCTAAATGGGTTAATGGCATTTTTTATTATGGCTCCTAAAAAAGTCAAAGTCTTTAAAGTCAAAGTCTTTAAAGTCAAAATCATTAAAATCTTTTTTTTAGACGGAAGGCTTCGCCTTCCATAGATAGTTCGGGGGCTAAACCCCCGAACTTCAGTCAACTGCAACGTCAAAATCAATACTTGTTCGAATCACGGCTATCAATAGTAACGGTTTTGAATGTCGAATCCGGCATTGTTACAGTCCAATGGAGTAGAGTTCCATCCCTACGTACCGTCATCCTGCCCCCTAAGCCTCCTATATCATCACCTAAAAAAAGCGCTATCGCTTGCGACGGGCACTCTTTTACGCAGGAGGCGCAACCCCAACAGCGTTCAGGGCGGGGAATGGCGGCTTTTCCATCTTTCAATTTAATTAAACTTCCGGGGCAAATCTGTGAACATTTGCCGCAGGTTGTACACAGATCTTGCCTTATTTCAATGCTCATAATGTTCCCCCTCCTTAAGCAACGGCCTTGATACGGCGCTGATTTTTCCGTTTTCGAAACGCGAATTTACATAGCACTCCCAATTATCGCTTTTGTTCGGAAAATCGGCGCGCTCGGCAAAGCTGCGCCAGCGCGTCTCTTTTCTGGTCGATAGATGAACAATCAACGACTTGCATAGCGTCAAGCGCTCTTTCAGTTCCATTATGTAAACCAGCTCCTGCATATCGGCGGCGGAAACATGGTTGGACCGCGCCTCCAATTCCCTGATTTTTTTGTCGGCGGTCTTCAACGACGCCTCCGTGAAACGATACGAGGCGCTTATCCCGCCGGCGTGTTTGTCCATCGCCGCCTGCATTTCCTCTTCCAGATCATCCACGGAAAAAGAGATCTCGCCGCCGCCGATGGGGGATAAATATCCCTCCAAATATCGCTTTACCGCCTCGGCGTCGTCAATATTCGGTTGAGGCGCTTTATCATCCATATATTTGACCGCCCCTTTAGCCGCTATTTCCCCCTCGACCAAAGCCCCGGTCACATACTTTTGCGGGCAGCCTCCGGCGACGTCACCGGCGGCGAACAGGCCGCGCACGGTCGTCTCCCTATCCGTGCTCACCCAATACCCGGCGGCGGTGTGGCCGCCGGTGATATAGGGCTCGGTTCCCTCAATCTCCACATCCTTAACGCCCGGCGGCAACCCGCTCTCCAGCCAACGAAGGCTCTGGCTCGGCGCCATGTTGAGGTAGGCTTTTATCAAATCCATCTCCTGCTCTTTCGTGATGCCGGCCGTCTTTAGATAGCACGGGCCGCGGCCGCTTATAATTTCCATTACGGTTCCGTGCAAACGCTGGGAGGTGGTGAGGCCGTATTTGTCCTCGTAAACCTCTCCGGCGGAGTTGATCTGCTTCGCCCCGACCCCCTGCGCCAACGTTCCGGTGGGCGCTATGGTATCTTTGCACCGCAGGGCGATGAAGCGCATCTCAAGCGTGGTCATCTCCGCCCCGGCGCGAATACCCATAGCGAAGCCCGCCCCGGTGTTGAACGGCGGATACCACATTTTGTGCCGGGAAACGCCCGGATGATTGGGCTTATACAGCCCCGAAGCGCCGCCGGCGGCGCATAACACGGCTTTTGCCGACATAACGTACAGTATAGGCTTGTCAATATCCACGGCGTAAGCGCCGAGTATTCTATTATCTTTAACTATGTACTCAAACACGTTCGCCCGATTCAGCACGGTGATATTTTTTCGCGTTGATACTGATTTAGCTAAAATCGGTTTTATATTCTCCCCGTTGATTTTGACGTTGCGCCAGCCGCGTGTTACATACCGCCCCTCTTTATCTTTCAAGATCGTCAGCCCGAGTTTTTCTAATTTTTCCGTAGCGCTATTGAGCCCTTCTGCCATAGTCAGCAGAAGGTCGCCGCGGACAATACCGTCGGCGTCGGTTCGGGCGTAATCGACGTAGTCCTGCGGACTCTTGCCCGGAGCGATAAAGGCGTTGAGCGCGTTGACGCCGGCGGCGAGACAGCCGCTTCGCCTTATGTCGGCCTTTTCGACGATCAACACGCGGGCGTCGGAGCGTTCGCGGAAAGCAAGAGCCGCCCAGCATCCGGCGGTGCCGCCGCCTATTATCAGGAAGTCCGTGTTGATGTGTTGTACGTCTAGATTCATTATAGTTGATCCTTAAAAATCAAATTCTTTAAATCAAAATCTTTTAAATCTTTTTAAGACGAAGCCTTCGGCTTCATAGATAAATGCGGGGCCTACGCCCCGCATTTTCAATCAAAGTCAAAGTCAAAAGATTTTGACGTTATATGTTGACTGAAAATCGGGGGCGTAGCCCCCGATTTATCTATGGAAGGCGAAGCCTTCCGTCTAAAAAAGATTTAAAGACTTTTAATCTTTATATCCCCTGTCTATCGTCATTTATCACGCCCAACACCGTTTTCTTATTCTTGGTTACTATCGGCCTGTTTACATCGCTCAAAAAGTCGGCGACAAACGGGTTTGCCGGAGAATCGCATACCGCTTCCGGGCTGCCTGATTGTTCTATTTTCCCTTTGTTCACTATGACTATCGTATCCGAGACTTCAAGGGCCTCGTCTTGGTCGTGCGTTACGAAGACGCTTGTTACGTGAATCTCATCGTGCAGACGGCGTATCCACCGCCGTAATTCTTTTCTTACTTTGGCGTCTAACGCACCGAAGGGTTCGTCAAGCAACAGCACCGACGGCTCCACGGCAAGCGCCCTCGCCAGCGCCACGCGCTGCCGCTGTCCGCCGGAGAGTTCCGAGGGGAAACGGTTGACGTAGCCCTCAAGCTGAACCATTGCCACAAGGCGCATAACGCTTTCATATATCGCCTTCTTGTCCGGACGGATTTTTCGAGGGCGCACGCGAAGACCGAAAGCGATATTCTCAAACACGTTCATGTGCCTGAATAGGGCGTAGTGCTGAAACACGAACCCCACCTTCCGATCCTTTACGTGTTTGTTGGTCTGGTCTTCCCCGGAAAATTTTATCACGCCGGAATCGGGCGTTTCCAAACCGGCGATAATCCGCAGAAGCGTGGTCTTGCCGCAACCGGAGGGGCCCAAGAGGGCGGTGATCTCCCCCTTGGGTATGTGCAGGTTGATGTCGTTTAGGGCGACAAAATTACCGAACGTTTTTTTGATATTCTGTATCTCGATACTCATGATTGTATCTCCACCTCCTTAGATTTTCTTTGCGCCGCGATGAAATACTCCAAGACCGCTTTCACAATAATCGTCACCAAGGCCAAGAACGTCAGCAGAGACGCCACGGCAAAGGCGGACTTGAACATATACTCGCCGTAGAGAATATCTATATACAGCGGCATGGTCGTCGTCACGCCCCTGACAAGGCCGGAGACGACGGACACCGCCCCGAACTCTCCCATAGCCCTGGCGTTTGTCAGTATTATTCCATATAATAGACCCCACTTTATATTCGGCAGAGTCACTTTCCAAAAAATCTGAAATCCTGAGGCGCCCAATGTGAGGGCGGCCTCCTCGTCGTCCTTTCCCAACTCCCGCATAAGCGGCGTAAGCTCGCGGGCCACAAAGGGGAAAGAGACAAAGAGTGTCGCGAGAACTATTCCCGGAACGGCGAAGACGATCTTTATATTGTGATCCATAAGCCACGTTCCGAACCATCCGAATGAACCGAACAAGAAAATAAATAAAAGCCCAGCTATCACGGGCGAAATGCTAAACGGCACCTCGATAAGCGTGACTAACAGTTTTTTGCCCGGAAATTCGTACTTTGTTATCAGCCACGCCAAGACGACCCCGAAAAAGGTATTAACGGGGACGCAAATCAATACCGTGAGCAACGAAAGGCGTATCGAAAACGCGACGCCCGGGTCGGCGAAGGATTTAAAATAGCCGGCGACGCCGGCTTTTAACGCCTCACGGAAGATCGTTACAAGCGGCAGAATTATAAATATCAATAAAAACAGGCCGGAGACAGACAGCAACAGCGCCTTCACCCACCGCGGTTCTTGAACGATCCTTCTTTTAATCATGACGACCGCCCCCTTAACATATACTTTTGAAGAATATTGGTGACAAGCATCATGATAAACGCTATTATGAGCATAGTCACGCCTATGGCGCTCGCGCCCAAATAATCAAACTGCATAAGCTTCTTTATAATCAACAGCGGAACTATCTCGCTTACATACGGCATATTGCTCGATATGAAGATAACGGAGCCGTATTCGCCAAGCCCGCGGGCAAAGGCCATAGTCGCCCCGGTGACAAGAGCCGGCAGCACCGTGGGGAAAATAACCTTGGCAAAGATCTGTAAATAGTTCGCCCCGAGACTCGCCGCCGCCTCTTCCAACGTGGCGTCCAACTCCTCTATGATAGGCTGTACGGTACGCACCACAAACGGAAGCCCGATAAAGACAAGGGCGATCACTATGCCCGCGGTAGAATACCCAAGCGTGACGCCGAACGGCAAAAGAATCTTCCCCAAAAGACCGTTGGCCGAAAACACGGCGGCAAGCGAAATGCCCGCCACAGCCGTAGGAATGGCGAAAGGCAGATCGATGCAGGCGTCCACTATCTTCTTTCCAATAAAATCGTAACGCGCCAACACCCACGCTATGATAAAGCCGAAGACAAAGTTTATCAGCGCGGCGGCGATAGCCGAAAAGAACGAAATCTTAAACGCGGCGACGACCCGCTCGTCTAAGATAATCCTGAAATAATCCTTGAGCGGCATCTTCGCCGCGTAAATGACAAGGGAAGATATCGGGATCAGTATAAGAAAGGACAAGTAGCTCAGACTTAGCCCCATGCTTAGACCGAACCCGGGTATCTTACCCTTGCCGGTTTTCATTTTGAACGGAAACCTCATTTTTTCTTCAACCCCGCCATTATCTTATCAAATTCGCCGTTGTCGGCGAAGTGCGTCTGCTGCGCCGTCTTCCACCCGCCGAAGTCAGCGTCTATCGTCACCAAACGAAGATCGGCGAAGACGCTCGAAAACTCTTTGGCGATCTCCTCGTTGGACGGACGGTAGTAATGCCTGCCGATAAGACGCTGCGCGTCGTCGGAATAGAGGTACTCCAAATAGGCGACAGCCTCCTCCTTAGTGCCGCGCTTTTCAACTATGCCGTCGACATACGTTACGTTGGGCTCCGCTAGAATGCTCAAAGACGGGGTGACTATATCATAGTTACCGGCGCCGAGATCCTTGTTGATCAAGTGGGCCTCGTTCTCCCAAGCCAGCAAAACATCCCCCTGCCCCTTTTGCACAAAGGTATTAGTGGAACCGCGCGCACCGGAATCCAAAACCTTGACGTTGGCGTAGAGCTTGGAAACGAACTCGCGGGCCTTATCGTCGCCGCCGTATTTGAGGCGGGCGTACGCCCACGCCGCGAGATAATTCCAACGCGCCCCGCCGGACGTCTTGGGATCAGGGGTCACAACCTCAACACCCTTCTTCACAAGGTCGTCCCAGTCCTTTATGCCCTTGGGGTTGCCCTTCCGAACAAGAAAGACTATGGTAGAGGTATAGGGCGAACTGTTTTTCGGAAACCGCTTTATCCAATCCTCCGCGATCAGACCCTTCCGGGCGTCGACGATGGCGTCTATGTCGTAGGCCAAAGCCAGCGTCACCACGTCGGCCTCGTTCCCCTCGATAACGCTGCGCGCCTGCCCGCCCGACCCGGCGTGAGACTGGTTGACCGTCACCTCGACGCCCGCCTTATTCTTGTAATACTCGGAAAACGCCTTGTTGTAGTCCTGATACAACTCCCGAGTAGGGTCGTAGGAGACGTTCAGTAGCGTAACCTTTCTGACCTCGGCCTTGGCCCCGCTCTCCTCTTTCTTCCCGCAGTACAAAAACACGAGCAATACCAGCGTCAATACGAAAAAGACGCCCGCACGAACCCAAAACTTCCGACCGCCGCCGATTTTACCGGCTGATACCGTACCCATCTTCTCCCCTCCTTATAAAAAAGGTTATGTGTATTTGTGTACTAATGTTTTATTATACTAATGTAATGATACGTTGGCCATACCCCGCCCTTTTTTAAAATTCATACCAAACATACAAAACATATCCGCTTACTATGAATATAATATACGGCAAACCGCATGTCAATAGAAAAGTGAAAAAAAATTATTTTTTTTTTAGAATCCTAATTGTCCCGGCTCAAAGCGTCCGCAATCAGCTTCCTGAGTGCCCCGGAAGCCTCCCAAAAATACTCCCCGGGTTGCAACGTCAGCCCGAAGTTCAACCGCTTCTCGAACTGCGTCTTCCCCGTTCTCTCTATCCCGGAGCCCCGGAATTCGGCCACCGCCCTCATCGCGTAGCCGTCCTCCTCCGTGTCGTTGTGGACGTTCTGGGAGAACTCCACCATTATTTTGATGTTCAGGTCGGCCGTTCCGCCCCTTGAAACCGGGATCAAGCCGCAGTACTCTTTAAGGTATTTGCGGACGTGCGCGTCGGCTAAGAAGTCTGGGGGGACTACTATAGACTTGCTGAGCGAGCTCGCCTTGTACTCCAAGGTGTAGGTCAACGCCGGAACCTTATATATGTAGGAGAGATCCTGCCCTTTAGTGAGGCGGATGCCCAAATCCCTGTATCTGATGAAGGAGTCCGACTTTATATAGCGGCGGGCGTCGGGGGTCACGTTCAACATGCTTCCGTTGTGGACAAAGGGCACCTTGTAGTCCCTCAGCGGCACCGCCCCGCGGCTATCCGTCTCAAGCTGCGTCAGCACGCGTCCGCCTTGTACCGTCGCGGTGAGGTAGAATCCGGTGAGCGGAGCCCCGTCTATGGTGAAGACCGCGTCCGGCGACCGGTTTGGGAACGAACCTTGCCGCCCGTCCACAACCGTAATCGCCGACTTCACATCTATCTTGTCGAAGAGTATCTGCACATTGGCGCGTATGTCGTCCACGTTCACCCCGGAGCCGCTCCCGCCGCTTTGTTCTATCTTAGACATCGCCGCGCACAGCGCCCCTATCGCCCCGGGCAGCGCCGCGTTCAAGTCGCTGCCGCGGGCGTCCTGAAAACGCGTCGACGCCAGCGCGTCATAATAGTCGTTGTGGCCGTTCAACGCCGAGCGCACATCATCCTCCGAGACGGTAAGCGTCAGCGTCCACACGCGCCCCTTGCCCACGCCCGCCTCCTCGGCGGACTCAAGGCAACGCTCCGCGAACTTGCCGAACGCGAACCTCTTTATGCTGTTCGAGGTATCCACCTCCATGCGCATGTTCTCCTTGAGCCACATATAAAGTTCGGTACGGAACTCCGCCTCGGCGGCGGCGCGGGCCTTGGCCATAACCTCCCTGGAGGGCTTGCCGAATTGGGAGAAACTGTTGGAGGCGACTACGGGACGGGCGTACGTTTCAAAGAGCGCCGCCGAGAACAACGACAACGATATCAGCAATAGCAACGATGTTTTGACGGTATTCATTTTATAGTTCTCCTTTGACGGATGTCAGCACCATATCCGCCAACTCTTTCGCTTGATCCATACTCTTAGCCTCGGCGTAACATCTTATTATCGGTTCCGTGTTCGACGCCCTTAAATGCACCCATCCATAGTCCCTTATAATCTTCAACCCGTCCGTCAGATCCCTCTTTTCAGCCTCAAACGCCTTGTTCAGCTTGTCTATCAATACCGACGGGTCGGCGTCAACGCACGGAATCTTCTCCTTTACAATATAATATACGGGCCAATCCATTGCCAATTCATATAGCTTCTTTCCGGTTTTCGCCATCTCCTCCAAAATAACGGCCAATCCGGTCAGACCGTCTCTGGCCATGCAGACCGCCGGATATATCACGCCGCCGTTGCCCTCGCCGCCGGCTATGCAGCGGTTGGCCCTCATGCCCTCCACCACGTGCGCCTCGCCTATCTTGGTTCTGATCACCGCCACGCCGTACTTGGCGGCCACGTCGTCCACCACCATGGAGGTGGAGAGGTTCGTAGCCACGTTTTCGGCCTTCTTCGCCAGGATGTTCTGCAGCGCCAGAGCCAGCGTCATCTCCTCCGAGACCTCCTGGCCCGCCTCGCCCATCGTCGCCAAGCGGTCGGCGTCGGGGTCGAAGACGAAGCCGCCCCAAAAGCCGCCGCCGGAGAGCAGGCGGCGCAGATCGCCGAGGTGCTCGGGGCGCGGCTCGGGGTTGTGGACGAAATCGCCGTCCAATTTGTTGTTCACGCCCTCCCACTGCACGGACAAAGCGGAAAGCAGTTTCGGGAACACCGCGCCGGCGGCGCCGTTTATCGAGTCCACCGCTATACGGATATTTTTAGACCTGATGAGGGGCGCGTCCACGCACGAGAGTATCTTGTCAATGTGAACCGGCGAGGTGTCCACGCTCTCCGCCGGTTTGTCGGCGTGCTTGGCGAACTCATCGCTCTTGGGATAATCGCCGGCTCTGAAGGCCGAGTAGACCGTCTCGCACTCGTCGCCCCTGCACAGCCGCCCGCTCTTGTGAACCATCTTGTACCCGTTGTAGGGCAGCGGGTTATGGCTCGCGGTGATTATGATCCCGGCGTTAGCGCCCAACGCCGGCACGGCCACGCAGGTGGTGGGCGTGGGCGCGACGCCGATGTCGACGGGAACCCCGCCGGCGGCGAAGATCCCGCGAGCGGCGGCGCGCATAAGCGCGGGGCCGGTAGGCCGCGTGTCGCGCCCTATAACAATCTTTCCCCCGCCGGCGATCCGCGTCTGTATAAACGCGATCCGCGAAACAAACTCCTCGTCAAGCGTCTCGCCGAACTTGCCGCGAATACCCGAAACCGTCATTATCGGCAACGTTTTCATATTAACTTTTATCCCCCGTCAATACACGCTCCGCCAAAGCCGGATCGCTCACCGCGCACCGCGTCGACCCGTCCGGCATATCCTTTACCGCCACGCCCGCCGCCGCGAATTGGGCGCGGATCTCGTCGGCGGCGCCGAAATCCTTCTCGGCCTTCGCCTTTTTACGCGACACGGCCTTGCTCACTATCGCCTCCTTTAACGCCGAAGACAACGCGCCGCCCGCGGCAAGCGTTATCCTGTAGCCGTCGCGAACCTCCGTAACCTCCGTATCGCCGCCGCCGTCCGCCTTCAGCAAATCCAGCCCCAAAACTTTGTCCGCCTCGCGGACAAACGCCAGCTTCTCCGGCCCCGTAAGAGCGTCGCCGCGCACAGCCTCCCAAAGGGCGGCCACGGCGCGGGGCATGTTCAGGTCGTCGCATACGGCATCCGCAAAAGGCTCAAGCGCCTTGTTCACACGCTCATTATCAACGCCGGAAACGCCGCCGTCGCGCGGCCCCTCTATCGACAATATGGACTTTTTAAGATTCGCCAAGGCATGTTCCGCCGAGAGCGCCCCCTCAAACGAGAAACTCAGCGGCGTGCGGTAGTGCGCCGTGTAGCAGAACATCCTGTAGCCGAGCGGCGAGACGCCGCGCTCCCTCAACGTATCCAGCTTAACGAAATTCCCTCCCGACTTCGCCATTTTCCCTTTGTCAAGCACCAAGAACTCCCCGTGCATCCAATAACGGGCGCACTTCTTGCCCGTGGCCGCCTCCGTTTGAGCGATCTCGTTCGTGTGGTGGACGCGGATGTGATCCATGCCGCCGCAGTGGATGTCGAGCGGCTGAGGCAGGTGCGCCAAAGACATCGCGCTGCACTCTATGTGCCACCCCGGGAAACCCACGCCCCACGGGCTCCGCCACTCCATCTGACGCTTGCTACCCGTTGCCGGAGAAAACTTCCACAACGCGAAATCCGTGGCGCTACGCTTCTCCCCCATCTCCACGCGCTCCCCCGCCCGCAAACTCGACGGGTCTATGCGGGCGAAATCGCAGTACGACGGGAACTTGGCCGTGTCAAAGTATATCCCGTCGCTGGTACGGTAGGTAAAACCCTTCTCCTCAAGCGACTGCACGAGGGCGATCATCTGCGGGATGTGCTCGGTGGCCTTGGGCCAGAGGTCGGGCGGCAAAATATTCAGCGACGCGATGTCCGCCATGAAGCGCTCCGTGTAAAACGCCGCTATGTCCCACACGCTCTTACCCTCGCGCGCCGCCCCGCTCTCCATCTTGTCCTCGCCCTCGTCGGCGTCGGAGGTCAAGTGCCCTACGTCGGTGATGTTTACCACATGACGAACCCCGTAGCCGCACCAATTAAGCGCCCGCTTCAGAACGTCCTCAAACACGTACGTGCGCAAGTTGCCGATATGCGCGTAGTTGTAGACCGTGGGGCCGCAACAGTAGATCGCCACGGGGTCGTTCGCCGGAACGAACAGCTCCTTGCCCGCGGCGGCGGTGTTGTATAGATGAAGCTCCCTTTTCATAGTCAAAACTCCATCCGCACCTTCCCCGTCCCGGAAACGATCTCGCCTATCAGCACCGGCTCAAACTCGGCAAGAGCGCCGTCGCGCAAAACGGCGTCCGCGCCGCCCTTATCGACGACCGCCGCCATCCCTATCCCCATGTTGAACGTGCGGTACATCTCCGCGTTCTCCACGCCGCCGGTAACCTGCAAATAACGGAATATCGGCAGGGGCTCCCACGACTTGGCGTCTATCGCCGCGTCGCAATTCTGCGGAAGTATCCTGTCCACATTGTCAACAAAGCCGCCGCCCGTGATGTGGGCGCAACCCTTGACCTTTCCCGCGTCCATCAGAGGCAGCAGCTTTATGTAGGAACGGTGCGGTTCCAATAACGCCTGGCCGAAGGTCTTGCCGCCCTCAAAGATATCAGAGTAACTCTTCTTGCCGACCTCCGTAACGATCTTCCGCGCCAAGCTGAACCCGTTGGTATGCAGCCCGACCGACCGCAACCCAATCACAGCGTCGCCCGGCGCGATTCCCGCCCCGTCGATAACCTTGTCCCTCTCAACAACGCCCACAATCGTCCCGGCGAGGTCAAACTCCCCCTCCCTGTATATGTCCGGCATCTCCGCCGTCTCCCCGCCGATGAGCACGCAGCCGTTGGCGCGGCAGGCGGCGGCCAACCCGGAAACGATCTGCTCCGCGACGGCGGGAACGAGCTTGCCGATGCCGATATAATCGAGGAAGAAGAGCGGACGGGCGCCCATAACCAAGATGTCGTCGACGCAGTGGTTCACGATATCTATGCCGACGGTGCCGTAGACCTTAGAGTCGAAAGCGACCTTGACCTTCGTGCCCACGCTGTCGGTGGAAGAGACGAGGATCGGGGCGTCCATGCCCTTGAGCCAAGAGGCGTCGAACATACCGCCGAACTGGCCGAATTTGCCGTGGACGTGAGCGTTGTAGGTGGAGGAGACGAGGTCGCCGATACGGCCTTTTACGCTGTTCCAGGTGTCGATGTTTACACCGGCGGAGGAGTATGTTAGTTTTGTCGGCATTGAGTTGTAATCCTTAAAGTCAAAGTCAAATGATAAAAATCAAATTAAAAATCAAAATCATATAAGGGGAGGGCTGCGCCCTCCCTCGCTACAAAGAAAATGGCTTCGCCATTTTCTTTTCCGCTACCCACCCTGCGGGGCGCTGCCCCGCAACGCCCCGACGATAAACAAGCGCCGCTTCGCGTCGCAAAGTCAAAATCAATACATCTAATATAAGTTACGGGCGGGGAAAAGTCAAAAAAACAGCGTTAATCCCATATAGCTTAGGCTTACTCCGGCGGCTATGGCTCCTATGGCGGTTACGGTTATGTTTTTTTGGATTTTGTCCTCGTAGTAGTCGGAGAATCTGCCTGTATTGCCTTCCGGGATGTAATGTTTATAGTAGGTATTTGTGTTCGACAGGCCTATATAGCAGGTCGTTAATCCGGCCGCGGCCACGGTTAGCGCGCTTATGTCGACTATGAATTTTAGGTCGAACCTGCGTTCCGCCTTGGGCTTCTTGACCTTCTTCTCCGGCGGCTGCGCGCCCGTGTTCCAGGCTATGTTTACGGCGGTGTCGGCGGCTACGGGGACTATCTCGCCGGCCCTCACTAGGGGGGCGTAGCCGTTGTTCCTAAAGAGGACGTTCCGCAGCTCCACCTTCGACAGCGAGTCCCCCACGTTCACCCCGTAGACGCTGTTGCTGACGGAGGCGTTGCTCATAAACACCGCCGCGTCGGGGCCGAACGCCCTCACGCCGTTCCAATCAAAAGGCTGAGAGGCCTCCGCCGCGCCGGCGGTGTCGTTCGCCGACATCATGACGACCGGACTCCCGGGCGCGCCCGCGACCGTGAGCACGCCGCGCACGTCGATCCCCGTGAGCTGCCCGAAGTACATCACCGCCCCGGGGCCTACGCGGAGCGTGTCGCCGACGGGAACCGACAGCGCCGACTTCACCAAATACTCGCCGCCGTCCAAGCCGCCGGTCACGTCGCCGGAAAGAACGCGCTTCTCGGCGGCTGAAAGATCGGCGGACGACAGGACGGCGACCAGCGTTAACAGCGCCGCCGAAAGCGGTTTGAAGCAGAGGAAATGATTGAAATGACATTTAATGACTTTACGGGCCATACCGAACGCTCCTTTTTTTGTGTTAATAGGTTAAATACCGCCCAGACAGAATAAATACAAACAACGAGAGGTACGACGAGAGAACGATCGCGCCCGGCAACCGCGGGCGGAATCGGCACAACGAGAGTAATACCGTACAACGAGAGGCACAACGAAAGGCCGGGCTAAAACACCGACATCAAGAATATAATTAATTAACGCGCGTTAAATCAATACCCTTGGAAAAAAATCAAAAAATTCATTTTTGGGTCGGAAGCGGGCGTTTTAAAATTTATTTGACTCTAAAATACCCATATATTATATTGGTATAGAATGACGGCCGTCGCCACAACATCGTCGATCGGCTATTCACAACGGCGTAAAACGCGCCGTTTATAATCATACACAAAACATGAAAGGGGTTGTGGCATGAAAAACCTTAAAGTATCAATGAAGCTGTTGGTGGGGTTCGGCGTTATGGTGGTGGTGATCTTGGTCATCAGCCTTGTAAGCTACTTCAACATACTAGGTATTGACCGCGAGTACTCGAAAGGCATCGACCAAAACGCCATACCTTTGAACCCGGCTATTAACGCGTACGGGGCCATACACGCCGTGCGCGCCGAGTTAAGGGGGGCGATCCTCAATACCGGCAACAAAGAAAAGGTTCTTGAACAGAAAAAATTGCTGGCCAGGTGGAGCGGCGAGTTTGAGGACAGCGCCCAGTCGTTCGGTAAGTTTTGCATAGGCGAACAAACCAAGAAACTGTATGGCGACGCCATGAAAAAATACTCGGAGGTTTTAAAGCCCGCCGCGAATAAATTAATCGACGACGCCGCGAACGGAGTGGATAGGGCGGAATTGATGAAAACAATGGACAACGTTATAAATCCCGCGGCGGACGACGTGGCCGAAAACTTTGTAAAAGCCACCGACGTAAAGGCGGACCAATTAGTGGAGAAGTCGAATGAATGCAGCGATCTCACCTCAACCGTCGCCAATACCATGATCGCCCTGCTAATCGCGGGCGTCATCATCGCCGTGGCTTTCGGCGTATATATCAGCGGCATAATCAGCAAACCTTTGGGCGTTACCGTCAATATGATAAACGAGATGAGCCACGGGCACTTAGGCGGCAGGCTGCGCCTCGACCGCCACGACGAGATCGGCGTTATGGCCAAAACGATGGACTCCTTCGCCGACGATATGCAGAATATCATCATAGGCACCATGAAGAAAATTTCCGTGGGCGACCTGAGTACGAGGATCGATTCAAAAGACTCCTCGGATGAGATCGCCGCCGCCCTAAAGGGTACGATAGACTCGCTGCAATCGCTTATCAGCGACGACGGCGGCATGGTTCTCGAGGCCGTGGCCAACAAAGACCTGACGCAGAGGCTTACCGGCAATTACATGGGCGATTACGCCAAGATGAAGAATAACATAAACACCGTCGTAGACAACCTCGACGAGGCGAACAGCCAGATTTTAGGCAGCGCCCAAAGTTTGGCCGAGGGGTCGAACGAGCAGGCGGCTTCGCTTGAGGAGGTGTCGGCGAGCCTTGAGGAGATAGCCTCCATGACGAAGCAGAACGCCGACAACTCCAATCAGGCGAAGATTTTGGCGGGAGAGGCGCGCAACGCCGCCAACGAGGGCGACTCCTCCATGAAGAAAATGGCCGCGGCTATCCAAGAGATCAAACAGTCGTCCGACAATACCGCGAAAATTATCAAGTCTATCGACGACATAGCCTTCCAGACCAACCTCTTGGCGCTCAACGCGGCGGTCGAGGCGGCCAGAGCGGGCGAGGCGGGCAAGGGCTTCGCGGTCGTGGCCGAAGAGGTGCGCAACCTCGCGATGCGCAGCGCGGACGCGGCGAAGAACACGGCGAACATGATCGAGGAGTCGGTGAAGAACGCCGACGGCGGCGTCAAGATCACGGAAGAGGTCGCCAAGTCGCTCAACCAAATCGTCGACCGCATCATCAAAGTGGGCGACCTGATAACCGAGATAGCGACGGCTTCCAACGAACAGGCGCAGGGCGTGGAGCAGGTGAACGTCGCCGTAGCGCAAATCAGCACCGCCACCCAGAATTTCAGCAAGGAGGCCGAGGAACTCGCGGAGATGGCGCGCGCGTTCAAATTGAGCGACGGCGGCAAGGCGCGCCCGACCAGCGTAAGGCGCAGCCAGCTCCCGCCCCCTAAGCAGACGCACCGGCCCGTCGTAGCCGCGCTTCCCGACAAATCGGTGAAGAACCCGGCTCCGGCGAAATCGGTGAAAGCGGAGGAGTTGATTCCGCTTGACGACGATGAGTTGCATGACTTTTAATGAATAAAAAATACCGCACGCTGTAAAAAAGGGCGGGGGAAAAACTCCCCGCCCTTTTCCGCTTTAAAAGAAGACTCCGGAAATTTTTTCGCCGCATCCCCCGCACACGCCGCCGGCCGCCAAGCCGGCCGTATCCGTTCTATAGCCGCGTCTGCGTATTACAACCGCGCCGCACTTATGGCAACGCGTGTCTTGAAATATGTTTACGTTTCCGCCGTAGACGTAACGCAGACCGGCGTCGGAGCCGATCCCGCACGCCCTCTCTATGGCGGCCGCGCCGGTCGGGGGGGCGTTTGACATACGGTACCTGGGGTAGAAACCGGAGACGTGCCAAGGGACGTCCGCGCCAAGATCATTCACAATAAAGCGGGCGATGTCAACCAACTCCTCATCGGAATCATTCAACCCGCCTATAAGCAACGTCGTGACCTCCAGCCATATACCCGCCTCGCGAATAGCCCTGAGCGACTCCAATACCGGCGTCAGCGCCGCGCCGCAGCGCTCTTTGTAAAATTCGCCGCGAAACGACTTAAGGTCTATGTTGCAGGCGTCAAGGTACGGGGCGGCCGTACGCAAGCACTCGGCGGTCATAAAACCGTTCGACACGAAAACCGTCCTTAACCCCGCCGCCTTGGCGGCTTCGGCGGTGTCGAGGGCGTACTCGAAAAAGACCGTCGGCTCCGTGTATGTAAAAGATACGCTTGGGCACCCATACCGTATCGCGGCGTTTACGATATCACGCGGGGACATCGCGTAGCCGCCGTATAAATCATCATCCCGGCAAACATCGCCGTTGCCGTTGCGATTGTCATTGCAACTATCGCTATCTTTATCATTGTCAACGTCGCCCATAAACTCGACAGCCTGAGATATGCCGTGGTTTTGACAAAAAACGCACTTGAAATTACAACCTACGGTGGCAATGGAAAACGTTTCGCTTGCCGGAAGGAAGTGATACAGCGGCTTCTTTTCCACGGGGTCGACATTTTGCGCGACAACACGTCCGTAGACGCAAGTACGCAACACGCCGTTTTTATTGATACGAACAGCGCACCGACCGCGCCTATTCGGGGCGATATCGCACCTATGAGCGCATAAATTACAGCTCACGTTGTTATTAACGTTATTGTTAGTCCAGAGCAACGCTTCTTTCATCATTCAACGCCTACCTCGGAGGGAGCACCGCTAACTTCTTTATCTTGCTCTTCACCGTCTTCCCCACATTTCGCGACGTGGCCGTGACCTGATACAAATATACGTTCGGCGTCAAATAATTTCCCTTATTGTCTCTGGGCACCCACTGTTCTCCGTTTTTGGGGTTGCGTATCACCGCCAGCAGTCTGCCGCCCAGCGAGTACACCCTTATAGTCACGCTCACGTCTAAGTCGCCGGTGACGTTTGAGTGAGTGTAATAGAAGCGCGTTTGCCGGCCCATTTTCACGGGGTTGGGGACGTTTATCACGTGGTCAAGCTTTATATCGGACGGATCCGCCACCTCCCAAACCACGCTGAGTTTGGAGACGTTTCCAAGCAAATCTTGAGCGCTGATTATCAGGTCGTAGGTTCCGCCGCCGAGCATATTCTCCTCAAAAGCGACTATCGCCTTTCCCTGCGTGAAACTCCCCGTGTCGAAATCGAACAGGTGATTGATACCGCGCTTTGACAGGGCGCCTTTCACCTCTATGCTGATGCCCTCGTCCGGGCCGCCGCTTACCTTGTTTATACCGCTTTCGTCCTCTATCTTTATCTCCAGCGTTACCGGCAGCTGCGTGGTGATGCGGTTTTTTACGAAGAGTCCGGCGCGATCCATCGCCTCCGAGTTATACACGGGCCTCACGCTGATCTTAGGTCCCGCGGTGTCGCTCGTGTTGACGCTCTCGTCCGTGCCGTCAAAGATCAAATCGCCGATATAGCCGGCGCCTATCGCGCCCGCCGCCGCCTTCCTCTCGTTCCACGCGTATACGGAGAGTTTCACGCCGGGCTTTCTGAAGGCAAGGTTCATAGGCAACTGTATAGGTTGCTCAAACTCGCCGTTTTTTCCGACGCGCACCCGCGTCGCGCTGAAGACCGGACTCCCCGGCAAACCGTACGCCGTGACCGTATCGAATTTGCCGCCGTCCTTTCTGCGCACCGAATCCTGCGGCGGGTTGAAGAGCGTAATGGCGACGTAGGCGCTGTCGCCGTCGCCCGCACCGCCCGCTCTCCCCTTTATGGTCACCCGCTGCAACGCCTTTAGCGTGTCGATAGCCGCTCCGGCCGCGTTCGTGATTTTTAGCCCTTCGACACCATTTCCTGGCCCCATAATTTGTATTGACGGGTCGCCAAAGAGCGTATAGTACCTATTGTCGATATGTATGTACCTAATCTTCGCCCTCGCAAGCGCGCCGCCGACCGACAGCTCCGCGTTGTCGGAAATACCTAATAACTCGGAAAAAAACGACACCGACAGATTCTGATTCTTGTCCGCGTACACCTCGCGGGCCGACGCGACGGCCGCTATGCCGCCGCCCATAGGCTGTTTGACCAGCATGGCGGCTAAACTCTCGCTGCCGGGTTGATCGTTTCTACCCACCGAACAGGAAAACATGGAAAAAAGCGGGTAACGCCCTCTATTTTCAAGCGCGGGAATTTGATCCTTGGAAAAAAGCATCTCATCCGCTATTTGGCTCATTGATCCGTGCCCAAACCAATTGACGAGCGCGGCCCCGCTGTTTATCTCGTTTATAAACGCCCTCGTGGCGGCGGGCTTGTGGTAACGCTCGTCCCACCCGTACTCAAAGAGGTATATCTTCTTCTGAACGATATCCGGACGCCCGTTGTCTATAATGCGCGAAATAAGCTCGGATGAATACGTGTGGGACGGGTCCGTTCTGTCTTCGCGCGCGCCCTGCTGGTCGTCGTCGGCGCTAAGCAACACCCTGTTGCGCCAAGAATCAAATTTCGCGACACGCGGATCCTCCATCTCTTTGATCTTATCCACCATGGCGTACGCCTCGGACAAACTCCCCGCCGGCAACCGCCCCATGAAATAATAACAGCTGTGCTGCAAATTCAAGGACGTTTGTTCAAAAAACGTATAAAAATCCTCGTTGAACCTGCCGTTTATATACGGCACCGGCATAAAATTGACGACGCGGGAAGAGACGTTCTTGTAGTCGTAGTGGCCGGTACCCAAGAGCGTAACATAAGAGAAAAGGTCGCCGCCTTCCCAATTTCCATACACATAGTACAAAAAATTTCTTATAGCCGCGGGATCCATATTACCGCCGCCGAACTGATCCAATATGTCGTTAAGCAGCACCACCTTGGGACGGCTGAAACCCACGCCGGTCTTGTGCGCGGCCAACCTATACGCCGCGTCCAAAAACTCCGAGCGCGTGACGATCAAAAAATCCGTCGAATTGCCGGCGGCGCGCAAATCCCGTATCTGATAGTCCATATACTGCACGCCCTGCCTATCACCCGCTACCGCGATAGAATCGCTGTAGTCCGCTATATCCCTCTCACGCATAACCATGTACCTAACACCCTCGCGACCGGTATCGCTCCACACATACGACGGCGATCTCACCGTATCCACAAGCTCCGCGCCGCGACCGCCCACCGGAACACGCACAACATACGTGAGTTCGCCGCCGGCATTGGATAGCCTGTAACGCGCCTCTTCGGCATCAGCGTCGGAAAAAACCTCCAACTTGCCGACGTCGCCGCCAAGCGCGATAGCGCGCGAATACCGCAGGTAGATCGCGTTTAACTCGTAACTCGTGGAACCGCCGTACCTGACAATCAGGTCTCTCGAACTCCAATCGTCAATAGGGTACGTATCCCCGTTGCCGCAATTCGAACACAATCGGCCGGCGCCAAGGTCGGCGCTAAGCATTCCGCCGTACATCGCGCCCACGCGAAAACCTATAAACCCGCGCAAACTCTTGTCGATCCCGGGTAACTCCAACCGTATCGTGGTATCCGCCCTGCTTGGCGTAAACCTCCTCCACGCCCACTCGATCCCGCCCTCATGATTGTCGCCCGATTCCGATAACACACGCGGCTCGCGAAGGTAAAGATGGGTCTCGTACACATCCTGCGGCGGCGCGTTTACCGACGGCTGATTAAAACGCTCCATAGCCATGCCGGCCCCCGCGTCCTTCACCGTAAGCCAATACGTACGGAAATCATCGTACCTGTTTATATTAAAATTAAAAAAACGCCGCGTGATCTCGCCCTTCGAATTGTACTCTTTCTTGAACCCCCAATCCGACGCCCCGGAAACATACGCGACGACGTAGTCGCCGTCGTCAACATAACCGTCCCCGTTCAGGTCGTACCGTATAATCGGCACCTCGTAAACATTCGCCGGGACATCCGCGAAAGAGGGCGGCACCTGCACGTCCATCTCCCCCTGACGCGACGCGTAAAGCGCGACGGAAGAGAGCCGCACCCCGTTACCGAATATTTTGCGGATGGCCGCCCCGCGAATCTTTATCAGCGAATTCTCATTCGTCAACCCCTCGTTCAAATTACGGTTGCCGTCGCCCACCTTAAACCGCGCGAGCCTTTGACTGTTGGCAAACGGATAGGGATCGTTCTGCGCGGCCGCCTTACGCAACCCGCCGCGCCCGCGCGAAATATGCCACCCCTGCGCCACCTTAAAATTCAAAAGCACCCGCGACGTCATACGCTCATACTCGCCGCGCGGCGACCAAACCTCGCCCGTATGGGCATACGCCGGAAACTCCACCGCTATACGCGCCCTCTTGAGCAACTGAACACGCCCTTGCCCCATATCGTACACCGGACGCAAAAGAACGTGGGCCGCGCGATACCCCCTAAGCATCACGTAACGCGGCTCGCTAATCCACCGCGCCGCGAAACGCGGAACCGACGAATCGGGCGACGAGAGATGCCGCGTCGGCAACGAACCGCTCAGCCTAACAACGGAAACCTCCTGAGACTCAATCGAAAACCGCGCCGCCCCGCGCGCCGGCACGCCGACGTGGATAGGATAAGCGTGAATCAAAGCGGCGGCGCTGTCACCGGTGGGAACGCTGCCGCCGTCATAATAGACCGATATCCGCCTATCTATCGCGCCGGAACCGGAAACGCCGGGAACAACAATAGTATCAAAGCCCGTAAGCTCCCAATCCAATACGAGACGGGACGGGGTGCTCTCAACGACTGTGACGCCCGCGAATGTTTGTCGATACGATAACGATAATAGGACGGCGGCGACTGAGATGATCAGCGTCAATTTATTTCGCGTTTGTCGGTGTTTGTACATTGTTGAATCCTTAAAGTCAAATTCTTTAATTTATACCAACAAATTCCTAATAGCGTCCGATTTACTCTTGATATCCGCCAACTGACTCTCCGTCACGCTCTGCTCGCCGTCGCACAAGGCGTTGGCGGGATCGTTGTGCGTCTCTATGAGCAACCCGTCCGCTCCGGCGGCTACCGCGGCGAGCGCCACCCCGGGGACGTTTACCCTGTATCCAACCGAGTGGGACGGGTCGAAAATCACGGGCAGGTTCGACTCACGTTTAAGCACCGTGATCGCGCCTATGTCCGGGGTGTAGCGTTGAAACTTCTCGTCCTCAAAGGTGCGGATGCCGCGCAAACACAGTATAACGTTGGGGTTGCCGTTGGCCACTATGTACTCCGCCGCCAAGAGGAAGTCTTTCAGTTTGGACGAATCGCCGCGCTTAAGCAGTATCGGCTGTTTGCTGCTCTTTGTGAGTATTCCAAGCTCTTGCAGGAAGCCGTAGGACTTCATGTTACGCGCGCCGATCTGGATGATGTCGGCGTACTCGATCACGTTCTCCAGCACGTTGCGCTTCTCCCGCACCCCGTCTTGATTCACGTGGTAGTGCAGACCGGTGGCCTCCGTGATTATCTTTAGCCCGAACTTCTCCCGCGCCGCGGCCAAGAGTTTGAGCCCCTCCACCCCGTGCCCCTGAAAGCTGTAGGGCGAGGTGCGCGGCTTGTAGGCGCCGCCGCGCATTATCTTGATCCCCATGAGCGAGACGTAGGCCGCGATGGTCATCACCTGCTCCTCGCTCTCAAGCGAACAGGGGCCCGCCATAAACGCCAGGTCATGGCCGCCGATACGCACGTCGTCGCCGAGGTCTATAATCTTGTTGGCGGACGAGTACTCGCGCGAAACCATCTTGTACGCCTTTGAGATGCGAACCACCTTGTCAACCCCCTCCAAATCCTCGAAGTACGTCTCCGAGACCTGAGAGAGATCGCCCAAAATGCCGATAACGTTGATGCCGGTGGCGCCGGTGATGACCTCGTACTTGAAACCGGCGCCCGTAATGCGGTTCAAAACCCGCTTTTGGTCTTCGGGGGTCGCGAGTTTGGACATGTGGATAATCATTTTTTTCGGCCTTTCTTCTTCGGTTACTTGTTATCAATTAATACAATAAGATACTATATTGTTAGGTCTAAAGTCAAAAATCGCTTAGAACTATCCCCTCGTTGTGCTCTTGGAAGAAGCGCAGGTGCCAATCGGTCGGGAACAGCATTACCTGTTTGCCGTCGTTATCAACGGCCAAACGCGCCCCGGCGGGGATGTGCAATGACTTCTCTTCGATAATATCAACGCCCTCGGCCTCTATCCCCCTGACCGTCGTCCAATCGGTGCTCTCTATTCTTGACGCGGCGCCGTACTCCGACTCCAACCTGTACTGCACCAGGTCGAACTGCAACGGGCCGACCGCCCCTAACAGCGATATTCTCTGGTGGCCTGCGGGGATCTCATACAGCTTTACCAAGCCCTCCAACGCCAACTGCGTCAGACCCTCCCTGAAGCGTTTGTAGTTCGCGGGGCTGGGGTTGTGGATTATGGCGAAACATTCGGGGGGGAAGACGGGTATCTCGTCATACAGGATACCGGAAACCCCTTCGCCGCAGAGCGTGTCGCCGATACGCAGGGCGTCCACGCCGAGGACGCCTATCACGTCGCCGGCGAATGCCTCGTCCACCGTGGTGCGCTCCCGCCCGAAGAGGGCGCTGGAGTTGGCGAGGCGCGCGGTCTTGCCGGTGCGGGCGTTCACGGCGGTCATGCCGCGCTCGAAGCGGCCGGAGACTATGCGCACAAAGGCCATCCTGTCGCGGTGCTTGGGATCCATGTTCGCCTGTATCTTGAACACGAATCCGGAGAAGGGGCCGCAGCCGGGGTCAACCTCCGCGCCGCCGCTCATCCTCGGTTGCGGCGGGGGGGAGAACTCCAAGAATCCGTCGAGAAGCAGCTGAACCCCGAAATTGTTCGCGGCGCTGCCGAAGAACACCGGCGTCGTGCGGCCGGCCAAGACATCTTCCGGCGAAAACGACGCCCCGGCGTGCTCCACCATCTCCGCCTCCTCGCACAGCGCCGCGTACACGGAGGGCGCCAGCGCCTCTCTCACTATGGGGTCGCCGATCCCGCCGCTCGTAGCCTCCGGGGCCCGGTACGCCCCGCCGGGAACACGCTCGTAAAAACAGGCCATCCCGGCGCGGCGGTCAAAAATACCCCGAAAATCGACGCCGGAACCCAACGGCAAATTCATGGGATACGCCTTGATGTTCAACACCCGCTCAATCTCGTCAAGCAGCGCCAGCGTGTCAAGCGCCGGACGATCCATTTTATTGACAAAGGTGAACACGGGCGTGTTCCTGCGCCTGCAAACCTCAAAGAGCTTCCGCGTCTGACCCTCTATGCCCTTGCCGCCGTCTATGACCATGATGACCGAGTCCACCGCCGTGAGCACCCTGTACGTGTCCTCCGAGAAGTCCTTGTGGCCGGGCGTGTCGAGCAGATTGACGCGGTAGCCGCCGTAATCAAAGTTCAACACCGTGGAGCTGACGGAGATGCCGCGTTTGCGCTCAAGCTCCATCCAATCCGAGACCGTCGCCCGCTCTTTTTTCCGCGCGGTAACCGTCCCGGCCAAATGCAGCGCGCCCCCGTATAGCAGAAGCTTCTCGGTAAGCGTCGTCTTGCCGGCGTCGGGATGCGACACTATCGCGAACGTCCGCCGCCTCTCTATCTCACTTAACATAATTCACCCCTATGGCCAACTGATTCAACCGGTGCCCCTCCATAGAATCGTATCCGGAGAGCCCTAAAATTCCCCTCACGTCAACAAACGCCCTATCGCTGACATACATCCCAACGCCGCAGACCGCTCCTAAATCCACAGGCTTCCTCTCCTTAAACGACGCGCTCTCCTCGTCGTTCCACTTTACCCACGCGAAAAGCGGCACGCCGACCCAAATCCCGCCGAACAGACGCAAGCGCCGCAAATCAAACCCGCCGGCCCAAGGTTTCTCGAAAACATCCGACGCCGCGCCGCCGCGCGCCCCAAAGGCGCCAAACGGCCCCCACTCCAACAACAACGGACACGACACACCCACCTCGCTCGTACCCACCACCGCCGTGTTAATAGGCTTCCTAAAGACGACGCCCGGCGAAAAATTCAACGTCAACGCCTCGGACAAAACCCAATCTATAACTCCCGCGACCTCAAAACCTATGCCGAAACTCGCCTGATTTTTGTACTCCGAGTACGAAAAGCTATCGCCGTCATGGCTGTAAACCCGTATCAGCACATCCGTCACCTGCGAATGGTTGAAGGCGGCGCGGCGCCCGAATTTTATTCTTTTACTCTTCTTAGACACTTCTATATTAATATTATTATTACTTTTATCACCGGCGACAGTATTATCGGTAACAACCGCGCTGATCGTATCCGCTTTATTAATCGTATCAATGGCATTAACAATATTAATCGTATCAATAGCGCCTGCCGTATCAATAACATTGACCGTATCGACAGAGCCTATCATATCAGCAATATCAACAGTATCAACCGCGTCCCACGGCACAAACCAATCCGACAGCAACATCTCCGCGGTAATAACGTTCTTTATTATCGCCGGGCACGACGACACCGTACCCAGCGGCGCGACGCCGGCATCCGCGCAAAGCGGCGTCAACAGCAGCGCCGGCAGCGCCGCCGGTATCAATAATCCCCTCATTTAAAAATCCCCACTGACGACACGGCCTCCCACCTGCCCCGCCTCCTCGCCTCCACTATGTACCCGCCGGACGCCGCCTTATCCATCGACAGCTTTTTCGCGCCCGCCACCTCGTATTTAGCGATCGTTTTTCCCCTCATGTCAATCAACCTGATTCTCACCGGCTCCCCCGGCGGCGCGTTCACGTAGATTGCCCTGCCTATAACCCGCAAAAGGGGTTTGGCGGAAACCGTAACGGTAACCGGCGCGGCGCGACGCCGCTCAAAGAAAATGCCCGGGATCGAATCGGGCTCAAGCCCGCGCAACCACGGATACCCGCCGCCGATATCCCAAACGCCGTCGAAGTCCCACCCGGCGTACGTACCCTTTCGCCGCATATCGGCAGAGCTAACGCCAACCCCGTCGACCGACGCGGGTCTCCTAGAGCGCCCCACGTCCCAGTAACAACCCTCTATAGACACCGCGCCGCCGGCGGAACCGTAGCCGCCGCCGCCAAGCATGCCGGCAAAACCGCCAGTACCCGACCATCCGCCCACCACAAACCCGGCGGAGTAACCGCGCGACACGCCGATGCCGCCGCCCGCCCTGCCTATAAACCCGCCGACCCCGCCCTCTCCGACGACGCCGCCGACCGCGTAGCAGTCCTGCGCAAAACCGCCGTTGCCCCAACCCACCGCCCCGCCGACGTACATCACCCCGCTAACGGAGTCGGCGGCGTAGCTATGCGCCAAAAACGACCCCTGCGCCCCGCCGACAAGCCCGCCGACCTCATCCCCCGACCCGCTGACCGACACCGTGGAATACGCGCGGCTTATAAGCGAACGGACGCTGCGGCCGACCAACCCGCCGACGCCGGAGCGCCCGCGAACCGCGCCTACCGCCCCGCAACTGTCTATCACCGAGTTCACGCTCTTTCCAACAAGCATACCCACATTGTCAACGCCGGTCACTCGGCCTTTCACGAACAAGCCTCGGATATCCGCGCCCTCCACGTACCCGAAGAGCCCCATGAAATCGCCGCCGCTACCGTCGCGGCCCATGTTAAGACCGCGTATAGCGTACCCGTTACCCCTGAACACGCCGGTAAACGGCGCGCCCTCAGACCCTATGGGCTCTATACTCCCGGTCGCCGGCACCTCTATGTCGCGAACCAGCTCGTAATTTCCATCCAACGGATAATAGCCGGACTTGCCTATCAAATAGATGTCGTCGTAGCGAGACACCTCTATTACCTTCCCGCCTCTCTGAAAAAGCGCCGTAGGCGCCGCCGCCTCAGGCGCCACGTCCTTACGCACGACGCTTGCTATGCCGTCGCTCCACCCCGCAAACCGGTAACCGCCGCCGGGCGCCGCCGCGACTACGATCCCCTCGGCCGCCGTCGTGTCAACCCTCGCCGCAAGCCCCGAAACGCCGGCCGCCCTAAGCAGACCGCCCGGCCCCGCCTCGTAGCTGTAAACCTTAGCGGCCGGGGCGCCGACACGCTCGAACCTCGCGGTAAACACCGTGTCACGCGACGCGACGTCAACCCTGCGAGAGACCCGCGAACCGTCGCTCCACCCCGCGAACCGACACCCGTCCCACGCCTCCGCCGTAACCGCGGGCCCCTCGGCGCCGGATATCGCCTCCGCGCCGTAACCATACAACTCCATAACGCCGCCCGACCCGCTAACGCTAAGCCTCCCGCACCTCCTCCCCTCGCCAGCCTCCGCGTCTACCGCGTAAGAGAGCTTACACGTATTGTACGGTATCCGCGCAAGCTGCGGATAGCCGACACCCCGATCAATGACCCACACGCTGTCGAAGTCCCACCCGGCAAAGGTCTCGCGCCGCTTCATCTGCGCGGCGCCCTTGCCCTCCCCGCCCGCCGACACACGCCGCCCGGAGGCGTCCATGTCCCAAAAAGAGCCGCTAACCTCCGCCGCGCCAACGTAAGAGGCAACCCCGTCGACAATGGAAATCCCCCTGTCGCTCCACACCGGCGTCGCGGCAAAGTCCATCCCTATCAACCCGCCGACCTTACCGGAACCCGCCACGCGCCCCCCTGAAAAACACTCGCGCACCCGCCCCCCGAAAATCTGCCCCACAAGCCCGCCCGCGTTATTCTCCCCGCGCACACCCCCCACGGCAAAACACTGCCGCACCTCCCCCGCCGCCGCCGAAACCCTAAGCAACCCGACCAACCCGCCCACATTATCCGACCCGTAAACCGACGCCGAGGAGTAACTCCTGTAAATCCCGCCGCTGTTCACCCCCACAAGCCCCCCGGCGTTGCTCTCCCGCCGACCGGCGACGACGACCCCCGACCCGTAACAGTTGATTATACGCCCATTGTTGATACCCGCCAGCACCCCCACCGCGAAACTCCCCGACACCGTATCCGCGGCAACCCCTATATTAGAGACCTCGCCCCTATACCCCACAACGCCGAAAAGCCCCACGTGCCCCGCGGACGGCTTGCTTATATACAAATTGCGGATAACATAAACGCCCCCCCCGCGGCTGAAAAACCGACCGGTAAAAGGCGGCCCCATACCGCCCCCTATAGGCTCAAACGGAGAAACACGGCTGGCGGACGCGTCAATGTCGCAAACCAGCTCGTAGTCGGCGGAAAGCAAATGAGCCTCGTCCCTGCCAATCCTGCGAAGGTCGTCAAACGCGGCGACACGCACAACACCCTGCGCCGACGCAAAAAACGCGGCCAGGAAAACCAACCGGATAACGCGCGCCGATACGCCGTTTATAGCTCTCTTGCATACGATTGTGCTTGCCATCTATGATAATATAAATTACAACAGGGGGGCGAACGCTAAATTCAATTTCTTTTGAGTTCTTCTTTTTCGCACATCTCTTCTATAATTCGTAAAAGTTCTTTCGCGTTTTTGCCGTTTGGAGAGGCCGGGATGTAACAACGATATTGCGCTATTCGGCTGTAACCGTACAACGTTGTATAGGCGAAGTACATCGTCTCAAAACACCGCCCTATTACCGCGCTCCGCTCCCTATGCCCGTTACTGTGTTCAAATACGGTTGTTGTACCTAACCGTCCCCTGATTTGTGGTTTAACAATGGAAAACATAGCCTCAATACGCTGGACTGCCACGTAAAAAGCCACGGTAACAAACCAGTCGCTAAAGACAGAATGACCCTCGTGCTTCTCAAAAAAATCAAGCAACGCCTTGTTGTGGACAACCCTCGCCATGTGTTCGTCATACGTGGACATTGTCTGCTTTAGTCCTTACAAAAGGAAAGTCGCGATTGATCAACCACCTGTCCAACTTTTCATCTGTTATTACCCAAAAGAAACAATCGTAATCAAACTGCCGAATCATATCCAACTCACACGCGCTTGACAGCTCTTGAATGTCCGCCATTTTGGTATCGTATTCGCGAGATATGATCGTCAACGTCGCAGGATTGCCGGTTTTTGAGTCCAGCCCCAAACGATGCTCAACTATACCGGATTCCGGCACAACCTTAATCAACTGCTGAAAAAATATCTCGGCCGCGCGTCTCATTACCTCATACTCCCGACACTCAATACTGTGGACGTGCCCCTTTATTTCATCAAGCATACTCTCCATGCCATCCTCAAAACCTCGATTATACTGTACCTCCTCCAAGGCCGCGACAACGGCAGGACTTAGACACCGCTCGGAAACTAGAACGCTCACGATATACCCCTCTATTTTTAAATTGGGTTTAAACCTATATATTGTAATATAACTCTTTTGACACCCAAAAACCTAATATTTTGAACAATTGTCCGGTTGGACTATAAAAAAAGCGGCCGGCACCGGGAAGGAAGTGGTTGGTCCCGGTGCCGGCCTGGCGGCGGATTTGGATTCTAACCCTTTTTCCGGAGCATAGTTCTGATCTGGTCGGATGAGTAACCTTGTTCGACCAACGCGAGAGTCTTCTCTACTTTTTTCTGGGCGGCTTCGGCTTTTTTACGTTCGGCCTCGGTCTTTTTACGCTCGGCGGTTACGGCCTTCTGGACAGCGTAGTCGGTTCTATCACGCTCGTCGCGCCAGCGCTTTAGGTCTACCTCGTATAGGGCACGGACTTCCGCGGTTGAGTTTACCTCTTCTAGCGCGTTGCAGGCGTACTTCAATTCGGGGTTTTCTTTCACAAGTTCCATAAGCTCCTCCTTTCTTTGAGCCGATATGAACCTAAGCCACGATACAAGGCGACCGCTGCTTTGCGGAGGCAGTTTGGAGAGCTCTATGATGTGGAGCGTTCGCAGATCGTGCAGCACGTAGTGCTCGCTCTTCTCCATCATCGCGAACTCGCTGTGGTACTTAGCCGTGTTTTTCAGCACCGGGTCGGTGGTGGCTATTAGGATAAACACCACGGGCTTCAGAGGGTTTGGGTGCCTGAATTTATGACCGTTTTTTCTTTACCGATATCTCTTTCGACAGCATCTTTTTTATGTCGCCCAAAGAACCCCCCTGTTCAATGAGAGTGACGATCTTCCTCCTTTCCTCCGTCCGCCCCTCAGCCATACCCTCCTCCCGACCCTCAGCCCGGCCTTTCCTCAGACCCTTCTTCACACCCTTCTCAACCGCCAACCTCATCTCAACCCGACGATCCATCTCGAACAACTCCTGACTCGCCAAACGGGCACGAACACGCATGTCCTTAGACACCGACACCAAGCGGTCGGCCGCCTTCTTCAACGATGCACTCTTTTTCGCCACCATCGCCAACTCCTCCTTAGACTCTACAGTTAAAAACTTAGCCCACCACCACAACTCGCTGCCGTCGTCGCCCTTCGGCAGTTTGGGCAACTCTATTACGTGAACCTCTATCAGATCCGTAAACTCAGAACAGGTCTTAGGATCGTACAACGTGTACCGGTGATGATACTCACCGTCTTCCGGGATCACTACGTGGTTCGTTATCGCTATGCTGACCACGCGCTTGATCTTACCGTAGTCTTCTCCGGAGGTAATCTGCTCCTTGACCATCCCCGAACAATAAAATACTACACGCTCACGCAAATACGCCACTTTTTTTTGCTGCAGCTCCACATCTATCACCTTCTTTGACCGCAAAATGACCTTAATATCCAAAACCCCCAACTTCTCACCCTTATAATCAGGATATATGTGCGGGTCGGTAATCACTATCTTCCCGTACTCGCCGTCCGGCAACCCGATCATGGACTTCAACAACGGCTTCAACAAATCAGGCCGCCTCGCGAAAACCTGCTTAAATACGATGTCATACCGCGGCGGAAGCACCTCCGGCAAGCTTCCCTTGGGCCGCGACGCCGGTTTGGACATTCGTTTGGACTTCGTTTGGGACACCGCCTTTGTACCTACTACCCGTGCTTTTGTTACTTTTTTCATGCTCTTCTCCATATCCTAATAGTTGATAATGCCGCAGAAACGGACCCAATATCCGCCTATACGATGAATATAAACCGCAATTTTTGCGTACAACGAGAGCACAACGTGAGTACATCCGCACAACGAGAGTCTTCCGTACCGCGCCGCGACGGCGCTCGAATACGGAATTTGGAACGACGAGAGATTTGGGGGGATTGATAACGCCCCTAATTATTAATATAATTAAAAAACATTGTCTGAATTAGGATTTTTAGGATTTTAAGGATTTTAGGATTGTGTTGATTTTAATCCTAAAATCCTTTAAACTTGTTTATCTCACCGTAGGCAATCCTAGTAATCCTAGTCAAAAAAAGCGGCCGGCACCGGGAAGGAAGTGGTTGGTCCCGGTGCCGACCTGGCGGCGGATACGTTAGGCCATAGCATCGCCGCGTTATCGGTAATAATGCTTTTTTTCGGTTTCAAAACACTGCTTGATCTTGCTCCAGGGCGCTAAATATAGGGCGGGGTTTTAAAGCCCGCCCGTTCAACATTGCCAAATCAAAAGATGGGGCGGCCACGTGGGGCCGCCCCTACAAACCTTACTTTACTACGCTGAATACGAAGGATACTTTCTCCCTTGTGCCGTCTTTGGCGGCCAAGGCGCCTTTTACTACGTATGAACCCTCGGCTACGGACACGCCTTTCTTGTCCTTCAGGTTCCAGCTGGCGATCTCGCCGCTGCCCGCTTTCGCGGAGAGCTTCGTTACCGCGTTGCCGTTCGCGTCGAAGATGTAGAGCGAGCCGCTCTTCACCTGCTTCGCGGAGAAGAACTTGATCACGCCGTTCTTCGATACGGGGCTGGGGCCGGCGGTGAACGACGCGGCCGCTACCTTCACAGGAGCAACAGTCACGACTGCGGCTTTCGGCGCGGTCGGGATCTTGGTGTTGCCGGAGGCAATACCGACACCGATTTCGTAGACGCCGAGCGCGAGGTTGGCGGCGCTGAAGAAGTTGTCGCCTCCGATGATGTCAACCGTCACGTTGTACTTGCCGGCTACTGTCGGCAAGGCGGTAAGGCCGTTGTACTTCACGGTGATCGCCGACGCGGCCACGCCTGTGCCCTTCTTCATTGTTACAGGGCCGATGCCGAGCGTATCCGGTTTACCGACCTTGTGACCGACAGGGATCGAGTAGTCCAACCACGACGTGTCGATCACAGCCTTCGTGATCGTGTAATTGCCGAGAACAAGACCCGGAGCGGCATTGAAGTTCGAACCGCCCGCAACGTCCACCGTAAGCGCGTAAGTCCCCGCATTAACAGGCACAGTCGCAGCGCCGGCGTACTTCACGGCAAGCGCGCCGATAGTGGCATCCGTGGCGGTCGTGTCCTTGCTCTTCACATTCGCGCCGTTGGCGGCGGCAGTGTAGACGTTAGACACATTCCACGTAAAGTCGGCAGGAACCGGAGTCTTCTTGACGATAACAAAGGTCTTGGTGGCAGTTGAGTCCTCGTAGGCGTCAAGACCGCTCGCGTAAACCGTCGCGGTTCCGGCGTTCTTGTTGTTCGTGTACTTCAACTCGTAATCCCTGTTCGCAACCAATACAGCGCCCGGAACAACAACCTCGTTCACAGTGGTGCTCGGCATCTGAACTCTGACCTTGCTGACATCGAGCTTGATATCAGAACCGTTATTATAGGTGAATACGGTGTTAGCCAAATATACGCTGTCGATAGTAAACGTTGCGGCGGCCATGCTGACAGGCGGCACAAGCACCGTGACGCGGCTCTTGCGAGGAGCGTAGGCCGAAGCCTGGTAGCCGTCGTAAGTGTTGGTCACCTTGACGCCGAAGAACAGCACAGACCCTACGGTATCGGTGGCGGTGTAGTTGTAAACGTCGCTTCCGCTTACGAGCTGACCGGTTGTGTCATGGGCATTCGCCGAAGCGTACCTGAACCACTGATACGAAAGCGTACCGTTGCTGCCGGTAGGAACCGAAGCCCCGACCCTGATGCCAACGGTCTTGCCGAAGCGCACGGTGGTGTCACGCGGGCTGTTCGACGCGAAGATGGGCTTGGCTTCGGGGTTGATCGTGAACATGCCCAGATCCCAACCGAAATTGCCGCTGGTAGTGGGGCTGGTCTTGATGTTCATATCGCCGGAACCTATGATAATCGCCTTCACTGAGTAAGTGCCGGCGTCTACCGGCCCACCGACCACAGAATCCTTAGCGGCTTTCGCGTCTTGGGCATAGTAGGCGATAGCGAGCGCGCTACCGCTGCCGCCCAATTCAAGACCGGGAAGCAACGCGGGAGCCGGATCTATCCGCTGCGCTTGGCTGTTGTAGAACTTAAAGGCAGGGAACGCGGACAAATCAAACGCCGCGTCCACACCAAGCGTTCCGGGATCCAAGACCTGAACGTTCACTCTCGTGTTGTTGCTGGCCGTGCTCGCGACCTGCACTGACGCCGCGCCGCCGGTAAGCTGGTAGTTCTTCATTATCTCGCTTTCCGCGACCAAAGAAACCGTCGCGGTTATGCCGCGGCCGCTCCCTCTGTTCGCGTTGTCGATCTGCGCGTTGGAAATCACATAGTCAACCACGTTTTTAGCGGCGGCCGCGTCGGCTTCGGTCAGGCCGGCGGTCGTGCCGGCGGCGTTGCTGACGCCGAACGTGATAGCCAAATAAGACGTGGGATCGCCGTTGTCAGCCGTGTCGATAGACGTGGTGCCGTCGTAAACCTTCGCGCGGTTCGCAGTCACGATGGCCGGAGTAATCACCTTCTTGAGGATTTCGAACCCTTTCGTCACCTTTCCTGTGTAGTTCCCGGTGCCCGCGACTACCACCTCGGCCGGGCCCGCGTTGATCTGGTTGATCTCATCGAAATCCGCCAGGTCGGCCGCCGCATTCAAGGCGTAGTCTCTCGCGGTAGTGACAGCCCCCGTGTTGTCCACCGTGCTCGCCGTCAGAGTCGCGCTACCCTCCCTAACCGTAACGAGCGGAGTCACCGCGTTCCCGGTGAAGGAGTAACCGGCCGCCGGCGTCGTCACAGTGACGGTTATCTCGTTGTTCTTCACGGCATCCTCGATGTCGCGAGCCGTAATAACAAAGGGAATTTTCAACCCTGCATGCACCCACTTTTCCAAAACGGCACCGGACGGCGACTTCTTGCTGCCGCGCACCTCCGCCGTCACCTCGTACGTGCCGACATCGATCTGACCGCTCTTGTTCAGATTGCTCGCCGTTACCGTCGCGAGAGTGAACGTCGCACCTTTGGGGCCTACGGTCCCCAGTTTGTAATAATTTGTCGCCTCCGCGGCCACGGTACCTGACGCATTAACACGTTCATCCATATTTTTCAAAGCGGTGTATACAACCGAGTCGATGGTTCCGAACTCGCTTTCGTCGACCTTCGGGCCGCGGAACGTATACGTCTTCGAACGTCCGTAAGCGACAATATTGTCCTCTTCGCCCACGTCGAAATCTTCATCCGTCATTGAACTGGGAGCGAGCTTCAACTCCTTCGTAAACGAGTAAGCCGCTGTAAGCGCGTTGAAGTTGTCGCCGGCGGCGATCGTCATACGGACGTTATAATAGCCGGGAACGGTCGGCAAGGCGGAACTCCACGTCGCGCCGGAGACCTTCTGCTTGAATTCCATGGTCACATCGCCGAGCCCCGTGTGGTCGTCGTCTGCAAGTTTAACCTGCAAGCCGTCAGGAAGCTCTTCGAGAGTTCCGGATACTATCGGAACCCCCCCACTTTCTTTCGAAGTGTTGTCGAGCGCGGTCTCGATGCTGGAGATGTTCAACCAGTCCGAAGGGGTGTTGCCCGTGCCCGTCCAGCCCGCCTTGGCGATCACGAAGCTGTCGACCACGAAATCGGAGGTGTCGCGCAGGTTTTTCGCGTTTAAGATGTCGACGGAAATTACGTATTTGCCGGCATTGACAGGATAAGGAGGATCATCCACAGCCGGTTCTCCATTATATTTCACTGTTATGGTTCCCGCATCCCCGTTGTAAGCTGCTGTCGCAAAAGCTACCGTAGCGTCTATCTTGTCCCCGGAGTACCTTAGTTGTGCAGCGGTCGTAGGTTTTGTGACGGTAAGCAGATTCTTCGTAACCTTTCCTCTTTGAATCGTAATTTTTCCCTTAATCGAATACGTATTCCCAGAGGCATCCGGTTTCAGTTCATAGTTCGCCGGACTCTTCAGAGTTACCGTAACGGTCGCTTCCCCGGCGGCAAACATATTTTTGGTTCCGGCACCGCCGTCCTGCGCAGCGTTGAAATCAACGGCGACCGTATAGTCTTTGCTCGGCACGATCGCAGACTCGTTGTCTGCGAGACGCACGGTAATGAGGCTGGTGTCGAGCTTGATGGGGGCCGTCCCGTTGGTATACTCCGGCCATGCTGCTTCATCGATTACAACAACAGCCGTAGCGCTCCCATCGGCGGTAGTGGTGCCGGTGTTAGTAACATGCGTGGACAACTGTGCCTTCGTCACAGTCAGCACATCCTCAGCCGGCAACGCGATCGGAGTGTTCCCCGTCGGCTTGAAGTTCCTCGATGCGGTCGTTACGACTATGTACGGTTTGTATGTTCCCGCGTTGAACATTCCGGATAGGTTGGTTGTCGCTGAACCTAATCGATATACTAAGTATACTCCGTCGGTGTTGTCTACGTCCGAATTGTCGGTAACATCTTTTATAAACCCGTATATCGAATCCCCGTCAAACATAATCGACCGAGAGCTCCAATCTTCTTTCGCCCACGCCTCGAAGAAATTTCCGACATAGCCCGCGTTCGTCTCGCTCGTCGCGAGAGCCCTCTGACCAATCCTGAACGTGCTCGTAATGGTACCCCCATACAGCGTATCGCCCGCAGTGTTAGCGATTCCACCACTCTTTTTACCGTCAACACCGGTAACCGCGGGAAGGAAAACCGTGATCTCACCCGCGTCATCTCCGGCGTCTACGTTTGTACCCCACTTGACAACAGTCTTGCCGGACTCGCTAGCGGTGCCCGTAGTCACCGTCCCAAACGTGCTGGTTATCGGCGTGTTCACCCAAGTATTTCCGGTTGAATTCCTTTGCAAAGTCCAAGCCGGTGTCACCTTAGCATCCTTAAAGACGGTATCGTTTCCAGTAATGACAATCCGGAAACCGCTTGAAATATCGTAATCATGTTTAGAGACGACGATAGTCGCAGCTTCGCTCGGGACTTCGGTTACCGCACCGCCCGCCGTGTAAATCGCGACCATTCTCAATTTAAACGTACCCTGCGAGGTGCCTACGTAAGTGAACGAGGCCGCCGTTCCAGACGTATCTTTCCACGCTGCCGGAGTAGCGTCAGGGTCCCAGACCTGCCATTTACGGGTCAGTGTGCTCCCCGCAAGAGTTCCGATCGCCGTGCTCAGCGTAACCTGTTGCTTCATTTTGAGATACGTATCGGAAGCGGGTTGCGTGCTAAACGCGGGAGCGTTGGGATTGATTTGCACCTTGATGACCTTAGTCGAAAAAATTTCGGTGCTCGTTTCAGCAGAGTTACCAGTGCCCATGGTAGAGGTCGCCCCGACGTAATACCAAGTTATTCCAGCCGTAGTAGGGTTGATCGTTATTCGGCTTCCGTTGGTGATCGCTTCGATCCCAGTATTCGAACCCGTTATTTGCGCACCACCTGCCGCCGTTGCGATAGCGGTCGCGCTCTTATACCACTTGTAAGCGATCGTATGCGAAGCCGCCGGAGTTTGAGTCGCAGACAGAGTAAACGACCCCGACCCCTGCACCAAAATAACCGAATCAATAATTGTGGCGGAAGGAGTGTTTGTGTTAGGCACAAGCGTAACCCCCGACGCGGTAATAACAGGCTGAGAAGGCGGCGTAGCCGCAGCAAACGCCCCCCCCGCGAACACCAAAACACCGGCAACGCTCGCAAGCATCACCGCCGACTTCACAGACTTTAAGAAAGTCATGTGCACTCCTTTCAATAAGGTTATTATTTTAGACTCGGTAAAACCACTTCCACTGCTCCCCCTTCCTATACTGCCACTGCCCTTCAGAAAGCTCATTGTCCACTCCCTCCTTTTTTTTATTAAAGGTAAAACGTTACTCTTCATGCTCCAGGCCGCTTCGACTTCGCTCAGCGACCTTTCGGGTGTGTGTCGGCGCATCTACGATGATCGACTTTGTTTTCAAAACAACACTGCAAAACGGCAAAAGAATTCCCTAGGCTACGGTCGTAGCTTTTTCTTCAAAGACTGTTTAATTCTGTTAGAACTCCGGCTCTTCCCCCCAAGAACGTCTTACACGGGGGTTTTAAGAGCTACCGTCGTTTGTCATTTTGAAGAATCCTTATAGGGTCTCCTTTTTTTAGGCTGTTTGGGCCTGGTTATTGTTTTTTATCTTTTTAATCCTATAATCCTTCATGCTACAGGTCGCTGAGCGAAGCCGAAGCGACCGGACGCTACTGTCGCTGGGCGGAGTCGAAATCCTACCCTCCCCCCCAGGTTGAGCCTCTATATTACTATAATAGTAGTTATCTGTATTATTATTTACGCAACGGGCGTTAACGGCAACGGCAACGTCAAAGGCAGGGCGAACACATGGGTTCGCCCCTACAACGTCAACATCAACGGCAACGGCGGTATCAATACCGTCGCAATAGGTGGTAAAATCACTAAAATTAGATAATTTTTGGACAAAAAAGGCGTTTAGACCTTGGGCGCCACGCGTCCAACGTCCCTTTTCGGGTTGGTTTTCTTGGCTTTTCCTGACGGTTCTGCTTGTCAGGTTGCCAAATTTCTTGGGGTTTTGTGTTTTTTGGGGTTTTAGTTGTGTGTTACGATCCCTGGGGGGGGGGGG
>Ga0268262_10000766_pt1 | contig 41778 bp, 36 predicted proteins | sample TergutNc150P3_FD_190354 | JGI IMG/M metagenome (GOLD analysis project Ga0268262, IMG submission 190354) | Nasutitermes corniger P3 segment gut microbial community from laboratory colony in Florida, USA - Nc150 P3 (SPAdes) (version 2) | ecosystem: Host-associated > Arthropoda: Insects >...
AATGCGCTTTCGGCGTTGCCGTCGGGGGGTCGGTCGGGGGGTTGCCGGTCGGGTTTGAGGTTAAGAATGTCATGGGTTGTTCCCTATTCTAATGGTACGACTACTATATACCTACATCTTAACTAACGGTTGTCAACTCTTTACGAAGCATAGAAGCGATAATCTCCGACGGTGTCCGCCGCGAGGCTATCGCTTTCGCGTTGAGAATTTGGGCGGTGTTTTCGTCAAGACCGACCACTTGAAACCCTTTGCGTGAAAAGAATCCCGTCCCGTTAGCGCCGAGCGTCGGGACAGTGTCGGTCAAACGCTCGTCAAGGGCGTCGTATTCTTCATCGGTCATATCACGCATATTTTACCCCTTTCCGTACATTTGAGACGCAACTTTGTCACGCAAGGCCATTGCGTGAAATATTTTAATCGTTTCATCGTCAATGATATTATAAAAAACCTCTATTGGATTAGCGGCTGTATCAAACCCGATAACGGCGTATATATCGTTTTCCCCTTTCAATAAACCGTCGTATACTTTAGTCTCAATCGCCCGTTCTATATCGTCTTGCGAATACCCGTGTTTAAACGCCGATTTAACGATTATGATTTTATCCGCCATTGTATCTATCCCATCTAAAATCCGAGTTCCCGCGCAAAATCCTCAGCCGATGTCAATTCGCCTCTTTTAAGTTGCATAGACGCGATTTCCGCCTCGGCTTGCAATCTATCAATATAAATATACGGGCGGTCGGGAGTCAAATTTTAAGAAAAAAACTTCCAAATCCCTGCGTCTGAGGGGGTATTTGGGGGATCCGCCTCACAGGCCGTAAACCTTTTTTTGCCCCCGATACCAGCCAAAATGTATATTTAAGAACATAGACATAGGCGCCCGCGAAGACCGCGAAGGCCGCAAAAAGGCGCGGCTGGGGTGCGGTCGGGTCGTTTTTTTGGAAAATAGGGCGTCGAAAAAGCATTAGGTTTTCAAGAAACCATTAAAAATAGAGGGATTTTTGATAAAGTGAACATTGTTCTGATAGGTTTCGCCTCGTGCGGCAAATCGGTTACAGCCGCCGCGCTTTGCGGCCGGGCCGGGATGCGGCACGTCGACCTCGACCGTGTGGTTGAGGAGCGCTACGAGAAGAGGACGGGGGCGCGTCTCTCCGTGCGGCGGATCTTCGGCGAGATCGGGCTGGGCGGTTTTACGGCGCTTGAGAACGACGCGCTCAAATCGCTGTCCGATATGCGCGACTCGGTGCTGTCGACCGGCGGCCGCACCCCGATGGACGCGGCGAACCGGGTGTACCTGAAACCGATAGGCAAAGTCGTCTACCTAAAGTGCGGAATAAACGCCGTTATGGAGAGGATGAAGAATAAAGGGGCGCCGCTTTCCATGGGAAATACGCCCGAGGCGATAAAAAAGGAGTTAGAGACGCGCGACCCGGTATACGCGGCGTTAGCGGATATAATTATAGATAATGAATCGTTGGCGCCGGATGATGTAGCGGCTGAGATATTAAAACGGCTGTCTTTGTGATGTTGGAATCTTGAGAAAATAAATCTTGGTTTAAACAATAAAATACTATCTGAATCGTGATACAAATTAATAGTATTAAAATTACTATTAATGGAAGGGAAAAAACAATGTCGAGCATATTCGGAAACTACCTCCGCGTAACGACTTTCGGCGAGTCGCACGGCAACTCCGTAGGCGCCGTGGTCGACGGCCTTCCCGCCGGCCTCCCAATGACGGAAGATTGCATACAGCCGCAGCTTAACCGCCGCCGCCCGGGTCAGAGCGCGATTACCACGCAGCGCGGCGAGTCCGACGCGGTGCGGATACTCTCCGGCGTTGAGGAGGGTTGGACGCTCGGGACGCCCATATCCATGATAATCGCCAACGGGGACAGACGCCCCACCGACTACGACTCCATAAAAGGCATACCGCGCCCCTCGCATGCCGACTATACTTACAAGGCAAAATACGGGGTGTGCGCGTCGAGCGGCGGCGGCCGGGCGAGCGCAAGGGAGACGGTCGGGCGCGTCGCCGCCGGCGCGGCGGCAGAGATATTTCTGCGTGAGCGTTTCGACGTGGAGATAGTGGCGTTCGTCTCGTCGGTGGGCGGCATAAGCGTCTCCACCCCCATTCTCGACGGTTTCGACAGCGCGGTCAGCAACGCCATCAGCCAAAACAACATAGAGTGCATAGATCTGAACACCCTCACGCGCGGCATGGTCGACGCCAACCCGGTGCGCTGCCCCGCGCCCGAGAGCGCCAAAGCGATGGAGGCGGCAATCCTGGAAGTAATGGAAAGCGGCGACACGATCGGCGGCACGATAACCTGCGTATGCCGTAATGTACCCGCCGGGTGGGGCGAACCGGTCTTTCAAAAATTAGAGGCGATGCTTGCCATGGCGATGCTCTCGATCCCCGCCGCAAAGGGTTTCGAGATAGGTTCGGGCTTCGCCGGCGCCGCGATGCGCGGTTCGGAGCACAACGACATATTCATCAAAAAGCAAAACGGCCTGGGCACGTTGACAAACAGGAGCGGCGGAGTGCAAGGCGGCATATCGAACGGCGAACCGATCTATTTCAAAACGGCGTTCAAGCCCACAGCGACGATAGGCAATCACCAAACCACCGCCGACTACGATGGAAACGACGCGATACTGAAGCCAGCCGGACGCCACGATCCATGTGTCGTCCCGCGAGCCGTTCCGATAGTAGAATCAATGGCGGCAATAGTCTTAGCTGATATGGCGCTAGCGCAAAATGCGCGTAAGTGTTGACGTCTAGATTGCTTCGCTTTGCTCGCAATGACGGTCATTGCGAGGAGCGAAGCGACGAAGCAATCCAGTGGTTTTGACTATAGAAAGGTTAAGCGCCTATGCGCCACCGTAAGTGTTACATACTGTATATACCGATGCTTATCGTCATAATCTTCGCCGCTCGCTGCGGCAAAACCGTCGCCGCCGAGCGACCCTCCGTCTCCGGCATAATGGACGAAGGGGAGTGGTACCCCATCAAGCCCAAACCCGGCGCCGCCGGCAGCCACTACGTAGACTGGTCGCGCCTGCTCGACCCGCCCGCCGGCAAACACGGATTCCTCAAAGCCAAAGACGGCAACCTATACTTTGACGACGGCACCCCGGCGCGCTTCTGGGGGACAAACCTCGTGGCGAAAGACGTATTCGCCCCCGACGCTCAGATAGACTCCGCCGTCTCGCGTCTCGCAAAGATGGGGTGCAACATGCTGCGCCTGCATCACATAGACGCCCCCTGGACGTCTCCGAATATCTTCGGCAACGCGGAGGGAACACGCGCCCTCTCAGATGAGTCTATGCGTCAGCTCGACTATCTCATATCTCGATGCAAAGAGCGCGGTATCTACATATTCCTCGATTTCCTCGTTCACCGCGATTTCACCGTGGCGGACGGCGTTTTTGATCCGCCTCCCGATCTCGGCGGAAAGCAGGCTGGATTTTTCTCCCGCAAACTCATTGATTTGCAGAAAGAGTACATAACAAGTTTATTGAAACATGTCAACCAGTTTACGGGGATCGCTTACAAGGACGATCCGGCAATAGCGGCGTCGGTGTTCATCAACGAGTCTACCATATTTACCGCTTTCTCCGGCGACATACTGACGCAAGCCTACCGCAGGGAGCTTGAGGATCTGTGGGAGGAGAGGCTGCTCAAGATAGAGGCGGCGGAGTTAGCGAATGCGTCGCGTAATTCTGTGAAATCATTGCCTGTAAAATCATCCTCCAAAAAATCGACCGCGGCGAAATCTTCCTCTTCTTCAAAATCCGCGACGGCAAAAGCTGAATTCGCGAAATTTAAATCGGCTTACAAAGAATCGGCGGCGCAGCCCGAACCGGAGACGGCGGAGCCGGACGTCGGCCCCTCCGGATTCGCGAAGATAGAGCCGCCGGAGTTTATCAACCTCGCCTCCGCCTCCACGTACAAGAGCCTCGCGGTGTTCGGCCCGGATTGGAAAGGCGACCGCGTATTGCTGAAACGTACGTCCGATTCCGGGGATATTAAGGAGAGTCTAAAGTTCCTCTCGGAGTTGGAGAGAAGGTACTTCACGGAGATGCGCGACCACGTCCGCAACCTGGGCGGGCGCTACGTGCTCGCCGGCAGCAACATGCCGCTGCCGCTGCTGGCTATGCTCAAAAATAACGCGGAACTCGACCTCATCTGCTCAAACGACTATTGGGACCATCCGCAAGTCTGGAAGATAGACGATAATTGGGATCGCATACTTGAAGCGCCTTTCCACAACCGCTCTCAGCTGAAGAACCTCAGGGCGAACACCATACGAAACAAAGCCTACTACCGTATAGCCAGCCGACCGTTTATGTTGACGGAGTGGAATCACTGCTACCCGAACGAGTACGTACTGGAAGGCGTGCCGCTGATGGCCGCATACGGGGCGTTGCAGGGTTGGCACGGCATCCTGCAATTTGACTTCAACTTGCAAAGCCTCGGCGCGGACCGCATACAAAATTACAAACTCTCGGTGCAACCGGAAGATGTAGCGCAGTGGGTAATGGCCGCGCCGCTCTTCCTGCGCGGCGACGTGAAGACGGCGCCGAACGCCGTGGTGGAGGGGGTCATGGAAGAGCACTACGGCGACCTGCCTAACTACTCCGATGTGCTGGAAAATAATTACCATTTGCCGTTTGTCACAAGGGTGGCCAAGAGCTTTGACCGCGGTTCGAGCGCGAACATAGATCAGTACGACAAATACTATGACCGTAAGAGCGGCGTCATCACCTCGGAAACCGGGGAGCTTGCGATAAACGAGAAAGTCGGCTACATGCGCATAGACGCCCCGCGCGTGCAGGGGGTAAGCGGCTTCATCGGCGGGCGGGTAGAAGGGTACGATTTCCCGGCGTTCAAGTGCGAACTCTCAAACAAGCACGCGTCGATCTTCGCGGTGTCCGCCGACGGGGCGAATCTGGTATCGTCCAAACGCTTCTACATAGTTGCGGTAGGCCCGGCGAAGATGAGCGGTCAGCGCTACGACGCGACGAGAAGCAAACTGGAAAACGCCGGAGAGGGCGAGGTGCTGACTCAGGTACTAAACGGCAAGATTACTTTTAAGAAAGCGGGCGGGAATAAACTGCAGGTCTTCCCGTTGGACGTGGACGGGGCGAGAGGGAAGCCGATGGAGTTGACGATCGTAAAAGGCGCGCTTGGAGAATTGGATCTGAGCAAGGGGCGGACGCTGGTTTACGAAGTGGTGGCGGCAAGGGACGGGTGGTTTGCGCCGATTTTGGAATTATTTAAAAGGAAATGAAGCTAATCACGCGGTGTTGATAATTATGATTTTGAGTATCATTATTAGCAAAATAGGAATCTTTGATAATATTTATTTTTCTGTTGATTTTGTAAACAAAATGTGCTATATTAATTATAATGGATGTCATAATTTGATAAAAAATTAATATTCATTAAAGGGGGGCTTATGGGTTTCATTACACAGCTGGGACGGGCGCTCTTGCTGATAGCGGCGCTGGCGGCTATGTCGATTGGGACGGCGGCGGCGCAGACAGGGACGTTCGCCGACGGCAGGGACGGAAAGAAGTACAAGACGGTGAAGATCGGTGAGCGGACGTGGATGGCGGAGAATCTGAATTATAAGACGGAAGGCGGTTCTTGGTGCTACGACGATAATAATTCCAACTGCAATAAATACGGTAGGTTGTACGATTGGAATATGGCGAAGACAGCCTGTCCGAAAGGCTGGCACCTTCCGTCGAAGAGTGATTGGAGAGAGTTAGTTGTCGTGGCGGATTCTAAGACAAGCGGTATTAAGCTGAAATCAAAGAGCGGGTGGGATGAAAAGGGTAATGGTACGGACGATTTAGGATTTTCGGCCCTGCCCGGCGGCCGCCGCATAAACGACGGCAGATTCCGCAATGTCGACAAGCGCGGCTACTGGTGGACGGCCACGGGGCACGGCAGCGCTTTCGCGTTCTACCGGTACATGTACCATGTCAAAGACTACGCGGACGAGGATTTCACCTTTAGGGGCGACGGTTTTTCGGTACGTTGCTTGCAGGATTGAGCGCGCCGTTTCGTCGCGTGTCTGCCCTCGCCTTCGTTCTATTAGGAAACGATTATTACGCCAAACGAGGATAACCAAATGACGCCGGAAGAACAAAATGTCTTTTTGTCGAAGGAACATTCCGAGGCTATCCGCTATATGAATAACGCCAAGGAAACGCTACAGAAGGCTGAAAAGCAGGACGACGGGCACTACAAAGACGAAAAGTACGTCAAATCAGCCTGCGGAATCGCGTATCTAGGGGTCTTACGCGCCCTTGACGCATGGCTCCTTATGAAAGGGGTGCAGCTTCAAGGCAAGAGAAAGCAAATATTAATAAATCTTTATGAATATGAGGTTGCCCGAATAGATAAAAAAATGCTAACTCTACTGAAATCCGCCTATGGCGCGTTGCACTTGGCCGGCTATTATCATGGAGCCACAGGAATAGGTACGATTAAAGACGGTTTCGATGATGCCTACGAAATCATCGACAAAATCAAGCCCGAAAGCCCCATTGAGGTCGCGGAGACTCGGGGCGATAAGGTCAAGAGGGTTTGGGATAGGATGATGATATCGCTGGCGGTCATGTTTGGATGAAGGAATCGGCTTTGAAAGGGCTGCCGCGATACGCAACCGATCCCTTTATTATTTTTTACTCTCTCCTTGACTCCGATAATCCCCACATATTATATTGATATTATCACCCGTTGCTGTATAAAATAAATGTACGTTTATTTACTACACCTAAAAGACCCAGTCCAACCCCTTTTTACGCGAATTTTCCGCGTTTCCTATCATTAACGATTGTCTGTTTTAATCCTACGTATAAAATAGACAATAGTTATTGATAGAAAATGCGGAAAAATAAGGGGAAATAGGGGATTGACGTGTTTTTGGGGTGTAGTAAATAAACGTACGTACCTTTAATTTATCACTTTCTATTAATATAAATATAATTCATGCGGATATTCGGAGTCAATAACCGTGTAAAAAAGCGCAATCCTTCGGTCAGATTTTTTAATGACGAAACGGGGGCGGGACTGGTCAAATTTCAGTATACTTCTTTCAGCCCCGCCCCCTTTTATAATCAGACTTCCGTCCTCCACAGCCCGTGCAGGTTGCAGTAGGCGGATACGGCGACCGGTTTTTCGTCCCCGACGGAGATCGACACGCTCGGTTTATCCCCGGCGGAAAGGCGGCGGCGGATCCCGCCGTGTTCGGTTTCCACGAATACGAATTCGATATGGTGCGCCTCCTCCATGGGGTGCGCGGCGCTGCCCACGGCGACGGTTACTACTCCGCCGGACACTGTAACGACGGGGATGTGTTTTTCGGTGCTGGCTTCCACCGTGTTGGGCACCAGCTCCGTCATTTTCTCGCCGCAGCAAGACAGCGGCCCGCCCTTATTGGCGATAAGGCCGACCATGTTTCCGCAGTGTTTGCAGATGAAAAACTTTTGGGCTGACTTCATTGCGTACCTCCTCCTTTTTATTTAATATTTTTGGTTTTAGGTTTCAGATTACGGACATCAATACACATTCATTCAGGCGTTTTCGCCTTTTTCCAATTCTTCTTGCACCGCCGGCATAGACTCGGTCTCTGTCATCACTTCCCCGCTGATCTTCCCGTTTCTCGACAGCGCCACGGCTATCGGCCTGGTTTGCGGGAAGTAGGAGAAGATGATGACGATTATGGCGGTGAGCGGCACGCACATAAGCATTCCGGGGATACCCCAGATCAGGTTCCACAGGGCGAGGGAGAGCAGGATTACCAGCGGGCTGAGGTTGAGCCTGTCGCCCATGAACCTAGGCTCTATTATGCTGCCTATGGCTTGTTGGATTATGATTATGCCTATCAGCACCACAAAGAACGGGCCGAGGCTTTCGTACTGCATGAGCGCGAAGATCGCCGGCAGGGCGGTCGCCACTATAGAGCCGAAGGTGGGTATGTAGTTCAGTATGAAGAGCAGGAACGTCCAGAAGCTGGCGAAGTTCAGGCCCACGCTCATGAAGACCAAGTAGCCCGCCGCCGCGGTGGCCAAGCTCGCCAGGGTCTTTATGCCGATGTACGTGCGTATGTCGGAGTCTATGCGCGCTATGATGGCGCGGATCTCCTCGCGTTTGCGGTTATGCGGGGTCAGCTCCTCGAACTTCCTGCCGAAGCTCCTCTGCTCCATGAAGAGGAAAATTATGTAGATGATGACGAAGGCTATATTGCCGGAGGCGCTCGTGATCTTGCTGACGGCGACGCGGGTCATGGAACTGAAATCGACGTCGGCGAGCAGTTTCTTGACCGTGAGCGGTTCCGACCACGGGATCATGGAGAGGACGCGGCGGCTCATCTGCTCGAGGTTGTACTGGTAGGCTGGGACCACCGCCGCCACGTGGGTGATGTTGGTCAGGATGATCCACGAGGCGAGGGTCAGCGCGCCGAAGATGGTGAGGAGCGCCAAGGTAAACGCTATCGCGCGCGGCATCCTTACGGGGTTCCACTTGCGGGGTTTTACAATGGCATCGGTGAGTATGTTTATCAGATACCATATAAAGACAGCCAGCACGAGGGGCATCAGCACCGGCTTGCCGATGTATAGCAAGCCGATAACCACGAGACAATTTAAGAGCCAGCCGGTGTATTTTTTAACCATGGTATCGCTAGACCCCCTTGGCCTCCACGCCGGCGTCGAGCACCGCCTCCGAAAAGTCCTCAAACGTCTTATACATGCAGTCCTCAAAAACCAAGTCGAATTTGAGCGCCTCGAAAATGTACGCTATGTATTCGTTATCGGCAATTATGTAGACCGCCCCGCCCAATTGCGCTATTTTATTTCGGTTGTAGACAAGGGCGCCGATGCCTGCGCTGCATATAAAGGAGACGTCGTCCAAGTTGAATACGATGTTGAAGCGCCCGTCGCCGACCAGCCGCTGGACCTCTTTGTCCAACAGCCTCGCGCTCTCCCAATCGATGCGCCCGACGGGTTTGATTACCACGAAATCGCTTATCTCGGTAACGGTGAAATCCATTGGCTTGCGCTCCTAAAGGTCAAAACCAACACAATATTAGACCGCTTAATATCAAAAATTAATACATCCGCCCCGGCAAAAAATTATTTTATTTAACGGCGGCGGGGCCGGACAGGCCGAACCGCTCTATATAAAGATATATTATAACACGGCGTGGAGTGGTAATTTTTTAGTAACATATACGGTTCATCCACGTAATAGCAAGAAATTATTAATTGCGGGAGGGGTGCATGAGCGCGGATATTACCGAGCTGAACGAGCGGGTTAAGGAGGAGAGCAGCTTTGTCTCGCTCCTGAAGTCGGAGATGGCCAAGGTCATCGTGGGGCAGTCAAAAATGGTCGACAGGCTCCTCATCGGGCTGCTGACGCGCGGCCACATACTCCTTGAGGGCGTGCCGGGCCTGGCCAAGACGCTGGCCATATCCACGCTCGCCAAGGCGGTGGACACCGGCTTCAAGCGGATACAGTTCACCCCCGATCTGCTGCCTGCCGACATCGTGGGGACGATGGTCTACAACCAGAAGAGCGGGGAGTTCGTGCCCAAAAAAGGCCCCATCTTTTCAAACATCGTGCTGGCCGACGAGATCAACCGCGCCCCGGCGAAGGTGCAGAGCGCTCTCCTGGAGGCGATGCAGGAGTGCCAGGTAACCATCGGCGACGAGTGCTACAAGCTGGAGGAGCCTTTCCTGGTGCTGGCCACGCAGAACCCCATAGAGCAGGAGGGCACCTACCCCCTGCCCGAGGCGCAGGTCGACCGCTTCATGCTGAAGCTCAAGATCGTCTACCCCTCCCGCGACGAGGAGAAGGAGATCCTGAAGCGGATGGCGGCCGGCCCGGTACCGGAGGTCAGCCCTATTATAAAGGTAGACAAGCTGCTCTCCGCCAGAAAGCTGGTCGCCGAAATATACATGGACTCCAAGGTGGAGGACTACATAGTGAACATAGTCTTCGCCACCAGGGAGCCGGAGGCGGTGGGTTTAGGCGATATGAAATCGCTGATCTCTTACGGCGCATCCCCCAGAGCCACCCTGTTCCTGACCAGAGCCGCCAAAGCCCACGCCTTCATAAGGGGCCGCGGCTACGTAACGCCGGAGGACATAAAGTCGGTGGGGATGGACATCCTAAGGCACAGGGTGATAACCACTTACGAGGCGGAGGCGGAGAACATCACGTCGGAGCAGATTGTGCAGAAGATTTTTGACAGCGTGGAGGTGCCGTAAACACTGGATTGCTTCGCTACGCTCGCAATGACGGTCATTGCGAGGAGCGGAGCGACGAAGCAATCCATGATTTTGATTTTTATATTTAAAAACCAGGCGAAAATATGATCCCGAAAGAAGTATTGCAGAAAGTCCGGCAGATTGAAATCCGGACGCGACGGATTGTGGACTCCATGATCTCCGGTTCCTACCACAGCGCTTTTAAGGGCAAGGGGATGGAGTTTTCCGAGGTGCGGCCCTATATCGACGGGGACGACGTGCGGACTATCGACTGGAACGTTACGGCGCGGATGGGGGCGCCTTATATAAAGAAGTATATTGAGGAACGCGAGCTTACGGTTATGCTCGTCGTAGACGCCTCCGCCTCCGGCGACTTCGGGTCTATCGACAAGTTCAAGGGCGAGATGGCCGTGGAGCTATGCTCGCTCCTCGCCTTCTCGGCCATCCGCAACAACGACCGCGTGGGGCTGGTCGTCTTCACCTCTGACGTAGAGACGTACATCCCGCCGCGCAAGGGCAGGAACCACGTGCTGCGGGTGATCCGCGAGCTGCTGTACTTCCGGCCTAAGCACAAGGGGACGGACATCGGCAACGCCCTGAAGTTCCTGAACCGGGTGCAGACCAGGACGAGCGTCGTCTTTTTGGTCTCCGACTTCATCTCGGCGGGCTTCGAGGCGCCGCTCAGGGTGGCGGCGAAGCGGCACGACCTGGTGACGATATCCGTGAGCGACCCGAGGGAGGAGTTCATCCCGAGTATCGGGCTTGTGGAGCTTGAGGACGCGGAGACCGGCGAGACGACGCTCTTCGACACGCGGAACCGGAGGGCGGTCGAACAGTACAGGAAGGAGCGGGCGGCGCGGAGGGCGCGGCTGGACGAGCTGTTCCGCTCCACGGGCGTAGACGAGATCAGGGTGTCCACCGAGAGCGGTTACGTCACGCCGATCGTGAAATTTTTCAGGAAACGGGAAAAGGTATAGTTTTTGATATTTTTTCGGCGCGGAATATATTTTATTTATGTTAACCGAAACCTTACACTGAGGACGCGGCGGAAACGTGGAATCAAAACCTGTCGTAGGATATTACGGGCTTTGGGTGGCGCTGACCTACCTGAGCGTTATTGTGGCGATACTCGGTATCCACTTCGCGCTCATAGAGAATGTCCGCTACGCCCTTGTCTGCCTCATGATCTCCGGCGTCTGCGATATGTTCGACGGGCGGGTGGCCTCCCTATTCAAGAAGCGCAACACCCGCGAGAAACACTACGGGATACAGATAGACTCCCTAGCCGACATAATCAGCTTCGGCGTGCTTCCGGCGGCCATAGGGTACGTGGGCTACGACCCGTCCGGCAATTTCATCTCCTTGGGCTGGTTCGACACGGCGATCTTCCCCATATACCTCATGGCCGCGCTCATACGCCTCGCCTACTACAACGTGATAGAGACGGAGCTGCACGGCCAAAACAAGAAGCGCACCTACTACGAGGGTCTGCCGGTGACAAGCGTGGCCATTATAATCCCCCTGGTCTACGCGCTGTGCCACATATTCAACAAATCGATATTCGGCATCTACAACATACTCCTCATCTTTTTATCCGCGGCGTTCGTGCTTAAAATAAGGGTGCCTAAACCGCACGCACGCACGCAAATCGTACTCGTCGCGCTGGGATTGCCTATCATCATATACATCCTATTCCTATGCTTCAGCAAATGAATATCCGCGACCTGAAAACCGTTGATATGTCCCGCAGGGATAACCTCTTCATAAGGTTCCTCTACAACACGGCGCCGGGGAGGGTCGCGCTGCGGCTGGTCGCGGCCAGACCGGTCTCCAAACTCGTCGGCGTTTTTATGAACAGCCGGACGTCGAGGCTTTTGATACGGCGGTTCGTCCGGCGCAACCGCATAAATATGGACGAATACGCGGACAAGAGATACGCCTCCTTCAACGACTTCTTCACGAGAAAGGTCAAGGAGGGCCGCCGGGTCTTCTCAAAGGTTCTGAGCGACCTGCCCGCCCCGTGCGACGGCAAGCTGACCGCCTACAACATCGCCGCGAGCAGCGCGTTTCAGATCAAAGGCTCCATATACACCCTAAACAGCCTGCTCCAAGACAAGGCCTTGGCCGACGAGTTCGCCGGCGGGGTCTGCCTCATCTTCAGGCTGACCCCGGACGACTACCACAGGTACGCCTTCGTCGACGACGGCGAGATCGTATCCCGCAAAAGGATCAAAGGCGTCCTGCACACCGTCCGCCCCATCGCCCTCAAGCGCTACAACGTGTACGCGAAAAACACCCGCGAGTACGTGGTGATGAACACCAAGCGCTTCGGCAAGGTCGTGCAGATGGAGGTCGGCGCCCTGTTCGTGGGATGCATCTCCAACCACCCGATCAAAGACACCTTCAAACGCGGCGACGAGAAGGGTATGTTCGAGTTCGGCGGTTCCACAATCGTCATGCTCTTCCAAAGGGACGCGGTCGTGATAGACGAAACGATCTACGAAAACACCCGCCGAAACAGGGAAACCGTAGTGCGGATGGGCTACAAGATAGGAGAGAAGTCGCTGCGAGCTAAGCGGTGGTTCAAATGAAGCCGGCAAGCATAGCCGCGTTTTTCCTGATTGTGATGACCGCCTACGCCGGCGTCAATCTGTACCTCGGAAAGAGGATATTCCAAAGTCTCTGCGCCCTCTACCCCAAAACCAACACCGCCATCTTCATCGCAATATACGCGCTTATTGCGGTACTTATGATTGTGCTGAACTTCGCGACCTTCGCCACCCTCCCGACCGCGGTCAGGGACATCCTGCGCTGGTCGGGTGCCTGCTGGATGGGATTCTTCATCTACGCGCTTATGCTCTTCCTGGCCGCCGACGCGGCGATAGCCGTCGGACGGCTAGCCAAATTAATCCCCTCCCCTATCCCGCAAAACATCCGCATGTACGCCGGTATCGCGGTTATAACGCTGACCGCCGCGTTGATCGCCTACGGCATAGTCAACGCAAGCAAAATCAAAATAACATCCTACAGCGTAAGGCTGAACGACAACAAGAGTCTGCCCGGCGGGATGAATATCGTGCTGGCCTCCGACCTGCACATCGGGGCGGCCGGTTCGGAAAGACGGCTGCCAAAGATAATCGACGCGATAAACAAACAGAAACCCGACTTAATCTGCCTGGCCGGGGATATATTCAACGACAACTACAATTCCGTTTTGGATCCGGAAAGGGCAAGCGAGCTGTTCAAAAGCCTGAAAGCGACCTACGGCGTGTACGCCTGCCCCGGCAACCACGACGCCGGGAAGAGCGCCGAGGAGATGATCGACTTCTTAGTGCGCAGCAACGTAAAACTGCTTAGCGACGGGTTCGACATCGTGAACGGGCAAACCGCCGTAATCGGACGGCTCGACCCGAGACCGATAGGCGGATTCGTAGGTAGGCGCAGGGCGGCTGTCTCGGAATTGATAACACGAACCGACAAAGGCGACGGAACGTCCATCACTCTAATTAATAAAGACGACACGCCGACGGGGCAATTGCAAATAAGGCAGCTGGCTCTCAATGATAATATGCCGATCATCGTGATTGACCACAACCCCAAGTCGATCCACGAATACGGCAACGAGGTGGACCTGGTACTATCCGGCCATACCCACAAGGGCCAGCTGTTCCCGGCCAACTTGGTAACGAAAGCGATCTACACCGCGGACTACGGGCACTACCGGAAGGAACCGGGAACGCCGAACCTGATAGTAACATCCGGCGCCGGAACATGGGGGCCGCCTATGCGGGTGGGGACTCATTGCGAGATTGTTTGCGTGTCGCTGTTTTGACTTACGCAGACGCCACCCGCATCGTCGCCGCCGCGTGTTCGGAATGGTCGGCGGAGGTCGGGAGGTCAATACATTTATAGCCACAAGCCTTCGAATCAAATCTCACAAGCCCCATGAGTCCATCCCCTAACCGGTCGGACAAACGTATAACAGATCCGTCGCTTTTATTGACGACAGCCGGACTAGTCCAACGGCCCGGTACAGGCGGTTTGGATCTGTCTATTCTTTTAAAAGAAAATATCCATTCCTCATCATTTTCAACGCACGAAGATACAAACATATCATAGTATAGAGATTTTACGGACGAATAGGCCTCTTCAAATGTTATGCTCATTTCTTTTTCCTCCCTTCACAGCAATATTTGATAAGGTTAGTCGGCGTCAAATTATCAATACGCGCCACCTCTGTTTTACCAGCTTCAACGTAATCAAAGAAAAATTCTGCCTCTTTAGCGTTTTGAGGGTCTACAAACTTTGTAACGCTGTTTTCGCGGATAGCCGCAAAAACGTGCGGTTCATCCTTAATCATAAATTCTACATAAATCTCGGCGCGCGCGCCGTCGCCCCATGTTTCCATCTTCGCTATAATATCGTCTTTCCCCGACCCTCGCGTTCTTTCCCACTTGACTCCGTTAAATACATTGCGCCAGTTATCATTAATCGCCAAAACATCAATTTCTGAAAGGCGTCCATCTTCCGACAATACGCCCGCCTTAGCCGTAACGTCAAACCCCCGCCTACGCATCTCAAACGCCGGCACGCATCTTTGACAGTTTTCTTGGTACTCCGGCCCCTCTTCGTAGCGAGGGTTTGTTTCCGCTAAATCCTCTAAGGCGCTATGAGACCCGCTTATTTCCGGTCAATTCGTATCCATACCCTTTAATATACCTCTTTCCGCATCAAAAATCAACTTTCCGCCGCCCAAAAAACTTTTTTCTTGACTCCGACCACGCCATATATTATCTTTATAGACCCGGATAACCCCGACCCGCCGCATATTATACGCGGTTTCGTAGTTATCAATCGGCCAACATAACACAAAAACGCCCTAACCGAGGGCACGGAGGTATCAAAATGAAGGAGAAGATCCACCCGAAATACGAGGCGGCGACGTTTACATGCTCGTGCGGCAACGTAATTGAGACGCGGGCGACCATCGGCAGTACGCATATCGATATATGCAACAACTGCCACCCCTATTACACGGGCAAGCAGAAGCTCATCGACAGCGCCGGGCGCGTCGACAAGTTCCGCAAGCGCTACGGGCAGACCGCTCCGGCTGAGGCGTGAGGCTTTTTTAAGCTCGGTCTATGCGCTCTATCAGGCAGATACTGACGGCGATCGTCACCGCCCCGCTGGCGGCCCTCGCCGCCGACAAGAAGGACACCGTCGGCGGGCAGGCGCTCGTCGAGGGGGTGATGATGCGCGGCAAGGAGAAGGTGGCGTGGGCGGTGCGGCGTCCCGACGGGGAGACGGTCGTCGAGTCCTTCCCGTTCATCTCCGTCACCAAGCGTATCACCATCTGCAAGATACCCGTCGTGCGCGGGGTGATAAACCTCTTCGAGTCGCTCAGCTGGGGGTACAAGGCGCTGTCGCGGTCGGTGGACATATCGTCCGTTGAGACCGAGGCGGCGGGTCAGTCTAATTCTAGTGATAAACCGTCGACCCCGACGCCGTCCTTTCTCGACCGCGTCCTGATGACCCTGAGCACGCTCGTCGCCTTCGCCGTCTCAATCGGCCTCTTCATGTACGCGCCGATGTGGACGGTTTCCCACGTGCCCGCCATTAAGGAGTCGCCTATGCTCTTCAACCTAAGCGCCGGAATTATACGGATCGCGCTGTTCCTTATATATATGTCGCTGATAAGCTTGTGGAGCGAGATGCGCCGTGTATTTGAGTACCACGGGGCGGAGCACAAGACCATCTTCGCCTATGAGGACGGGAAGGCGCTCACAGTTGAAAACGTGGAGCCTTACACCACCGTCCACCCGCGTTGCGGCACGAGCTTCCTCATACTCGTCGCGATATGCAGTATTCTTCTATTCTCCGTCATTGATACCCTGTACATACAATACGTCTACGATTTCCGCAACAACCTGCCCTATCGGTTCGCCGTGCACCTTGCGCTGATACCGCTTGTGGCCGGCGTCTCCTACGAGTTTCTCAAGCTATCGGCGCGGTTTCAGCACTGGCCTATTGTCGGGCTGCTGATAAAGCCCGGCTTGTGGCTTCAGCTCATCACCACACGCAAGCCGGACAGTTCGCAGATAAAGGTCGCCGTAAAAGCGTTGGAGGCGGCGCTGTGATAGCTGCCAAGGTGGAGGGCATTCTGTGGAGGCATCGCGAGCTTGAAGAGAAGATGGCCTCGCCGGAGGTCGCCGCCGACCCGTCGCTCCTAGAGAAGATAGGCCGCGAATACAACGGCATCGCCCGCAACCTGCCTACGTTCAAGCGTTACTTGGAACTGGTAAACGACATAGCCTCGGCCCGTCAGATAATAGCCGACGGAAGCGACGCCGACCTCGCCGCGCTCGCCGCGGAGGAACTCGCCGATTTGGAGAAGGAGCTACCAGACTGCGAGGAGCGGGTAAAGATGTTGCTTGTCCCGCGTGACCCCAAGGACGTGAAGAACGCCGTCTTGGAGATCCGTGCCGGCACGGGCGGAACGGAAGCCGGGATCTTCGCCGCCGACCTATACCGGATGTTCACCCACTTCTTCGAGAAAAAGGGATGGGAGACGGAGGTGCTCTCGTCAAGTTACGGCGATATGAACGCGATTAAAGAGATAATTGTAAACGTGCGCGGCGAAAACGCCTACGGCACGCTCAAATACGAGTCCGGCGTCCACCGCGTGCAACGCGTGCCGCTCACGGAAGCGCAGGGCCGGGTACACACTTCGGCGGCGTCGGTGGCGGTCTTTCCGGAGGCGGACGAGTTCGAGGTGCAGATAAACCCGAACGACCTGCGCATAGACCTGTACTGCTCCAGCGGCCCCGGCGGCCAATCGGTCAACACAACGTACTCGGCGGTGCGGATAATGCACGTCCCAACAGGGTTGATCGTTACTTGTCAAGATGAGAAATCACAACATAAAAACAAAGCGAAGGCGATGAAAGTGTTGCAAACAAGGCTCTACGAATTGGAGCTTGCCAAAGTGGAGGCGGAAGAATCGGCGGCAAGGAAGAGCATGGTGAGCACGGGCGACAGAAGCGCAAAGATCCGCACATACAATTTCCCGCAGAACCGCGTGACGGATCATAGGATAAATTTGACGCTGTACAATTTGGACAAGTTTATAAACGGGGATATGGACGAGATGGTTGAGGCGCTTGCTATCGCGGATTTGAACGAGCGGGTTAAGAATAGCAGCGAGGGGTGATGACTCTTTCAAAATTGCTGATTGACATCCGTAACCGATTGTTGCAAACTCTCGGGGATTATACGCTTGCCGATAATGAGGCTACATTGATCATTGAGCAATTCCTTGGTATCGCTAAAGAACGGATATATTTGGATGATTCTATCCGTATTAGTAATGATGATATTGATCGTATCAATACCATCGTAGAACGCCGACAATCCGGCGAACCTTTGCAGTATATATTCGGCAAGACCTATTTTTATGACCGCGAATTTTTTGTCAACACAGATGTATTAATACCGCGCCCTGACACGGAAATACTTGTCGACACCGTTATCAATACAGAAAAAAAGCGACCGGCTACATTCATTGACATCGGCACAGGCAGCGGTATCTTAGCCGCAGTATTGACGGCGTATTGCCACGACTGGACAGCCGTTGCAATCGATATATCATTTAAAGCGTTGCAAACGGCTTCTCGTAATATTAATAATCGTAATCTTAATAATATTTATTTGATCTGCAACGATATGCTCTATGCCATCAAGCCTGAAAAACGTTTTGACTTCATCGTCAGCAATCCCCCCTACATATCATCACCGCAAATGAAAACGCTGGACAAAAGCGTCATCAATTACGAACCGCCTCTAGCGCTCAACGGCGGCGAGGACGGGCTTGATTATTATCGTATGATTTCCGCCCGCGCCAAAATGTATCTTAAAGATACGGGACGAATCTACCTTGAAATCGGATTCGACCAAGGCGAAAGCGTCCCGCGCATCCTACGTAACGACGGGTGGGATGATGTATCGGTGGTAAAAGATTTGGCAGGACGCGACCGAGTTGTTACCGCGCGCGTAACAACGCCCGACGCAAACCGCCTACATCAAAGAATCCCATGACACATCTCCTTTATTAATGGTTTGAAGTTTAATCCTATAATCCTTTGAATTTCTAAAAATCCTAATCCAGACACCCGCGCATAAACTATATTGATACTACGCCATAACAGACAACCGACATCCAAACTCAAACGAAAGCCCCGACACATGGACGCAAACTTGAACGCCCAGACTCCCGACGCCAACCGCGAGCATAAAAACTCCGTCTTCACCATGCTCTTCAACGACAAAGCCGTCCTGTTAGAGCTATCCAACGCCCTTTTCGGGACGCATTACGGCGCGGACACGCCGATAGAGGTGACCACCCTCAAAAACGCCTTGTCGCGCGGTAGGGTAAACGACCTGTCCGATATGTTCCCCAAGTTCGTCCCCAAAGACGGCGCGCGGCGGACGACGGTTTGACCGATTTGGAACTGACCGTCACCGTATACAACATAAAAGACGGGCGCAACGAAAATATCGTTAAATATTGCGCGACTTTGCGCGGATATGCTATATTTACAGATAAGATCCGCGAGTACAATAAAGAGATGCCTTTAAAAGAGGCTATCCGCAAGGCCGTGGAGTATTGTATAAGCCATGACATGCTGAAAGAATTTCTTTTAAAACATAAACAGGAGGTAGAAACCATGTTGCTGACCGATTGGGATTGGGACACGGCTCTGGAAGTCCGTGAGGAAGAGGGCAAGGAGAAGGGCATTGAAATCGGCGTGGAGACGGTCGCCCGCGCCATGAAGGAAGAGGGCGCAGACGTGAACTTTATCGCCAAAGTCACTAACCTCCCCATCGACACCATACTCAAACTCTGACCCGCCGACCACATCCTATCCTTGACAGCGGGAATGGGACGACGGCGGCTTCGGTTGACGCCGGAGTTGCCAGATTTTTGTTCTGTTATGGACATTGCGCGTCCTTTTATTAATGGTTGATATTTGTTTACATTGCCCCGATTTTGCGCTGATACGCGCCCATCAATTATATTTAAAACTGTTGTGGAAGAGATACTGGAACGCGCAAGACGCGACGGCGGCGTGCCGAAAGGTGGCGTATGGGATTTAAAACACCCGTTTGGAATTTGCAAAATCATTGATTGGGAGGCGGTATTGAGATGAAACCGGGGCGCTATTATATTGATTCGAATATCGTTATCTATCGCGTCGATGATGTGGGACTGCTCACGGCGGAAGTCATGGCTATTCTTAATGACACCAGCAACTATATTTACGTCCCGTCCAAAGACGAGGAGACCGCCGCCGCGACAGGGTCGGCGCACGTCGCCGTTAAGGACGCGCGGGCAAGCATAGACAAAATCTACGCGAGAATCAGAAACCGCGTGAACTCATACGTTGACGATGAAACGCCCGTTCCCGCGCTCGACGCGTTTGTGGCGCAACTCAACGTCATAACCAAGAGGTTCAACACGCTCGCGGCGCACCACCACCACAAGAAAGGCGGGAAGGAAGGCGACGGTGGTTGCGTTGGGGTTGTCGGATTAACAACGAAGGCAACTGACCTTTCCCTCTCCCGTTTTCCGCGTACCCATTGTTATTTCGGTGGGTACGCTGTCCCCTGTTCCCCCGCGCTCCCGCTGTCTCAGTGGGTCGGTGAGTAGTCGGTGTAATTATTGAATTCTTCTCAATAATTTTGGAGTTTCCTCAACATAGATGCCGATACCGAATGTATATTATTTTGCAGAGGCGTTTTGACTCAGGTACAGGTTTTAATAATCCTTAATCTCGGCTTTTTATGGGCACAGACCGTCAAACAAACGAGAAACGCGCTTTCGACTCTCCCCTGCCCTCCGCGTTATCCGCGAGTATAGCGGCGAGGCTTTTGTCGCGCGTTTATTCCGCCGCGGTCGGCGCGAGAAATTCCGCTTACGATTCGTTCCCGTCCTTTTCCGAACGGTTGGATTTCCCCGTGATAAGCGTGGGCGGGATCCGCGCCGGGGGGACGGGCAAGACTCCTGTCGTTCAGTTGATAGCCCGTCATCTCATTGATCATCACAAATGCGGCGTGGCCGTCTTGTCACGCGGGTACGGTCGGGTATCCAAGAAGAACGTCATCGTCAAGCCCGGCGAACCCGCCGACTGGGAGCGGACAGGCGACGAGCCTTGCATGCTTCACAACAACCTGCCGGAATCGTGGCTTGGCGTGGGGGCCGACAGGTCGGCGGTGGCGCGGCTGCTGTCGCCGTTGCTGCCGGAACGATCCGTCTTCCTCTTGGACGACGGCTTCCAGCGCCGCCAGACCCGCCGCGACTTGGACATTGTCTGCCTGAGCGAGGAGGTTTTCGACGACCGGCTGATCCCCGCCGGCTATCTGCGGGAGCCGATGTCGGCGTTGGCCCGTGCGGATGTCGTGCTCGTGGTCGGGGCGGCGGAGCGGGTCGACAGGCTGAAAGAGGTAAGGGATCGTGCAGACGAATACCTATCGACAGCGTTGAAATCGGCAAAAAGCCCGCCGATCACCGCCGTCCTGCTCCGTTATCCCGACTGCTGGGTGAACGCCCGCAGCGGGGAGACGGCTCCGAGACCGCCTATGGAGTCGCCCGCCGCCGTCACCGGCATAGCCCGTCCGGAGCGTTTTTTGGCGGTTCTGCCGCGATTTTCCGTCGTCCCCTCAGAGGTGTACAAATTTCCAGATCATTATAATTTTAAAAGAAATGGTATTGCGCGTATCCATAATATATATTTACATGGTGTGGTCACCACGGAGAAAGACGCGGTGCGGCTTCTGTCGCCGGCGTTTTCTGGTGTCCGCGACATCTGGTATCTAAGGGAGGGCTTGCGGTTCGCGGACGATGAATCCGGAGCGGCGGCGCTGTCGAGGGTGACCGGGGGTTTGGATGCGCGCGTTGCGAAATAAACCGTTTTATTACATTATAATAACACTAAAAGAGGAGTAATTCCATGAAACTTGCCCGGTTCCTTGGCCTTGCAGTCATCTTGACTGGAGTGTTCTTCGCCGTGTTTGCCGCCGAAGGCACGGAGGATGAAATCCGCTACGTGGAGGTGAAGAAGCCTTTCCAGAACGTTTACGTGAGGCTTGACCCTAAGTCCGAAATTATAAGGCAGGTTAAGAAAGGCGAGTACCTTGAGCTTCTTTCGAAGGGCGAGCTTTGGTACAAGGTGAAGGTTGACGGCAAGGACGGCTTCTTGGAGTCGAAGGCCGGCAGGGTGGTTAATAAGAAGGGCGCGCCTGTGATTACGCTCCTGCTCTATATCGTTCTGCTTCTTGGCTGCGCCGGCGGCGTGGTGCTCTACATAAAGAAGCAGCAGATCTCTCCGTCGTCCGCCGCCGGCAACTTTGACGATGTCGACCTCGACGACGACGAATTGGACTGAGGTCTCGGAGGCGCGATGAGGAATAGGGTCCGGATGATAGCCTGCTCCGCGTTGCTGCTCCTCTGCGCGTGGAGCGTAAGCGCCGAACAATTGGAGATAACGGGCGACGTGCGCATGCGCTCCGAACCGGACAAGTCCGGCGAGGGGATCAGCATTGTGCCCAAGGGCACCAAGGTCCCCGTCATAGAACAGCAGGATAATTGGTATAAGATAGAGTACAACGGCGAGCAGGGCTGGATATTCGGAAAGTATGCCCGTCTGCGCGCCAACGCCGGGGAGATCTTCACCAAGCAGGATGTGTCTATGCTGCCGCCGCTCCCCATCGGCTACGGCGAAGAGGGATCGGGACGGTCGGCCCGAATTCTGTTCGACGACACGCAGATACTCGCGACCCCGAACGAAGACGCGACCGTACTCCACACCGCGCGGAAAGGCGAGTCGTTCACTCTGATCGGCGAGGGCGAGTCGTGGTGCAAGGTCGTCTACACGGACACCACCGGCTGGGTAAAAAAGACAAGCGTGGAGATAGCGGACTCCGCGTCGTCCCAAAAGTACGCCAGAGTCCTGCAAGACAACACACCCATCCTCGGATACCTAGACCCAGCCGCGCCCATCCTCCGCACGGCGCTTAAAGGCAACGTGTTCCTCCTGGTCGGCGAGGGCAACTCGTGGTGCAAAATCGCCTACGACGATACTTCCGGCTGGATTAGAAGATCCTTCATAGAGATACTGAACTACAAGCCCAACGAGAGCGAACTGGTTAAGAAAGAGGCCAAGAGCTTGTTATTCGGCCTGCTCGCTCTGGGCGTCGTGGTTCTGCTGGTCTCCGCCGTCATAACGTTCCGCCACATAAAGGCCGGGCGCATGCGTAACGTCTACGTGCAGAAGAACGCCCTCATCCTGGCGAAAGAGAGCAAACACGTACAATACATGCTCACAAACGCCACGGAAACAATGGAGCGCTGCTTCTCCGAGATCGGCTTCAACGTAAGTGTGGCAAAAGACTCCGTCACCGCACGAAACAACATTGAGAGCGGCATGCCCGACATAATCTTGGTCGACTGGAACTTCGAGACGGCTATCTTCGCCAAAATCGACAACCTCTTCGCCCGACTGACGCCGCAGAATATGCCGCACTTCCTATTCTACAACGTGCCCGACCCGACTGCCGTGCCGCCGAGCAAGGCTTTGCGCAACGTCAACCTCTTGGGCATATCCATCGTCGACCGCGACATCTTCAAGGTGGTAACCCCGCTCTTAGTCCACCAAGCCGAAGCGGAACAATCCGCCAAGGATATGCAGAAAGGCCTGCAACGCTGCGCCCTGGAAGGCGAAATCGCCGGCGGAAACCTGCTTGAGGTATTGCAATTCATAGAGATCGGCAGCAAAACAGGCTGCCTGCAGGTAGAAACCGGGGAACCGTTCGGCGTGGTCTATTTCAACGACGGGCGAATCACCTACGCCGCCGCGAAAGGCCCCGACGGCGGCCCCATATACGGCGTGGACGGCGTATACGAAATCCTAAACCAACCGGCAGGCAAGTTCCGCTTCATAACAAACAAACAGCCCAAAGTGGCAAACCTCAACCTGCCGACATTGTCCGTTCTTATGGAATGGACGAGACAAAAAGACGAGTCTCATAAGAGTCATTGAATCTGGATTGCTTCGCTACGCTCGCAATGACGAGCGAATCCGGATTGCTTCGCTACGCTCCAATGACGAGCGAATCCGGGAAAGCCGCAACCGCTAATATCCATTTATTAATTGATACGCAAATTAATACCGATCAATATACTCCTGCAGGATCAAGCAAGCCGCTATTCGGTCGGACAGAGATTTATCCCTGCGCGCTTTTTTCTTTCTATGCATCATCAATTCCGACGCTCTTTTTGATGTGAAACTCTCGTCGATAAAATGAATGGGAAGGTTAACGCGCTGACCTACGGCATTCGCGAACTCGCGCGCCTCTTTGCTCATCGCCGTCTCTTCATCATCCCCGCCTAACGGCAAACCGAACACCAGCGCCGCCGGGGTCTCCGCGGAAATTATTCTTATCAACTCGTCCACGCCGTTCGGGTGCGTCTTTCTGTCTACTATACCCGCGCTCCTCGCCAGAGTCCCCCCGTCGTCCGACACCGCGACCCCGATCCGGCGGCGCCCGTAGTCGATGCCCATCAACTTCATCGAACCCGCGCTTTCTTCACCATACCCAAAAAGTCATCCGTAACAACGTCAAAGTAGTAGTCTTCGTGCGCGTACACCGCCAACTCCGTGTAGTATTTGCCGCCGCCGTGAACGGTTCCGAAGATCAGGCAGCGTCTGCGTATGCCGTTTTCCAACGAGTAGGACAAGGCCAGGCGAAAGGCCTCTTTACCGTCTATCTCCGCCGGGGCAAGCTCCTCCATCAGCAAATCGAAGACGCCGGGAGTGACGCGGAGGTTGTTCATAACGACCTCGGCCACCTCGTAGGACCGCATCCCTACGTCTATCGAAAGCTCCGCGTAAGGCATCCGCACCGGCAATTTCCGCTCCGTCGTTATCCTTATCACGTCCATATACGGGCCGTGGCGGGTCAGTACCAGCTGCGACTCCTCGTTGTCGTCGTAGAAGAGCCAATTCGCGGGGAGGCCCGCCGTTTGAGGGTGCTTTTGGTAGGCCAGGTCAACGGGCTTCCACGAAGCGGCGCGGCGGCCGCCGCAACCTATCAACAGCGCCGCAACTATCAATATCGGGATAATTCTTACATACGGCATATCATTTGCCCCCCCGCTCCTCGCATTGGCGCAACAACTCCTGCGCCATCTTTATATCGGCCGCGCCCCGCGCCATATCGCAGTATCCGCGCAGATACCCGCGAGCCTCTCTCATTCGGCCTATCGAGTGGTAGGCGAACCCTATCGCCCTCAGCGCCGCGGGGTTGCCGGGGCTGCACGCCAGCGCCTTCTCGTACCACTCTATAGAGGCCACGCTCCTCGGCGAAAGCTGGCGCTCCATATCCCCGCGCCTGATCAGAGCGGCCACATCGCAACTATCGACGGCAAGCAGCCTGTCTAAGAGCGGTTCGACAAGCTCAGGCCGACCGGCGGCGTGGTTCATCACAACCTCGTGCAACATAACACCGCCCATCTTGACATTGAAGTATCCACGCTCTATTTCATCCTCACCGGCGCGGTCGGCTTGACCGCCGCCGGTATCAACACCGGCGCCCGCCTGACCTTTGCCCTTGACGGGACTATGCGCTTGACTTTTACGTTTGTCAAGAGTACCGACCGGCTCGGCGCCTACGCCGTCGTCCCTGATCGAGTTGATGAATCCCCTGAAGTCCGACGGCGGCTGATATCCTACGGCTGACATCCTGACTACCGCCACGCTGTCAGCCTCACGCTCAATACGCTCGCTATATCCGGCCATGGCCGAGCGCATAGCGTCGCCGACCACCGTTCCGGCTATACCGTCGCCCAAAATAAGCGCTTCCGGATTCCGCCGCGATTCATCCAAAACAAGCCCGCGCGCCTGACGCTTCATCTCCAGCAAACTCTTTTCGGTATGCTCCAAAACTATGTGACCAAGCTCGTGGGCCAAGACAGCGGCCACCTGCGTCTCGTTTACAGTGCGGGAGAGCAATCCGGTGCAGACGAAGACCGTCCCGTTGGGGGCGGCGAAGGCGTTGAACACGTTGCTGCGCAGCACCCGCACCCGCAACCTGCGGCGCCTGCGCTCCTCGGGCGCAGCCAGCTTTTCGAGTATCTCGTTCAAATAGTCCGTCAAATCCCTCTCGTCCAAAATCAGATTTTGGTAGAGGAAGCGCTGTTCCATACCGTCGGCCTGGGCTATGAGGCTGGGGACGTGGACGCCCTCGGCGGAGTCCGCCGGTTCGCCGGCGCCAACGGCGCAAGGCGCCGTTACGGCTATAGACAACAGCGCGAGCGCCCGTATAAGCGATATCATCTTCGCGTTAGTCATTCAAACAGCGCCCCCACTATACCCGCCGAATACCTGTCAACCCTCATATCGACGGCGCCGGTGAGGGCCAGATCCTTGTACCACAACACGCGCCCGTCGCGGCCCACTAGGATAACAGCGACGTAGGTCTTGCCGCGATTGTCCCGAACGCCGCACATCGGCGCCGCCGCGTCCTTGGGCAGCTGCTGGCGAAAACGGCGGCTCTCCTGAAACCCGTAGACATACACAAACCCGTCCACACCGTAGAAGTTGCAGAGCGAATCCGCGGAACCTATCGAGTATTTGACGGTATCTACCAGCGTTGAGGTGTAAAACGCCCTGACCTCCGCGCTCTCAGAGGCGGCGCTCATCGACCTGAAATACATTGACCTCTCGCTGTAGAAGCGGCTCCTGAAAGCCATACAGTGGTAGCGCATCCTTGCTTTCAGGTTGAATATGTCACGAGCGAGGGAGGCGTCGGGGATCGCGATAGGATCGTAGCCCATACCCCTGAGCGCGAGCGCCGAGGAGATCACCGCCCGGCGGGAGGCTAGCTTGCTCCAGTCGTCGCGGTACTCGAACACGCCGCCGGAGGAGACGTCGTAAAGAAACACCTCCGCGCCAAGTATGCCGAGCCGCTGCGGTATCTCGTCCGCGGCCGGGTCGCGGCCGTATTTGACGGATTCCGCGGCGTTCGGAACGGGCGCGGCCTGCGCGGACTCTTCCGCCGGATCGGGGGCGGCAGGCTCCGGCGTCGACGCGTAACCAACCGCGAAAGCGGCCAGCAGTATCAACGCCGGAGCCATCTTATGTATTGATCTCATATACGCACAGCCCCCCGGCGCTATCTATTTAACTTGTCTCAACTCGGCCTGAACCGCCTGGTTGTTCGGATCAAGCAACTTTGCCCTGTTCAAGTGCTGCAACTGCAAATCCTTCTGCTTGGTGGCCTTGTAAACCCTCGAAAGGCCAAGCTCCGCGGAGGCCATTTTGGGATCGAGTTCAAGCGCCCTCTTGTAGTACGTCTCCGCCCTGTCGTACTCGGCCAGCGAGAAGTGCGCCTCGGCGCGGCCCGCGCAGGCGGGGGCGTAGTTGTTGTCGGCGAACAAAACGAGCTTGTAGGTCTCTATGGCGTCGCCGTACTTCTTCTGCATCCTCTGGATTCCGGCCAAGGCCATAAGCCCCTCGCGGTTGGTCGGGTCGCTCTTCTTCACCTCGTTGGCGACTCTCGCCGCCTCATCAAGTTTCCCGGCCTCTATCAAGTCCCCGCAAAGCATCAGGCGGTGCTTGTTGTCCTTGGTGATCTCAACCAATTCCCTGATCTCCGTCTCGGCGACGTCTTTCTTGCCCTCTCTCTTGTACATCTTATACAGGCGCTCGCGTACGTCGGGGTCGTCGCCCTTCAGGCTCTTCGCCTTGGCAAGCAGCTCCGTCGTCTTTTGATGGCGGTTCGTGGCCTCATAGGCGTCGGCCAGCATTATCAGCACCTTCACGTCCTTGTCGTTTGTGGTGAGGAACACCTCCAAGTTTGTGATGGCCTCGGGGTACTGCTTCTTATCGTACAGCAACTCGCCGATGCGGCGGGTTACGGAGAGGTCCTGCGGTTTGAGCGTGGAGTACTTCTTGTAGGCGGCCAGTTCCGCGTCGGCCTTGCCGAGCTTGCCGCTCACCTGAGCGAGCTGCAGCCAAACGTCGGCGTCGTTGTCCACCAGCTTAGACGCGGCGTTCAGGTTCTCCGACGCCTGCGGGAAGGTCTCCTTCTTCTGAGCGTAGATCATGCCGAGACGCACGAAGCTGCGGGGGTCTCTCGGGAAGGACTTGGTGTTGGCGAGGTACGCCTTGATAGCATGTTCCTGATCGCTCTTCTCTATGAGGAACGCCCGCTTGTAGGAGGCCTCTTGATCTACCACGCCGGGCAGAGCCACGTACGCCGCGTACGCGTCCGCCGCCTTGGCCGGCTGGTTCTCCTTCTCATAAGCGGCGGCAAGCGGCTTGAGGATGTCCTTAAGCACGGCAGGCGTCACGCCCTTTGCCTTGCGCGTCTTGTCGTAAACCTCGTAGGTCCTCTTGTAGTTTTCGGTCTGGTAATAAGAATCGCCCAGCTTTGTGAGGTACTGAACATTCTGCATATCGGCTTTCTTCACCATTTCATAGTACTTGATGGCGTTCTTGTACTGCTTCTTGCCGTACTCGTAGTTACCCACGGCAAGGGCGGTCTCCTCGTCCGACGGGGTCTTTTCGAGGTACTTTTTGTAGTTGGCCATCGCTTGATCTATGTTCCCCTGCTTCGCCTGTATGGCGCCCAGTTCCTTATACTCCTTGGAGGCGTTTTGATTCATCATGAGCACCTGCTCGTAGGCTATTGCGGCGCCCTTCAGGTCTCCGCCCTTCGCCAGACACTCGGCGTAGGTGGCGAGCAGCGCGGTATTCTGCTTGTCTATGTCGAGCGCGCCCTTGTACATCTTGGCGGCGTCGGCGTACTTGCCCTGCTTGGCGTATATATCGCCCATAGAGGTGTAGCCCGCGGCGTCGATCTCCTTGGCCGCGACCGCGGCGGCGCCGACCGTCAATATCTCGCTATCCAATTTCTTCTGGATGAGGATGGTCATGAACTCCTTGTACATTCCGGTTACCGCCGGATCGGATTTACGCGCCTCCCTGAAAGCGGCCAGCGCCCCGTCGAAGTCCTTATCTTCGTAGAGCAGAAGCCCGAGGCTCTTCTGCGCGGCGGCGTCGCCGGGCTTCAGCACAAGGTACTTCTTCAAATGGCCGACGGCCTCCTTCCTCTTACCGTCCGCTATGGCTATGTCGTAAAGGCTTTTGAATATCGCAGGTTCTTTCGGCGTAAGCTCCGCCAGCTCGTTTAGGTACGTGTAGGCGCGGGCGTTGTCGCTGTTCGCCTTGCTGAAGGCGACCAGGCGCTGGCGCGACTCCACGTTCTTCTTGTCGGCGGCCACGATCTTGCGGTCAAGCTCGGCGAGAGAGGCCCTCTCCTCTTTAGCGCCGTCGGCGTCGCCCGCCTTATCAAGCGCCTCAATTATGCTGAGGCGGATGGAGACGTTGTCCGGCTTGAGTGACTTAGCCTTTTTGTACTGGCCGGCGGCCTCCTTGGACTTGCCGATATTGGTGTAACCCGAAGCCAGCATCATGCAGACCTCGTAATCGTCGGGCTTGGCGGCGGCTACCTTCTCCAAGTTGGCCACCCCGGCGGCGTACTGCTTGCGATCGATCTGTATAGAACCCACACGCTTGCTCACCGCGATATCGTCCGACTTCAGGGTCAGGTACTTCGCGTAGGCGGCCAACTCGCCGTCGACGTTCTTCTGCTTGCCGTAAACGTCGCCCAGCGTCTTCCATATCACGGAGATCGTGTCGGCAAGCGCGGAAGCGGCGCGCAGGTTCGTTACCGCCTGCGTGAGCATGTTGTTGTCCTTCGCGTAGATCAGGCCCAACTTCATGAAGTTGCGGTAATCCCTGGGATACGACTTGGTATTGGCCTCGTACCTCCTTATGGCGGCGCTCATGTCGGTCTCCTCGCGCAGGTAGGCCCCGTAGTAGGAGGCGTCGGCGTCCTTCACGTTGGGTATCTGCGTGTAGGCGTTGTACGCGTCGGCGGCTTTGACCTTGTCGCCGCTCTTCTCGTAGCACTCGGCAAGGGGGCGCAGCGTGTTGGCAAGCATGGCGGAGGACGGGTTCGACCCCCTCACCTTTTCGAAGTTGGCGACCGCAGACTTGCAATCCCCTGTCTTGTTGTAGGAATCGCCCAGCGCGAAGAGGACTTCTGTGGTTATCAGCTTGGCGTCCGTCACCCTGCTGAGGTTGGCAATGGCCTCCTTGTACTGCTTGTTGCCGTACTCGTACAGCCCCACCTTTACGGAGACTTCGTTGTCGGACGGCACCTTGGCCAAGTACTTCCTGTAGTTGTCCATACCCTCTTTGGCCTTGCCGGACTTTGTCACCAAGTCGCCCAGCACCTTATACTCGGCAGACGCGTTGGGGTTGAGCGCTACCAGCTGCTCGTAGGAGACGATAGCGTTGCGGGTGTCGCCCGTGGCCGCCTGCGCGTCGGCTAGTTTGGCCAACAGCCCCACATTCTGCTTGTCCAGCGCCAAAGCGGCTTGGTACATCTTTATCGCGTTGGCGTTTTCGTTGCGCTTCTTGTACATGTCCCCCGCCGCCGCGTATATCACGGCGTCCACCTCTTTGAGGGCAATGGCCTTCTGGAGGACCTTCAGCGCCTCCTCGTCGAGCTTTTTGTCTATGAGGATATTGAGGTAGTTCTTGTAGACGCCCTTAATGTTCGGATCGCGCCGCAGAGCCTTGCGGTACTCGTGGAGCGCGCCGTCCGCGTCCTTAGACTCGTACAGCAGGTCGGCGAGCTGCCTTATGGCGGAGGCGTCGCCGGAGTCCAAAAGCACGAAATTCCGCAGGTACATGATGCCGTCTTTCTTGTTCCCGTCCTTGAGCGACGCCTCGTAGAGGTTCTTAAACGGCTTGGGATCATTGGGCGTGAGCAGCGCGAGTTCCTTGTAGAGCTTGAGGGCGGTCTGGTTGTCGCCCTTGCTCATGGAGTATTCGGCGTTTCTCTGGCGGGACTTGACGTCCTTGGGGTCGAGCGCTATCACCTGCGCGTCGGCGGCCGCGAGCCTGTCCTTGTCCTTGGTATTTTCGTAGCAGACGACAAGCCGCCGCCAGTATTCGATTTCCTTGCTCTTTTTGGCGGCCACGAACTCGAGGTGCGGCGCCGCGGCGGCGTAGGACTTGGCGTCGTAGAGGATGTCGGCAAGGATAGCGTGCGGCTCAAGCGCGTCCGGGTTTATGTCCAACGCCGACTCGGCGGCGTCACGCGCCCTTTCCTTGTCTTTTATCTGCACCGCGGCCTTTGCTATGCCCTCGGCGGCTACGGCGCTCCGCTCCAAAAGGAAGCTCTTCTGATAATGCGCTATGGCCGCCTTAAAATCCCCGCCGCGAAACTCAAAGTTGCCGAAAGCCAGATAGGCCCCGGGATGGCTGGGATTCGCCTTGACGGCGCTCTCAAAGCAGCTTTTGGCCTTGGCACGGGCGTCCGCGTCCAGCTTCGCCTCGTCGTAGGCGCGCCCGAGCATTATCCACACGTCCGCCGTCCGGGAATCGGCGGCAATCGCCTCGCCGTACTTAACGGCGGCGGCGAAGTTGCCGTCGTCCATGAACTTCTTCATAGCCTCATCGCCGAAAACAGCGAAAACAAGCGCGGAAGCAAGCAGCGCCGCGGCCGCCACAAACCCGGTTTTCCTCATCCCGAATACCATGAATAACCCTCCTTAAACGTTTATATTATTTATGTAGATAGAACAAAATAGTGACCGCCGCGACCGCCCCCCGCCCCGTAAAACCACATCGCGCCGCCGCCAAAGCCGGAACCCTGCGAACGCCAAATAAGAGCCAATATATATAAATAAATTTAAGGGACGGGGGAAAGTCAAAATTTAGTGAAAAAAAACTTGAACAAAAGCCGGGCCGGGGCGGAGCCTCGGCAAACCGTCCCCCCGGACCGGAAAAGCTCATCCTTTCCTTACTTCGCAACTCTTCTTACAAAACGCGATCCCGTACTTGATAATATCGGTGTAACACTCGGTTTCCAGTTCTTTGGCGTACCTGCCGTCTTCTATCTGTTTCACGGCCTCTTCGCACTTTTTTTCTATTTCGCGCATATCGCGCGTACATTTAAGTTCAAGTATGACGGCCTTGCCGCGGCCGCTCGTATGCCGCAGAATAATATCGCACCGGCCAAGACCGGTCTCACGGTTGGATTTTGCCGTAAAATTGCGCAATCCCCCTAGTACGCCGATCAGTACTCCGTGGTAAAAATCTTCCTTAGCGTCCAAATAACTTATGGTCTCCAAAAGGAAGTCGCCCAATTCTTTCCGCACCGTTTCGGCGTCGCCGTCTAAAAGCGCTCTGTATAATGGGTCGAAATCTTTCCGGCTGACCTTTTCCTTAAACCACTCCTGTATTTTGGTTTCATAAATGTACAGTAATTCCAAGTTTGGAATAGACAAATCCAAAACCTTTTTTACGCCATCCATACGCCCATCTCCGACCTTTTTCAGATAACCGGTGAAGAACAAAAAGTTCCAAAAGTTGTCGGGGTTTTTATTTTTATCGCCGCCTATTTCTTCATACGTGACAGCCTCGTGAATCGGTTTTGAGATTTTTCCGCCGGCCATCAGGGTTTCTAAATCGGTTTTCATTTCGGTGTTGGCGATGTCTACCAATTTGCGGACAATATCGTTACCGCTGGTATTTGCCCAGTAGGGTTTAGGTTGTTCATTTTTGTCCGCAAGCCAACTTGCCATAAGATGCACGGAACTCCACGGATTATACACCTCCGTATTTCCAAACAAATAGCCGTTGTACCAATCCCTGACAATTTGCCTTTTGTCCTCCAACTCATAGTGCCGCAGCATTGTATCCATCTCATATTGGGTGAAACCGAAGTATTCGGAATAATATTTGTCGAGTATAGAGATTACTTCCAAATTGTTCAGCCCGGTAAATATGCTCTCTTTGGAAATCCGCAGACACCCGGTCATCACGGCTAATTGCAGGTGCGGGTTGTCCTTTAGCGCGCTGCCCAATAGCGGGCGGATGAAGGCGATCATCTTATCATAAAAACCGCAAGCCCAAGAATTTTCCAGCGGGACGTCGTACTCGTCGATTAAAATAACGGCTTTTCTGCCGTGGTAACGCTCCAAACATTCGCTCAGAAATTTGAGCGACTGAGAGTAATCTCCGATAGAACCCGCGCGATTGGACAGTTTCTCAAACAAATCCCTGTCATAATCGCTTAATATCTTTTCCGTAACGTAGGTATGCCGTTCAAATTCCTTAGCAATGCATTCTCTCAACCTATCGTACGTCCCGTCGAAACTATCCGGTTTTGTATCCTTGAAGCTCAGGAATATAACCGGATACTTCCCCTGATACTCCAAATACCGCTCTCCGGCCTCCTCTATCTTCAGCCCGCGAAACAGCGCCCGCGTATCCTTGCCGCCTATCCGCGCCGTATCTTCAAAGAAGCATTTTAGCATCGTCTGGTTCAGGGTCTTGCCGAACCGGCGCGGGCGGGTGCAAAGGACGGCTTCGGCACGCATATCTATAAGGTCTTTGATAAACAAGGTTTTATCAACATAGTAACAATCCTCCTCGATAACCTTGTCGAAGAACGATTTGCCTACCGGCAACGGTTTTTTGTTTGCATCCGTACCCGCCATAATCAGACTCCTCCATCCCTAAAAACCGCCCGCCCATCGAAAGAAACCGCAGGTTTGCGCGTTTGCACTTAATTAATATACATTCCAGACGCCAAAAACGCAAAAAAATCTTTAAAACCCTTTGGAAACATTAACCCGGCAAGCGGTTTTCGGCCCAATAACCTACCTGGCCGATAGAATTAAAACTGTATAATTTAAACGGCCCTTTAATTTAGACAAAAACTGACGATTTTCGGCGCGGAAACGGGTATTCTAGCGGGAATCTCGGCTATCAAAAAATATCGCGCTATGGGTAAACTTTGAACAATACGGGAAAATTAACGGCGAAAACGGTAAAAATCGGCGAAAATCGGCTAAACAAACCGACTCGCAACATATAAATTCTTTACACTGAATTAGAATGAAATTAAAACGAAAATCTATGTATTATGACTTTGTTTTAGACAATTACCGTCTATTTATCACGCTACGGTCTAAAAAAAACGGAAAAAGGAAAAGTATTGTAAAAACCGAAATTAATCTGTAATCTGACAATAAAACAAGGAGATGGGTATGGAAAAGATGACTGGATGTGCGGGGACAAGGACAGGGACGGGATCGGGAAAAGGACGGACGCTGACGGTGTTGGCGGCTCTGGTGATGATTTTGGGGGGGGCGGGAAAGGGGGGGGCGTGGGAAATTCCGGAACAATGCCAAAATATTGGAGGTTACGCAAATGTTGGAGCGTGCTTCGGTTTGTGGAGTAGTATAGATTTTAAGGGGTATGACGGATACAATCCATTAGATCACCTCCCCGGATCGAGTGACCCTGAAGAATGGATGGTTCCTTTGATTAAGGAAGAAAACAAGGATCCAAGAGCAGCCGGAAAAGCTGATGCGAAAAAGGCTGTGGAAGATAATTTATGGAAACTCATAAAAGAATGGGAAAAGAATAATTATATATCACTGAAAAGCGAAATTACAACATTGGAAGGATTAGGAATACTGGTCAAGGACTGGGTCGATGAAGGCTGTCCGGATCAGGATACGGAAAAAGAGGTGGATGAGATAGATGAACGTTGCGGTGAAGAGGAATCGAGTTGGACAGAGCCTAATGAAACACGGTGGGAAGTGTATAATGAAAAATATGGCGGTTACGGAAAATATTATTACCAAGTCGGCCTAAGTGCGGATAAGACAAATATTCTTGGGGAGCCTTTGCAAAAAACAATGATTTACGTCGAACCGGTTCATTATAAAGGGATCGTGAAATTTTTTAAATCAGATGACGATGCCCAGGAGGGTAATGTACGGACAATCAGTTCAAAAGATAATACGGTGACTTATCAAATAATAACTTCAGGTTCGTTCGAAGAAGACGAAAGAAACGCTATCATTTTGAGTTGTGAGAAAGATAAAAAATGTGAAGAAGTAGAAGGCATAACAGGAACCTTCACACCTTCGGAAGGGAAAAAACCGGGTTCTTTAACTTTAAAAATAGGAAAAGATAAAGAACTAAGTGATCCAGATGCAACAGACCCCTGGACATGGTTTGTGAAATTGGATAAAGATGAAAAAGAACCGTTGGAATTTAGATTATATGTGAAAGATGACAAAGTAACGATCAAGATCGAAACAGAACCAAAAGACGCGACGTTAGCCGAAGGTAATATTGGAAATACCAACAAGTTATTTGTTGAAGCAAAAATTACGCCAGAAGACAAAAAGTTAACTTATCAATGGTATGAAACGAGAAATATAAGTATTACAGGTAACCCTATAGATAAGGCAACAGAAGCAACTTTTACTATTCCCAGTACGCTGAATAGTAACGGCAGCCCGTACTATTATTATGTTGAAATTAAAGTAAAAGATGACGAAAGCAATAAAAAATATTCAAGAACGTCTACCGTGACGGTGCTTCCTACGCTCAAATTTAACAAACCGACCGGTGGAAAGCTATCGGCCATTACGGAAGATGGAAAACCGGTTGAAAGCGGAAAGACCGGAATTCCCAAGAATACAGATGTGAAATTTACTGCTGAAGAAGACGTCGGATATAAAGTGGTGGCTTGGAAAGTTGACGGAGAAATCGTGTCTGGGCAAACGAGCAATAAATATATACACAATATGAAAAATACCGCAACGATTTCGGTTGAATTGGCACAAGGAGAAGGTCCGTACAAACTCACATTCACCAAGCCTGAAGGAGCGACCGATCTGTACGCTATACAAACTACAGGAACAGGAAGCGGCACGATGGTTGCAAGCGGAAGTACTGAGATTCCGAGAAATGCCGATGTGAAATTTACTGTGGCACATTCGGACGATTACAGGGTAATCGGTTGGAAAGTCGGCGGGGTGTTTGTAACCGGTGAAACGGGGGACATGTATACGCACACGGCATTGGCGACGACTACGATCGAGGTCGTGTTGGAATCGACATACAAGCTCACGTTTACCAAGCCTGCTAACGCGAGTAAATTGGAAGCAAAACTTAAAGACGGCACCGAAGTAAGCAGCGTAACTGCGACTACGCCTGGGACGCCGGTTAACAAAAATGAAATAGTGGTGTTTACCGTAGAACCGAGTAGCGGATATCGTGTCGTCGCTTGGAAAGTTGATGGTGAAATAGCGTACGGTCAAACAAAAAACACGTATGAACACACTACGACGGCGAGCGCTGAGATTTCAGTTGATTTGGGACAAGTGAGCGCTGATAATAAATACACGCTCAAATTCGACGTGCCGAATAACGCGAGTTCGCTGACCGCAGTGAATATAACTGATATGACGAAGATTGAAAGTGAAAAAACGAAAATTGCCGACGGCGACAAAGTGACGTTTACGGTGAACCCGGCGCAAGATTACAGAGTGAAAGAATGGAAGGTCGGCGCGGCGGTCGTGGCCGGTCAAACGGGCAACACGTATACGCACACCGTGGTAGCGGACGCGGCGATTTCGGTTGAGCTGGAAGAGATTCCGAGCAAACTTCCGCTTGTGGGAGCGGTGGCAATCAGCGGAGCGGCGAAGGTCGGAGCGACCCTCACGGCGGTGACGAGCGGTATCACAAGCGCCGCTCCGTTGGGTGTTCTAACGTATGTTTGGAAAGTCGGCGGAACAGAAAAGGGTGCAAATGCGAGTACCTACACGCCGGGCGCCGACGACAAGGGAAAGACGGTGACGGTGACAGTGAGCGCAGCGAACTATAGCGGCAGTTTGACTTCAAATCCGACGGCTGAAATTACAACCGATCCTATATTGGTTACAGTTATCACCATAGATGGCGGAACGAGCGTAGGTATGGGGCGGACACTTAATTTGACGCTCAAGTACACGCCTGACGGCGCGGAGGATATAACTGAGTACACAAACAAAAAGTGGACATCAAGTAACCCCGCCATTGCTACGGTGACTGAGGCCGGAGGGGTCGTGAACGGTGTTGCGGAGGGCAGCGTGACAATAACCGCTAAGTCTTGGAAGAGCGGCGCGGAAGAGGAGAATGCGTTAATTGCTACAGTGACGATAACGGTTACTAAACCCAAGTATACGGTAACGTTTACCCCGGACGGGAAAGTTTCCGCAACGTCGTCGACCCCCGCGGACAACAGCGGCGATGGCGGCAAACTTCCGAATTCAGCCGAAAACGTAACCAGCGGGTCTACCGTTACATTCACCGCCGAGCCTTCGGCGGGTTACAGGGTGGTGTGGAAAATTAACGGGAACGCCCCGAACGGAACGACGGAAATCGTTTCCGGAGCGAAAAATATCACGCTCAGAATAGAGAACATAACCGCGGCGAAAACCGTGTCGGCCACCTTCGAGGCTATGCCTGATTTAGATATCAGCATCTCCCCGGCGTCGAAGCGGTTGGATTTCGGCGAGAAGCGGATAAAGTACGGTTCGACTACGTTGCCGTACGAAGATATGAGCGATGTAACGGAGCAGGTTGTGACGATAACCAACACCGGTTCCAGCGGTATAGTGCTGTCGCAGCCGACGTCGTCGAAGAATACGTCGACGGATTTCGCAATCGGTGATTTGTCAACGACGGCGCTTAGCACCGGACAAACCGCGACTTTTACCGTGCGGCCTAAAGCCGGTTTGACCGCCAAGCAGCAGCCTTACAGCGAGGAAATAAAGATCACCGGCATCGGCAGCAACAGTATATGGTTTGACGAGAGGGTAACGGCGGAGTTCACCGTATTGACGCCGCCCGCTTACGGAATCAGCGCGACGCCTGAACAGTGGAAATTTAAGGAGGCGAGCAAGCCTTATTCGTACACGCGGCCCGAACCGAAGGCCATAATAATAAAGAACACCGGTTCGGAGACGGTTAACGTGACGACGGAAGTGACCGGAAATACGGAGGCTTTCCTTGTGTCGGGTATCTCGAAGGACGGCGTTCTTGCGGTGGACGATCAGGTCAGCTTTGTGATTTGGCCTAACGAGAATTTGCCGGCCAGCGGCGAGGACGGGTACAAGGTGACGGTGAAAATCACAGCCAAAGGCGTCACCGCCGAAGACGTGACAGTGACGAAGGAAACCGAAGTAAATGCCGTCTTCGTTGTGAAGTCCGTCGATTGCTGCACCGTAAGGTGGTCGTGGATCACCGGCGGCAGCGCCGCCGCGGACAATGTGGAAAAGAACGCCAAGGTGACCGTTCCGACGAAGGACGACGCTCCGCCAAGAGGCGCCGACTGGACTTTCGTCGGCTGGTACAGCGACGAGCTTAAGACGCGGGAGGTAACGGCGAAAACGGTTACTATAACGCGGGACACGGCGTTCTACGCTAAGTGGACGTCTAAGGCCGGTGTTTATACCGTATACTTCTATCCCAACTATCCCAACGGCGGGACGTCCTCGTCTTTCAGGAATATCAAGACCGACGATAAGAGCAGGCTCACGGAGCTGCCTGATCCGACGCCGACGCTGCGCGGCTACAAGTTCAGCGCCTGGTACACGCTTAAGGAGGGCGGCGAGAAGGTAAATCTCGGCAGGACATTCGCCGACGACGCGATAGTCTACGCCCGTTGGGACTTGATGACGTACAATATAACGTACGATCTCAAGGGCGGAACGGTTACGGGCAATCCCGCTTCCTATACGGTGGAGACCCCGTCCCCGATCATTATCAAAGACCCGGCCAGGCCGGGCTACCTGTTCACCGGCTGGACCGACGAGGAGGGCGACGATTGGGGGCCGGGCGGCCCGAGCGGTACAAGGCTGCTCCCGAACACAGCCAAGAGCAAGAAGTTCACGGCGAATTGGGAAGAGAGCGACTACACCATAACCTTAAACCGCGCCGGCGGCAAATGGGCGGAGGACGCGGACGGGGACGACGAGATTAAGACGGTTCTCGGCGGCTGGCTGATTCCGAAATCGCTGCCCACCGACAAGCAGATACTCCGCCCCGGTTACGAATTTAAGGGTTGGTACACGGCGTGGGAGGGCGGCGCGAAGATAGTTGAGGGAACGTCGGCAACCAAGCCCGGCAACGGCACGATCTTCAGCGGCGACGCGACAATCTACGCCCGGTGGGAGATCAAGACCTTCACCATAAAGGCTGACCCGAACGGCGGAAAGCTGGAAGACGGCGTCACGAATCCGACGAGCTACACCGCGGAGACCGGCGGCTTCATGCTGAACAACCCGGTCATGCCCGGGTTTGAGTTCCTGGGCTGGGCGGACATGAACAAGGCGGTCAAGGACAGGGATACGGTTCTGTACGTCTACTTCGAGTACGGCGACACCAAAGCCGGCAACAGAAGTTTCAAAGCGATCTGGGGCGACGCCGTCAAATATGTCGTGCTGTTCGACGCGAACGCCGACGGCGAGGTGAAGAACCCCGACCCGCGCGAGACAGGCGCCGGCGGCAGACTGACGTCTACTCTGCCCACGTTGGAAAGAGAGAATTACATCTTCATCGGCTGGTTTACGGAAAGAGAAAACGGCAGACAGTTGTCGGCGAGTTCTCTGTTCACGAAAGACTCGGTTACAGTCTACGCCCAGTGGGATCCTTCCTACACAATAACGCTCAACCCCAACGGCGGCGCGGTGTCGCCCGCGACGACAACGACAGGCGTCGGCAGGAAACTGACATATATACCCACAGCCTATAGAGACGGCTACACTATGGAGGGTTGGTACACATCGACGACCGGCGGCACGAGAGTGACATCGCAATACGAGTTCTCCGGCGACATGACGATCCACGCCCGCTGGATAGTGGCCTCCGCAGGCGCGCTGACGTTCAACTCCGGCGCAAACGGCGTATTGTCCGCCACGGTAGACGGAGCCGCGGTCTTCTCCGGTTCCAACGTCGCGGGCGGCAAAACGGTAATCTTCAAAGCCTCCCCGATAGACGGCTACGGCGTCGTCCGCTGGACAGTAAACGGCGTTGTGCTGATGGACACATCCAGAACATACACCCTCTACGGCTTCTCCGGCCCGACGGATGTGCGGGTAACATTCGACGCAATCTACGTCTCATTGGCGACCCCCGACCGAGTGATCCCCGGCGGCAACGCGAACGCGGAAACATCAATAGCCGTCCCGACGGTATTGACCGCGGAGTTCGCCGCAGGCCCGAATCCGGTCGCAAGGTCGTCGGGAGAAGTAAATTTCTTCTACCGCGGATCAAACGTGAAGAGCGCGACGCTGCTGGCGTACAACGAGTCCGGCAAGTTAGTAAGGAGAATAGCCGGTCCGTCGTCGGCGTCAAGCGTAAACGGAAGGAGAATAGTAGGGATTTGGGATCTGAAAGACGCCAAGGGTCGTGCGGTGTCCGATGGAACGTATCTGGTGAAAGGCGTAATAAAGACCGCCGGGGGGAAATCGGAGCGGGTGTCGGCGGTCGTGGGGGTGAGGTCGCAACTGTAAATCTAGCGTTAGGTCATTTGGCTTCGCCGAGATAAACAAGTTCGACTCCGCGGTTATTGAGCGGAGTCGAAATACAGCGACCTTTAGGGTCTGAGCGTGTGGGAATTGCGAAATTCGTTCTGACTGTTGTGGGGCGGCCTTTTTGGGCCGCCCTTTTTAATTTACCATGCCCGACACGTTTCCGGTTCCGCTATTTCTAATTTTTCCTCTTCCTCACGTATATTTACAACATAAAGACCTCTCGCCAGGGCAAAGGTTTTTACCTCAGGGTCCACTATCGCGCCGACCACCGCGCCGAAGAGTTTCTTGCCTTTAATGCCCACCAAATCTTCATGCTGACGCAGTATTTCCAACCGTTCTTGATGCTTTTTCACATCGCGTACCAGCGGATGGGTTTTTGTCTCAACCGCCATAACCTCCGTTTCGCCGCAGAGCAGCACATCCACTTCGGTAAGCGTTTTCTTTTCGCCGAGTTCATCGATCTTTTTGTATAACTTATCCGTCTGTATGTTATCAAACGCGTGTTTCCCAGAAGCGTTCATGGCAAGGCGTATCTTGGGGATAACGATAAATTCCGTAAGCTCGCCGATATCGTTCCCAATGTGGCCGAGATTCCGAGACAATTCCCGATTTTCGGCGGACAGTTCCCGAATAGCGGCCTCGGTTTTGGCGTGTTCGGCGGACAGCTTCCGATTTTCGGCGGACAGTTCCTGAATAGAGGCCTCGGTTTTGGCGCGTTCGACGGACAGCTTCCGATTTTCGGCGGACAGCTTCCGATTTTCGGCGGATAGCTCCCGAATAGAGGCCTCGGTTTTGGCGTGTTCGGCGGACAGCTTCCGATTTTCGGCGGACAGCTCCCGAATAGAGGCCTCGGTTTTGGCGCGTTCGACGGATAGATCCCGAATAGAGGCCTCGGTTTTGGCGTGATTTGCCTCCATTCTATTTGACGCTTCGATAAAAATGTTGGTTAAATCCTCAACCGTAATCAATCTGGATTTCGGAAAGGTTTTCTTAGCAGGCGGGTAGGTTTTCTTCGCCGCCTTCTTCGCTGTTTTACTTACCGCTTTTTTTACCGCCATACCGCCTCCTTATTAATATATACATAATATACATCACGGGCACACCGTCCGGCCAAAAAAACACCAAAATACCGAAAATACACGGTCGGGCGGCCGCCGCCGGGCCGGAGAAGCTCATCCTTTCCTTACTTCACAGCTTTTCTTGCAAAACGCAATCCCGTACTTGATAATATCGGTATAACACTCCGTTTCCAGTTCTTCGGCGTACTTGCCGTCCGCAATCTGTTTCACGGCCTCTTCGCTCAACTTTACGATCTCGCGCATATCGCGCGTACATTTAAGTTCGAGGATGACGGCCTTGCCGCGACCGCTTATATGCCGCAAAACAATATCGCCCCGGCCAAGACCGGTCTCGCGGTTTGATTTCGCGGTAAATTCGCTCATCCCGGAGAGTACGCCGAGCAATACTCCGTGATAAAAAGCCTCTTTAGCGTCCAAATAGCTTATGGTCTCCACGAGGAAGCCGCTGAGTTCTTTCTGCAACGTCTCCGCGTCGCCGCCCAAAAGCGCCGTATATAAAGGGCCGAAATCTTTCCGGCTGACCTTCTCCTTAAACCAGTCTTGTATTTTGGTTTCATAAACGTATTGTAATTCTAAATTCGGAATAGACAAATCCACAACGTTTTGTACACCATCCATACGCCCCGCACCGACTTTTTTCAGATAACCGGTGAAAAGCAGAAAATTCCAAAGGTTATCGACTTTCTTAAATATATCGCCATACGTTACATATTCATCAACCATGCACGAAACTATTCCGCCGGCCATCAAGGTTTCAAGTCCGGCTTTTGCCTCGGTGTTCATATTGTCTATCATATCGTGAATGATGTCATTGCCGCTGGTGTTTACCCAATAAGCTCTAGGATGCTCATTTATATTCGTAATCCAAGATTCCACGGCTTTTAGGCTGCT
>Ga0268262_10000767_pt1 | contig 41774 bp, 46 predicted proteins | sample TergutNc150P3_FD_190354 | JGI IMG/M metagenome (GOLD analysis project Ga0268262, IMG submission 190354) | Nasutitermes corniger P3 segment gut microbial community from laboratory colony in Florida, USA - Nc150 P3 (SPAdes) (version 2) | ecosystem: Host-associated > Arthropoda: Insects >...
ATTTGCCCGGCGCGGAAATAATGACCTTTTTCGCCCCGGCGGCAATGTGGCCGTAAGCCTTCTCGTTGGTATAAATACCGGTGGATTCTACCACATAGTCGATCCCCAGATCCTTCCAGGGAAACTGGTCCGGCGTCAGGCCTTTGCCGGACAGACATTTGATCTTGTGGCCGTTGACCACCAGAACATCATCACCATCGGTGCCGATGTCAGCTTTCATTTGACCCTGTGTTGAATCATATTTTAACTGATAGGCAAAGTACTTTGCGTCGGTGGAAAGATCAACCACCGCTACTACGTCAATTTTGTCTTTTCCCAGCAATCCCTGTCCTACCAGAGCCTGGAAGACCAGACGCCCAATGCGTCCGAAACCATTAATCGCGATTTTCATAAAAACCCCCGTTTCGAGTATATTTTCTCCAGAATAGACAAAATTGCGGATTTTGTCAATAGACCAGTACCGGACAAAAAAAACTAACATTCGAAACGAATTTTCTTGACTATTTTAGTAATTTATTTATCTTTGTGTCAGGGAATTAAGATAAGTTCCCCCGGCGCCGAAGACAGGAGGAAACCAAGATGATGAGTAACAGACACACGAAGATTCTTGAACTTTTGTCCAAACATCAGCGTTCTGAGGTAGCTTCCCTCTCAGAACTGCTGGCCGTCTCTCAGGTAACAATCCGCAAGGATTTGGACCTTCTTGAGGAACGAGGACTGATTCGCCGGGAACACGGATACGCCTGCTTGAACAATGCGGATGATACAGGTAAGCGTTTAGCCTACAATTATGATATAAAGAAACGAATTGCCAAAGAAGCCGCCGCGACCGTTGAGGAAGGGGAGACGGTGATGATTGAGTCCGGTTCCTGCTGCGCCCTCCTGGCGGAAGAACTTGCCCGTCAACAGAAGGATGTAACGATAATAACCAACTCGGTTTTTATCGCCAACTTCATCCGCCACGCGGCCCACACCAAAATAATACTTTTGGGCGGCTGTTACCAGCCCGAAACCCAGGTGCTGGTGGGACCCATGACGCGGAAATGCGGCGAGATTTTCTTCTCGGACAAATTTTTTGTGGGAACTGACGGTTTTATACCGGATTTCGGATTTACCGGAAATGATCATCTGCGCTCACAGACCGTACTGGATTTAGCGGAAAACGCCCGCGACATTTTTGTCCTGACCGAATCCGAAAAATTCTCCCACCAGGGCGTACTGGGGCTGGTTCGCCTTGAAAGTGTTACCGGGGTTTTCACCGATGACCGCATCCCGGCAGGAATCGAAAAGCAGCTGCTCGACAATAACATAGCGCTGCACAAGGTTCCCGAACACGCGCCGTAAACGCAAGCGGAAGATGATGGTTGGGGGTGGGCTTTCCGTTTTTTTGGGGTATAACTTAAGGTCATATTTCGGGGAGGAAGCCATGGGGCATGTGGGTGTGCGGATTACGCTCAAAAACGCTGTGGATGTTAGCATGGTACAGCGCGGAATCATTACCGAACCCGAAATCCACCAGGCAACGGTTCAGGCTATGGTTGATACCGGAGCCACCTATCTGATTATTAACCGGAAACTTTTACAAGAACTGGGGCTTAATACCGTCAGCCAGCGCAGGGTCAGTTTTACGAACGGCACAGGTACTGTATGCAAAATGACTGAGCCGGTAGAAATTCATTGGGAAGACCGTTTCATCACCATGCCCGCCCTGCTGATAGACGATGCGCAAGAAATCCTTTTGGGAGTTTATCCGCTTGAAGGAATGGACCTGACGGTCGACCCGGCGAATCAAAAACTCGTTGGCGCGCATGGTGATGTTCCAACATGTTATTGTTACTAGAAATTGATTCCGGTGTCAGTTGCCATGTGCGTATACTTTTATGAGAAGTGTACGCGCATGGTGTCTGGCGCTGGGCGTTTATTACTTTGCTAATTCCTTAAAAGCCGGAGGGGAGGTTTTTATGGCAAACAAATTATCGCAAATCCAAAATATGATTTACGAGATTCGGAGACAAAAAGTCATGCTCGACAGCGACCTTGCAACTTTGTATGGAGTTGAATTGCGAGTACTAAATCAAGCGGTAAAACGTAATATAAAACGTTTCCCATCCGATTTTATGTTTCAATTAACTGATGAAGAGTGGGATTCTTTGAGATCACAATTTGTGATCTCAAAGAATAATCGTGGCGGCAGGCGTTATGCTCCTTATGTTTTTACAGAACAAGGCGTTTCAATGCTGTCCAGCGTTATAAATTCTGAACGCGCAATCGAAGTAAATATCAATATAATGCGTACTTTCGTCAAATTAAGGCAATATGTACTTTCAAAAGGTGATACCACTGAACAAATTGCCGAATTGCGTAAACTCCTCATGCTTTACATTGAAAAAAATGATAATCGGGTAAATGAAATTATAATTGCCCTCAACAATCTCATTGCACAGCCGCCAAAAACCAAGAAGATTGGTTTTAATGCGGGGAATTGATAATGTATACGCACATGGTGTCTGGCGTTTGCGCTTACTTTGCTTTGTATAGCCTATGACCGTATAATCCAGTCGGAAGGGGCGCTACATGAGACCTCACATATTCATTTATCCCGCGGAATAATCCTTGTTTATTTCCATTTTTCCTAAAAACTTTGCATGCTCATCATTAAGTTCCATTAATTCATCTATTGTTTCATATTTATAATCATAATTAATCAATTTAATAATACTCTCTTTCTCATATATTGATGAATTATTTTTAATAATTCCAACCGTTTCTTTTATTATTAATTCACGAGTTATTTTTTTTATTTTCCTGCTTATATTTATCATTGTCGCTTCAATTATGTTAAAGTTAATTTTTGCTGTTTCCGGGAATATTGTAATGCTTTCTTTTACTTTCTTCATATCACTATTTATTTCATTAACAAAATTATTAATATTAAAATCTTTAGCTTTAATTATTTTTAACATTTCTAAATTATTCATAAAATTCATTCTTAAATATACAGAACAATATTTATTATAGTATAAAATAAAATGCTCAAGTATATTATTTTGTATTCTTAATATATCTTCATCTGATATTTCATCAAGTAAACTAATATGTTCTGATAATATTAAAATATTATTCTTAATTTGCTGAATTTTTAATACGATATTATCAATATCTTTTTTTATTTTATTTGATTGTTTATATTTTCTATAAAACAATATTTTTTTAAAGAAGCAAGACATTACGGATAATTTTTGGGGAATATTGTCGATAATTTGTGTAAATTTATGCCTGTTATAGATAATAAAACCAGTAATTACTAAATATAAGAAAAAAACAGCCGTAGATAATGTTAACTTCGATAAAAATTCGTCCGTTTTATACTCCCCCATATATACATGGTTCCTGGAACTCTGCACCTCCGAACAAGTATATTTGCCAATTCTTCAATAGGCATAAATCCCTCCTGTTCTATCCTATGAACATATAAAAGTATCAGTCACCCGTGCGCGTTCCATCATAGCTCCGACCCATATTAAAAGCATCAACCACCTTGAGAATGAACAGATGCAAATAGTTCTTCTGAATATTCTCGAAGTCTTCTAGACATAGCACCTACTATCGCTACATATGCTTCATTATTTTTATCTAATTTATCAATAAAACCCTTTAGTGCTAATTGAAGTATTTCAATTTCATTTTCATTAAAAACTAATGTTTTCATTGTTATCTCCATAAATAAAAAATTGTATACGCAACAGTATAAGGCACTATTGCGCCACCGTTTTAATTCTCACGTTACGTTTTAATGGCGCAGTACATTTAATCGTGTTATGTGTACTACGCCTAAACCCCTTACTCGGTTACTTTATATAGCACGCGCCATCATCAGGATAACCCAAGAAATTGAGACCCATCTTAAACGGGAACGACCTGTTACCATTGACAGGCGAAACCCAGCGCAGGGTATATACAGTCCCGACTTCAATGCCGGTTATTTTTGCCGGAGTTCTACCACTAAAGACTTTAACATTTTCCTTGTATACTTCAAATGCTAATTCATTAAGTACACGGATATTCACCGGGTAATTCACATTCTCTATGTGGGCAGCCACATCAGTTACTTGTCTACCTTGGGTTCTGGCTTCGCCAATTTTTCCCCCACGATTATTATAGAATTCAGTTGTCTGACCAGGCTCCCAATGAGACTGCTCTGGTACATAATACGCGCTAGTTCGTGTTTCCTGTCGGTAGGTGTAATATTTGGAATAAACACTATATGTAGCCCCAGCCGCGAGCGCCTTTGCTCTTGCTTGTTCACCCGCCATCACTGTCCGTTCTTTGAGACCTATTTTTATAAAGCCTATTTGGTCTTTTTTTCCTGGCAACAATCCGTAAACTCCGGTTGTATTATTGTAGGAATTTTTGACAGCGGCAGGGTCTATATTAGCGGATACCGTTATGTCGCCATTTTCTTCAGAAAATGATATGAAGACATCCTGTGAGCCGGGTGGCAATGACATAATCCCAGCCCAAACATCCGCAGGGTTATTCGAACCCCATTTGTAGTCCTTCTTTATCACCATATATGCATAGAAAAATTGGTCAACAAATGATGGCAAACTGAAACCTGCTATACCATCCGAATTTAACAACTGATTACCGTTAGAGATGATCGCGGGGAGATCATCTCGTGACTGAATAATAACCGGAGAAAACGTCTCAAGCGCTTTTTGTAAATCATTTGGCGGAATAACGCCCGGATTACCCAATGTATCCAGGGCTTTTACTACATCTTCAGGGTTAGTTATGATATACAACCCACTTTGCCGGTGATTCGGCGCCAAAATAGGCGATATAAAAACCAGCCGTTCCTCCTCATTTTTAGCTTTTTGAAAGTGTTCAAATGGTACGAGACCGTCCTGCCTGTACCACATACCATAAGAGGCGCAACCCGTCAAAACCACTGCCACTAAAGCAACTAAAAAAAATACCTTTTTCATACAAACCTCCTTTACCTTTTACCTGATTCTATTTTTATCAGTTCTCTTGCCATATTCTTTACTTCTGTTGCTTCAAGACCGATTTTATTTCTATTCAAATTACGCTCATTCATTTCGAGTATTTGCTGAAGCCAAAATCGGTGATAATTTTTTGTTCTGTTAAAAACGCTGATACGCGATGGATAAGTTGAAACTTTTTTCCATTTTTTATGCGATTTATCCTTATAACAATAAAATGAATATGAAACAAACCAAGATGCTCCCATTGTTGTTAATTCCTCTCCGCCAGCAAAATTGAAAGTATGTCTAGGCATATATTTTATCTCCTTCATACACAGCCATTCTTTCCCCGTCCTTTATACAAAGCCGGATATTTCCTTATTACCGCCCCCGTGCCCGCCGTGCATCATCTAGATTTTTTTTGTAATCATCAACCGGATAAATCCGCAACACCGCTTCATAATCCGCAATGGCCCGGTCATAGTCTTTCTTTCCTAAATATGCATCGCCACGATAGCCATAAAAGAAGACATAATCGGGGTCCAGTTTTATTGCTTGAGTAAAATCTGCAATAGCCCGGTCATAGTCCTTTTTTCCTAAATACGCGTTGCCGCGAGCCTTATAGCGGTCAGCATTATTGGGGTCAAGTTTAATCGCTTGAGTAAAATCCGCAATAGCCCGGTCATAGTCCTTCTTACCGTAATACTCATAGCCGCGATCTGTATAGCGGTCAGCATTATTGGGGTCAAGTTTAATCGCTTGGGTATAATCCGCAATAGCCTGGTCATAGTCTTCTTTTCTTGAATACGTATAGCCGCGATCTGCATAGCGGTCAGCATTATTGGGGTCAAGTTTAATCGCATGGGTAAAGTCAGTAAGGGCTTTATCATAGTCCCTCTTATCGCGATACGAAATGCCGCGAGTTCTATAACGGTCAGCATTATTGGGATCCAGTTTTATCGCTTGAGTAAAATCCACAATAGCCCGGTCAGGGTCATCATTGAAGGCATATGCAAAACCGCGAGCCTTATAGCGGTCAGCATTATTGGGGTCCAGTTTTATCGCTTGAGTAAAATCCGCAATAGCCCGGTCATTGTGATACGTATTGTGATACACATCACCGCGATGCCTATAGCGTTCAGCATTATTGGGATCCAGACGGATCGCTTGGGTTAAATCCGCTAAAGCTTTATCAAAATCCCCCTTTTGTTGATATGTAATACCTCGTTCGGTATAGGCAACGGCATTACCAGGGTCCAACCGGATCGACTGGGTAAAGTCCGCAATTGCTTTTTCATAACTTTGTATCTTTTTTGGCTCTTGCAAAGACCACATCCCGTTTAATTCAATTTCAACACTACGAAAATTATCCTCCTGCTCAATCACCTTTGACACACTGGCAAATAATGCTCTGCCCCGTAACATATACGCCGCCGCAAGGTTCGGGGCCAGTTCTATCGCCTCGGTAAAATCCGTGATGGCCATCTCATAATCGCCTCTGGTGGCAAACAATATGCCACGGTCAAGGAAGGTTCCGGCGGTCTTTGGTGCTGTCTTTTCATCAACGCCGTATTTGGCGGTTTTTACGGTAGTTTTTTGTTTAGCCAGGGTTGTAACCAGATTCTGCATTGCCTTGTTATTATCCACATCAAACCGGATAACAGCGGCAAGGGTTGCTTTTTCTACATGGATTGCGCTGGTACGGTAGCGGTAATTTTTACCCTGGCTGGTTAACTGTCCGGTAATAACTAACTGAGCTCCCAGAAATTTACCGATTGACTGGGCAGTCTCATCGCTCACGTCCCCGGACATTTGAAATTTCAGTTCCTTATACACATAGTCCATGTTGCGGCGATCCGCTACCTCCATGCCTCGTCCAACGAGCGATCCGGTAAGTTCATCCATGATATAGTCAGAAAGGTTATCGTTAGGGGATTCAAAGGCAATGATTGCCACCCGGCTTTTAGGGGGTAGTTCTTCCACTATTTTCTGTGCGGATTGTTCGATGGCCTCCATCAGGGACAGCCCCCAAGCCGTTGGAGCCTGAATAAAACCGACCAAAAGCAGAAGAAGAATTACCTTTTTTGAGTTTTGTACTATAAATGACAAATTCCGCGATAATGTCACAATAAGTTCCTCATTAAATTTCAACATTGTGAGACTACTATTCTTTGAAATATCATCAACTATTATAATAACATACCTGAAATATCATAGTCCGTCAACAAATATTCAGTGACATTTCATTATAATTCCCCATTAAATGGACTATAATTTCAGGGAAAATCTGAGAAATGAACTGAATTATCAAGGGGTAACGGTAAAAGAATTGAGTACCCGAACAGGTATTCCCATAGCATCTCTTGATTGCTATCTGGGGACACGGGCAACTGTACCCTCCGTTGAAAACGCCGTCAAAATTGCCCATGAATTGAAGGTCTCAGTTGAATATCTTGTTATTGGCGAAGATACCGCATCAGAATACAAAAAATCAAATTTCAGCCGCGAAGCGCAGGAAATAATCCGCTGGGTAGGAAACCTTAATAACGAACAGTGCAGGGCAATACTCAAGTTGGTGCAAAGTTTTAGGAAATAAATATTGTAGAAGATTTGGGTCATGCCGGGTATGTAAAAAATGCTTGACGATTTGTGCGTATTATGCGTATATTTTAAAGCATTATGCAACTTACATATCCCGCAATTTTCTATGAAGGTGAAGGCGGCTACGCTGTAGAGGTTCCCGATCTTCCCGGCTGTACAAGCGGCGGGGAATCTCTTGCCGAAGCGATCATCATGGGAACTGATGCCGCTTCCGGCTGGGTGCTTGACGAACTCGAGGACGGGAAGCCCGCGCCCAAGGCAAGCCCCATTGAAGCAATCAATCCCGATGACGGCGGCTTTGTCAGCATATTGGTACTGGACATGGATGCCTATGCCGAAAAATACGGAAACAAAGCAGTGCGAAAAAATTTGACTATTCCCGCATGGCTTAACACCTTCGCTGAAGCCCGGCATATTAATTTTTCTCAGGTATTGCAGGATTCACTGACAGCGCTATATTGCCAGGAAACTGCCGCTTCTTAAATCCCAAAAAGCGCCGCCGCCTCTGATAAATCGTTGCATTTGTGCCAGACAGTGGCAAGGACTTCCTGCGGCGGACTTAAAACATCTTTAATAAAAATTGAACGTATCCCCGCGGCGTGCAGTCCCATAAGGCCGGCGGTGGAATCTTCAAAACCTACGCAGGCAGACGGAGGTGACCTGAGTTTTTCAGCCGCAAGAAGGAAAATGTCGGGGGCGGGTTTTCCGTTGGTAACTTCCTCGCCGGCCGTAATCGCCTTAAAGCGATCAATGATGCCCGCTTTGGTCAACATGTTGACGGCTGTGCTGCTGCGGGAAGAAGTCGCTACCCCCAAAGGTATATTTGCGGCGCGCAGACGATCAAGCAGATACATAAGGCCGGGTTTTTGGGGGACTCCCTTTTGTTCAATTTCTTTATTTACCAACTGCCTGAACTCACTGCGAATGGTATCATAGGGAAAATCAGGGCCAAATTCTTCCTGCAGAACCATACGCGCTTTTTCACTGCTTATCCCCACCATGCGAAGAACAATGTCACGGGTAATGTTATACCCAAACGGTTTGCCCACAACTTCCCAAAACGGGATAGACAGATTTTCGGTATCAAACATAAGGCCGTCCATATCAAAAATAACGGCGGCGGGAAGAAAAGGTTTTTTCTGTGTGTCCATATTTAACTCAATAAATCAGAAATATCTATCTCTTATAATTCCAAATGCATTCGAACTGTTTCTGCAACTTTTGCCATATCATCGGAATTCAATACGTCGATATAATTCTTTAAGCGGCTTTTATCAGCAGTCATTATTTGGTCAGCCATTAGTTTACCTGTTTTTCCATTTATATTAACCAACGCATTACCCGGATAAATTTGAGATATATTACTGGTAAATGGAACAACCACAACACGAGAAAGAGCCATATTTGAAGCATCATTACTTATAATAACAGCCGGCCTTGTTTTTCTGGTTTCACTTCCTGAAGCTGGCTCAAAATCAACCCACCAAACTTCACCGCGTTTCATCATCAATCCCGTTCATAAGCCCATTGCACCATTCCATAGCTTCCCGCTCATATTCTTCATCAGCCGCCATTGCTTTATAACCGGCTTCCAATTCCGCTTGAGTATAAGTACGCCCGGAAAATCGAGCTTGAACAAACTCAGCTAACAAATTTCCTATGGTTTGTTTTTCAACCATAGGTATAAGAGTATTGTAAAGCGTCTCATCAACACTTAATGTCAGTTCACGCAACATTTTTATACCTCCTACTGGTTAACCTTATTGTACAAGTTCCAAAATCACATTACAAGCCATTGCTGTTTACCATTACTAGTATATACCGAGAATATCCAGCAAACGCTGTTTGTCAATTGACCGCAGGAAGCTTGCCAGCCGGGGGCCCTGGTCTTTGCCGATAAGGGCCTGATAGGCGGCGCGGAACAGCGCTTTGGGTTCGATGCCGGCTTTTTGCGCAATGGCGTAAATCGCTTCGGCGCAGGGCTTGTCTTCGGTAAAGGTTTCAATGCGGGAAATTACTTCGTCCCGCAGCAGACGGATGGCGGCGGCTTCCTGGGCGGAAAGAGCGGCCTTGTTGGCGGCCGTGTCCCCCGCTTGCCTTAACCGGAAACGGAATTCGTCCGGTGCGCAATTTTCTACCCAGTACCGCGCGCAGAGCGCCCGCGCCCGCAGAGCGGGAATTTGTTCCGGAGTTGGGCCGTTGGGCGGGCCGCCCAATGCCGCCAGCGTTTTTTCTACATCGCCGTCGGCAATCTGTACCAGGCTGCATAAATGACGGAATGTAATTTGAAACGGCGGTGTCATGTTTTCCAACGGCAGGGTTTTGCCGTCGGGGGCGGTTGCAGCCTGGGACAGCTCATAAATGCGCCGCTCCCAGCGGTAGGTCGCCTCATCCTTTGCCGGTTCCAGTTTCCAGGCGATGCGCTCGGTCTTATCGTAATCTTCGTAAATTTTAATCACGTCCAGATCAAAGGAAATCGTGAATTCCGTATTGGGCCGCGTCCCCGCAAACAGGTAACGCACCAGCTCCGGCGTATATACCTTGAGCAGGTCGCCCAAATCTACCACCACGCCGGAAGAACTGGAAATTTTTCCCACCGATCCCTTGATGCCGATAAAATCATAACGAAACGTTATGGGCGCGTCCCAGCCGTACACTTCCTTGCAGACATGACGCGCCGTGTCAAAACTGCCCCCCTGACTGTGGTGATCCTTGCCCGCCGGTTCAAAATCAACTTTTTCGTATTCCCAGCGCATGGGCCAGTCAATCCGCCAGCCAAGTTTAACCCCCGGCGCGCTGCGTATGTCCGCGGTTTCCGCGTGACCGCAGGCGTTGCAATGGTATCGCAATCCCCAATCGCCGTCCCAGCCGTCAATATCCGTTTCATCTTTGTTACACGCGCCGCAAAACACGCTGACCGGCCACCATTCGCCCTGAATTTTATGCTCTTCATCGCGGAATTTATCGAGAATGTTTTTCAATGTGTCACGGTGTTCCAGCGCCTTGCGTATTCCTTGCGCATAACGCGAAGAACGGTAACGCTCTGCCTGATACAAAAATTCGGGATAAATCCCCACAATGGGAAGTTTGTTTTCCACATCAACCTCATGATGACGGGCATAACTCGCGTCCCGCTCCCAGGGGTCGGGAACCATGGTGATGGGAAAGCGCAGATATTTTTCAAGTTCATCCTGCTTCGGCATATTTTTGGGAACTTTACGGAACACATCGTAATCGTCCCACGAATAGATAAAGCGTACCTTTTTGCCCAAGTCCCGCAGAGCGCGGACAACCAGATCAACCGAGATAATCTCCCTGAAGTTGCCGATATGCACCGTACCCGACGGAGTAATCCCCGACGCGCAGGTATACTGTTCCTTTGCGCCATCAGGCGTTTTTTCGCGAATAATTTTTTCCGCGGTTTCATCGGCCCAATGGGCGGCCCCATGGGCGGCAGTTCGTGAATCCATACTGGGCTATTATACTGAAGACCTTTATCAATGGGAAGCGTTTGCCGGTTCAGGCTGAATACTGCCGCTATGTACGCTTCTCATTTCTGTTTTTTTTCATTAAACTGGAGCACTGGAAGACCGTCATGGAAACAAATGAAAAACCGCTTATTAAAAAAGTTACGCGGGGATACACATTCAAAATTTTTCTCTTGATCGGCGTGGTGTTGCTGCTGCTTATTCCGCTGGCAATGATTCGGGGGATAATAAACGAACGGAGCCGGACGGCGGATTCCGCTGAAGCGGATATTATGGAGGCATGGGGCAGCCAGATGCTGGAAGCGGGGCCGTTTATGGCGATCCCCGGCGTCAGGACGGATGAAATCCGCACCAAAACAGAGCGCGACGGGGAAAAAGTTGAGATAAATAAACGGCCTTTTACCCTGGTACTTACGCCGCAAAAACTCAATATCAAGACGGATTTTAAAACAGAAATACGCAAGCGGGGAATTTTTTCCGTGCCGCTGTTTTCGAGCGAACTGGCCCTTTCCGGCGCGTTTGACCCTGCCGCGGCGCTGGCTTCATTATCACCTAACGAGGAAGTTTCGCTCTCGCAGGCGGAACTGGTTATCGCCCTTTCCAGTCAAAAGGGAATCAGGAAAATTGACCGGGCGCTGTGGAATAACCGCGAGTTGTTTTTTCAGCCGGGAAACCGGGATATCGATATTATCCGCAGGGAAGACGCATACCGCGGGAAATTTACTTCCGCCGCCCAAACGGGCAGCGGCATTCACGCGGCCCTCCCTGATTTTACCGGCGCTCAATCGAATTTTGACATCATGATTGCCATACAGGGCGGCCGGTTGGCGCGCTTTATGCCGGTGGGGCAGGATACCCATGTTGAAATTTCCGCCGACTGGGCTTCGCCGTCTTTTCAGGGTTCTTTTCTTCCCGGCAGTTCAACCGTTACCGATTCAGGTTTTGACGCGGTTTGGGACATCAACTACCTGAGCCGCGATATTCCCCTGTTCTGGAAAACTGAGAGCGGCAATGAAACCCGCGACTACGCGGATTCAATGTTCGGCGTTAATTTTTTCCGCACCATTGACACCTACTCGCTGAATACCAGAGCCGTAAAATACGCCATCCTCTTTTTACTCGTTCCGTTTTTAACGCTGTTTTTGCTTGAAGTATTTGTCCGCGTACAAATACACCCCGTACCGTATCTGCTTTCGGGAATTGCCAATGTTATTTTTTATCTGCTCCTGCTCTCGCTTTCGGAACAGATGCCGTTCTATTCCGCTTATACTCTGGCGGCGTTTGGTGTAACGGTAATGATGACGCTTTACTCACGGTCACTGTTGTCTTCATGGAACAAAAGCGGGTATATGGGACTGGTTATGGTGATCTCATATATCCTTTTGTACGCGGTACTGAACGCGGAATCTTACGCGCTGCTTATCGGTTCCATCGGAACCTTTGTGATAATAGGGCTGGTCATGTTCCTTACCCGCAAGCTGAATTGGTACGGTTCTGACTGATGGCTTAATCTCATGCAATAAATAACAAGGAGCCTGCAATGAAAAATTTTATGGATAATAATTTTTTGCTTTCCACCGCAACGGCGCAAAAACTCTACCATGAGGCGGCGGCGGGGGAACCAATCTTTGATTACCATTGCCACCTGATACCGAAAGAAATTGCCGAAAACCGCCGCTTCCCCGATCTGGCCTCGGTGTGGCTGGGCGGTGACCACTATAAATGGCGGGCGATGCGCGCCAATGGCGTCAGCGAGCCGCTGGTCACCGGCAACGCGGAGCCTTACGATAAATTTCTTGCGTGGGCGGACACGGTTCCCCGCCTTATCGGAAATCCTTTGTACCACTGGACACACCTGGAACTACAGCGCTATTTTGACATAACCGAACCGCTGAATCCAAAAAGCGCCCCGGCAATCTGGAAGGCGGCAAATGAACGGCTTGCCCAGGATTCTTCGCTTTCGGTATTCGGCATTTTCAAAAAATTCAATGTCTTTGCCGTGGGAACCACCGACGATCCGGCGGACAACCTGGAATGGCATAAAAAAGTTTATGACCAGAAAGCAACCGAAACCAAAGTCCTGCCGTCATTCAGGCCCGACCGTGTTATCAATATCGAAAAACCCGATTTTGCCGAATACATCGCCCGGCTGGCGCAGACAGCGGACAAACCCATAAACAGCCTTACCGATCTTTTAACCGTACTGCGGGATCGGATTACTTTCTTCCATAATGCGGGCTGCCGCATTGCCGACCACGGTCTGGACTATGTGCCGTTCATGACCGCTTCCCATGACCCCTGCCTTGCCCGGCCCGCCGAGATACATTTCAGCCAATGGGAAAAAGAAATGAAAAAAATTTTCACTCAGGCGCTGAACGGAAAAAAACCCAGCGCCGCGGAAACCGAATCATGGAAAACTTTTCTGCTCAATTTTTTCGGAGAAGAATACGCCCATCGCGGCTGGGTCATGCAGCTTCACGTCGCCGCCATTCGCAGCAATAATACCGCCGCTCTGACCGCGCTGGGCCCCGACACCGGTTACGACGCGGTGCATGATCATCCCGTTGCGGAAAAACTTGCCCGCCTTTTGGATCTGCTGTGCGCGCGGGGCAAACTCCCCAAAACGATTCTCTACAGCCTCAACACAAAAGACCTGTACCCTCTGGCGACGCTCATGGGCTGTTTTCAGGGCGAAATTAATCCGGCGACACCGGTAACGCCCGGCAAAGTTCAACTTGGCTCCGGCTGGTGGTTCCTTGACCACATTGACGGCATGGAAGCGCAGATGCGGCTGTTGGGAAACACCGGCCTTCTGTCCCGTTTTGTGGGAATGCTCACCGATTCGCGCAGTTTCCTCTCCTACCCCCGCCATGAATATTTCCGCCGCGTACTTTGCAACATTCTGGGAATCTGGGCGGAAAACGGCGAAATTCCCAACGATTTTGACTTACTGGGCGGCATGGTCCGGGATATATCGTTCAGAAACGCACAACGTTACTTCAATGTGCCTTAAAATGAGACAAAAACTGCCCTTGACTTTTCGGAAACCGGGCTGTACAATCATCATATTATGAACCTAAAAACAGTCCTTACGGCGGAAACCATTAATCTTCATTTAAAGGGTTCCACCAAAGATGAAATAATCAACGAATTGCTCGATATGCTGGTCACAGCGGGAAAAATTCCGGACAGACAGGCTGCCTTTAACGCGGTAATGGAGCGTGAACAAAAAATGTCCACCGGAATGAAGCACGGCATTGCCATTCCTCACGGGAAAACCGACACCATTCAGGATTTGGTCGCCTGCGTTGGCATTGCGGAAAAACCGGTGGAGTTCGATTCCCTGGATCATGAGCCATGCCGCATTTTTATTATGACGCTTTCCCCTCTGGAAAAAACAGGCCCTCATCTCCAGTTTCTTGCCGAGATCAGCCTGCTTTTCAAAAGCGCGGAAAAACGTCAGGAAATTCTTGGCGCGCAAACTCCGGAAGCAATAGTTAAAATTCTCGCCGAGTAAGTAAACCGCTTTCCAAAAATAAACCCCCGCCGTAACAGCGGGGGTAATAAATTTGACACTATGAACTAATGAAGTTTCTTCATTGCATCGTCGGCAAGTTTCTTAACGGCGGGGGGCCAGCCTGAGGCGCCGACGGAAATGAGTGACTGTCTGCTCAAGGCGCGGCCTGTTTGACCAATGGCGGGAATAATCGCCCGAACCAACTGTTCTTCTTCCTGCTTGATATTGTCATTACGGCGTTTTTCGTTCAGGACCATAAGGAATTTTGACAACAACTGGGCGGACTCATCGGTTCCCAGAGAAGCCAGCGTCGCAATAGCGTCAAGTACTTCCTGCTTGTCATTGCCGTTACTATAGCTCTTTTCAAGCAAGGGATATACTGTTTCATCAGTGGTTTTGTAACGGTTGATCATATTCATTGACAATTTTCTTATCTCGGCAAGGGTCAGCTTAAGTTGTACATCGGTGGAAGACCCTCTCCAGCCCTCGCTATACGCCGTAACCGCGACACCCGCTTTGTCTTTGCTGTCCAGTTTGGCGGCCTCAATAGTCTTCAGAGCGGCAAGCTTGGTTGGGTAATCATATCCGGCTCCCTTGATAACCTCCACCATGTACGGAATTGGATTTTTGGCAATCAATGGCAGCGAATTTCTTGCCTGGTCTGTGATTCGTTTTGAATACCAGCCTATTGACGCAAAGAACACCGGAAGATAACCGGACGGATCCTGATATTTTTCCAGCGCGATGATAGCGCCAAAGGCAATCCTTTCCCCGTTAAGACGGTCGGGCGTAGGAGAGGTATTAAGGCTTTCCAAAACGCGGATTACCTGGGGGAGGTAGGCGGTAGCGCGGATTTTACCAAGCGCCATAAGAGCCTCGGCTTTAACCAGCGGCGCGGTAAATCCGGTCTGAAGCCGCCATAAGTCATCAGCGGCCTTGGCATATTTTTCCGCTCCCAACAGAGAAGAAAGGAGTATTGCCTGATCATTGGCGGCATTCAGCTCGGTAACGTCCTTGATGTTTTTATAATCGGTAAGCAGTTTCTTCAGCGCTGTCGCGTAGAATTCTCCCGCTCCGGAGAGCCGCGCTTCAGACATATTTTGCAAAATATCCAACTGCCCCGAATTGGAAAGCGCCGTATTATAAAGATATACATATACATCCACATCTTCCGAAGCGGCAAAACTCCATACCGCCGCGCTCATCATCAATATACAAATAATAATAGACTTTTTCATTTTACACCTTCCCTTTACGCTTTTCCTGATCTCCTTAACTTTGTTTACGAGCTCCAAATTTATATTCGTACTGCATAATTTGTTTCGAATCTCCCTGAAAATTTTCAATCGTTTTCTTGACCAATTCCCCATTGGTACCGTATTCGTTGGTTACGCGCATTTGAACCGAACCGTCCGCAGACAGCATTTCGTTCTTCACCTCACGCCCTTCCTGCCATATCGCATTGATAACAGAACTGGGCTTCCCATCGTTGTTAAGCACTACCTGTTTAATCAGATTGCCCTGCGCGTCATAAGTATACTGGGTAGAACTGATTGCGCTTTCCATAAGGTCCTTGGTTTGGGATGAAGTCATCCTTCCCTGATTATCAAAAGTGTATACCGTCTCCGCCAGTTTATCGCCCGCGCGGTTTTTGATTATGCGGCTTATCCGGTTTCCTTTGGCATCGTAGGAATATTCATAGGTTGAAACTACCTTGCCTTTACTATCAACAAGACTCTCCCGGGCAAGATAACCCTGCGGATTGTACTGGTACACAACGCGGTTTTTCAGACGGCTTTCAACATCTCTGGTAATCTTTGTAGTAACATAACCCTTGTCATCGTTATAGGCAAATTCAATCTGCTCCAGCATTGCGTTGGAAGCCGAACGGCGCTCCTGATTATCAACATGAGAATAGGAAGAATCCCATGTAGAGACAGTGTATTCATCCAGGGAACCGTCGGCGAATAAAACCGATTGCTTTATTTCATATGCCTCACGATCCCCGCCTTTTGTTTGTGTTTTTTTGCCTCCGGCCTGGGAACAGGTAGCCATTGAAACAATCAAAGCTACCAGCAAGAGATTGATTTTCTTCATAATCATCATTCTCCTATTCAAATAATGTGATATACTTAAATAATACCTCAAATTCGACTATCGTACAAGTAAAAAAAGAATAAATGCGGTTTAAGGAATGAAAGATGCGTATTGTTAATAATCGGATACTGGACGGAGAGGGAAGAACCCTTATTTTGAGGGGGGTAAACCTGGGGGGGGGCTCAAAGAACCCTTTTGGCCCGCCGGGCGGCCCGTTGGACTGGACTTTGCGCCCTGAATCCCTCAAAAACCCCGTGGAAGTTTCTTTTGTGGGGCGGCCTTTTCCGTTGGACGAAGCGGAAAGCCATTTCGAACGGCTGAGTCGGGCCGGTTTTACCTTTTTGCGGTTCATTATTACCTGGGAAGCCCTGGAACATAACGGGCCGGGGCAATATGACGAGGCATTTTTGGCTTATCTGCGGAAAATTCTCTTAATTGCCGGGGAAAAAGGCATTTCTGTTTTTCTTGACCCCCATCAGGACGTATGGAGCAGGTGGACCGGCGGCGACGGCGCCCCGGCATGGACTTTGGAAAAACTGGGCATAGACCTTGAAAAACTGGATACAACCGGGGCCGCCCTTACCCGGCAGCGTTACAGCGAGTTCCACGGGGGCGCGCCCTTTCCCCGCATGGCCTGGCCCGGCAACTACAACCGCTATGCGACGGCGACCATGTTCAGCCTTTTTTTTGCCGGAAAAACATACGCCCCCGGTTTGAACATAGACGGTGAAAATATCCAGGACTGGCTGCAGGGCCGCTATATTGCCGCCTTTCGCCACTGTTACCGCCGCCTGAAAAACTGCGCCGCCATTGCCGGCTGGGGCGTCATGAACGAACCGCACAACGGCTTTATCGGACACAGCGATCTGACCCAGCCTGAAAATCCCGTACTGCCGGCGGGGCCGCGGCTAAGTCCCTGGGATGCGATCCGCGCCGCTTCCGGTTATGCGACACCAGTGCCGGTGTACAATGAATTAAGCAGAAAAACTTCCAAAAGCGAACTGCTTAACCCCGGCGCGCATTCACTTTTTAAGGAAGGCTTTTCCTGTCCCTGGAAACAGGCCGGAGTGTGGGCCGATGAAGGTGACAAGCAAGGCTGCAAGCCAGTTCTGCTGCGTAAAGATCACTTTACCCGGTTTGAGGGACGGCAGGCGGATTTTATGCAGGACTTCCACAAACCCTTCACCCTCCGTTTTATTGAAACGATGAAAGAGGCGGATGAAAACACGTTCTTTTTTATTGAGGGAATGCCTCCCAGCGCAAATGCCGCGGCGCATCCCGCGTGGAACAAAAACGATCCGCCAAACGCGGTTAACGCGTTTCACTGGTATGACGGCTTCGCCCTGTTTACCAAACAATTCCGGCCCTGGTTTACGTTTAATCCGAACAATTTCAGATTTATCCTGGGCAGGAAAAAAGTGCAGGCTTATTTTACCGAATGTCTGGCAAAGGGGGTCAAGTGGTCCCGTGAAAAGATGAATAACATTCCCTGCCTGTTAGGAGAATTTGGCCTTCCCTTTGACATGAATAAACGCCGCGCCTTTGCCAATGGAAATTATTCGCCGCACGAAGAAGCCCTGTCCATGTATTACAGCGCGGTTGACGCAAACCTCCTTCATTCAACGATTTGGAATTACACGGCGGACAATACCAACAAAACCGGCGACGGCTGGAATGACGAAGACCTCTCGATTTTTTCCGAGGGAAAGGAGCGGGCCGCCGCGGGCTGGAAACGCCCCTACCCTATGGCCACCGCGGGCGATCCCCTTTCGATAAACTGGAATCAAAAAAAGGGCATTTTCCGCTATCGCTATACAGCGGACAGCGGCATTGCCGCGCCCACAGTTATTTATCTTCCGGCGGAATGGTTTGGATCGCAAACAAAAATTACCGCTTCGCTGCGCCATGAATTCAGGCGGGAAGAACAGCGGCTTTTGGTTTTTAATGACGGTTTTGGCGGGGATGTGGAGATTGTGGTGAAAGCGGAGGTGTAAATCAACCTCAATTACTTCAGCCCCGCCAGCGGCATCAGCGGCACCAGGCGGGGGTGTTCCGGTACTACTTCGGCGACCCCGGAAAAATCATCAAGCTGCTCCTGGAACAGGGTTTCCTGTTCAAAAAACAGATTTTCAATTCCCAGCCGGTTTTCCATAATCCGGCTGATATAGTCCAGCGTTGACCGGGGCGTGCCCGAAGAATTTACCCGGTTTGTCCCCGCGTTATACATCGCCAGCGCGGCAATTTCAGAACCGCCAATATCCAGACAGTGACGCAGATGACCAATACCGTGCCGCGCGTTTATCTCGGGGTTAAAAAAAGCCTGTATTTCCAGCCGGGGAAAAGAACGGCTGTTCAACTGAAAAAGGCCGCGGTCTATGCTGCCGTCCCGGTTTTTGTAATTCACCGCGTAAGGGTTAAGGCGGCTTTCCTCCCAGGCAAGGGCAAACGCAAGAGCCGGGGCAATGTTAAACGAGTCCGCGTTGGCAAGAATCACATTAACAATTTCCGGGGAAGCGCAGACGCCGGAAAAAAAATCAATCACCCGATTCTGCGCTTTTTCATCCCTGTACAGTTCCAGAATAAGGTCCCGGTGTTCCGTTCTGTTTCGGGAAAAAAAGTTAACAAGTTTCGCTTCAGCGGAATTTTCCTGGGCAAGCTCATGAGCAAGTTTCTGATTCTTCGCGGCAGAGTTGTAACCAAAGCGGCTCATTAAAAAAGCGCCGAGAATCAGAGATCCCAAACAGCCAAAAAACATCGGAACAATAAATTCAAACTTCCTGTAAGGTGAATATCCTTCCATTGGTTTCATCATTACTAACAATATACCGCTTTCATTCTCTTTTTTCAATTCCCTTCATATAAAACAAACCTTAATAATACCGTTAACTTCATTAATTTATTCCAAATTCGAGAGAAAAAACGGCTGTTTTGCGTATTTGAATACCACCATAACAAATTGTTGTTCTTTGTGTGATCTTCTTCTCCTATTACTTCTTAATCGAACGAACCCGAATTATGCCATTTATACCCCTGAGATGTTCCAGAACGGATGCCGCGATCTCCTGCTCCGTATCAATGATATTATAGGCAAAATCATCCCGGTGATGGTTAATCAAATCGGTGATGTTGATATTCGCCCCGGCAAGTATCGTGGTAATCTGCCCGACCATGTTGGGTATATTGCGGTTTGCCACGAGCAGGCGGTGGGGCGCGCGCATATCCAACTTACAGCGGGGAAAATTCACCGCATTGCGGACGCCGCCGTATTCCAGAAAATCCATAAGCTGCCGTACCGCCATGATGGCGCAATTATCTTCCGCTTCGGGAGTGGACGCGCCCAGGTGAGGAATACAGATCGCCTTTTTGCAGGCAAGCATTTCCGCCGAGGGAAAGTCCGTTACATACGCGGCAAGCTTGTCTGTGTTCAACGCTTCGATAACATCCGCCTCATTAACCAGAGCGCCGCGCGCCAGGTTGATGATCCGGGCGCCCTTTTTCATAAAGCGAATTTTTTCCGCGTTTATCAGGCCCTTCGTCGTGTCGCCCAGGGGGACGTGCAGGGTAATGTAATCGGCCTTGCCCAGAAGGCCCTCAAGCGTGTCGGCGCGGGTAACTTCGCGGGAAAGATTCCACGCGGCCTCTACGGAGATATAGGGATCGTAGCCGACGACATCCATGCCCAGGGCTATGGCGTCGTTAGCTGTCATTACGCCAATGGCCCCCAGCCCCACTACGCCCAGGGTCTTGCCCCGCAGTTCCGGCCCCTCAAATTTTGATTTTTCCTTTTCAACCAAATCGGGAACCTTATCCGCTTCGCCGGCGATTGAAGCAGCCCAGTTGATTCCCGCGACAATGCCCCGCGAGGCAATCAGCATGGAGGCAAGCGCCAGCTCTTTGACCGCGTTGGCGTTTCCGCCGGGGGTGTTGAACACCACCACCCCCCGGTCGCTGCACTGGGGAATGGGGATATTGTTGACCCCCGCGCCCGCGCGGGCAATAGCCAGCACGGAATCGGGAATCTCCACATTGTGCAGGTCGGCGCTCCGCACCAGTATCGCGTCGGGGTTGGACAAATCGCTGGCAACTTCGTATTTATCACGAGGAAACAGTTCCAGCCCAAAGGGAGAAATTTTATTCATTGTTCTGATACGAAACATACTGTTACACTCCTTTCTCAAATTGTTCCATAAACTTAATGAGCGCCTGCACTCCATCAAGAGATATGGCGTTGTAGATACTCGCCCTCATGCCGCCGACCAGACGATGCCCGGCAAGATTAATCAGACCCGCCGCCGCCGCTTCTTTGACAAAACGGGTTTCCAGTTCTTTTATCTCATCAGCGGTTCTTTGCTTTCCCCCGTCGGTTCTTATGACAAAGGGAATATTCATCAAACTGCGGGAAGACTTTTCAACCGGCGAATGGAACAGCTTTGAGTTCTCAAGATATTGATAGAACAATCCGGCTTTTTCCTGATTGAGTTTGCCAATCGCCGGAACGCCGCCCAGATTTTTCAGCCATTCAAGCACCAGCCCGATGATGTAGATCGCGTAACAGGGCGGGGTATTGTACATGGAGCCTTCCTCCGCGTGAATGTCGTAACGGAGCAATGCCGGCGTTTTTGAAGGCGCGTGGCCGATAAGGTCTTCGCGGATAATGACGAGGGTAACGCCCGCCGGCCCCAGGTTTTTCTGCGCGCCCGCGTACAGCAAGCCGAACTTGGTTACATCCAGCGGTTCGGAAAGGATACAGCTTGAAACGTCCGCTATCAGGGGAATATTTCCCGTATCGGGAATCTGCGCCCACTTGGTGCCGACAATGGTATTGTTCAGCGTTATGTGATAATAAGCGTCTCCCGGCTGCGCGGCGGGCGCGCTGGGAATGTAGGTATATGCCTTGTCCTTGCTGCTTGCCCGCACGTCCACCGTGGCAAATTTTGCCGCTTCCTTTGCGGCCTTTTCCGCCCAGATGCCGGTCTCAACATAGACCGCTTTTTTGTCGCCGGGGCCGTTTTCGCCCGCCGCCAGATTCAGGGGAATCATGGAAAACTGCAATGAGGCTCCGCCCTGCAAAAACAGCACCTTGTAATTCGCCGGGATTCCCATCAGTTCCCGTAAAAGGGCTTCGGTCTTTTCGATGATGGGCTTAAAGTCTTTGGAACGATGGCTCATCTCCATTACCGACTGACCAGTGCCGTTGGCATCGCACATTTCCGCCGCGGCTTTTTCCAGAACCGGCAGCGGCAGCGCCGAAGGTCCGGGAGAAAAATTGTACACACGCTTCATAGAAAACTCCTTCCTACTTCATTTTTATCGTTAAACTTCGCAGTTCATCGACTACATACATATTACGCACGGCAACTCCCGGCGGCAAAGTCAGCGCCATCGGCGCAAAATTCAGGATGCCCTTAATCCCCGCGGCGGCGCATTTTTCCGCGGCGGCCTGCGCCGCCTCAGCCGGAACGCACAGCAGGGCAATTTCAATCCCCAGCCGGCTGATAACCTCCGCCAGTTTATACACGGGGTACAATGGCGCCGGCGATTTGAGAATCTCCACGCGGTTGACATTGGTGTCAAAACCCGCGGCAAGCTCAAATTCCGCCAATTCCGGCGGCGCAAAATTGAGGTACGCCGAACCCAGCCGCCCCAGCCCTACCACGCAAAATTTCCGGCGGCGGTCCAGCCCCAGCGCCTTTTTTATCAGCGGGATCAGCAACTCCGGCTCGTACCCCGCGTTACCGCCTATGGAGCCGCCTTCAGTCCCCGCGGCCATACCCAGACAGGAAATATCCTTACGGATGGTATCCCGCGGCCAGCCGGTCAACTGCTCCACCTGGGCGGAAGTCACCGCGGATTTACCATCCGCCCCGTTATTCCCCGCCAAAACATGATTTTCGAGCAGCCGCATAAGCTGCAACAGCCGCCCCTGTGCCGGTTCCGAAATACTGTCAGCCACCCCGCCTCCACACACCCTGTGAAATATTTCACAACCAGTGTAGGGGAAATTGAGAAAGATGTCAAGTGGAAAATGGGGGAAAAATAGAGCAAAAACTTGATAAAAATAACAAGAAAACTTGACAAAAAAATATTCTTTTGTCATAATATATAGAATATAGGTCTTTTTAGGGGCCATAAAGGGGAAAATAGATGAATTTTGCAGAATTAACCAGAATGAGTGATCAGGATGCGTTGAAACTTTTCAACAGCATACCGGCTCCTTCTTATCCGGAATCCATCAATACCGATCCCGATAAAATAGAAGACATACTCCGTGATTTCAATGCAAGACAAACATCTCAGGAAGATCGGGAAGCATTGCGGGCTGATCTGATTCGGGTGAGGGGATATTCTCCTGCTTCTGCTAATTAAGAATAATAACCAGCCTGACGGTCTGGGGAAAATAAATGGGGTCTCACCGCTATGGAGAATGTTCAGCCGAGTGTTTTGTTGGAACATATTGATCAGTTACTGAAAGAGAATAAAATAAACGATGCGGACTTAAAACGTATTGTTAAACAGACTCTGGACGAAAAAAACCTTGCGCCTCTTGCAGATTTAATTTTTTTGAAATATAAGGCGCTTGCCGCGGGCACATCCATTGGTTGTCCCAAATCCAACTTAAAAGATTTAAATCTTTCTTTTACTAATCTCAAAGAAGCCTGTTCTGAAATTGAAACAGACCTCCGTATTATATTGGTTCGCAGAAAAGAACTTATTGGTAAGGACAAAGAAACCGGATCACCCCGCATGGCTCGTGGAAAAATAGCCGGGGTAACGACTTTTCGTCTTGTACGGGCGCACATTATTCATGTGAATCCGGATTGTGTCAGATGCAACGACGACCGCATACTGAAAGGGCAACCACCCTGTTATGTTATAAATCTCAATACCGAATTTGCCCTATACTGCGGCCTTAATTTTATCAAAAAGACTTATTCTACCATCCCCAAAGAAATACGGGCTGAACTTGTTTATACCCTTACCAAGCGCCACATGAACCAGGAAACACTGGGAATTATTTTTGATACCCTTCAATACATGGCATAACAAACTGTATTTCCCGGCCCCCCGCTTACGGGGCGTTTTTTACCAACAAATAAATCGCCGCTTTTTTGCCGGAAAGCAGAATGGGGATGTTTTGGCGCACGGTAAAACGGTTTTGGGCGGCTTGAAGCAGCGTGTCGGTTCTGTCACCCAGGATTACTGCCCGCCCGCCGGTTTTGAGCAGCAGGTCAAAAACGCGGAACATGTCTTCGTAGAGCTGCGCGGTGGGAAGTTCCTGATAATGGCCCCAGGGCGGGTCGGTGATAATGGCATCTACGCTGTGCGCGGGCAGGAGAGCGGTCAAAGAACGGAAGTCCGTTTTGTGAAGGACAAAATCGGCGGGGCGGTTTTTGTGCCGGGCGGCGGTATAGGCGGCGGCTTTTTCATTTGAATCACAGGCAATACATTGCGCTATGGGGAAAAATTTAAGCGCCGCGTGGGGGATTGAGCCATAGCCGCAAAAGGGGTCAAGAACTATGTCGCCATGCTTGAGGTTTCCCAGGCGGCAGAGCGTCCAGGCAAGAGGCGGCGGCAGTTCCCCCGGATGAAGGGATTTTTCCCAGGAAGGGCGCATGGTCAGCCGTTTCATAAAAACCGAAAAATCCCGCCCGGGGGGCGGCTTGCTTTCCGGCTGACGTTCCTGGCGGTACAAAAACCAGAATTCAGCGTCGGGCCGGGCGCGGTCTGCCTTGAGGCCGGACAGCCGCGCGATGTACTGTTCCGCCCCCAGCCGCAGTTTTTCATCTATCGCTGCGGGCGTGTTCTCCCGTGAAATGACAATCCTGAAGGTGCGGAATTTCGCGCTGTTATGCGCTATTACCTGTTCCGCGCCGGGCGCAAGACCGTTGTGTATAACGGTATTTATATGCGCTTCCAACGCCTCGTCCGGGACAGTATGCTCCATTAAATCGGCAACCGCGAAAATATTGTTAAAGCACAAAAAATTAAACCGGTCATAAGTGACGGAAGTCTCAAAAAGGATCGCCCCGTCAAGCAGGCGGTGAATTACCGCGTCATGCAGGCGTTCCCGCGTTGTTTCCGCAATGAATTCCTGTAAACCGGGGATAAAACTTGCGTAATATAAAGAACCTGTATTGTTACTCACGCTGGGCTGCAAGAAGGATTAACGAAAGAATAAAAGATAACGCCAAAATGACGATGAGCGCCGTAAGGGCGAGGGAAAATCCCAAATTAATAATCAGCGAAATACCGATGCTGTTAAGAACGATCCGGTACAAATATACCAGGCCGTTAAAAACTATCGGCAGAACGGGGAGCAGCAGCACGAAAAAGTAGCGTGGGCGTTGTTTGGCGCGGTAACGCCAGCCAATTATTATGGCGACAACCGACATGGGCAGGAAGAACAGGCAGGAACCAAGCCGGTTAATAACCTCCGCCTCAAAAACTTCGGAAATGTAGCCCGTTTCTCCGGCTATGCCGGAAGCGGTAAAAAGAGTGTTAATGTCCAGGCTGGGCAGCCCCTGCCGCATTTCCGGCAGCATGAGAAAAGTCTCATAATCTATGTCGAGTGTAACTTGCGCCATCTGCGGGTGATATACGGTATTGTTCTGCGCGGTCCATTCCGGTTCCCAGCGTCTGGTACGGTCATGGCGGTCCAGCGCGCGCATCAGAACGATTACCCGCTCCTCATCGTCAAGCGTAATCGGCAGGAATTTGGCGTAAGGCGCCTGCAGGTGCAGCAACGGATGGGCATCAGTATCGAAAATCATGTACTCAATGCCTGTTCCGTAGGCGTAATCGGGAGTATAAGAAAAACTGGCTACCCGCATTATCGACCGGTCCTGCCCTCTGCGTTGATGAGCGGGCAGAGAGAAAATAACATTGGTATACGTCTCGTTAATCGACACTTCCATTTCATCCATAAAAAAGGCGATTTCTGTGGTTTTCTTTTTACAGTCCGCGAAAAAATTTTTCGCGTCGGGGTCATTGGGAGTCAGGCCGAGAAGTTCCTGAAAAATATAATATGCCCGCACCCAATCACCGGCGACCATCGCTTCATAACCTGACAGTTTAAGCTCATAAATCGAATACACGCGGTTTTCCCTGTCGGTTGGCCGCAGCGTTTCAATTTGATTCCACGCGCGGGCGGCGAGCCAGGCTGCCTTTGTTTTTTCAGGGCTGTCCGCTTTGGCAATGCGCCCGCCCAGAGTGGCAAGCCAGTGGGCGTCAAAATACCGTCTTTCAGCTAACGCGGTTTCACCCAGAGTGATAGCCTGCGACGCGGTTACCGATTCCCGCTGCCCTGACAGCGCCGAATACAGGGAGCTTTTCAGCGTTTGTTCGGAATTCTGACCGCTCTGCCTGCTCCCCCCAAGCCGCAATTCATCCATGTGAAGATCAAGATCATTCCGCAGATCGGTAAGTTCCGGACTGTCCGGCCAAACGCTGTCGCAAATGCCGATGAACTGGGATACCTGCAGCCAATCACTGTTTTGCCGGTGAGCTTCCGCGCGTTCTTTCGCCAGGTGGTACATATCGCCCTGATAGCGCATATTTTCTTCATAATTCTGCGCCAAAGGGAGAATCAAAAAAAACAAAATGGCGTACAGGCCCGCCGCGCACATTGCCGTGACAAGCGGAACCATCAAACGCTGAAAAATATGCTGAAAACCGGCACGGTTATCTTCTTCGGAAACCAGGCCAAAAGGAAGAGCCAAAGCGGAAAAAGACAGAGCGGGAAACAGGGCAATAATATCAAGCAAGCCCCGAATCAGCCGCCAGTTCCGCGAAAAAATAGGCAAGGGCGCGGCTTCACCGGGATGAATAAGACGGAACATCAGGATAAGAAAAGACGCCCCGGCAACATACATAAAAAAAATCGCCGGCGGCGAATGAATCGTCTCTTTGTCAACCTGCATAATTACTCTGCCTTTTTACCAGATACACCAAAAATGAATACAGAAAAGCCAGCAAGCCAACAGCGCAAAAAATCAGCGGAACCACCCATGAAACGGGCAGGCGGTTTTGCAAAAATGAATCAAAAACATCCTGCATCTCAGGCGTTTTGAAAAAAAGTTCCAGGGCAAGCACGCCCCGAAAAGCGAGACAGCCCAAAAACAGGTTTGCCAAAGGCCACGCGCTGAGTTTCATAATGAACATAAGCGAGCACAACAGAAAAACCAGCGTCCCGGCATATACCAGAAACGGTAGCAGCCCCGCGTTCATCTGCCGGCGCACATTTTCGGCGTTAAGCCGCAGATCAATGGCAAGGCTTCTGAGGAACCAGGGGCAGTTATCGCTAAACGGCGCCGGCGGCAGACTGAGCAGCGACATATCTTTTCCGGGAAATTTCTCCTGATACAGCAAAGGTTTACCGGGAGTTGCCACCACACGGCTTCCGCTCGGCTTGACGGACCCTTCCAGCAGTATCAGAACAGTCCCGGCGGGCCGTACATTATTGGAAAGAATAAGCCCCGGCTTGCCCAGAGGCTGTATCGGAATTTTGGCAGGCGGCACATTTTCCCAGCTTGCTATTAATTGACCTATGCCGAAGGTAAAACCAATGGTCAGCAGGGCTATGCACGGAATCGCCGTCAGCGCAAAAACTTCCCGGCGGACAGCGTAGCTCAACCCCAGGAGCACCCCGCCGAAAATCGCAAGCGACAATGCCCAGCGGGCGGCGGTCATGAGTTCAAGCAGTACAGCTTCCTGTTCCTGCGACAGCGCCCGTATCCACTCAATCCGCAGTTCCAAAAAGCGCAATCCTGTCGCCCCAAGGAACAAAATCACAAAGCTGAGACTGTAAAATAGCACTAATTTGACCAGTTTTCTCACTATATTAAGAATAACACTTGAGTGGTCAGAATACAAGAGCGCCATCAAACCATTTCTTTCCACAAATTATCCACAGGCAAAATAGCGAAAAATTTGTATAAAAATAGTATTTTTGAGGGCGGTTTTATTTATTTTTGACGGAAAAAGCGGCTAATTGCCCAAAAAAATCACGTAAGTCCTTATCCTGTAAGGAATTAGCAATATGCGTTATTTGCAACATTTTTCTGGTATGGGTTTCTGTATAAAAATAGATACACCCCCTGATTTTTTTCCAATATTGTGAACAAGTTTTCCACAGGTGTATGGGGCATTAACCCTGGGGTATTAACCCAATGAAACCGTCCCGGCGTTGTCAATGGCAAGGATTGTTTTACACTCGGAACAGCGGAAACGGCCGGGTTTTACCGCTTTAAGGTTCTTGGAACAATAGGGACAGGCGAATACTTTGGGGAATATCTCGGTTACCTGCTGCGTTTCATTATTGCGGAAAAAATCAACGGATTCGTTAAGGTCAGTCTGAATATTGAAAAACTGGGAAAAACCGAGTAATTGAAGCACTTCGTATACTTCGGGCTGAATTTCGAGCAGGATTATATCGCCGCCCTGGGATTTTACCGCCTTCAGGAATACCGTAAGGGAGCCAATACCCGTGGATGAAATATGTTGAAGGCCATTGCAGTTGAAAATCAGCCGGATATAGCCCTCATCAATAGCCCGCTGGACCCGATTTTGAAAGAGGGTTGAATTGTAAGTATCAATGTACCCATGAAGCGCCAAAACAAGGCAACCTTCAACATCGGGTACATCATGGAGCTTGATTTTCAGGTTTTCATCCTTTTCGTTATCGAATCCGGGAACTATATCATTATTGGTCATAGTATAATTGTATACACGCCCCTATGAATTTGTCAAACTGTGGGTAAATGGTCTTGTCGGATGTGGTAATTATTTTATGCCGCGCCAGTGAACCGGGCAATGTGGGGGCGGTATGCCGGGTAATGAAAAACATGGGGCTTTCCCAACTGCGGATGGTAACGCCGGACCCGCTGGATGAAGCGACGCTGCTGACGCGGGTTGTCCATGCCGAAGACGTGTGGCGCACAGCCCGCTTTTTTGACACCCTGGCGGATGCCGCTGCGGACTGCTCGCTGGTAGTGGGAACCACCCGCCGCCGGGGCAGAAAACGGAAAGGGGTCACTTTGGAACCCCGCGCCCTTATGTCCTGGCTTGCTCCCCGGCTGCAAAATTGCGCCGCCGCCCCTCTGGCCCTCGTTTTCGGCAATGAACGCACCGGCCTTACCGACGATGAGCTGAATTTTTGTAATGTCGCTTCGCATATTCCCGTGTCAGATGCCTTTCCTTCCCTTAACCTTTCCCACGCGGTGCAGATATACGCCTACGAGCTGTTTCTCGCCTTTGGAGAGGCGGCGGAAACCCCGGTAAAAGGGGAATGGGTTCCCCTCCAGCGGCCGGCGGTTGATGAGCTAACGACAGACATAACCGGCATTCTTGCCGAACTTGGCTTTTACCGGCATCCCGGGCGCGAGGAACAGACTCGTTTTTTGCGGGATTTGATTTGCCGCGCCGGCCTGACTGAAAGGGAGGGACGTTACCTCAAGGACATTTTCGCCAAAGCGGCAAGGCTTGGCAGTAAAGAAATTCCAGAATAAATACTTTTATTCGTAATACTTTATTATTTAGTTGTACTTAATGTTGTGGATAACTTTGTATGTTTTTTCCGCAAAGGACTTTTTATCTATCGGTTTTACAATAAAATCATTGGCACCGAGTTTTAAGGCTACGATTACATTGGCCTTATTGCTGTCGCTCGTGACCATGATAATGGGCAGTTGTTTAAATTTTTCTATTTTTCGAATTTCCTTGAGTACATCCAGACCTGTCATCTTGGTATTAAAATACCAATCAAGAAACACAAAATCAACGCGCCGGTTTTGCACCATCTCCAGGGTATTTTCGGGGCTTTCAGTCTCTATAAAATCAGGGGGAGCGTCAAGATCAAGCTCGCTTACATAGCTTTTGAGAAGATTGCGGGTAGGCCGTGAGTCATCGGCCAGCAAAAATACCATAGGGACGTTCTCCTTAACTAAAAGCCTATTATACAGGATTTTGAAAAAGTGTCAACTATATGAATTACTCTGCGGTAAAAACACCTTTCGTTCGAATCCCAGAGCTTTAGATAGGGCAATCAGGGTTTTATCGCTTACCCATGCCCGATACCCTTCAATGCTGTTGAATTGGCAATTATATAGCTACGCCAGAGATTTACTACTCTATTGGTTCTTCCGGTTTTTTCCCGATGTAATGGGCGCTAATGGTTTCCAGCGAAGTGTCTATAGAAGCGGCAACCATTTTATGTAAGGAAACCGTTAAGTCTTTTTTGAATTGGGATAGGGTATTCTGTGTGGAATCAGATTTTGGCGGCGGCTTTTCCTGAAAGAGTACATGAACCTCAACGTCAAGAGCTTCGGCAATTTTTACCAGCGTATCGGGATAGGGCCATTTATTGTTTCGTTCAATATTGCTCAGAAATGGGATCGAAATATTGGCTTTTTCAGCTAATTCCATTTGGGATAAGGATCGCTGATTTCTCAACAATTTGAGGTTTTTGCTGAGAATGTGTCGTAAATCGCCACCTGTCATGCCTAATCCTTATAGGGTCATACTTAAAACTACCCATTGAATATCTCCTCTTTCATAGCCGCCGGGGATCAAGCCCCAAAAACAGCTCTTATCTCCATTATGACGGAAAACCAGCCCGATTTTGAGAGGATTTAGATTATTTTTATTGGTGCTTGACGAATTATCAAAATCCTATTAGGCTTTTTCATAAATAGTCCTATTAGGAGTATTTATAACCTGTTCGTAGAGACAGGCACATCAACAGGGGGTGATGCTATCCGCTTTACGGATAGTTTGACCAAACTGAAGGAGTCTTTTATGAAAAAGAGGCATGCGTTTCTTCTGGGATTGCTGGTAGTTTTGCTGGCAATGGGTCTGGTTTTGGCAGGCTGCGATAACGGCGGCTCTGGCGGCAACAACAGCGGTGGAAACAATAGCGGCGGGAATGACAACAGTGGCGGGAATTATTCCGGAGGTAATGATTCCGGTGGAAACAACAGCGGTGGAAATGACAACAACGGTGGATACAATTCCGGGGGTAATAACTCTGGCGGGAACAACAGTGGTGGTAATAACTCCGGTGGAAACAATTCCGGTGGAAATAATAATAGCGGCGGAACAACAATTACCAGGCCAAGCGCTCCAGCCAGTGTAACGGCAACAGCACTTTCATCAAGCAGCATTAGCGTATCATGGAGTACGGTATCCGGTGCAACCAGTTACAAGGTATACTACGAGATAGGCAACTCTTCCACCAAGATTTTAGCAGGTACAGTTACCGGAACTTCGTATACTCATACCGGATTACAGGCAAATACAACCTACTGGTACTACATCAAAGCAGTTAACAGTTCCGGAGAAAGTGATTATTCATCGCTTACTTACGCAGATACTGAATCTTCATCATCAGGCAGCGGGAGTGGCAGCGGCAGTGGCAGTGGGAGCGGAAGTGGTAGCGGCAGCGGCAGTGGTAGTGGTAGTGGTAGTGGCAGTGGTGGTGGAACAACAATTACCAAGCCAAGCGCCCCGACTGGCGTGACGGCATCCAGAAATCCAAGAAGCAACCAGTCTGTGACAATTAGTTGGAATGCAGTAAGCGGGGCAACCAGTTATAAAATTTATTTATCCAGTTCTGCCTCCGGTACTTATACTTATTCTGGCTATGCAACTTCGTCGCCAATTGAGAGGTTCTATTATAATGCGAGCACTTCATATTGGAAGGTAACTGCGGTGAATGATGCTGGGGAAAGCGCAATGTCTTCTACATATGGGACTGCTCTGGGATGGCAACAGTAGTATTGAATACGGCACAGTAACAGGCACGATTTTTAGCCTAAAGTGGGTCAAATGATCCACTTTAGGCTTTTTGTTTACGTCTGGCACTCCAGTGTCAGTCACTTTTTACAAATCATAAATTTCATGCAGAAAAAGCGCCGCGGCTTGAGACACATTAAGGCTTTGATCGCGTAAGAACTGTGTGTGATCTTGAGTGACACCTTATTTGACTTTTTCAATTAGTTTTTGCAGTTTTAGATCAAATGTATATATTTTGTCTTTCTCAACTTCCGCGTAGCCTGCCAGAACACAATCCACAAAGTCAAGAGTATTCTCCCCAAAATATTCAAGGGCTTGTAAAATTGCTTCCTGATGCGGCAATGTACATTGGGTTTGCTCAAAAAAATGTTTTAGTTCTGTACTAACGTTTTGCCTGTCTATTTTATAATACAATATGTTTATCTATTATTTCCTTTGCTTGAGGTGAAAATTCTTCATGATCATTCAGGATATACCGAAGAATGACATTAGCATCAATTTTTTGCATATTTATCAAGAACAGCCTGTGCCCATGCGTCTTTTTCGCCGGGGATTTTTGCAGGATTAGCAAACCGATGAAGGCAGCCAAAAGTAGATTCCCTTTCATGAGCGGCTTTTTTCTTTTCGGGGATAACGGTTAATTCCACCCTTGCCCTGCCTGCAGGTAATTCAAACGGTAAATCCAGCACGAGACGGTGATTGGGCGGAATTTCAATGGTCTGCTCAAAGGTCATACCATGATTATAACGGATTTAATACTCTTGTCAAACACGTACTAAACAAAACAACGTTAAATATTTATTTGTGGTTATATTCTTCGCACTTTCTCAATTACAAATCATAAATTTCATGCAGAAAAAGCGCCGCGGCCTGGGACACGTTAAGGCTTTCGATATTGCCGGTTCCCGGAACGCGCAGCAGATAGGTGCAGTTGTCTTTGACATTTTGCGGCAGGCCGGTTTCTTCGTTGCCCAGCGCCAGGGCAATGCCGGGCCGCCCGGTGCCGGAACGCGCCTGCCAGTCTTTTACCATGCCGGGAAGGTCGCTGATGCGCCGCCGCGCCCGGATGTCCGTACCGATAACCAGGATTTCTTTCGCCGCGTCTTTCAAAAAGGCGGCGGTATTGCTGATTTTTCGCACGGTGATATGTTCCATGCCGCCTTCGGCAATCCGGTAGGCGCTGGTACTCAGCCGCGCCTCGCTGTCATGCTCATTTACCACGATAAAATGGGCGTCAAAAAAAGCCGCGGCTCTGGCAATGGCCCCCAGATTATGATCGTTTCCCACTTCGTGAAGCACCAGGCCCGTTTTGCCTTCCTGCGCCCATAAATCCAGGTCCTCTTTGGTCAGCGGCTCAATTACCGGTTCCTCTACCATCATCACCACTCCCTGATGATGAACGCTTTTGCATAAACGCTCCAATTCTTCGTCTTCGCATATTTTGTAGGGGCGTTTGCGCTCGGCAAGTTTCTTGCAGAGTTTGGTAAACAGGCTGAAGCGGTCCTGCCGCACAAAAAGGCGGTTAATTGTTTCAGGATGATATTCCGCCAGGGCCTGGGCCGCTTTAAGGCCGCAGATCGCCAGTTCATCGGTCAGCTTGTTGCGCATGACTCACTATAGCCGATATACTTAATCGTTGCCAATATGAGTATTACCACCAAAACCGGCGATGACGGATACACGGACATTATCGGGGGGAAACGCCTGCCCAAAAATCACCCCATACTGGAATGTCTGGGAACCATTGACGAGCTTGACGCTTTTCTTGGCGACGCAAAATCCGCGTTAGGTGACAGTTCTGCCGCGGGAATTATCGAAAAAATTCAAAAAGACCTTTTTAAACTGATGGGCGTCATTGCCGGAATGCCTGTTCCCGAAGAAGGTATGGGCGAGGAGTATCTGATCAATTTGATTGAAAAACTGGAATCGGAACTGCCCGCCTTTGCCTCGTTTGCCGTTCCCGGGGCGAACCCCGCTTCGGCGAAACTGCACATCGCGCGCACCGTATGCCGCCGCGTTGAACGGCGGATGATCGGCCTTGTCCTTGACGCGGAAACCAAAGCGGCTATTGTGCCGTACATAAACCGTCTTTCGGATCTGTTGTTTCTGTTGGCGCAAAAAGAAGCGGAAAAAAATTAACGGCGAAGGGTAATATCTTCCAGTTTGGCAATACTACGGCGGCGCATATAATCTTCAATGCCGTCAATAATTTCGATCATCGTCGCGGGGTGGGCAAAGGTGGCGGAACCGACCTGTATTGCCACGGCGCCGGCCATAAGGAATTCCAAAGCGTCATTGGTATTGGCAATGCCCCCAAATCCCACAATGGGAATACTCGGTTGAAATTCCCCGCACAATTCCCATACCATGCGCAGGGCAATGGGTTTAATTGCCGGGCCGGAAAGTCCCGCGCTGATATTGTCAAAAACCGGTTTGCGTTTTTGTATGTCTATCGCCATTGCCTTGAATGTGTTGACCAGCGAAAGGGCGTTGGCCCCCGCGTTGATACAGGCGCGGGCGACAGCGGCCAAGTCCGGCGCGTTAGGTGAAAGTTTTACCATAAGAGGCTTGCCGGTCAAGGCGCGGCGTACCGGCGTTACCACTGATTCCGCCGCTGCGGGATTCAGACCAAACGCCATACCGCCCGCCTTGACATTGGGACAGGAGATATTAAGCTCGATCATGTCAACGGAACTGGCGTTCAACAGCGCCGCCCCTTCGGCGTATTCTTCCACCGTTGAGCCGGAAAGGTTTGCGATAACCGCCGGCCCCAGCGTCCGCAAATGGGGCAGTTCGTTTTCAATAAAAGCGGGGATGCCGGGATTTTCAAGTCCGATGGAATTCAACAGCCCCGCCGGAGTCTCCCAAAGGCGGATGCCAGTATTACCCGGTCGGGGATTCAGGGTAAGGCCCTTGGTGCAAATGCCGCCCAAACGGGATACGTCAATAATTCCCGCGTATTCCCTGCCGTAGCCGAAAGTTCCCGACGCGGCAATAACCGGGTTTTGCAGGCGCAGACCGGCAATGGTAACGGATAGATCGGGCGGCGCGGCGTTTTTATTCATCATCAAAAATAACCTCTTCCGCTTTGAAAATGGGCCCGTCAGCACAGCAGCGCCGGTTTCCGCTGACGGTTTTTACCGTGCAGCCCAAACAGGCCCCGGTGCCGCAGCCCATGCGCCGTTCCATGCTGATAAAACAAGGAACCCCAACGGCGGCGCATTTTGCCGCGGTCGCCTTAAGCATGGGCTGAGGCCCGCAGGCGCATACCGCCGCGTATTTTTCCGGTTCCAGAAAATCGGGGATGCGGCCTTTAAGGCCCTCTGTGCCGTCTTCGGTCGCGATAATGACTTTATGCGCTTTATAATCAGCCGGTCCCAGCAGCGCGGCTTTTTCGTCCGGATTATTAAAACCGGTCCTGAAACCGGCGTATAAATCGAAGCTGTACCCCGTCTTTTCGTATAACAGCGCCTGCAGGGGAGCAAGCCCAATACCGCCGCCGATGAGGGCTATTAGTTTACCGTTTCCGATTTTTACGGCGCTTAAAAAATCCGCCCAGGTATTTCCCAGCGGCCCGGTCAATTCCGCTTCGTCGCCGCTGCGCAAAGCGGCAAGTTCCAGCGTTCCGCTGCCACGCCGGGCGATTAAAAATCTAACAATATCGGATTCAAAATGCGCGACACTGATCGGTCTGGCAAGAAAAACAGCGCTCCGTTTGGGTTTTACCATAAAAAACTGCCCCGCTTTGGGCGCTGTAAGCTGTGTTTGCGCGGAACTTTGCCAAACAAAATCAAGGCGGAAAATTTCATCATTGATCGAAGAATTATTAATCAACTTGCAGAATACGCTCTGCCTTTCAGCAATCATTTTTTTACCGCCGCCCTTATCGCGTCGCGCATGGCAAGCGCCGCCCTGCGGGCCGCCTCCGCCGCGAATGAATTGGCCGCCGTCGATTCATCGCCGCCGGAATCTTTTAACTCGGCGCTCCACGCCTTGAGTATGGATCGCGAGGCATTGACCACGCCGCCGTTTCCTTCGCGTAACAGCAGGGCCGCGTCATCCGCCGCGCCGCCCTGCGCGCCATAACCGGGAATAAGGAAAAACAAGCGGGAATATTTTGCGCGAATTTCAGCGGCTTCTTCCCGCTCGGTACAGCCAACAACCGCGCCAAACGCCCCATAATCGTACATGCCGGAATGCGCGGCGGCAAGTTCGGCGAGTTTGTCTCCGACCGCGTGGTACAGCCGCCTTTTGTCAGGCGCTATTTCAAGGTACTCAAAATCGCGCATGCCTTTATTGCTGGTCCGCATCAGCACAAACGCCCCCTTGCCCGCGCTGCCGGCATGGGAAAGCCAGGGCTCAATGGAGTCCATGCCCATATAGGGGGAGAGGGTGACAAAGTCCGCCTCAAAGTCCCCCGCAAAATGGGCCTTCGCGTAACGGCTGGCGGTATCGGCAATGTCGCCGCGTTTAATGTCGGCGATAACCAGGCCGCCCTTTTCACGGATATACCGCAATGTTTGCGCGTAAGTTGAAAGCCCGGCGATACCCATTTCCTCATAGTAGGCAATTTGCACCTTATAACACGCCGCGGCGTCAAAAGTGGAGTCTACCAGCGCCTTGTTAAAAGCCAGAACCGCTTCCGCGTCGGAAGCGGCCCGCCGCCGCTCAGCGGGAGGAACATAGTCCGCCGCGGTATCAAGGCCCACGCATACATGGCCCTTTGCGGCGACAGCCTCAAAAAGTTTGTCAATATTAAGCAATCTCGTCCTCCATGTAAACAATTTTCCCCGCGTTAAGCGTCATAAGAATCTTCCCCCGCAATTCCTTGTCCGCAAAGGGGCTGCATTTTCCCCGTGATTTAAATCGCGCCGGATTTATTTTATTGTGCGCCTGAATATCAACAATGACAAGATCGGCCCGCAGTCCCTCCGCTATTTTACCCCTGTCCTTTAAGCCGAGAATCCGCGCCGGATTTTTGCTCATAAGCGCGGAAAGCCGCTGTAATTCCTGGTTAGGTGTCATTTCACGGGTTAAACGTGACAGGCAGACGGTAAACGCGGTTTCCAGACCGCTAAAGCCGGGGGAGCCGGCGGCCTTGTCCGCTTCCCGGTGCGGCGCGTGGTCGGTGGCGATAGCGTCAATAGTCCCGTCATGAATTGCGGCAATAATCGCCTGACGGTCAGCCTCGGAACGCAGCGGCGGATTTACCCTGCCGAAACTTTCATCCCCCATGCGCCGCGCGTCTTCTTCCGTCGCGCCGATGTGGTGGGGTGTCGCCTCGCAGGTCAGGATACAGCCGGCAACAGGATTTTTTTTCGCGGCGCGAATCATTTCCGCCGCCTCTTTGGTTGAAACATGGGCAATGTGAATATGGCAGCCCGCTTTCCTGCCCAGTTCAATGGCGCGGCGCACCGCGTTGTTTTCCTCAATACGCGACCATTCCGCCCGCGGACGGCCCGCTGTTTTTGCCGCCTCCGCTTCCGTTCCGCCGAAATCACAGTGGCAGGAAACGGGAATCCCCAGCCGTTTCGCTTCCCCCATTGCGGCAAGAAACAAATTATCATCCGCCACATCCTTGCCGTCTTCGGAAAGCATCAGCGTTTCGACGGCGGATAAATCCTTAATCCCTGAAAGTTCCCGGCCTTCCATATTTTTGGTCAGCGATAAAACCGGATACAGATCAATAAGACCAAGCGCGTCAGCGCGAACTTTTAACGCGCGGGCTTTTTCAATCGTATCAATCACCGGCTTGGTATTTGCCATGCAGACCACGGTTGTATAGCCGCCGGCTGCGGCGGCAAGCGCGGCGGACTCCAGCGTTTCCGCGGGAAACGGCGTTTCTTGTTCAGGGAAAGCGGGTTCACGAAAATGGGCATGGAGGTCTATAAACGCGGGCATAAGCACCGCGGAATGGGAAAAAGCGCCGCTGTTAATCGTTATATCAGCTTCGGGAACATTTTCAGTATCATAAATAATTTCTTTGATAATATTATTTTCTATAATAATCGAACCAAAAAAATCAGTATCGGCATCAACGATTCTGAAATTCCTTAAAATAGTCCTCGGCAACTTCCAACCTCTCATTGTTCATTATTAACCCCTGACTCCCAGTTCTCTGAAGTCACTGGCTGACCGTATTTCATCACAATATTCACAGCGGTAGGTTTGCAGTTGGGAATTTTCAAGATGAAAAATATGGGGAATATATTTTTCAGTAGACGTTATACAGCGGGGGTTCTTGCAGATCAAAACATTTTCAACTCTTTCCGGAAGCTGAGGTTTTATTTTTTCGGTAACTTTTTCTTCTTCAATAATATTTACGGTAATATTGGGATCTATTAATCCCAAGAGATGAAAATCAATGGTAATGGTGTTATCAATTTTAATAACATCTTTTTTACCCATTACTTTTGAATTGGCGTTCACTACAAAGGCGACGGTATAGGGCGCTTTATCAAGGCCAAGCCAGTTAAAAATACGGATGCCCTGTCCCGCCCTGATGTGGTCAATAACAATGCCGTTTCTTATTTTATCAATATTAAGCATTACAATACTCCCAATATTGACGCCAACAGCGCCATACGCACATACATTCCATATTTTGCCTGTTTGAAGTAAGCCGCTCTGGGATCGCTGTCCACCTCGACGGCAATCTCGTTGACGCGGGGCAGGGGGTGAAGAACGATAAGATTGTCCTTCCCCAAAGCCATTTTTTCCATATTAAGAACATACGTGTCTTTCAGGCGGATATAATCTTCTTCGTTGAAAAAACGCTCCCGCTGCACCCGCGTCATGTACAACACATCAAGCTGGGGCATGGCTTCTTCAAGACTCTGGGTTTCCCTGAATTCAATACCTTTTTTTTGCAGATAAAGGGTAATGTAATCGGGAATGACCAATTCTTCCGGCGAAATAAATATTATGCTGATTTTTTCGTAACCGGCCAAAGCCTTTGCCAGTGAATGAACAGTACGCCCGAATTTTAAATCGCCGCAGAAACCGACGGTAAGGTTTTTAACGTCTCCCCGCAGCCGTTTGATGGTCAGCAGATCGGTTAACGTTTGGGTGGGATGATGATGCCCGCCGTCTCCGGCATTAATCACCGGAACCGGCGAATAACGGGACGCGAGCAGCGCCGCGCCTTCCTTTGGATTGCGCATAACAATCGCGTCGGCATAGCTTGCCGCCATCCGCACCGTATCGGCAAGGCTTTCGCCCTTGGCCGCGGAACTTGATCCGGGATCGGCAAAGCCAAGGCAGCTTCCCCCCAGGCGCAGCATTGCCGCCTCAAAACTCAGGCGAGTCCTGGTACTTGGCTCAAAAAACAGCGTTGCCAACAGCTTTCCCCGGCAGCTATCCCGCAGGTAGTGTCCATCGGTTTCGATTTTTTCCGCCAAAGCGAACAGACTGTCCGTTTCCTCAAGAGTAAAATCGCCCGGCTCTATCAGGGATTGTCCTTTTAGCATTACTTTCCTGTTAATCAAGGTAACACAAGCCGGTATTCTTGGCAAGCGACCATCTTACTCATACCGGCCAGGCGCCCGCGCCCTGGCGGATCAGCTTAACATCTTCGCCGGATATATCCAGAATTGTAGAAAAAACACGCTCGCGTTCCTCGCCGTCATCCAAAACCAAATCCAGGCCGTTAATGCCGTCAAGTTCCCAGCCCCCTTCAAAAAGATCTTCTTCGGGGATAGGGGGCAGTTCCGTTTCATCATCATCAGCGGCAGTTATCAACCCGGCCTCTTCCTGCATGGATTTTTTCGCGGTTATTGAGTACAGAGGATGCTGAAGGGTTTTGAGCAGGGCAAGGGGAACGGGATGATCGGGAATCCTTACGCCGGTTTCACGGCGGCGGATATCAAGGGCTTTTTCGGTTCCCAAAAGCGTCTTCAAAATAAACACATAAGGCCCCGGTGACAGGCGCCTGATGAGCCGGAAACGGCTGTTGTCCATACTGCACAATTCCCCAAACTGGGAAATGTCCGAACAAAGCAGGGTAAAATGCCGCTCATCCCGCTCGCCGGAAAGCGCCCGCAGTTTTTTGAGGCCCGCCGGAGACCTGAGCGAACAGACCAAACTCCAACTGGTATCGGTGGGCAAAGCGACAAGCCCCCCATTTTCCAGGGTCCGCGCCGCCCTGGTCAATACACGGTCGTCAATATTTGAAGAAACCACATATTCTATCATGATACTTTTCCTACATTATCACGTGATTATTATATTTTCTATATGACTAATTTGAGAATAAGTATAAAAATGTATACACTTTTTCTGAAGTATGGCGGATTATTAATGGTCATATCGAGCTAATTCGTTATCCCAAAAGGAATTACATAATAATTTGAAAAACAGAATGACTTGGCACGGAAATTGCTATATATATTGGCAGAAGAATCGGTGGAGGGACCATGAAAGAAATTGTTAAAACCAGCCCTGAAAAACAGGAAGACATCCTTCAGATTTACTTTAATCAGATCAAGGCATATCCGCTTTTGGAACCTGAAGAAGAATTGGAGCTTGCCCGGCTTATCCGGCAGGGAGATCAAAACGCCCTGCACAAACTGATAAAGGCCAATTTGCGGCTGGTGGTTAAAATTGCCCGCCCTTACGGAGCGCCGGACATTCCCTTTATGGATCTTATCCAGGAAGGAAACATGGGCCTGATGCACGCCGCTGAAAAATACGACCCTGAAAAAAAACTTCGTTTTTGTACCTACGCGGGCTGGTGGATTCGCCAGTTCATTATCCGTTATCTGACCAACAAACGCCGCATTGTCAGGCTGCCCCACCGGAAAGAAGAAATTCTCCGCAGAATTCAGCATACCTACCACACCCTCAGTCAAACCCTTATGCATCAGCCCCGGACAGAAGAGATTGCCGACGAGTTGGGAATTCCGGTACAGGATATCGACTTTATCGTCAACATGAGTTCCGGCCCCCTGTCTCTGGAACTGGATACCGGACGGGAAGACAATGCCGCGGTCATACAAATTCATGAAGATTACACCTACAGCCCGGAAAGAACATTGTTCCGCCAATACTACCGCGATGGCGCGCGGCGTTTTCTTGACCGGCTCAAAGACCGGGAAAAACAGGTGCTTTCCTACCGCTACCAGCTTGAAGACGGAAAACCCTACACGCTTAAAGAAATCGGCGACAAAATGGATTTGTCCCCGGAAACAATCCGTCAGATAGAGAAGAAGGCTCTGGCAAAAATCCGCAACCACGCGGACGAGTTAAAGCAATACGGCTTGCTGGAAGCAATATAGGCTGATACGGAGTTTATTAAGAAAATAACCGGACTTGGGGCAGTACTTGAACGTCATGGCGCAAAACATGATTGGTATATCTAAGAAAGAAACCGACCATTTCATTCTCGTGCTAAAAAATCAACACCAAGAGGGAAACCGCGAATTTCGTATACACATAGGGTGTCAGGTATTGCTGCGTTTCTTGTCAGCGACGCGACGCGATTCGAGTGTCAGGCGCCTTTGCGCTACCTGGTATCCGGCGTGGTCTTAAAAAGAAATAATGTGAAATTTAGTGGATAAATTTCCCTTTTGAATAAAGCTTTTTTCATGTTTGATCCCTATATAGTGTAGGAGATTCAAATGACAAATACACAAATTGAAAATCCTGCTCTGTATGAGTGGGGTCCCTTCCCCTTCGGGGACAGGGCTGTCATGGACATCCGCTATGACCCGGTGTTTAAAGCGGTATTCACCAAAGAAACAACGAATTCGAGAACCGCGTTGTCACACCTCATTTCGTCACTCATAGGCCGTACGGTCACCGTAGATACCATCATCGCCAATGAGCCGCCCATTGACGATACCAGACAACGGTACCTGCGTTTCGATGTAGCCTGCAAAACCGAAAAAGGCGAACTTGTCAACGTTGAAATGTCATTCAACCCAAAGACCAGCGAACAAGTACGTCTTGAGTACCATGCCGCACGGCTATTTGTAGGACAGGGCCTTCACGGACAAGACAAAACGTATGACGATTTGAAGGAAACCTATCAAATCGCCATTCTGGCAAAGGAAAGATTCTTCCCCGATGATAATTTTGTCCACACTTTTCTGTATTATGACCCGGACAACCGCGTCTCACTCGGCGGAAGAACCAGAATAATCACCGTGGAACTGGTGAAGACGGGACCGGTAGTGGACAAGCCTATTGAAGAGATGACCGATGCCGAATTATGGGCGGTATTTTTTCAATATTTGACAGACAAGGAGAAACGGGGTAAAATAATTGAGATAATCAATCGAGAGGAGGCCATAG
>Ga0268262_10000768_pt1 | contig 41727 bp, 40 predicted proteins | sample TergutNc150P3_FD_190354 | JGI IMG/M metagenome (GOLD analysis project Ga0268262, IMG submission 190354) | Nasutitermes corniger P3 segment gut microbial community from laboratory colony in Florida, USA - Nc150 P3 (SPAdes) (version 2) | ecosystem: Host-associated > Arthropoda: Insects >...
TATAATTTAGTATATTAACCAGGCTAATCGCGCAATCTTCTGTAAAATCATCATACAGTGATTTAACAATAAAAAATGCCAAGACAACAACGACAGGAAACATTGATGTAGATTTACATAAGTAACCTAGAATTCCTGAGATCATTGTTAGAAAGAAATTTTTGTCTAATATTTTCCTGGAAGAATTCATCCATTTTACAAAAAACAATATATACATTAATCCAAAAAGAACTGACGCAAAATCCGGTAACGCTGCCCTGCTCCATACTAATGTATGTGGTGAAAAAAGGTAGTAGAAAAAAATTGTTAAATATATTTTACTGTCTTTAAGGAATATTTTGCAAAGATCAAGCAATGCGATTGCGGATAAATAAAAGTAAATCAATGAAACTAATCGACAGCCGAGATCAATGTTTGTCATCCCGAAAATTTTCATAAAAACAAATACTGAAATCTGGTAAATCGGAAATTCAAAAGGCACTTGCCATGGCGGCCCAAATACAGGCGTTTTATAGTCTAAAACTGAGAACCCGTGGTTAAAAAAATCCTGGATTGTTATAGCGGTCTGCGATTGTCTAAAATCATGAAAATCACCTACTATTGGCATCATTATTGATTTACTTCTTAAGAAGATTGAAATACCGAATAATAACAAAATGAAAACAGTTTGAAGACGTTTTTGCTTCCAGGTTTCCATAAGCTTTATCTTAACAGACATACTTCATTTCCCCTTTCGCGATGTTATCAGTATATGCTTCATGAGTCTAACTATTTGTTTATTGTATTGTAGAGGTACGCGTTTTCATACAAAGTTTCCGATACTCTGACAACAATAAAATCCTGCATACGCCTCGCGCAATTTGGATCGGGATAAGAAGGCAGCAATTTCGCTTCTGAAAAAGCCCGTTCTGCCTGGTTCCTATTAGGCATATCAAAATAAATACCCAAACTATTCATAAAGGATAAGGCATATATAGTTGTCCCCAGGGGGTTTGATCCCTGCCCGAAAGATGAAACACCTATTACTTCTCCTCTTAAGAAATTTGGTTGAAACTGTGAGATGCCCTGATATAATCCACAAAAAACAACCGGAAGTTTTTCACTATAAGGTTGAACTTGTGTAATCAGATTGTTAAGCTCATAGGCGAAACGGACATCGTCATTATATTGCATATAGTCCGAAAAAAACAACTGCGCGGTTGTTTCCATCTGGTATACAGCCGCAAGCAAAGATAGACAAGCAATACCAATCGCCAATTTTTTTTTATATGCCCCAATAAGGTAGTAAAGCATAAACGCATAAGCCAACGGCAAGGCATAGAGAGTGCGTATTGTCTGGCGGCTTCCCAACACAACAGACAGGAGTACAATACTCAATGGGATGCCTATACCGGCAAGCAAATACAACAAACGTCTGCCTGAAGGAATTTTCTTTCGCGTATTAATAGCTATCTTAATTAGAAAGAATATCATTGCGGGCAACAATAGAAGATTTGCAAAAGCCTTTGATAAAACAGCGAAATATTCAACCGCGCTTATACCCGCTATGTGTTCACGGGCTATGATCGGATTTACAATATTCTGTACCAAAGAAATATCGCCTATGGTTAAGATATAACCCAATGAAACAATACTAAATAAATTATTTACGCCGGATACTTTTCCCCATCCGTTCATATCATCAATATATGTAGTATCTTTATTAATACGAGCGATGACAGGAATAATCTCATTAATAAAAGAATAAAGCGCAAGAGAGCCTATAAACGCTACAAAAATTTTTAAGCAAAGCATCCGGTAAAAATGTGGATCATATTCCGATTGTTCCTGTAAAAGTATAAAACAGATAAATACCCCACAACAAAAAAGCGGTACAATCGCTTGATATATTGAAGTCATAAAGACAAGCAAAATGACAGCCCCTGCTATTTTTCCTTTCTCATTGTCCAGGAATCCTTTAAATAAAAGATAAATAACATACGGACACAAACTAATTATTAACGCGTTTTCCTCAGCTTGATATATATTACTAAACTGTTCCGCCCAAACAGGCATAGTCATAAAAACAAGGGCAAAAGGAATAAGTTTCATGTTTCTTACAGTATCTTTGTTGAAAATAGCGATGATATAACACCATGAAACAGTAAAAAACCATATTAGGCAAAAAGCGCCAAAAAAACCAGTAAAAGGATTAAATCCTTTAATAAACAAAATTTTTGACATAAGGTAGCGCCCAAATCGCCCATTATCAAAAATACCTAAAGTCGTGCCAGGTATACTGGGCATATCCATCATATTTCTAAAAAGACGTACAGTATCATTATTGATAAAATACCAAAACAGCCTAATTCCATAAGTAAAAACCAGCGCAATGCTTATTGCGATTATTAAAAGGATATTATTTTTACAAAACTTGCAAAATCCTTCTATGGTTACGTCTTCCATATTATAATACCTAACAGTGGCTGTCTTGATACCTCCTGATTCCGACCTTATTTTTATTTTCCCTATCATAGGTTTCAAATCCGCCATAAATTTCTTAAAATTAAAAAGCCATGAACTATAACCATCAAACAAAGCGAAATGGTAAAAATACGTATATTTCCGAGCATACCACCTGACCGAGTCATTGGTACTACAGATACAGTTAATAGTACAGCTCCCGCCAACATACCAATCAACATCGCGAACCTTTTCTGCATTGCGATTAAGCAAACAGAGGTAAAAGCCATAACCGCAAGCATAGCGCTGGTTATAATTACAGGGAACAATAAGTACATATATTCCAAAATCTCAACGCCAAACACAAAGGAAAATATCAAGTTGCCAACTAAACGTACCAGTAAAAATGATAATAATGTAGTAACGAGTATTACTCCCAGAACAATAAAAACAATTCGAATAATATCACTCTTCAGACGCTTTATATATTTATCAGCGATTATTGGAAGAAGGACATAATAAATAGCCCATGCTATTGTTAAGACGACCGCGATGACCATTGTAACCGCTGAATAATACCCCAATTCAGCTACCCCATAGATATTTTCAATAGAATGACGCGTTAAATAAAGCATAAACGTTATAATCAAAGGGGAAAGAGTTATTGGGAAGCATTCTTTTAAAATTACAATAACATCTTTCATTACAATGCCGTTAGGAAAATACGAACGTGTTTTTTTTATGTCATAAAAAAAGATGATTGCAATATAGAGTAAAGACATAATACACAGAGACTGAAAAAGACTTTGCGTAAAATAAAGCCATCCGGCAAATCCAATCATCGGAATAAAACCCTTAAGGCAATATGAAATTACTATATCAAAATATTTATCTTCGAGTTGCATATATGTAAAGACATAATTTGTAAATGTTTCACATAGCTTAAATATCATATATATCATACAAGAAATAATTATATTACGATTAAACCCGCTAAACGGCAACGCAAAAAGAAAAAGAACTACCGCTGATACACTGGTAATGACATAAACTCCGGAGTATTGCTGTGATAAAAATCTATTATTCACGTCGCTTAACTGAAAGCTGCGTATATTATATTGCGACAAAATACCAAATATATTGGTAAATGATATTATAAGGGAGAATTCTCCGGATACCGCATACCCGGCAATACGTATGATAATCATTAATGTCAGCCATTGACAGAAATAATAAACAACCGTACCTGTCAGGTTTTTAACTGAATTCCAAAAATGCTTTTCCGCATATTCAATATTTTTATATTTCATTGCCTGGTAGATTTATTTTACCAGCCTGCTTCGCCCAATAAATGGCAGGTCTGGCAAACCATTGGCGCCGGTATTGATTTGTTCAATAAATTATTTCGTAATTCTACCATATCCGGGTGATTATATATTTCATCAGCTGTTGAAGTAAAAACATTAACGTTCGGAAGACAATACGGGGCAATACCACAGCATGGTATAATCTCACCATTTGCGTTTACTGTTATTTTTTTCCAAAGATCGCGGCATTTTTTATCAAATACCCCACTACCCTCATTCTTTGAAGAATGAACAACAGGACGCCAAAGCACAAAGTCATTAAACTTGTTTTTTACTTGCGCAAGAAGTGAATGATAAGCTGGAAGATCATCGGTTATAACATCATTAAAATTCGCGTTTTTCCCGCCTGGAATAAAAATGTTAAAGGTCATGAATTTACAGCCGGAATTCTTGGACATCTCTATAATTTCCATTATTTCCTGTGGATTTTCTTCTATCTGGGATTTTGTCAGGACATAACTGGTTTGGACCGGAAAGATTTTATTAATGCCATATAATGTATTCCTCAACACATTGATATTTTCCGAATAAATTGAAACATTTACGCTTGTTATCCCGGCTTTTTTAAGTTCATAAATTTTATCAGCCAATAATATGCCATTGGTAACAAGATTAGTTAAACATCCATGAGAAGCGAAAAAAGCAATTATCTCTGGTAAGTCTTTACACAATAATGGCTCGCCTCCAAGCAAATCTACAACAATAGCTTTCTTTAATAATGGATGCGAAAACATTGTTTTTACACTATCAAGAGTCACTTCGCTTTTTTCACCATCAAAGACGCCGTTATTTGCATAAGCGCAAAACTTGCATCTAAGATTGCATCTATTAATCATCACTAAACTTACAATCTGAGGAGCATAATTTTTTACCAAAGGCGTTGGCTTTCTTAGTTTACGTTTCGCGTAATTAACAAGCTTTGGCAGCATTCGTGGAAAACTGACTTTCATAGCCATCCCAAAATAATGAGTAAGTCTATTCATATATGTCAACCACCATGCTCTTTAGGACTAATACTTTATAAGAAATTATTTTTTCAAAAATACATCGACCAAAAATCTTGGGCGCTGTTTAACTTCTTTAAAAGTTTTGCCTATATATTCCGCCAACACACCAAGACAAAACAGCTGTATTCCACCGATAAGCCAGATTGAAACTACTGTTCCAAACCAACCTGGTACGGAAGCCCCACACAATTTAAGAGCTAAAGCATAAAATAAAGCAAAGATACTTAAACATGAAATAAAAATTCCAAGACTGGAAATGAGTTTGAGCGGTTTAACGCTAAAAGAGGTTATTCCGTCTATCGCTAATGACATCATTCTCCTGATAGAGTATTTTGACTTGCCGGCGAAACGCGGATTTCGGTCATAATATACAGTATCACTCTTAAAACCAATTAACGGAATAATTCCGCGTAAAAATAAATTAACTTCATGATATTCGGCCAATGCATTGACAGCCTTTTTGCTCATTAAACGACAATCAGCATGGTTATATATAATTTTTACACCCAAAGCTTTCATGAACTTATAGAACAAAAACGCCGAAGCCCGTTTAAAGAAGGTATCCGCTTCTCTTTTTTTTCTTACGCCGTAAACAATCTCACATCCGTCATGATACTTGTCCATAAATTGGCCCAGAACTTCGATATCATCCTGCAAATCAGCGTCCAGAGATATTATACAGTCCGCGAAATCCTTAACTGTAAATAAACCGGCCAATAACGCGTTTTGATGACCGCAGTTATTTGAAAGCTTTAAGCCGCAAATCAAGTCATTACTATTGTATAAACTTACAATAATGGGCCATGTTTGATCATTACTGCCGTCATCAATAAACAAAATTTTGCTTTCCTTAGAACAACTTCCACTTTCAATCATACTTGAAAGCTTGGCGCATAATTGCGCCGCGGTTTCGGAAATGACTTCTTCCTCGTTATAGCAAGGAACAACTAAATATAGGGTGCTCATTTTAACTTACTCTTTTCGTTCGTATTTTATTGAAAGCCAAAAAAACGGCTTTCAAAAAAAGCATTATTATTAATGAAGTTTTAGATATTATTTTATCAAGCTTGTTTAACTTAATAATATTTAACTCAGAATGCCTTTTTAATAAATTATCCCAATCAACAAAAAGTAATTTATAATTCTTAAAAAAAAGATTGCTGGTAGCGCTCGTGGAAGATATCCTGAAACCAGAAAGAAACTCATTAATGTAATATACATCGCCAATATAAGACAATCTCAACCAATAATCCAAATCCGTGGAATAGTATAATTGACCAGAATCCTCAAAATAACCGGCCTGCCTGGATTTGTCCTTTCTAAACATTACGCACGATGGTTCTCCGTAAATATTTCTGCCTCTCATTAATGATTTTTTTGCTATCTTCTTACCATCTATTTTTAATGATTTTTTATATAATTGCCGTTTCATTATTACATCGTCAAATTCATTGATAACATTTGTCGCTGTAATGCAGATGGAAACATCAGGGTTATTAATTAATGCGTCAGCCTGCATTTGAATCGCCTTTGGTTCCAATAAATCATCGGCCATAAGCAGCATGATAAATTCGCCATTGGCGGCTTCAAGGCATTTTTTGGCATTAACGCTTCCGCCATAATTTTTATCGTTTAAATAATATGCTATTCTTTTGTCTTTGAAAGTTTTAATAATCTCCGCTGTTTTATCAGTTGAACAATTATCAAAAATTATTATTTCTAAATTCGCGTAAGTTTGATTTAACGCGGAATTCAAAGTTTTATAAATATAAGGCTCACCGTTATATACAGGTATGCATATACTTACCAGGGGTAAACTCATTTCTTTCTTTCCTCAATAATTATGTTAAGTAATTCTTTCCATTCATTCAAAATGTTATCATCAGGAAAAAATTGAAGGTATTGCATGACACTGCCTTTACTTTTGGAAAAAAACATGGGATTTGAACGGAATAACTTTTGGATTTCGGAAACAGCGCTTTTTTTGGAAGCTGTACCGGAAGCTTTCAGGTAATCAAAAAAGGGACAGGCGTATCCTTCCTTCCCCCCAAGAGACTCAATATAAAGCTCGAAGGGGAAATAATTTCCGGATTTTATTTTATCCCAGGTATGTTCTCTTTTTTCAAGCTCCATTGCTTTTTCAAAAGTCTTATTCCAGCTACTTATGGTTTTATTTATATCATATTGGCTTTTTGCGAAAATTTTGGCATTTTCCGATATCCTAACAAGAATATCCGGATTTTTATATAAATATTCGATAGCGCGTGGATATTCTTCCAATGTATTTGCAATAATTCCGGTTTCCATGTGCTTAACAATACGTTTTTCGGTTGGGTTTGCCAGCACCACCGGCACACAACCTGCTATCATCGCTTCGCCCAGCGCCAGTTCGCAGGTGGAAAAATTTTGAGACTGCAATGGGTAACCATAGACATCAATTTTTGATAGAACACGGGCCACACTGGGCACACGGCCAAGAAACGCAAACTTCTCCCATATACCGGCATCTATTGCCTCATTTATCAAGTGCTGTTGGGAATCCCCAGAGGTTACGACAAAGCGAACATCAGGAATATTGACCTGGGAGCAAAGTTTTATAAAATTTTGATTCAGTTTCCCAAAATCAACAGTTCCTGTATAACCTACATTAAAACCCGTATGCGGAATTCTCTCCAGATTATTAAAATCCTCATCTTCAACAGCCGACCAAATAACATCCAGTTTTTCTTTATTTTCATCAGAAAGATTCTTTACTTCCTTACATTCATAACTGACAGGAGAAGTGAAAACAAAACGATCAACAAAATCAAACAGCCTTTCCGGTATAGTATATGGAGGAAAAAGGCTGTTTACATGGCTCCACAATAAAAGTCTGCAAGGGGGCCACTGAAAATTCATTAACACATCATACAATAACGGATGATTCCACCAGTGAACAAGAACAATATCCGCTTGTTTTATATTGGCATCCAGAAAATTCTTAAAATCTTCCCGTGCAAAACAATCGTCATGAATAGTAGCATATTCACACTGGTTATCTACCTCTATCCAGTCTTTGTTGTTGTTTTTATCAAGAGACACGACGGTATGCAAATGACAGGTGTTTTCTTTTTTGATCCATTTGAGAATAATATAACCAACTCCACCGCCAAGGTGAGGGGTAATATGAAGGATTGATTGCTTATGGCTCATATGACATTAAACGACGGTAGCGTAAAGCACAGTTTCACTAGTTCCGATGTAATGATTTCTTAAATAAAACGAATATTCCGGGACCCAGGCTTTCAACAACAGGGGAATACGCCATAAATCGCTTATTCTATGATAGACGCAAATAGCTAAATCAGGCTTGGTCTCTGTAATAATATGCTTTGCGCCGTTTATAGCTGATATTTCCGCGCCCTCAATATCCATTTTTATCATCAGACTGTCATAACCTTTGAGTAAATCATCAAGCCTTATAGTTTGGATAATTTGCTCGCCAAATTTATCAATTTGACTGTTTTCCTTGCCAAGCGCTGAAAAACGAATAAATCCATTCTTATCACTTAAACCTATAGGAAGCATAATAACCTTACCGATATTTTTGTGAATTTTTTCAGCAGTTAAGGACAGCTTGGTATAATTACCCATATCGGGCTCAAATGCTATATACTGCTCAAGCTCATGATACTTTACCAGATCCTCTAAAGTATCGCCGGTAAAAGCTCCGGCATCAACAAAAAAACGATACTTAAATCTAAAAGGAATATTTACATCAACATATTGCGTCATACCCGGGCTTTGTTCAGGTATTTTATATTTCATTTCAGCATGCGCTTTAAAAACTTCAAGGAAAACATTATCGCTGTGCTCGTCAGTCATCAAATCAAAAGCTAAAGCGATGTCTTCCGCTTCTTCAGCAAACCGTTTTCTGTCAACTCCACCTTCTTCGTCGTAATCCAGCTCAAGGCCAAACATATAATTGGCATTGGCAAAATTTTTATATCCCAATGAGCGCAGGTATTCTTCTATTTCATCATAATCTTTTTGAAAAGGAAGCCTAAGGGATAGTATTACCATTGTTTTTTCGCGAAAATCAGCGCTTAAGCGCGCATCATCAGGCTTATAAACCGGAAAGCCTAAATACTCAAGCATCTTATCCGCATTTCTGTCAAGAAAGCATTTTACAGTATACCCACCACCGCAAGATTTTATGAAATTTACTATATCTCTTCCGGCATTTCCAGCTCCATATAAGATTAAATCACTCGCCCCGCTTAACTGCTCGTCTAATGCTTTAAATAAATCAAAATTTTGCGCTTCGCTTGCAAGGCGCAGAACCTCATTTCGCTTTTCAAGTCTTGTCATATAAAACACTGCTTCATTCGTTATCCATTATTCTTAAAAGCTTACCGTTATCGCCCCAAAAAGCCAAAGGCTCATGCCTGGAATAAGGATAGTAGCCAAGGTTTAACTTTATCGAATAACCGCGCTGTTCAAAAAATTCCTCGGCAAACCGGCGCACTGACATCGGTTTTCCGCTGCAACAATTGATTATCCCCGTAATTTCATTTTGAAGAGCACAAGATGCGATGTACTCAGCCCCTTTTTCAATAGTAAAAAAATCGCGCAGTTGCTCTCCTGGCGACATGTTAAATTCTTTTACGTTTTTCGATATTGCGTCTTGCATCTGTCCCCAGAGTGATTTTTCCTGTTGTCCCTGTCCATAAGGATAGAAAAGACGCAGCCATTTATATACAAAAGAATAATTGCCTTGCAGAGTTTCAACGAATTTTCTTAGCGTGTCTTTTGCCAAGCCGTAATTTGTACAAGGTCTTGTATTCGTGTTTTCTGACAGACAGCCTTCCAAAAGGCCGTACTCAAGGCATGTTCCCGTTATGGTAATATCTCCAAGACCATTACTAATGATGTTTTTAATAAAATAATAATTAGCGGGAAGATTGCGCTCAATATGATAAAGCTTATCGTAATTGGGCAGGCCTTCCCAGCTTGTATGGATAACAATGTCGGGTTCATTAAAAAAGGAATAATAATCGTTCTCCTGATCATTTAAATCTTTTTGAATATAACGCGTATTCTTCAGTTCCGGAAAACAAGAAACAGCTTCCCCGGCGTTTCTTCTTGCTGTTGTAATTATTTCATGCCCGGACAAAAGGAGGCGCTTAATTACATACCTTCCAATAAAACCAGTAGCGCCTGTAACAAGTATTTTCAGCATATACCCTCATAATCATTAGGTATAAAAGAATATGACAAATCTTTTTCAGAAATTGTCGTTCTATCCAACGGCCATTTAATACCTACCCTTGGATCATCATACCGTATTCCGTTTTCCGCTTCCTTGCAATATGGCGAGGCCGATATATATATCATCTCAGTATTATCTTCAAGCGATTGAATGCCATGCGCGCACCCTTCCGGTATCACAAGAGCTTTCATGTTTTCCGCAGACAATATTTCCCCATGCCATTGTAAGAAAGAAGGAGAGTCTTTTCGCAAATCAACCGCCACATCAAAAATGCTGCCCTTAACACAGCGGACAATTTTCATTTCGGAGTGAGGGGCGTATTGGAAATGCAATCCCCTGATAGCACCTTTTGCTTTTGTCATGGAATGGTTGATTTGGGCTATCACAATATTTGGCCGAATCGCTTCCAGTTCTTTTTGGCAAAAAATACGATTAAAGAACCCACGATTATCCCTGAAGGGTTCGGAATGGATAATGACTACACCGGCTATTTTTGTTTGTTCAATTTTCATAAATTATAAACCAAAGTAAAGCGTCCCTACGCTTTTTTTGCCCTTATCAAGCCTCTCCTCAAATATGGAGGCGATAAATATCTGTCCCAAATCATTATCATAAAGCCTTTTGAAAAGCCAGTCATGAAACCATATGATTTTAATATCTGTTCCAACTCAACGGCGTCATTCTTCTTATGATAGGTACAAAGCAGTAATTTTATATTGTTTTGTTTCGATAGTGTGTTTACCCCTCCTTTTAACAGTTGAATTTCAGCCCCTTCGATGTCTGCTTTTATGAAATTTATTTCGCCGCTTTTCCGTACAAATTCATCCAATGTAGTTGTATCATTTGTATTAGTGTCCGATATGAATTTTGGTATAATCTCGACTTTTTCCTTCCATGGCTCAAATGTCTTTTGCAATGCCGCACTCCACTTTTTATCACATTCAAACAGATATATCTTTTTCGCTTTCCTCGCGTTTAGTAATGCCCAAAATCCTTCAGCCGCGCCCATATCGGCAATAACATCGCCTTCCTCAACATAAAAACCATCATCATGATAACGATGCGGCGATTCACTATCCTGGTAAATTAGGCAGTCATTAACACACTCCCTAATTTCCTTAACACTAAAATTTTTTGGAAAAAATATTTTTTCACCCGCATATATCGCATACCTCATGCGGGATTCAGGATCAAAAAAAACATTTATTTCTTTTGGATTGTATTTCCTCACAAAACCATACGGAAGCACTAATTCCGTATAGGGAAATACAAGAGAAATGTTTTTTAGATTTTCAATAATAGACAGCCTTTCATTATCATCAATGATTATCGCCTCCGAACCACCTTTTTCAAGATAAATTATTATTTTCTCCTTTAATTTCAACATACGTTTTTTACCTATAAAAAAATGAAACAGCTTCTGAATAATAAATTCCGGTAGAATAAACATGGCTGTTTTTTTTATAAGCACATACCATTTGACTTCCAGGTCTTCCAATGACATCATTTTTTAAATCTGCTTTTTATATCCCGAAAAGTACTCATGTATCACTTCTACAACGCGGTCAATCATTTCACTGGTCATCTCTGGATATACTCCAACCCAAAAGGAATTATTTAAAATCAAATCTGTATTCTCCAGCGAACCCGCGATCCGGTAACCTGTTCCTGATTTTCTCATCTCATAAAAACATGGATGTTTTATGATATTTCCGGCAAAAAGAGTTCTGGTTTGAATTTTATTGTCTTCAAGAAAACCGGTGAGACTATTTCTCTTCTCAGGACTGTTCTCTTTAGAATTACAAGTAAGCATAAACCCAAACCAGCTTGGCTTTGAGTCAGGACAAGGTTCCGGAAGAATTAATGTATCCCTTAAATCTTTTAAACCATCATAAAGCTTCTGCCAGTTATTACGCCTCTTTTCCACAAAGGTAGAAAGTTTTTCAAGCTGCGCGCAACCGATAGCCGCCTGCAAATCTGTTACCTTAAGATTATACCCAAAATGGCTGTATACGTATTTATGATCATACCCAAGCGGAAGTTCACCATATTGTTTATCAAAACGGTGGCCGCACATATTATCTTTCCCGCCCGGGCATACACAATCACGTCCCCAGTCCCGCATGGACCTGATTATTTTATGAAGCAAAGGATCTTCTGTATAAACGGCCCCGCCTTCTCCCATAGTTATATGATGCGCGGGATAAAAACTGGATGTTCCTATATCGCCGATGGTGCCGGTGAACTTTTTAACGCCATTGATGTTATACGTTGAACCTAACGCGTCGCAATTGTCTTCCACCAGCCAGAGGTTATGGGCGGAACAAAAGGTTTTTACAGCCTCAAGGTTAAACGGGTTCCCCAAAGTATGGGCCAACATTACCGCTTTTGTTTTCGCGGATACGGCTTTTTCAAGCAACGAAACGTCAATATTGTACTGTGGAATGGTAACGTCTACAAACACCGGCACTGCCCCAAATTGCAAAATGGGAGTAACGGTGGTTGGAAAACTCGCCGCGACAGTGATCACTTCATCGCCCCGCCTGATTGCCCGATCTCCCAACAAGGGAGAGGTAAGGGCCATAAAAGCGGCAAGGTTGGCGGATGAACCGGAATTCACCAGCGAACAAAATGGAACATTAAGGTAATCCGCGAACTGTCTTTCAAAGCGCTCGGTGTAACGCCCGGAAGTAAGCCAAAACTCCAGTGAGCTGTCAACCAGGTTTACCATTTCTTTTTCATCAAACACTCGCAAGGCACAGGGGATGCGATCCCCATCCTGGTACGGCGGTCTTTGCATAAAAGTTTTGTAGTACTCTTTCACACTGTCAAGAATATGTTGGGTTGCCTGATCTTTTGTCATGGATTCAAACATGATTTTTTTTAAAATATCCTTCTATCTGACTGTCAACACAAACCAGCCGTTCATTGTCAGATTGCGCCTTGACAAATTCCACAGTCTTTTCAACTGCCGTTTTTATATTCCAGCAAGGCTTCCAGCCCAACACGGCTTTTGATTTTGAACAGTCCAGTTTTAAAAAAGCGGCTTCATGAGGGCCGGCTTCTTCCTGAATTTTCAAGGTCGCGCCTGAACCCCACGCGGCGCAAAAAAGCCCTGCGAGCTCTCCGGTGGCAACACAGCTTTCGTTATCGGGGCCAAAGTTGTATGCCCCTTCGACGGCCTTATCGTTGTATTGCTTCTCCGCCAAAAGCAGATACCCAAAAAGACATTCCAGCACATGCTGGTAGGGGCGGATGGAATGGGGATTGCGTACAATAATCTCTTTTTGATCGTTTACCGCGCGGATACAATCGGGAATGATCCGGTCTTCGGCGTAATCGCCGCCGCCTATAACATTGCCGGAACGGGCGGTTGAAACAGCGGGAGAATTTTCATTGGCAAAAAACGAATTCCGGTAACTGTACGTTACAAGCTCACTGCATGACTTGCTGTTGGAATAAGGATCAAAACCACAGAGATTTTCATTCTCGCGGTAGCCCCAATGCCATTCCCTGTTTTCATACACCTTGTCGGTGGTAACATTAACAAAAGATCTTACCGATGGAGTTAAACGCAGCGCCTCAAGTATGTTCACCGTTCCCATGACATTGGTTTCGTAAGTAGCCGCGGGTTCACGGTAAGAAAGCCGCACAATAGGCTGGGCGGCCAAATGAAACAGCAAATCCGGTTTTGCGTCCGTTATTGCTTTAACAAGAGCGTCCCTATCCCTGATATCCGCGGTTATGGAGTGTATATCTTTTTCTATTCCTGCTTGAACAAAAAGCGATGGTTCAGTAGGAGGTTTCAGGGCGTATCCTGTTACATCCGCTCCGGCATATAAAAGGACTCGGCATAACCAAGCTCCTTTAAAACCTGTATGACCGGTCAGAAAAACTTTTTTATTCTTGTAGAAATCCAGCATTATTCCAGCCAGAGAGCCCAGGGCGCTGTTTTTTTTGCCCACATGTCGTTTATTTCGTTTTTATCCCGCAAAGTATCCATTGGCCTCCAAAAGCCATGATGCTTATACGCGTTTAGCTGGCCTGTTTCCGCCAGACGTTCCAGGGGCTTACGCTCCAGTATTGTCGCGTCTCCCTCGGTCAAATAGTCAAAGACCCCAGGCTCCATAATAAAAAATCCGCCGTTTATCCACGCGTTATCACCGTCAGGCTTTTCCTTGAACGATTGCACCGCGCCTTTTTCGTCCATTTCAATTGAGCCAAAACGTCCAGTGGGCTGAACGGCGGTTAATGTTACCGCTTTTCCAGATTTTTCATGATTTCTTACAAGTTCGGGAATATTAACATCACTAAGACCATCGCCGTAGGTTAGCATAAACCTCTCATTGCCCAAAAAACTCTTCGCGCGTAAAATCCTGCCTCCGGTCTGAGTATCAGGCCCGGTGTATAGCATGGAAACTTTCCACGGCTCATTTCTGATATTGTGAAGCTCTACGGAATTGCTCACCATATCGATAGTTATGTCGGAATAGCGTGTGTAATAATTGATAAAATAGTCTTTAATAATATGTGATTTATACCCGGTGAGAATTACAAATTCATTATAGCCCCAGTATGAATAAAATTTCATAATGTGCCAAAGAATAGGGTGGTCCCCGATTTCAACCATTGGCTTGGGGCGTAAATCTGTCTCTTCCGACAGGCGGGTGCCAAGCCCTCCGGCCAAAAGCACTACTTTCATATTTTCCGTCCTTGCTACCCAAAATACCTAAAAAACAGGCAAAACTATGCCTTAGCCACCCAAAAGATGGTTTTTTTGCCAAAATTCCCTCAAAACCCAGCCGCCGCCGAAACAAACTGGCAGGGTTTCCCTGCAAAGCATTTGTGATACTTTTACTGGATATTATAGCTTAATAATATACTATAAAAAGAGGGGACTTCAAGGGTGAGCACTGCCTATTGAAATTACAGGCATAAAACATTAATGAATTTTTTATTTTTTCTGGAACAATTCAACTATTTTTAAACTGTACAAATATTTTTTTGTATCGCCATTAGAAAAGTGAATTAAAGAATAGCAGATGACATTACGCAATGAAAATCGGTACAACAAAATATAAGAAATACTCTTTAAATTTTTGAGTAAAACTATGCTTTCTTGTTTATGATTTGCAACTATAAAGAATAATTTACAAAATATATATTTCCACATATGAATACAAATATCTTTATAAACCATTTGGCATATATAAGCTTTTCCATTTTCTGTTTTTAGCCAACTTAACATATCTTCTATTATCGTTATTGCGTCAAATAAGCTCTTTGGAGAAACAGTTGTCGTTATTGAATCAGACCTGTCTTTTCGATACATATAAAAAGGGTTGTGATTTACCCCTATTTTTGACGCGGCGCATATCAAACACGCTATCCAGGGTACATCCTCATGCAATATTCCAATTTTAAAAAATAAATCATTATTAAATAAAAAATTACGTTGAACAGTAAATAGCCATCCAGCGAAAATTATCTTTCTGTTATTTATTGTTTCTAAATAAAATTGAATCGGATCTCCACAAATAAATTCTTTTTTAAACTCATCCGAAGATGTAACAGTCTCACTTGATAATAAGGCCAAGTTACTATTAAATACAACATCTGCTTTAGTTTCCTCTATTGCTTTATGAAGATTTTCAAGCGCCTTTTTATTGAAAAACAGATCGTCACTATCCAATAAAACTATGTAATCACCAATCGCAACTTGTATTCCCGCATTCCGGGCATCCGAAAGGCCCCCATTTTCTTTATGAATTACTTTGAACCTTGAATTCTTCTTAACATACTCATCGCATATAGCCGGGCAATCATCCGGCGACCCATCATCAACGAGAATACATTCAAAATTGTTAAATGTTTGTTCAAGAACACTGTCTAAACAATAACGAATATATTGTTCAACATTGTATACTGGGACAATTATTGAAAAGAAAGGGGTCATATTGTTATCCACGACTCAACTGATGGGTTATAACTCTTCATTTTTTCATCTGCAAACCAGCGTTTTGGCGCGACAACTATTCCATTTTTTGAAGAAAGCCACGCCCCCCACCAAGAGAAAGAACTATTCGCAATAATATGATGTTGGCATAGTGACATTAGGTGCATATCATGGTATGGTTTTTTCTTATGATCCTCAATATCCACTACAAAAGAGGGTAATCCGCAGGTGTTAAAATTATTTTTTACCCAGTCAGGATCATCAGAAAAAAGATAAAGCTCTGGATTCATTTTTTCCTCAGACTTATCAATAATAATATTTATAGCTTCTTTGTAATAATCAGGCGAACATACACCATGAAATTTGTTTATTCTGGGATCTTCAATATAATCGCCTCTTCTGACATGGACGCAAATAGAGAAGGGAGTTTTTGTTATTTTACCAGCCATGTTTTTTGCTTCAAAAGAGTCAAATTCAGGAAACTGAAAATCATGTTTTATTACAGACGAAATAAAAGAAAAGTATTTTTCATTTTGCCAAAAACCATATAACACAACCGATGATTTTATTTGTTCTATTCCTTCCCAATATGCATGATAAGGCTCAATTATAACATACTTCATTCGACACAAGATATTTATGCCTAACGCAATTATTTTATTTATAAAAGGGTGCCTGATTATTTTATTTACAAAGGGATGCCTAATTATTTTATTTATAAAAGAGTTCCTTTGTGGCAATTCATAATAATTAATATTAGGAAAAATATCTAATGCAAATATACGATTGCCATTGTAAAACCATGACAGATCAAGATATAAATCAGCTTTAAGACGGCTTGCGACCGCTTTTCCACAAGCATATTGAAACATTTGATTGCCGAAGCCAGCAAAAACTCTAGCGATTATCTTCATTTATATCACTTCGACGAAAAACAATAACTCGTAATTAATATTTCCTAAGATATGATTTGATTTTAGCATAAAATATTTTGTTCTTTGATTTCTTTACTCCACGTAACTCTTCATGTCCACCATATTTTGACTTTTCTCTGATTACGATAATCTTTTCAAAAGGAATATCCCATCCTTCCGGATAACAATATGACGGAGATAACAACTTAAATGGATGAGACAAAATATATTTATTTATATGAGATTCATCGTGCCATAACGCAACAACATTTTTTTCGTTATCATATTCTATAGCTATGCGTAACGTATTAATCAACTCAAGGTATGAACTACAATGCCCACCGTTAACACCGCCACAAATGTAGTATGCTCCCTGACCAAAAGGAATATAAGCCTGAGATTTCGAATTGCGGTCATAGGTAAAGGAATTCATCTTTTTATTAAAGAAATTTGGATGCTGGACAACAGTAATACCTTCTTCCTTAGATGGAAGAAACTCTCCGCCAATAGGAGCAACGAATTCGCAATTTGCATTAAAAAAGAATATATAGTCAAAAGAACCAAGCTGTTCTCGAATATTCCAAAACATTTCATAACGATATAGCGTATTACCTGGCCACCCAAGATTCATCTGCTCTATTCTATGTATTCTATCATTTTCAATAGATATTTGACCATCAGTAAAGACAAAATAATGTTTTTCTACATCGGGGAAAAAATACTTTTCACATGAATTGTAAAATGATTCCCAAAAAACTGTATATTTCCCGGTACAAATATAAAGAATCGCGTGTTTCATGATAAAAATGGTTACTCCAATATTTCCTATTTATAACATAAAATGTTCAATGAAAGAAATTCGGTAAATGGTACATGAGCCAAAGACGCATCATTAACATTCCCTGCGAAATGGGGCTCATGCGGATATTCTGCGACAGAGTGAAAACCGGTCTTTTCCAATAAGAATTTTAGCCAACAAAAATTAAACCCTGTTTTATGAAAATCATAAGGCGAACTTTGCCCGCCGTAAATAAGACCAATCCATGGAGTATTACCCGGAGTTTGAAAATGTTGCCAATTATTTATGTATATTTTTACAATTCGGTCAATATCCGGCACAGAAATACGAAGGATCCCGCCTGGTTTAAGAACATCATACCAACGGCGAAGTATATCATGAATCGCGGCATGAGCGAAATGTTCAAGCACATGACACGCATATATTTCTTGCGCATAATTTTTAGGGAATTTCTCCAATTTAGAAATATCGTCAATAATATCAGTAGCCTCTGTTGAAACAATGTCTACGTTACAGAACCCAGGCAACTTAACATTTCCACACCCAAGATGTAACTGATTTGGAAACTTATCAATAGGAAATTCATTATGTTTTTTACGTAAAATATAATTAATTAAATATTGTTTAAATTTATATAAGACATCAATAATTCTCCCAGGCAAAATAATCTTTAGCATTTTCTTTGTTACCTGTAACCTATTTCGTCTAAATCCTCTTAATTTTGCCCAAGAAATCCAGTTACAACAAACCTTAAATTGCGTCTTTTTTTCATTATTGTTTAATCGCCTTATACTTTGAGTTGGTAAATCTGTATATATGATATACGGTTTATTAATATACCCAAACGGGCTTATACTACTTATTCGCAGCCATAAGGCATAATCCTCATAAGCAGTAAGTGAAACATCTTCGGGAAAACCTTCGACTTTTTTAAAAAATTCACTCTCGACAATAACAGAACTTGTTATTACATAATTGACTGATAAAAGCGTTTTAAAATCACAACATTCCGGAATATGTTGGGTATGGTAATCAGATAATTCCTCGCCAGGTTTAGAACGTAAAGCATTTGTTGTAACTGCCTTATAACCTTTTTCCTTGGCAAATGCGATTTGCGCGTGTAATTTACCAGGAAGCCAAACATCATCATCATCAAGGAACGCAATCCATTCACCTGATGCGGCTTTGATACCTCTGTTCCTGGGTACAGCAGGCCTTCCACTATGTTGCCCTGTTATAAGCCTAACTCTTGAATCAGGCCATGATGAAACCATTTCAACGCCGCCATCTGTTGACCCATCGTCACAAACTAATATTTCCAGAGAAACATCTTCTTGCTTTAGAACGCTATCAATGGCTCTTTTAAGTAACTCTTTTCTATTCCATGAAGGAATTATGACTGAAACAGTTGGGCGTTGCATCTATTATTCCTTCTTTTTAAACCAGAAGCATCCACACCCGTATTTTTGTCCACTAACATCATCTTCATTTGCCTCTGACAAAAATTGTCCCTCATCATTAATAAACGCAAAATTTTCTAACTTCAGGGTATCAAAACATTCAACGATATATCCAAATGTATATATCCTATGCGCGTTATATTGGATTCTCATTTTTTCACCAAGCGGCACAACAAATAACAAAGAGCCATTCGGTTTAATAACTCTTTTAAGCTCACCTATAGCTTTTAAATCACCTTGGGGATCGAATGAATCTCCATATCTTTCTAGTCCTATATGTTCTACAACATGCATACAGGATATTGATTCAACTGAATCACTTGGAAACGGCAAAGAAACAATATTGCCTGATTTACAATCCAAATTTGACAGATTGATTTTTGCCGGACGGAAATCATAAAACTCAATCGGAATAAATGCCGAGACATTTGAAATGAAATAAAGATTTGAGCCAATATCAATGTGCATAGCAGGTTTTATTATATTTAAAATTCTAGCTGCCCACGCAGTATGATATAAATAATGTGCATCAAAACCAGTATTTGCCGTATTATCATTTAAACAAGGCCAAATATCTTTATATTCACATAAAAATCTATTATCGCAAAGTAATTTAGATTTCTTAATAAAGTTATTCTTAAATTCTTTTATTGAAGTCGTGTGAAATAATCTATATCTGTATCTTTTTACAACAAAGTACGGCAATATATTTTCTATTATTGTTTTAATTTTCATGATAATAAAAAGCTGCGTCAGTATTCTTATTTATTTCTTCCAACCACTTTTCAGCATTTTTATACATTTCTTCCCAAGAGTGTTTTCCCAGATCATATTCTTTTTTAATAATTCTTTTTATCATAGTTTTGACCTTTTCCATTAAACCAAAACCAATAAAATATTTTTTTTGGGGTGATTTTCCAAAATATATTAATTCTAATTTGTCCCATTCATCTACCATATTCTTTTGGCTACGAGTAGAAATGCTCATTTCATTTGCCAGCCTTACCCAACAATGTCCAGTATACCATGCGATTTTCGTTTTCGGCAAAGAGGAAGTCCTCAATGCATATTCGGCATCAAGCCTTAAAAAGGCAGAACTGAATAATCCCAAATACGGCAAAGATGATTTTCTTATCATTAATCCTAAATCACAAAAAGCAAACGGTATTCTATCAGTCCTCCATTTATTAAAAGCATTTAGATATTCAGGATATGTTGAATGGCAAATTATATCATTTACATTTGTCCCGGCGCCATCCATTCCCAATAAATCAATTTCTTGATGCTCAAGCATAAACTCTTTACATTTTCTTATACCCGCATAATAAAAAATATCATCATCATTTATTATTTTTAGTAATTTACCCTCTGCCAATAACAGAGCCTTATTGCAACCGTGCGCTTGGGCATAATCCTGTTCGGATAAAAATTTATGGATTAGCCCTTTTTTAAATAATTCTGCCAGATATTCTTTTGTACCATCATTACTATCAGAGTCTACGACAACAATTTCTTCATCAGGTTGTATATTCTGCAGTAATTTCTCAATTACATGTGGCAGATAGTTTATTTTATTTTTTGTTGTTATGATATAACTTAAATTGATTGTTTTCATATACCTAATTACACACGACTAATTTTTAGCTGTTTTCAAAAAATCTTGATACGCAATGCCAATCCCGTCTTCTAAGCAGGTTTTTGCTTTCCAGCCCAAAGATGACAATTTATCAACGTTAAGAAGTTTACGCGGAGTCCCATTTGGTTTGGAAGCATCCCATTCTATTGCACAGCGCCTATTTGCGTCGTCTGCATTTACAATTTGATTTACTAATTCAGCTAATTCCTTTATGGTTAAATCCGTGCCAACGCCAATATTGATTAATTCTCCTATTTCAGAAGCGTTTTTTGAATTCATCAAAAACAGCAAGGCCTCGGCCAAGTCATCGCTGAAAAGAAATTCTCTGTAGGGCGAGCCATCTCCCCAAAGCGTTACTTTATCTGTCCCTTTTACTTTTGCTTCGTGGAATTTTTTTATCATGGCGGGAAGCACATGACCGTTTTCGGTATCATAGGTATCACCTGGGCCATAAAGGTTAGTCGGCATAACAGAAATAAAATTGGTTCCATATTGAATATTATAGGAATTACAAAGTTTTATAACCGCGATTTTAGCTACGGCATAGGCGTCGTTGGTCGGTTCAAGAGAACCAGACAACAGGTATTCTTCTTTTAGCGGCTGAGGCGCCATTTTAGGATAGATACATGACGAGCCAAGGTTAAGTAATTTTTTTACTCCGTGCCTATATGCCGAGTTTACAACATTAAATCCAATCATTGTGTTGTTGTAAATAAAGTCGGCGGGGTAGCGGGAGTTAGCCCCGATTCCGCCTACTTTGGCCGCGGCCAAAAAAACATAGTCGAGTTTATTTTCGGAAAAAAAACATTCAACCGCGGCCTGATCAATTAAATCAAGTTCCTTGTGTGTCCTTGTTATAATGTTATCGTAACCATCAGATTGTAGCTTTCGCGTAATAGCGTTTCCTACAAGTCCGTTATGTCCGGCTACATAAATCCTATCGTGCTTATTCATAGTAATTTTTTATCTCATAACCGCCAGCTTTAAGATGCTGTTCTTTCTCAGCTAACTTAATGTCATGGGTTACCATCATTCTTACTAATTCAGGAAGCTGAACTTTTGGTTTCCAGCCAAGTTTCGCGTAAGCTTTTGACGGGTCTCCTATTAAAATATCTACTTCCGTTGGACGGAAATAACGAGGATCTATCTCAACAAGAATTTTGCCGGTATTCTTGTCAATTCCCTTCTCGTTAACATCTTTGCCTTCCCATTTTATCGTTATTCCGACCTCTGAAAATGCCATTGAAATAAAATCCCGCACGGTGGTCGTAACTCCTGTCGCCATGATAAAGTCGTCAGGTTCTTTCTGCTGGAGCATTAGCCACATAAGCTCTATATAATCGCCCGCATAACCCCAGTCGCGTTTGGCGTCGATATTACCAATGTAAAGTTTATCCTGTAATCCAAGTTTTATTCGGGCGGCGGCGCGTGTAATTTTTCGGGTAACAAAAGTTTCTCCCCGTATTGGGCTTTCATGATTAAAAAGTATGCCGTTACACGCAAACATTCCGTAAGATTCGCGATAATTCACAACTATCCAGTAAGCATAAAGTTTTGCCGCAGCATAAGGGCTTCGCGGATAGAAAGGAGTTGTCTCTTTCTGGGGAATCTCCTGCGCTTTACCGAACAATTCGCTTGTGGAAGCCTGATAAAACTTCACCTTTTTTTCCATGCCTAAAATTCTAATAGCTTCCAATAGTCTTAATGTTCCTATACCGTCAGCATCCGCGGTATACTCGGGAACTTCAAAAGAAACTTGAACATGACTCTGCGCTCCAAGATTGTATATTTCATCCGGTTGCACTTCCTGAATAATACGCACAAGGTTTGATGTATCTGTTAAATCGCCATAATGAAGAAAAAACTTTTTTTTCTTTTCATGAGGGTCCTGGTACAGATGATCAACGCGTTCAGTGTTAAAGCTGGATGAACGGCGTTTGATCCCATGTACGGTATATTCCTTTTTAAGAAGGAATTCCGACAAATAAGCGCCGTCTTGTCCGGTAACGCCTGATATAAGGGCTGTTTTCATCTTAATTCCTGTCCTTTACAATATTAATTAAGGTTTTTATAGGTTCTAATAAATGTAAAACCTTTAATACCTTTTTTAACTTATTTTTTAACAAACTATTTTTATATAATAAATCCAAGTTATTTATAGCATCCATCATTCTATTGTATACTAATTCCATTCTAATATTATGAATATTTTTTATGCTAATCTTTTGGTTATTAATATTAATAATTTCAACGACATTTTCGTTCAATATAGTTTTTTCTATAATTGTTAATATTGAAGATTTATATAGATCAAAATCTAGATATTTACTAAAAAATTCTCTACAGTTGCTATGGAAAAAATTTGTATCATTGGACAATAAACATAAATGAATGTCTTCTAAATTAGTAATAACATATCCCAAATTATATTGAAACACAATATCAGCAATATTGGTATTATTATTTACAATAATTGGGATATTATATTTCATAAAGATTGAAAATTTTCCTGAACTTAATCCAACAAACAAAAGGTTTTTACCGCTGTTATATGAAGTAAAATCAAAATCGTACAAAACAATTCCAAGATCAGCGGAACAAACGATTTCTTCAAGTTCATAAGTATATGCTTTTGTTTCAACAGATATATAAACCCTGGTTTTGCCTTTGACTTTTTCATCTAATGAGACAATCGAAGAATCCATCCCATATCTGGGATGTAATACCAAAACCCATTCGTCTGGCCAAAAATCTGTAGAATTTATTAACCCCTCAGTCATTGACCATTTACTAATACTTCCAATATAAAGCGCAATTTTTTTATTTGAAGGAATATTTAATTTTTCATGTAAATAAGTTGATCGTTTAAACGAACCACTGGACGATTCAGAAATTGGAATATTAACTATTTTTTCAACAGGAATATTATTCTCGCCTGACAGTAAATAAGATCTCATATTATCTTGACATATCGCAAAAGCAATATTTTTGCACGCTTCAATTTCCTGTTTCTTTAATTGGTACTCCCATTCATCTGTAAAATATAATTCGTAAGAAATAAGAGCTAATGGTGTATTATTTTGACGCGCAATAAAATTTGCGAATTTTATTCCTTGATCTATGCCAATAATTAATGAAAAATTTATTAGTTTAAAATTATTTACCATATATTCTTTGTTATTTTCAAAGAAAAAATTATCACACAATTTACTAATATAACATGTATGTATTTTGTCATTAATAAATGCCTGCTTCTCACGTTCGTGAACAACATATATCTGATAATAATCATATAATAATAATAACATAGACAACATATTTGGGTTATTTTCAATATTACCTTCAGGAAATACTATTAATATTGATTGCATTTTTTTATACTTTTAAAACAATTACTCCATACCAGGAATCAGATGAAAGATCTTCGTCTGTCATCCATTTGTACGATTTTACAACCTTTAATTCAGCTTTATCCGCCAATAATTCAATTTCAGGCAAAAACAAATAACGCATTTTATGCATCTCATGCAATTTTTCCACAACGTGTGTCTTTTTATCCTCAACAATAACCTCAAAATTAACATCCACAATATTTTCATTATAACGCATTAAAGGCTCTGCTATTCTTGTTATATTTACCTCCTCATCTTCAAGTCTTTTAACTCTTACAACAGGCGGATCTGTAAGAACTGCCGGACCATACCAAAAATCAAAAATAAATAAACCGCCATCTGTTAAATGCTCTGAAATATTCTTAAAGACTTTCTCAAGCTCATCGTTTTCGGTTTGATAACTCATAACATGAAAAAGCGAGATAATGGTTTCAAATTTTTTATTAAATACAAATTCCGAGGCTTTACAGCATATCAAATCTTCTTCCTGCTGAAGATATTTTTTTGCCTCGTCTATCATGTTTTCCGAAACATCAACACCGGATACAGTATATCCGCCTTTTTTAAAGAAACTCAAATGCTTTCCTGTCCCGCAACCGATATCAAGTATATTTTTGTTACTGGTATTACCATGTTTTTTAATCAGTTCGCAAATATATGTATATTCTTCCTGGTAACACTTGTCCTTATACAATAGATTATAATACTTTGAGTATGTCTTCCCAAAATTATCCATACTTATTCCTGTTATTTGTTCCTAAACGCAATAATCAATTCACATATCCGCGCGATATCCGGTTCGGTTAATCCACTTCCGGACGGGAGATAAAAACCATTCTCAGACAGCCAATCAGTTATAGGGTAATTAGCTTTACAATCACAGCCATAGTTGGCAAGCGCCTTCTGTTTGTGCATTCCATTAAACAGCAAACGGGTCTCAATGTTATTTTCCTTTAAAAATGAAATTAACTCATCACGGGTCTTTCCGTATTTTTCCGATTGTATCAATATTGCGTTCATCCAGTTGCAGTTTAAACTATTTTCTTCATCTTTTTGAAATACCACGCCATCGCAATCTGAAAGATATTTTCTATAATATTGATTGTTCCTAATCCGCATATTTCTATAATAATCCGCTTTTTCTGTCTGCGCCAATCCAATCGCGGCGTGAAGATTGCTCATACGGTAATTAAAACCAATATCTTCGTGCAAATAATTTCTGGGGCCTTCAAGAGGAAAGCAAAGATTTTTAAAGTATTTAGCTTTTCTATAAAATTCCTCATTGCCAGTAACAACCATACCGCCTTCGCCGGTGGTGATATTTTTATTAGCGAAAAAGCTAAATGCGGCAATATCGGAAAAACTTCCAGATTTTTTGCCTTTGTATTCCGAGCCATGAGCTTCCGCGGCGTCTTCAAGGATGTATAAATTATTTTTCTGCGTGATATTTTTTATCGCGTCCATGTTACACATATTGCCGAATATATGTACAGGCATTATAGCTTTTGTTTTTGGAGTTACCTTTTCTTCTATCCGGCTTACGTCTATATTCCACGTATCTTTATCCGCTTCGACAAATACAGGTTTTGCGCCGGTATAGCAGACGGCGAAAGCGGAAGCAATCATGGTAAAATCCGGAATGATAACCTCATCGCCTTTTCCGATGCCTAACGAGACTAAGGCAAGATGCAAAGCGACAGTCCCGTTACACACGCCAACGCCAAATTGTACTCCGCAGTATTCAGCAAAGGCTTTTTCAAACTTTTGAAGATAATCACCGGAGGAAGAAATCCAGCCGCTTGAAACCGCTTCTGTTATGTATTTAAGTTCGTTGCCGTCAAGAAGGGGCTCGCAAACCGGAATAGGTTTACTTTGCATTGTTTATGCCCTCAAAGCGAGTCTTATCGTTTTCCCCGGCATAGGGCCCCTGCTTTATTTCGAACATTACCGTGTCTTCCAGCATTTCAAAACCATGCCCACCCGCCGCCAACAGTATAATATCGCCCGTTTCCAGTATTCTAGAGCAAATATATTCTCGTTCATCGGAGTAAAAATCTGTTTTAATTTTTCCTTTTTTTATAAACAGAACTTCTTTTGTATAAAGAACTTCTCGCTTTACGATATTATGAACATGGGGCTGTATTATTTTACCTTTGGGATGATTCATGTAAGCAAGCTGTTGTGAAAAGTCGTCCGGGGTAAAGAATGTAATGCCGTTGTTTGAATAGTCATGACTAATTATGATCGCAAGGATTTGGTTATTGTGTGTTATTTGTTCTGTCATATTTTATTGAAACTATCAAACGAAGTATGATAAGACAAAGGATTCCCTATGTCATACATAGAACCGTTTAGCACAACGCCGGTTAATCCTTTTCCTATAAATTGTTTCAATGAATCTGTCATGTCGATTTCAGACTTATTTGCCATTTCCTTATTAATATTGTTTCCAAGTATATTGAATAATTCCGGAGTTATAATATATTGACCGAAAACAGAATAGTATTCAGGATTATTTTCGCCATTAAGCATATAAAGATGTTCTCTTGCATAAGAAAAATCAGGTTTCTCCTCAAAAGAAGTTATATCCATTAATGATTGAGAATCATCAAACCAATTGCCGGAAAGAATACCATACAAGTTAACCTCTTGAAATGGTATTTTATGTATTGCTATCAACGGCTTTTCCAAATCATTATACAATTCTATTAATTGTTGTGTACAGTTTCTCTTTTCATTTGAGGCATAAACAGTGTCTCCAAGAAGCAACAGGACAGGTTCACCATCACAAAAATCCAGACATTGATAGACCGCATGACCGAAGCCCAAACGTTCTTTTTGAATACGATAGTTAATTTTATTTCCAATATTTTGTATTGCTTGCTCATAACTTTTCATAGATTCAGACAATTTATTAAGATGCTCTTCAACAATAGGTGTTTTAAATATATTCTGATAATATTGAATATCATCTTCTCCGCCAACTACAAGACAAATTTCTTCAATTCCGGCTTCGTTTAATTGTTCAAGAAGAATCAACAAGGCAGGCTTAACTAATCCATCCCTGTCAATTAATGGCAACATCTCTTTTTTTATCCATCTTGTCATGGGATACAGACGAGTTCCATAACCGGCAATGGGGATAATAGCTTTACGAATTTTATGGCATGGCTTTATTGTAAGTTTATATGACGTTAAGCCATTTTTATTTAGGTATGCGCACAGTGATTCCTGCGCCTCTTCGTCTTTTGCCAAAAATTGTACGGCTCCGTCACCTTGAGAGCCTACTCCCTTTCCTCCAAAAGTAAATGATTTGACGTTTTCATCCTGAAGGAAATCGTGAAGCTTTGGCGCGGCCAATTCCGAAGAAGAAGCAGGCGCTACCATAGAATCGAATATTTCTTGAGCCTCCAGCATAAGTTTTCCAAGCTCCATTGATTTACCTTTTTGTAAGTATTCAATGGCGCGATTAATAATATTTTGATTAAGCTTTCCTAATGCCTCATGCACTTTCCGCTCTTTTTCTGTTTCAGCAAATGGATAGCATTTGTTCAGGTCATTAAGAATTTTGATCGTATTCTTTTTGGCATTTAAGTCGGCGAAAACCCAATAAAAATAATTTTTTATGATAAGTTTATCAATTTTAATATCATCGCCGTCAAAATGCATGCAAACGGGAACGGCGCCAAAAGCGCATGCCTGATCAAGCCTGCCGCATCGTGAACGGGTTCTTTGTTCGCCTTTGTAGGCAATATCCATTTCACCGCGAGCATTAAGATTAAGCGAATATAGCTTATTAAAGGCTCTGGCTATTAAAACACAAATTGCAGCGCTTGATGACAATCCTTTTTTTACAGGCAAAGTCATTCTTTTTATTGTTACTTTAATGCCGCCAACTGAATAATGATCTTTTATATAAGAAGCGACTCCGGAAGCATAAGAAAAATAACTGTCTGTTTCCGCAATCGCCCTTAATTCAAGACTCTGCATAGAACAACTGAAATCAACCCAAAAATCTTTTAATTCCTCTGACTCGTTATGCATTACAAACTGATCGCTTTTTTCCACTTCCGCGTAAATACCCTGTTCAATACCTGTAACTATCGCGGCGCCAGGCACAATATCGGCATTGATAATCCTGTGAAGCCCCGCCCAATCGCTATGCTCTCCAAAAAGGCATAGCCTGCCGGGGACAAAAAGGTTTAATATTTTTTGTTCTTTTCCCATTCCCACGCCGTCCTGACGATACTATCTATATCATATTGAAAATTAAAATCAAGAATATTTTTTGCGTAATCATTAGATGCCACCAAAGATGGAGGATCGCCTTGCCGCCTGCCTGAAAACGTTACCGGAACTTTCATACCAGTTATTTTTTCGCAAACAGAAATTACTTCTTTCACAGAAATGCCAATTCCTGTTCCAAGATTTATACATTTACTGCCGCTGCCAGAAAATAGTAATTCAAGCGCTTTTCTGTGCGCTATTGCTAAATCGCATACATGAATATAATCACGTATACAGGTACCATCAGGAGTATCATAATCCGTTCCAAAGACGCGTATAGAATCTTTTTCTTTGGTTAATGTCTTTAGGATAAGCGGAATCAAGTGGGTTTCATTTTTATGACTCTCTCCAATACTTGCGTCAGGACGCGCTCCGGCGGCATTAAAATAGCGTAATGCCGTATACTCTAATTCATATGCTTTATTATAATCAGAAAGGATTCTTTCTATCATCAATTTAGAAGCGCCATAAGGATTTATCGGCGTTTGCGGATGCTTTTCATCTATCGGTAAATAAAAAGGATTACCATAGGTCGCGCACGTTGAAGAAAAAATAATCTTTTTTACATTAAATCTGAGCATTGACGATAAAAGATTAATAGTAGCAACCACATTGTTTTTATAATATTTTTCCGGGTTTTCAACAGATTCACCTACATACGCAAAAGCCGAGAAATGCATCACCGCGTCTATTTTATATTCCGTAAATAATTTATATAGAGCATTACTGTCATTTATATCTCCTTGAATAAAATCATAGCCAGCGATCGCTTCACGATGCCCTTCGGATAGGTTATCATACACAATAACATGGTAGTTATTTTCGCTTAATTCGCGAACAATGTGAGACCCGATATATCCTGCCCCGCCAACCACTAATATATTTCGCATAATACTTATACTTCTACCCAATCTAAGTTTTCTATTTCTTTTCTTCGTTTATCCAGTTCATCAATATAATAACTTGGCAGATTTTCTATACAATCACTTGCCTTTATTTCCGGTAGATAATCTCCGCCCAGACTTTCTTTAATAAAAAAAAGATTAAAACCATATTTATTGTATGCTACTAACTTATAGTCATTGGCTTTCATAAGTTTTACAAAAGCTGGTATAGATGCTCCATGATAATCCTCATGAGTATTAAATCGATTAAAATCACTGCTATATCTAACAGTAACGCTTCTTTCTGTTTTCCAAACATTTTGAGATTCAACGACTACAACTCTTGGCTGAATTGTTTTTAATACCTCTTGCAAAATGTAATAATCAACACCATCTATATCCAAACTAAAAAAATCAATTACAGTCGGGACATAATTTTGTAAAAGTGTATCTTTGATATTATCCACTGTTACCCAGCTATTTACTATTTTAGGCGGCAAAAGCCAGGTGCTGTGATTTGACTTAAAATAATTTTCAGAAAACACCTTTTCTTTTTCATCCCCACATACTAACAATCCATTGAATCCCCAATTTAAGAGCAAATTGGTCGTATTGGCTCCGTTAGGATTGGCAAAAGCAATATCTAAACAGTATTTGTTTGTAAATCCTATCATCGCAAATATGTACAATATAATACCATCCTCATCAAACTGTGAAAAAACACTGAACCCAGCATCCTTTATGGGGGGGGGGGTAATATTGGAATTCCTCAAAGTCAAAAGCTGGTAAAATACTTGCTTTTGTGTTATTTGCTGAGCAACTAAAGATTTCTCTGACAACAACCTATCAATATTAGGTATTTTTTCAATGGCTATAAGAATATCTCTTAATTTTTTTAGCATGATTATACCTCCATGATTCTATTCGAGATAATTTTCTTTTAATACCCATTTCAATAATTCAGGATCGTTTTTTACTTCATTTTGATGAAAATCAAAACCTTCTTTATACGATTTTTCATACGCTTCTTTTATATCAATGAATTCGTTGTAACTATTAGAAATTATTTTTAAGAAAACAGTTAATATTTTGTTATTAATCTCTGTATATATTCTTATTAGTATTCCGATATTGTTCTCACTCGATACTTCACTTGATCTAATATCGTAATATGTAAACCCATTTTCTTTTCTAATCTTTGAGAAAGAATCACATACACCTTGATAAAATGCTCTCTTTTGAAAGTACTCTAATGTCATTCTTCCAGTGGGTACAAAATGGTAAATTTTTATTTTTGGGTTAAAATGTAAAAAATACCCGTTATTATTCAATTTTATAGACAACGCTGTTTCCCCATCTCCCTGAAACCTTTGTTTTTCTTTTGGAACAACATCAGGATTAGTACCGCCGAATTTGTAAAAGATATCTTTTTTTATGATAAGATTGCATCCAAACGCAAAGAATGCAGGAAGTTCCCTTTCCTTTTCATAAAAATCAATTAGGCTTAATTGTCCCATCCATTTACCATATTTTTCTTTTATCCAAAAATATTTAAGCCATTTAGGAGGCGGCGACTCATAAAGCGGAAGATTATTTCCACCAGCCAATACAACTTCTTTGTTTTTAAATGTATCTTCTATGGCGATTAACCAATTCTCATCAACAAAACTATCATCATCAATGTAACAGAGTATCTCTCCTTGCGCCTCTTTTGCGCCCCTGTGCCGCGAGTGCATTTGACCATAGTTTTCTTCAAAAATATATCGTAGATTGGGAATTCTGTCATTGTATCCGTCCGTTACACCCTTTACATCCTCTTTTGTGACATTGTGAACAACTAATACCTCGTAATCATCTTTTGGTTTATTTATTTTGGAAAGGTGTTCTAAACATCTCTCTACAAGGGTTTTATTGCATGTTGGGATTATTACGCTGTATTTAATCATTAGCTACACCCATGATAAATCAATATCAATATTCAAGTTTTCTATAAATGCAATAAGATCAATTACTTCTATTTCATTATAGGATTTCTTAACTATTCCTTTATTACTAGAATAAACAGAATTCGCCTGAGAAAATAAAAGTTCATCAAAATTACTATATTTATACTTGTACATTTTCAGTCAACCCATTAATAATGTCCGATTTACTAAATACTTCATAATGTGCCGTTTCAAGAGACACCCAATTCTTCTTCATTTGCTCAATATAAATGGGGGGTATGTATAATATTCTTAATTCTATTAATTACTTTTTTTATCAATGTAACACAAAACCATTGAAAAAAATAAAACCAATAATATATAATCAAAGACATTCTTTTTGACGCGTCTTTAATACCTGTTTGTTTTTCCACATATTTTTTTTGTTCCTCTGATATATTAGTGACAGGTCCTGTACTAAAAAAACGATATGCTTCTTTAGCAAAGAAAAAATCACTAATTTTATATTTTTCCGGAACATTTGGATCCTTGGAAAAATGATTTATATATTCAGGTTCTTCTCCTAAAATAAAAAAAGGAATATCTAAATCTATTGAATAAAATGAATGGGAGCCAACCACGTTCGAAGTAGCATATTTATGGCTCATCAAGATTTCATAGAAATTGCAATAGAAGTTGGGATCATATCTCGTACCAGCAGTAACAACTTTGAACCCTAAAGTATTATATATTTCCCTTTGGTACATATTATCATAATGCAAGCAAATGGTTATGGGATGAAATTCAGGTGAAAGCTCATTCAACTTAATACAGTAATTTTTTATATCATATTCTACAGTAACAAGATCTGTACCATGTGAAGGAAAAGCAACTGTACCTTTAGCGTCATTTTTCTTTGTTAAATTTTTGCTCCTTCTATAAATAACAAAAGGCATTCCTGAAATGAAAACTTTTTTATAACTATGTGTCGCGTTTTTATATGCGTCGAATCTCCGTTTATTAAAGACAAATATAATTTTATATACACTACTTGCATCTAAATCGGTTTTTCCTGCTTCAACAAGCCCCGTCCATCCATGTTCCATGAATGCTATAAACGGTAACCAATCAGGAATAAAGAGATATTTTCTCATGATTATGTTTTGACCAAAGTCTTGGATGGGATCTGAATTTATATAGTTCCTAGAAAATATTTTCATACGTTGTCATATTGCGTGTTAGTATTTAGCAGAATCAAATTCTTGTGGTATGTCTCTATCAGCTTCACTAGGTATAAGGATTATTTTATCATCCGATTTAGCCAAACGCGCTGCCCAATAACCAAAAGCAGATTTTGATAAAATAAAATGATGGCACTGTGACATTAAAAACATGTCTTCAGCTGGAGCAAATACCCCCCCATTATTTTCAACAAAGATAATATCATATCGAGAAACAATATTTTCTTTACACCATGCAATATCATTTGAAAAAACAAAAATAACTATCTTTTCAAGATTAATCTTTGAGACAATGTAATTTATCGCATTAAAAACATAATTAACCGTTGGCAAAAAATATTTAACACCCTTTTGTTCATATACTAATATATCTCCACGCCTAATATGTAAGGCTATGCCGCATGTATTGAGAATACATGAAAGTATTTCCTTTTTATAATTATTTAAGTCCAGACTAAATTCAAAACAATCTGTTCTACAATCCTTATAAAGAAAATGATCATGATAACGATGAATATTTTCAATATACATTGCCTGTCTTTTAATTAATTTGTTATATTTCGGTGTCTGAGCGGCATATTTTCGATATAAGGAAATTTTTAGTTCAGAAGCCTCTTTAATTGAGATTGTCGGAAAAATCTTATCCAAAAGAAAATCCCTTTCTTCAACGCCAAAATCATCTTTTCCCCACTTTTTGTAAAAACTTAGATCAAAACATATAGGCAAGTTTGCTATTTTCTGTATTGTCAAAGCAAGACAATATCGAGCCATTTGATCGCCTAAGCCACCTGCCATCTTTATCACAATCTCGGGCTTAATAATTTTATATGGAAAAAATATAATTCTCAACATTGCTGTTTTAAAATACAAAAAAATCATATTAAACTCTAATACAAATCCCTAACAGAACAATAGAATTTAAGCCTATTTGCATAACTTTTATCGCGCTTCAATTAGTTTATTTGCATTTAATACTGTTACTAATCCTAATAATTCCTTAACCGGCACCTTAATAATATTACTTATACCAATAAGATCGTTAGTACCGTCAGCGTAAGACAAAAAATTGATAATTTTTTTTACTTCGTCGTATTGACCTTTTCTGGATACAGTTGGATATAAACCGCGTCTTCCTAATTGAGGCTCACAAATTGTTGTTACTTTGTATTTATAGTTATTTTCCAAGGCCATAATACACTGTGTTATTACTTCGAAACTGCCTTGCAAACCGGCAGGAGAAATCAAAGAAAGATCATCAGCGGAAGTATGGTATTCAGGATATTCATGGTACAGCGACCTTGATAATCCAACCACTGGCAAATCTACTCCAGGCGACTGGTAGCGCCGTTCATCAGAGCCGCTTTTTAGGAAAGAATAGCGTTTATAATCGGGGTAATGAAATTTCAACACATTCTGAATAACCTTGTCGGCCAAAGTATCGGCATATCTGGATTCCAAATATGAGTATGTCCTGTCATCACCAACACATGTAAGATTAAACCCGGCTATTACATTCTGTTTAAGAGTATCTAAATTTTTGCTGAGGTATGTAATTGAACCTATGGTTTCCGGTATAAAAATTATCCTGTAAGTATAACGCCTTTGCGGTAGTGTCTTAATCCAGTTTGCCAAAAATATGGCAAGACAAGGTCCGGACAACTCATTGTTTGCCATTGACGGATGACATATATATGTTGATAAAAATATTTCATCGTTAGTTTTAATTGGATTAATTGGAGGGATGATTATTTCTCCATAGGTAAGATAGCCATCTTCCAAAGTACTGTCAATACAAATCTCAAACTCTGCATCATTAGGATAATCGGCTTCTATCTTTTTACGCTGATTTTCGGCCATACAAAATCCGAAACATTCTTTATAATATGAGGTAATATAAGGAATGACATCCGGCTGAGACGGCTCCGTATAAATATATGAAAGCAGTTCCTTTTTTTCGGTTTTTTTATGCACGGGGACAGAATATCCCATAACATGAAGATTTGAATTCTTAAAATCAAGTATTTTTTTTCCGGCAGGGTCTTTTATATAGGCGTCATTAATATTCCATTCTTTAGGGACCTTCCAATCAAAGACTTGTGTGCCGGAAGGAATTTCAAATATGTTTAGCTCAGGAAAATTATCCTTTAGAATTTTTAAAGTTGTCCTAACTCCGTTTCCCGTTAGACTTCTACAAATAGGAAATAATTTTTCTGCTAACTCATACATTTTTTCCCCAGTATGCATTTATTGTCCCTTATAAACCACCAAATTTCTTGAAGAATTATTTATTATATCTTCTTTTATTACATCAAACGCGTGATATAGATCAACGACAATAAACGGTATATTATTAATTTGCTTTTTTATAGCTATTCCCTTGTTTTCAAGAATTTCACCTATTGGATTTGAGTTATGCTCTGTTTCCATTTCCAGATTCCTGACATACATCGAAAATTGTCTTTCCTCCCTTTTTGATTGTTCATCAATATAACCCGCTGAAAAATGTTTAATGTACCTATATACAACGCCAACGCGCTCTTCAACATAATGCGCATACGTAAAACAGCTTTGATAATCAACATCAATGATTAAATTCTTTCCATGCTTTTTATAAAGAAAATCAAACGGCGAATCAATTCCAAAGGAATCGGTATTATCCATAGAATACAATAAGTCCTGATATTTTCCCCATACCGCAAAAGAGTATATTGGGTGTTTTGTTCTTCTGAAGTCTTTTCTTTTCAGGGCAGTACTGCTTAAAGACCCGGTCATTGAAGGTGTTTTGTGATAATCAAACGCAAATCCACGGCAAAAGTCCCAGTTATATGTCGGAAACAATAAAGTACCTTCGAACCCCACTATCCTCTGCAGATTGTCAATAATATAATTTGGATCAATGATACCTTCATGTTTTTTTAAATTTATCAATAAATTTAATATGTCTGAAGATACCAAAAGAATATCTCCTTTTTTAATATTCAACTCTAGAATTGCGTTCGAAAATGGAAAATAATCCATTTCACTAATTTCTCTCTTTTCAAAATTTTAATGTACATCCTGCCCATGAAAGGCCCACACCAAACCCCGCCAAAAGAACCCTCATATCTTTTTGTATGCTCCCGTCTTTTAATGCTTCACACATCGCTATGGGAATTGTAGAAGAAACAGTATTACCTACTTCTGATAGATAAATATAAAACTTTTTCTCTTCTATCTTCATTTTTCTTTTAAGAAAATCCAATATATATTTATTTGCCTGATGAAAGATGAACAGATCAACAGTATCTTCTTTTATGTTGTTTTTTTCCAGTGTTTTTTTTACTAATTCAGGAACAGCTTCCAGTGTGAACGAAAAGATTTCGCTTCCGTTCATAAATATATAATCAGGTGAGACAGGATTATCATTTTCATCAAATACGAGTTTATTGGATTTTTCTGGATTACGCGCTGCTCCAGTTTTAATAATAAGATGTTCAGCGCCGGAGCCGTCAGTCCCCAGACAAAATTCTCCTATTTCAGCAAAACCTTCAGCGCTTATCAGTGTAGCCGAGGCTCCATCGCCAAAAATTGTTCGGTTGCCTTTATCTTTTACATGTAATCTTTTGGTATATGTTTCAGCGGTAAGTAAAAGAACATTTTTTACGATATTCCCAAGTATTAAACCTTTTGCAAGAGATAACCCGTAAACAAAACCGGAACAACCTTGATTGAAATCTATTGCCCCAATATCTTTTGATAACCCCAACCGTTCCTGTATTATGCAGGCGGAAGCAGGTAAAAAATAATCTGGACTTTGAGTACAAAACAAAATGTAATCTATGCTTTTTTTATCAATACCCTGATCAAACAATTTTTCTCCTGCTGCTATTGCTAAATCTGTTGATGTTTCATGTTCCGCCGCAATATGCCGTTTATTAATACCTACCTTTTCAGCTATTTTATCTACGCTCCATTCGGGAAAATCCTTGAATAATTCTTCGTTAGTTAATATTTTTTGCGGTAAATAATAGTCCATAGCTTTGATAAAAGCTTTGTTCATAACAGTGTAAAGCCGCCGTCTATAACTAAACTAGAACCAGTTACCCAACTACTCGCGTCAGACAATAAGTAAATCACCGCATAAGCAATCTCTTCAGGTTTAGCAAAACGTTTCAAAGGGATTAATTTCATATTTGCCTCTAATTGTTCCTGCGTAAATGCATCATCATGTATTAATGGAGTCTCTGTCATACCCGGCAAAACGCAATTTACTCTAATTTTTTTTGGCGACAAATCAACAGCCATATTTTTTGCCAATGCAACAAGAGCGCCTTTCGATGCAGAATACATCGAACTACCAGGATAAGCGATCAATGGACCATCAATAGAAGATATAAATACAATAGAACTATTTTTAGTTATTTTTTTTATTTTAACAAATTGTGATGATAATAATGCCGGTACGATAAAATTTACATTCATCATGTAATTCAGTTTTTCATGATTTATAAATTCAAAAGGAAGAATATTTTGTATCCCCGCGCAATTTACCAGTCCATTAAGTACTGGTGATTCATCTACCAAAATTTTCCTTTCATCCTCGTTATTCAAATCAGCCACAACAATAGTATGGCCTTCTCCTTCCATCTGTGAAAGTGTTTCTTGTAAACGTTCTTTATTTCTTGCTGTCAGTATTATAGTCGCGCCCATCTTTGAGCACTCAATAGCGGTTGCTCTGCCAATTCCCGAAGATGCTCCTGTTACCAGTATTGTTTTTCCTGCAAGAGAAAATGGGTTATACATATTAAATCTCTATCAACGGGGGACAATCAATATGATCTGTTGTAAAATGCATACTGCCCCAGGAAAGCCCAACACCAAAACCGCAGGCAATATGCTGTAATTTCTTCTCGCTCATATCTTTACGCAGTTTTGTAACCATCGTGAGCGGAATAGAAGCGCTACTGGTATTTCCAAATTCCTTCAATGAATAAGGAACCTTTTCCGCAGGCAATTTTATTTTTTTTCGTATCTGTTCGTTCATAAAAAGATTTGCCTGATGAAAAGTAAAATAGTCGATTCTATCCTTATCAAGGTTTAACGTCTCAATTAGTCCGTTAACAGACTTGGGCGCTTCTCGTATCCCAAATGAAAACACATTCATTCCGTCCAGTATTAATTGAAGGTTATTAGAAACAATTCCTTCCCCATGATCTATCTTGTCTAAAGATGCCATTGAAAACGGATTACGACATCCTCCGTCATTGATCATTATAGTAGCATATCCACTCCCATCAGAATTCATATTGAAAAACATGGGCTCGCTATTCGGTTGATACTCCAATGCTACCGCTGTGCCTGCATCTCCAAAAAGAGGATATGTGCTTTTATCTTCATAAGATAGCATCTTAGATATAGTGTCGCCAACTAATAAAAGCGCTTTCGCTCCTGGGGGGTGGATGATATTTGCAAGCAAAGCGCTAACAACACTCATCCCATAAACCCACCCGCTGCATCCCAGAGAAATATCTACTGTATAGCAATCCTTGCCGAGCCCTAATTTTTGCTGAATAATAGGCGAAGTAGCAGGCAAAATATAATCGGGCGTCTGAGTAACAAATACCACAATCGAGACATCTTCCTTGTTCCAACATAAATCGGAAATTAAAGCTTCCGCGGCTGATACACATAAATCCGATGCGCAGATATTTTTTCCCGTTTTTCTTTTTTGTTCAATTCCTGTAGTAGAAATAAAATTCTGTAAACCAGCTTCATCAAAATAGTGATATGAGGCGCTATCTTCTACCAGTTTAGGAACACAGGCAGAAATACCGCTTATTCTCACATTTTCAACTTTTAAAAACGCCATTACGACTTATAGCCTTTAACAATATTGAACAAATCCTCAATGGTCGTAGATTTTCTGATGTCGTCTCCCTTAATAATAACACCGTATTCTTCATCCACCATTGCTATAATCGACAAAGCGACCATTGAACTCCAATCAACCAATGTTTTGAATTTCGTATCAAGTTTGATTTCACTTGGGTCAGTTTCATCAAACTGTTCTGAGATTTTCGCGATAAATCCTTGTAAGTCCATATATTAACCTCTTATTAAAAATTTACATTATCTGATCTGAAAACTCTTTCTCGTCTATACATTTTTGTACATCGTTGCTTACATACCAACATGGTTAATCTCTATTCCAACATATCCAAAGTCAATATTGTATCATCAGGAATATCTAATCCCGATTTTTTTCCAATAATTTGAGATATTTTGCTTGGAGCAATACCTGTTCCAGGACGTTTAAAAGTTAAATTATTTCTTGTTAAATATTCGCCTTTCTTGATAATACCGTTACTTACAATCGATCTTCTTGCGTTTTGGCGAGCTTTCTGTTCACTTTCCAGTGAAAGCAAATCATAAGTCCCCCGAATTTTGTCTATAAAATTTATCGCAGTAATTATATTTTTTGCATCCGTCACATCCATAGCATGATAATGATCATTTCCTTTTATAGATTTATCAAGCGTAAAATGTTTTTCAATCACAGTTGCACCAAGATTATAGGCCGTTTTAATTATATCAAGAGACGCATCAGGTTTTGTATGATCCGAATAACCAACGATTAGGCCATTATAACGTTTTTTTAATGTAAGAATTTTATTAAGATTTGCGTGTTCATAAGGTGTTGGATATTCTAATACGCAATGCATTATAACTAAAATATTATCATTGTGCTTTTTAATCAACGTTACAGCTTCATCAATTTCATCTTCATTAGAAGCGCCTGTGGATAAAATAATTGGCTTTTTTTTCTTTGCTATATATTCTATGAAAGGTAAATTATTTAAGTCAGAAGAAGATATTTTACATATATCCATGATTTCATCAAGATAATCTGCCGATTCAAAATCAAAAGGCGTTGAAAAAAAGTCAATTTCAGCAGACTGACAATACTTGTTTAATAATTCATATTCCCTTCTTCCAAACATATCAAATTTCTTAAATAATTCATATTGGGAACGGGTTGGTTCCTCAGATATATCCCAATAATATGGAGAATTTTTTGCAGCCAGTTTTTCTGCTTTATATGTTTGAAATTTAACAGCATGTACTCCCGCTTCTTTTGCCTCATCTATCATTAGCTTCGCGGCATCTAATGGTGAAATATTCTTCTTTTCTGCGATATCGTAATAATTTACACCATTTTCCGCAATTAAAACAAATTCTCCGTTTTTGATTTTATCAACAAGATTACTTTTCATAGTTAGTATCCTAGTATTAAATCCAATTCTCTTTGTATGCCTTTCTTTAAATCATGCTTAAGCATATTTGAATGCATTTCCTCTCTAATTTTAGGAGTATCGATTAGCCACTCTATGGTATTTTCAAGAGTCTCTGGGCTGACATGATCTCCTTCACCAAGACTAAAAAAACCATTCCTCATTTGACCAAAATGATGAAGCACTTCTCTTTCATTTTGTGCCATAAGAATAGATGGAATTCCTAAAGAAGCTAACTCATACATTGTTCTTCCCTGTGAAGCAATAGCTAAATCAGCCTCTCGCATAATCTTACTAACAAATTTACAGTCATTAAATACAGTTATGTTTGAGTCAGTGATGGTGACTATATTATTTTTACTATAATCGTATCCTATTCCTGTTACAATATGAAATTGGATTTGCGGATATTTTTTGTGAATATTTGGCAAAATGCTATACACCTTCTTTGTCATATTTAATGGGTCTGTTCCTCCAAATGTTACAATAATTTTCTTAACACTCTCTTGAAACGGTTTTGGTGTAGAATACATAAATTCATCACGTAAACAAACATAATTTTCACCGCTAAATAAATTGTCCTGCTTTATTTTGCATTCATATAGGGCATTTATAACAACATCAGCATATTTTATACCCTTTCCCATATCTTCAATAGAAATTACACGTTCTACTAATGATTTAAGTTTCTTGGTATATTCAACAGTAGTGTCTAAACAATCGTTTATTACGATATCATATTTATTTTTATGAAGAAAAGTAAAAAAGTCATCGTCATCTTTTATAGTTAGAATGGGCATATTGCAATTATGCAGCTTTATCAGACCTTCTTTGCAATCATCGCGTGTAACAAAAATAAATTCATGGCCTATAAGATTATAGGCAAGTGTTAAACAGTGATAAATATGTCCCATGCCGATAATTTTATTGCCATCAACCCTAAAAACTATTCTTTTTTTCGCAAGAATCTGTTCACACACGATCCAATCGTATTTAGTATCAATGTCAATTGCCTCCTCCTCGGTGATTTCATGCATACTGACATTTTTTCCTATACGGTTGTCTATTGTAACCGACTCTCTGCTTGTTATTAAAAATGCCCCTGTCTCAAGATAATAGGGAGGTAATTGCTGTCTATTTAACCGTTTAGTATATAATGGTAAAAAACAATCTTTATCGTCTTTCGTCCAAGCGAGATGTGGAATATTTACGGCGCTTATCAAAGTATCAAAATCATTATTAATAAAACTTTCTATAGCCTGAGTTAACGTTGTTGCTTTTAGTGTTGGTGATGTCGCTTGTAATGTAACAATAATATCGTATTTCTTCTGGTTTTCCTGTTCAATTTTAGTGACAGCGTCAAATATTACTGGATCTAATGGTGTTGTATCATCTGCAAGATGTTTTTCTCTTTTTACTGTTTTGGTATCATAAAGTCCGGCAATTGATGCTATTTCTTCATCATCAGTACTGACAACAATATCCGTAATATATGGGCATTGTTTAGCATTGTTTATAACATAATATATAAGCGGTTTGCCATTCATTAATCGAATATTCTTTCTTGGAATTCCCTTGGAATTTCCTCTGGCCGGAATAATAGCTAGTATACTATATTTTTTTGTTTCCATACGCATTACATTATCTTTTCCTCTTTTTAAATCCAAAAAAAACTAAAATTAAATATATCCTTAATTTTATTCTACTATAAATTATTTTTAAATACTCATTAAACTTTATTGTTTCTAAATATTTATCTCTGCTATCATCAAGAAAATATATACCCTGTCTACCAATAAACGGTTGTAAGTATTTATAAACGCTGTCTGCAATAGAAATTGGAACGGAAATAACAACGTCACGCCATATAACTGTATATCTCCCCCCCCCCCCCC